>Ga0207426_1000565_pt1 | contig 50431 bp, 46 predicted proteins | sample AraplaMF_Cvi_mMS_FD_184265 | JGI IMG/M metagenome (GOLD analysis project Ga0207426, IMG submission 184265) | Arabidopsis root microbial communities from the University of North Carolina, USA - plate scrape MF_Cvi_mMS (SPAdes) (version 2) | ecosystem: Host-associated > Plants > Roots > Endosphere... | reverse complement strand
GGTCCGGTCACTGAAGCGGCGCGTATCGCCATCGCCAATGTGGGCAAGAGCAGCGAGCGGTTCGGCAATTGCGAGTGGCTCACTGCCGCCGATGCCGACGGCTTTCTCGACAAGAGCACGCTGGAAGTGCAGCGGACCGGCGCCGGCAGCTGCATGATGTTCGATCGCGAGGCCAACACCATGACCGTGGCGGTGATCACGATGTCGCGCGACACGGTCGTCAACATGATGAAGCGCGCGGGTCCCTGCAAGCACGTGGCGATTCCCGAGCTCGGCAGCGAGGCATTCGGCGAGCATTCTTGCACCAAGGGCAACGGCAACGCCGTGAACATCTATGTCTGGAAGAAGGGCCGGCAGGCGTCGATCCTGTTCGCGCCGGTCAAGCCGCATCCCGAGTCCGGCTCGGTCGAGCACCTGAAGGCGGTCGCCGCGCGCGTCTACGGAAAATTATAGCGGCGCGGCGCTAGCGCATGATGCGGAAAAGTGCAAAGCGGTTTTCCGGCAAGATCATGCGAGAACAAAAACTAAAGCGCGATGACGACTCACAAATCTCATCGCGCTTTAGGCCACCCGGCTCTGCATCTCGTCCCCGATGAGATGGACGCGATTGCGGCCGGCGCCCTTGGCGTCATAGAGCGCGATGTCGGCTTCCGCGTATAATTCCTCGATCCGCCGGCGATGCGGGCGGCCAACCAGGGCCGCGCCGATCGAGGCGCTGACTTCGAGGCGAAGGCCGTTCCAGAACAGCGGCCGGCTCAACATCATGACGGTCTGCTCCAGCACATGTGCGATCCGCGCAGGATTCGTCGGCGTGCGGAGGATGATCGCGAATTCGTCGCCGCCGAGCCGGGCGACCAGACCGGCCCCCTGAAAGGCCCGTTGCAGGCGCAACGCGGCCTCGCACAGGCACGCGTCCCCGGCCAGATGGCCGAACGTATCGTTGAGCTCCTTGAAGCCGTCGAGGTCGATCAGCACGAGCGCGGATGCAGAGCCATGGTTCAGGCTGTCGTTGACGATCCCGCGATAACGGGCCTGGAAAATCGCGCGATTGGCGAGCCCGGTGAGCGGATCGGTTTCGGCCTGCTGCCGCAGGCTCTCCATCGCCTGCCGATCGGCAGTGACGTCCTGCTTGGTACCGAAGATCCGCAGCGGCCGTCCGCCCTCTCGCGCCGCATTGATCGAGAGGCGCATCCAGCGCCGCTCGCCGCGCCATGTCCTGATCTCGGAATCCAGCGTGATCGGGCGACCGCAGCGGATCACCTCGGCACGGGCGAGCTCCATGTTGCGCCGGGACTCGTCGATGTAGAGATCGACGATGCTCGCGCGGCGCAGCGGGTTACTCGCGGGATAGCCGAAGATGTCGTAGACGCCCTGGGTCCAGCTCAGGCGCTCCGTCTCGAGCTCGCATTCCCAGGCGCCGATGCGGGCGCCTTTCAAGGCCTGATCATAGAGCCGTACGCGAACCTCGTCCGGCAAGGTCGAGGCAGCATGGTCTTCTCTCATCGACGATCCGGCAGGACTTGGTGAATTCGCGCAGGCGTCCAGAGGCTAGGACCGCTGCGTTAACGAACCCTGTATGTCGGCATACTTGCGGGCGCCCTGAAGCTTCCGGCGGCAATGTGCCGCTGCGGAGCCGGAGGAAACCGCACTCCATCCCGCCTCCTGATGCGGCGCGCCGTCGTTCGTCACCGGCTCGTCAGCACCTCCTTGCACTTGGCCGCGAAGGCGGTGAGGTAGGCGCCCATCTCGCTCGCCAGCGCGTCGGACCGGTCCACATTCTGCACGCTCATGTTGAGCGCGTAGACCGGGAGCTCGTCGAGCGCGATCGGCGTCGCGACGGCGAGGACGGCGGGCTGCCACGACACTGCGCAGTAGCCGTCGCGCTCGACGGCGCTGATCGAGGTCCTGACATCGGCGAGCAGCGCTTTCGTGGCGGCAATGCTGCGCCGTCGAAACAGTCTCAGCAATCGCTCGCGCTCGGCCTCCGCGATGCCGGCGAGATAGGCTCGGCCGAGCGATGTCAGCTCCATCGGCACCTGCTGACCGGCGACCACGTTGCGGAGCGCGGCGCGGGGGCTGTAGCGGATCGATTCGAGATAGACCATCATGGTGCGGTCGGCGGTAGCCAGCCCGACGTTGAGCCGGCGTTTCGCCGACTCCGCCCGCATCATCGCGCTGATCGCATTGAGCACGGGCGATCCGGTTCGCATCGCGTGGCCGATGCTGATGACGGAGGCGGCGAGGCGATAGCTCCGCTCGCTGCGGACGTCGTCGAGCATTCCGGAATTGACCAGCGTCCGCGTCAGACGGCTGACCGTTGATCGCGGCAATCCGGTCCGCTCCGCGATCTCGCCATTGCCGAGCGTATCGACGCCGGGCCGGAACGCCCGGAGAATTTCGATCCCCCGCTCGAGCGACCGGTTGCCGTCGATCCCGCCCGCATATTTTCGCGCCTGCGCCATTCTCAGCCTCTTGCACACGTTCCACTAAGTGGAATTAGGGGGATGCCCCGGCAGGCGCAAGCCGCTAAGGGCAAGGGGAAGAAGAATGCCCGGCTGCACGCGGCGCGACGAGGAAGCGACACGGCCAGACATCGGCATTCCAGCCCATACGGAGCCCGCCATGTCTTCTCAGCCCATGTCTTACCAGCTCATCGAATTTTCGGTCGACGCGGGCGTCGCGACGATCGCGTTCAACCGTCCGGACCGGCGCAACGCGATGAGCGACGACATGCGCACCGAATTCGTCCATGCGCTCGAAACCGTCGCTCGCGACAAGGCGATCAAGGCCCTGGTGCTGACCGGACGTGGCAACGCCTTCTGCGCCGGCGGCGACATCAGCGGCATGAAGCGCCGGCTGGAGTCGCCGCAAGGCGAAGTCGCCTTCAACGGCTGGAGCCGCCAGCAGGGCGTGCACCACGTTCAGGCGTTGCTGCTCGGCCTGCCGAAGCCGACCATTGCCGCGGTCAACGGCGCCGCGGCCGGCCTCGGTGCGGACACCGCGCTCGCCTGCGACTTCGTGATGGGAACGGAGCGGTCGAAATTCACCTGGTCCTACATCAAGCGCGGCCTGATCCCCGACGGCGGCGGGCTGTATTTCCTGCCGCGCCGGGTCGGGCTTCCCAGGGCCAAAGAGCTGATCTTCACCGGGCGCATGGTCGAGGCCGACGAAGCAGTTTCGCTTGGCATCGTCGATCGCAAGGTCGCTGCGGCCGAGCTGCTGCCGTCGGCGCAGGCCTGGGCGGCCGAGCTGGCGCAGGGCTCTCCCACCGCGCTGGCGCTCGGCAAGAAGATCCTGAACGAGACCTTCGAGCATTCCGCGCATGACATCTTCAGTCTCGGCAGCCAGGCGCAGGCGATCTGCTACACGAGCGCCGAACATCGCGACGCCGTGACGGCGTTCCTTGCGCAATCCTCTGCGAAGGCTTGAGCGATGGATGCGATCCAGCGCCTGATCCGGCCGCGCAGCGTCGCCATCATCGGCGCCTCGGCAGACCCGGGCAAGACGTCGGGACGGCCGGTTGCCTATCTCCGGAAGCATGGCTTCGCGGGGCAGATCTATCCCGTCAATCCGAAGGTCACCGATATCGGCGGTCTGGTCTGTTACCCCGACGTCGCCTCGCTGCCTGAAGTGCCCGACGTCGGCATCGTCCTGTTAGGTGCGGAGCGCGCGCATGTCGCGGTGCGCGAACTGTCCGAGAAGGGCGCTGCCGCCGCGATCGTTCTCGCCAGCGGCTATACCGAGACCGGAGCGGAAGGCGCCGCGCGCCAGACGCAGCTCATGGAGGCCGCCGGATCGATGCGCCTGCTTGGGCCGAACACGATCGGCCTCGTCAATCTCACCGACAATATCGTGCTGTCGGCCTCCGGCGCGCTGGCAATGGATCATTTCCCGACCGGCGCGATCGGGCTGGTCTCGCAGAGCGGTGGCATTCTCGGCGCCTTGCTGTCGCGCGCCGCCGCGCGCGGAGTCGGGTTGTCCAAGCTGGTATCCACCAGCAACGAGGCCGATCTCGAACTCGCCGACTTCATCGATTGTCTCGCCGATGACGATTCCACAAAGGTCATCGCGCTCTACATCGAGGCCATCCGCAATCCGGCTCGCTTCCGGGAAGCCGTGCTCAGGGCGCGCCGCGCCGGCAAACCCGTCGTCGCCTTCAAGATCGGGCGATCGGAGGCGGGCGTAAAGGCGGCCGTCTCGCACACCGGTGCGCTCGCGGGCTCCGACCGCATGTACGACGCCCTGTTCAAACAGCTCGGCGTGATCCGCGCCGGCACATTCGACGATCTGCTCGACGTCCCCGCAGCCCTTGCGGCGGGACGCAAGCTTTCCGGCCGGCGCGTGGCGATCCTCACCTCGACCGGCGGGGCCGGCACGATCGTATCCGACAGTCTCGGCGTCGCAGGCTTTGCAACGCCCGCGCCCGACGCCGAGACGGCCGCGCAACTGCGCGCCCTGCAGGCGGGATCGCACACCGCGCTCGATCGCAATCCGATCGACGTGACGCTCGCCGGCCTGCAGCCGGATCTGCTGCGCGCCGCGATCCGCATCCTGCTGGCAAGTCCCTCCTACGACGCGTTGACCATCATCGTGGGATCGTCGGCGGTGGGGGCACCGACCCTGATGGCCGATGCGATCCACGACTGCCTGCCGCTGAGCGACAAGCCCGTCATCGCCTATGTCAGCCCCTACGCGCCCGAGGTGGTCTCGATCCTCACCCGGCGCGGCGTCCCGGCCTACACGTCCGCCGAAAGCTGTGCCGCTGCGCTCGACGGGCTCCTGCAGGCTGCAATGCCGGAACAGGTGCAGACATCCGTTGCAATGGAGATGACGGCCGACGTCAACGGCTTTCCCACGGGAGCGCTCGACGAGGCCCAGGCCAAGGCGTTGTTCGCCCGCTTCGGTATTCCCACTGCTGCGGAAAAGGTGGTCGCAACACCGGTTGAAGCGGAGCAGGCGGCGCGCGACCTCGGTGGTCGCGTCGTGCTCAAGATTCTCGCGCGCGAGATCCCGCACAAGAGCGACGTCGGCGGGGTCGCGGTTGGCCTGACCGCCGAGACCGTCGGCAACCGCGTGACCGTCATGGCGCACGAGGTCGATGCGAAGACCGGCAAGCGCGCCGGCCAATTCCTGGTTCAGGAGATGGTGTCAGGCGGCGTCGAGATCATCCTGGGCATGCATCGCGATCCGCTGGGCACCGCGATCCTGCTCGGCATGGGCGGCGTCACCGCCGAGCTGTTCAAGGACACGACGATGCGCCTGCTGCCGCCGCAAGGCGGCCTGAGCCTCACCGAGGCTCATGCGATGCTGCGCGATCTCATCGCATGGCCGTTGCTGGACGGTTTTCGCGGCCGGCCGACATGCGATGTCGAGGCGCTCGCGGAGACGATCGTCGCCTTCTCGCGCATGGTCGCGCAGCTCGGCGATCGCCTCGTCGAGGCCGAAATCAATCCGGTGTTCGTGCTGCCGGCGGGCGAGGGCGTGAAGGCGGCAGATGGATTGGTTGTTCTCAATGTCTAGAAAGAATCGGATGGAGCTCGATATGATCGTTGGCGAAATCACCAATCACGACAGCGCGCACGGGAGCGGGTTTTCCGTGCGGCGCCGGCTGGGCCTCGCTATCCTCGCTCTCGCCGTGACGCCGCTGGTCGCAGGGTTGGCAGCTGCGCCGGCGCGCGCCGAATATCCGGAAAAGATCGTCAAGATCGTGGTGCCCTTCGCGGCCGGTGGTGGCACCGACATCATCGCGCGAACCACGGCGCAGGAGATCCAGACCGATCTCGGCAAGTCCGTCATCATCGAGAACAAGCCGGGCGCCGGAACCATCATCGGCACCCAGACGGTGGCGACCAGCGATCCCGACGGCTATTCGCTGGTGCTGGCGACCTTCGCGCATGCGGTCAATCCGAGCCTGTACAACAAGCTGCCGTTCGATCCGCACAAGGATTTCGCCGCGGTCTCGCTGATCGCGCGGTCCTTCAACATCGTCGTCGTCAACCCCGCCTCCAAGATCAACTCGATCGCCGATCTGATCGCCGAGGCCAAGGCCAATCCCGGCAAGCTCAATTTCGGCACGTTCGGCACCGGCACCTCGGCGCATCTCGCGGGCGAGCTGTTCAATGCGCTGGCCAAGGTCAAGATGACGGCGGTGCCCTACAAGGGCGCGGCGCCTGCGATCAGCGATCTGCTGGGTGGGCAGATCGACGTGATGTTCACCACCGTGGCAAGCGCGGCCTCGCTAGTGTCTGCTGGCCAGCTCCGGGCATTGGCCGTCACATCCGCCGAGCGTTCGACGGCGTTTCCGCAATTGCCGACGGTCGCCGAGGCGGGCGTGCCCGGCTATGCGGCCGAGTCGTGGTATGGCCTGTACGCGCCGGCCAAGACGCCCGCGCCGGTGATTGCGCGCCTCAATCAGGCGGTCGCAAAGGCCGTCAAATCGGGGGGCTTCAAGCAACTGGAGGCGAACGAAGGCCTCATCATGGTTGGCAGTTCTCCCGAAGAACTCGATCGCTATGTCGGGCAGGAAGAGGAGCGCTGGCGCAAGCTGATCAAGGACGCGAACATCGAGGTGCAGCAGTAGGCTCCGCTCGTCGTCCGAGCATGATCTTTCCGGAAAACCGCTTCTCGTTCTTCCGGATCATGCTCTAATCGATCTCCGCCTTGGTCTTCAGCCCGGGCAGCACGGTGCGAACATGCTCGGCCAGGGTCGTCGCCAGCAGCGAGGGCCTCGCTTCCGAGAATTCGAGCGCGATGCCGATCGTCGGGAGTAGCGGCAGTCCCGATGAGACGATGCGAAGATCGAACGGAACGGCGGTTCGTGTCAGGACGCTGATCGCATGGCCTGACCGCGCGATCGCGATCAGGCCGGCGAGGCTGTTGCTGGCGTAGGCGACCCGGTAGCGCCGGCCGACCGCGTCCATCGCGGCGCAGGCCGCGCGGTAGTCCAGGCTCATCGGTGCGGCGAGTGCCAGCGGCAGCACATCCTGCGTCAGGATTTTCGGCTCGGCCTCGTTCGCCACCCAGACGAAATGCTCCTGGCGGATCACCTCGCGCGCGCCGGCATCGGACAGCGAGACCAGCGCCATGTCGATCTGGCGCCGCGCCAGCATCGGGCGCAACTCGGAGGTCGGCGCGCAGACCATGCGCAGCTCGACATGGGGATGCAGCGCGCAGAACCCCTTCAGCAGCGCCGGCAGGAAGGCGATCGAATAGTCCTCGGGGCAGCCGAGGCTCAGCGTCCCCTTCAGACCCTGACCGCTCATGTCGGCCAGGATCTCGTCGTGCTGCGCCAACAACGTCTCGGCATGCGCGAGCAGCTTCTCGCCGGCCGCGGTCAGCCGCATTCCGGATCCGCTGCGGTGAAACAGCGGCTGCGCGATGGTCTCTTCCAGCCGCTGCATCTGCATGCTGAGCGCGGACTGCGTCCGGCCGATCTGCACGGCCGCCAGGCTGATCGAGCCGACGCGGGCAACGACGACGAAATTCCTGAGAAGGGTGAGGTCCAGCATCGGTATCAGGAAGATTGATATCCAGATTGAATTATATCAATTAGCCTGAAGCCAGTTTGTTGACTAGAGGTCAGACGTCCCAAGCGCAGGTGGCTGTCATGACCTTGAATGCCGATCCCGATTTCTGGGCGTCCGCCAACACGCACCTGACCCGCTACGGGCCGAGCTTCGAGCCCGTCATTATCGAGCGTGCCGCCGGCAGCTTCGTCTATGACGCCGACGGACGCGCCATCCTCGATTTCACCTCGGGGCAGATGAGCGCCGTGCTGGGGCACACCCATCCGGACATCGTCGCCACCGTCGCGCGGCAGATGGGGGCGGTCGCTCATCTCTTCAGCGGCATGCTCTCGCGCCCGGTGGTGACCTTGGCCGAGCGTCTTGCGGCGCTCGCGCCCGGCCTCGACCGCGTGCAGTTGTTGACGACAGGCGCGGAAGCCAATGAAGCGGCAATCCGGATGGCGAAGCTCGTCACCGGCAAGCACGAGATCGTCGCCTTTGCGCAGAGCTGGCACGGCATGACCGGCGCCGCGGCATCGGCGACCTACAGCGCGGGCCGTCGCGGCTACGGGCCGGCGGCGGTCGGATCGTTCGTCATTCCTGCGCCGAACGCCTATCGCCCCCGTTTCAGGAACGCCGATGGCAGCAACGACTGGCAGACCGAGCTCGACGACGCGTTCGCACTGATCGACAGCCAGTCGACCGGCAATCTCGCAGCCTTCATCGCCGAACCCATTCTCTCCAGCGGCGGCATTCTGGAGCTGCCGCTCGGCTATCTCGCCGCCCTCAAGCGGAAATGCGAACAGCGCGGTATGCTGCTGATCCTCGACGAGGCCCAGACCGGCATCGGCCGCACCGGGCACATGTTCGCCTTCGAGCGCGACGGCGTGGTGCCTGACATCCTCACGCTGTCGAAGACGCTCGGCGCCGGCCTGCCGCTCGCCGCCGTCATGACGAGCCAAGCGATCGAGCAGACCGCCTTCGAGCGCGGCTTCCTGTTCTACACCACGCATGTGTCCGATCCGCTGCCCGCCGCGATCGGCGTGACCGTGCTCGACGTCGTCGCGCGCGATGGGCTGGTCGCGCAGGCAACCGCGAGGGGCAACAGGCTCCGCGACGGATTGCTGTCGCTGCAGCAGAAATTCGAATGCGTCGGCGATGTCAGGGGCCGCGGGCTTCTGCTCGGCCTCGAAATCGTCGTCGACCGGCAGTCGAAAGCGCCGGGCTTCGAACTCGGCGCGCGGATCATGGAGGAGACCATGCGTCGCGGTCTCAGCATGAACATCGTCAAGCTGCCCAGTATGGGCGGCGTGTTCCGCATCGCGCCGCCGCTCACGGTGTCCGAGGCCGAGATCGATCGCGGTCTCGAAATCATGTCGGATGCGATCCAGGCCGCAGTCAGTACGCATTGATAGGCGGGAAGCCTGATGCAAATCGCCAGGCAACACGGACGTCCGACGCTGTTCTCGCGGCACGGCATGGTCGCCGCCGCGCATCCGCTCGCGGCGCAGGCCGGTGCGCGGCTGCTGCTCCAGGGCGGCAACGCCTTCGATGCGGCGGTCGCTACCGCGGCCGCGCTCAACGTCGTCGAGCCCTTCATGTCGGGTCTCGCCGGGTTTGGGCTGGCCACGATCTGGGTCGCCGGCGAGCAGCGCGTTCGGGTGCTCGACTTCGCGCCACCGATGCCCGCGAGCTTTCCCGTCGGCAGATACACCAGCCGACTCGAGCTCGAGCGCGGCCCGCAGGCGGCGTCATCGCCCGGAAATCTCGCCGGCTGGTGCGAACTGCTCGCGCGCTATGGACGCAAATCGCTTCATGATGTCTTCGCCCCCGCGATCACGCTGGCGCAGGACGGCTTTGCGCTCTCGGACTTCGGTGTTGACGAGATCAACGAGCAGGTGCCCCTGCTCGAGGCCTTCCCCGAGCTGCACGCCGCACTGATCAGGAACTATCTGCCCGACGGCATGCCGGTGCGGCTTGGCTCCATCGTCTCTCAGCCCGATCTCGGGCGGACGCTTGCCGAGATCGCCGAACGGGGGCCGGCGCATCTGTATGGCGGGCAGCTCGGCCGTCGGATCACGGACCATCTCGCCGCGCTCGGCGGCAGCCTGACGCTGGACGATCTTGCTGCCGTCAAGTCGCAATGGTTCGATCCGCTGACGATCTCCTATCGCGGGCGCGAGCTTCACGTCCCCACGGCGCAAAGCGGCGGTTTCCAGTTCGCCCTGACGCTCAGGATCCTCGAAGGCTACGACCTCGGACGTCTACCGAAGGATGGCGCGGATCATCTCGACATCGTCTATCGCGCGATCCGTCTCGCAGCCGGTGAGCGCATCGCCCATGGCAATCTCGGGCCGGATCAGGCCGCAGCACTTCTGTCCGACGCGGCGATCGCGCGGCTCCGGCAGCGTGTGAGCGACGGCCGGCCGATCACCGGCCCGACCGAGCAATGGATGCCGCAGGGCCGCGCCGATCCAGGCCATACCACCTCGTTTTCGATTGCGGATGCCGAAGGCAATCTGGTCTGCATCACGCAAAGTCTCGGCAGCCCGTTCGGCAGCGGCGTCGTGGTGCCAGGGACAGGTGTCTGCCTCAACAATCATCTCCATTGGGCCGACGTGCAGCCGGGAAGCCCGAACCTCGCGAAGCCGGGCGACGCATTGCCGGTGACCATGGCGCCGTCGATCACGACGCGTGGCAACCGTCCGGTGCTCGCGCTGGGGACGCCCGGCAGCTACGGCATTCCGCAGACCCAGGCCCAGGCTTACGTGCAGCACATCGAGTTCGGCCTTCCGCTGCAGCAGGCGATCGAGGCACCGCGTTCGCGGCTGTGGGATGGCCGCTTCATTCAGGTTGAGAACCGTTTCGCGCCCGAGACGATCGCCGAACTGAACCGCCGCGGCCACGAGATCGAGATCTTGGGCACGGGGTGGACCATGCTCTGCGGCGGCATGCAGGCCATCGGGCTCGATCCAGATACTGGTGTGATGACCGGGGCGGCCGATCCGAGGCGGGACGGGTATGTCGTTGCGCTCTAGGCGGTCTCGGTTTGGCGATCGCGAGTAGGTCAGTCGCAGACGATGGCCGTCACCTCGATTTCGACCCGCGCAGCGGACGGCGTGAGGCCGGCGACCTGGACGAGCGTGCTGGCCGGACGAACCTGGTCGAAGGCTTCGGAATGGGCGCGTGCGATCTGCTGCGTGTCGGCCATGTCGATCGCGTACACCACGGTGCGAACGACGTGCTGCATGCCCGCGCCGGCTTGGGCCAGTGCGTCGGCAATGATCGCCAGCGCGCCCTTCGCCTGCACATAGGCATCGCCGCCAAGCTCCGGCGGGCGGGCCGTGGTGCCGGATACGAAGACCTGATCTCCAACGCGGACGGCTCGCGCATATCCATACGTGTCTTCAAAGGCGTAACCGAAGGAAATGTTCTGCCTGGGCACGCGAATTCTCCTGCAGTGTAGGGGAGGCATCGTTGGAGGGCTCGCCGCGCGCCGTGCCATTAACGGACTGTTTACCTCGCCGCCCGCGCCTGCCGTAACCGCCGGTTAACCATGGATATTTACGGTGTGGCAAGCCTCCGGCTTTGTCTGTCAGTTGATTTCGAGTCCAATCCCATGGCGTTCGTTCGAAGCGCATCTGCGCGACGCATCGCCCCGACGGAGCCTGCGGCTTCGTGGGAAGCGCCGCGGGCTGCGACGGCGAAGGCTGACAGTGGCGGCCCTGCGCTGATCAAGGGATCGCTGACCGTCTCCGGCGCGCTCGGCTTTCTGCGCGAGAACGGCCGTCGGATTTTGACGCTGGCGTTAGCGCTGTTCGCGCTCGGGCTCGTCGTGCTGATGATCCTTCCGGTTCGCTATGCCGCGACCGCATTGGTCGTCGTCGATCCCCGCGAGCTGCGCGTGACGTCGGATCAGGAGGTGCTGCCGGGCATCGGCCAGGATGCGGCGGCGCTGCAGAGCCAGATCGAGATCGCCAAGTCCGACGGTTTTCTCCAGCCGCTGATCGAGAAGCTCAAGATCGCAGAGGATGCCGACATCGCGGGCGGTCAAACCGACATGACGCGCCTGCTGGAGAAGTTCCGCGGCCGTCTCGACATTTCACGCCGGGGACTCACTTACGTCATCGCCATCACCTTCACCTCGAACAGCGCCGACCGGGCGGCCTATTACGCCAATGCGATCGCCGAGGCGTTCGCCGCGAGCCAGGGGCGCGTCCGCACGGATGCGACCGACGAGGCGGCCGACTGGCTGAAGGACCGGCTGAAGACGCTGAACGAGCGGCTGCGCGCGTCGGAAGACGCGGTTGCGGCATTCCGCCTCGAGCACAAGATCCTCAACGCCGGCAAGGATTCCACGACGCAGCAATTGCGCGTGACCGATCTCAACCAGCAGGTCTCCGCCGCGCGGCTTCGCACCGAGGAAGCGAAGGCGCGCTACGAGCAGGTGCAGCGCGACCTCAAGGCCAATGTCGAAGGCCCGGTGAAGCAGGACCTTCTCAGCATGCTGCGCGCGCAGCGTTCGACGCTGAACGACCAGATCGCACAGAAGAAGGCGATCTACGGCGATCGCCATCCGGATCTGGCGATCTCCTACAGCCAGCTCGCCGACATCAACCGGCAGATCGAGGTCGAGCGCAAGAAGAACATCGACACGGCGAAGTCGGAATACGAGGCCCAGCAGGAACAGCAGGCCGCGCTGGAGAAGCAGCTCAAGACGTTCGAGACCCAGATGCTGGTCGATGGCCAGGCGCTGGTGAAGCTGCAGGAGCTGCAGCGTGACGCCGACGCCAACAGAAACATCTACGAGCAGTTCCTGTCGCGTTTCAAGACGACCAGCGAGCAGCGCCAGCTGCAGAGCTCGCAGACCAAGGTGGCCTCGCCCGCGATTCCGCCGTTGCGTTCGACGCGCCCGCCGCTCGCGATCCTGCTCGCGGCGATGGCGATCGGCTCGCTGCTGACCTCGACCGCGGCCGTCGCCGCCATGGGGAGCGTGGCCGACAGGAGCGCGCCCGTCGAAGCTCCCGCCAAAGCCCCAGCTCCTGCCAAGCCGGCTGTGCGCGCGAAGGCGGAGGCAGCGCCGAAGCGGCAAGCCGAGCTTCCGTCGCCCGCCGCGCCGCAGCCCGAGCCGATGCCGAACCTGTCGGTCTGGGCCCGCATTCCCGAGCTGGCATCGGGAGCCGCGCCGAACACCGTCTGGCAACGTCCGATCGCCGCGAGCAACGAAATCGATCTCGGTGCCTATCTGCGTCCACTGCTCGAGCGGATCGATCGCACGCCGGTGCGTGGCTGCAAGGTCGCGCTCGTGCTGTCGGTCGGCAAGAGTGCCGGCGGCAACACCGTCGCGCGATCGCTCAACCGTGCGGCCGTCAACCGCGGCATGATGAGCGTGCTCATCCGGCTGCAACCGGAGTTCGCCGGCGCCCAGGCGCCGGTGACCGAGTGGCAGGACGGCTCCACCACCGCGGGACTTCAGTCGATCGTCGAGTTGTTGAGCGCCGGTCGACGCGCGGATGCGCGGCCCGAGGACGATATCCGCTCGGAGTTCGACCTGATCATCGTCCATGCCAGCAATCTCGCGCTTCAACCCGACGCCATCGCGCTGGCCGCGCATGCGGATGTGATCATCCCGGTGGTGCGTGCCGGCGAGCTCGGTTCGGCCGCGATGCGGCGGGTGACCGCGGCGCTGTCGCGCTACAACACCGTGCCGACCGGCCTCGTCGTCAATCATGCGCCCGCAGGCTCGGCGGCGCCTTCTCCTGATAGCGGCCCGCTCAGCAGGGCGATCTGACCATGACGACGTCGTGCCGTCGTCTGTTCCTTGCCGCGATGCTGTTGTCGATGTCCGCGCTGCCGGTCTTAGCTCAAACATGCGTGCCCCTGCCGCAAACGGTCGCGCCCGAGAGGCTTGCCGCGCTCTCGCGCGGGTTCAACGCCGATGGCTGGATCAACGGCGAAAAATCCGCGCCTCCGAGCCGAGAACTGCTGCAGCAGTTGCGCAAGGCGGGTATGAGCCATGTGCGGCTGCCGGTGCCTGCGGAGCGCGTCATGCTCCGCTTCGCGCCGGCGGCGGAACGCGACGAGACGCTGCGCGCGCTCGACAAGGCGCTGAAGCAGCTCATCGCGCTCGGCTATGCCGTCTCCGTCGACCTCCATCCCGGCGAGCGTTTCAATCGCCTGCACAAGGACGATGCCGAAGCTGCATTGCGCGAGATGCAGGATGCCTGGAGCGCGCTTGCGCCAGTCATCCGGCCCTATCCGGCGGGTCGCGTCTTTGCGGAGTTGCTCAACGAGCCCGATGTCGAAGCCGACCGATGGCAAGGGGAAGTCGAGACGCTCGCCGCTTTCGTACGCAACCTGCTTCCCGCCACGACGATCATCACAGGTCCGGTCAACTGGCAGCGCGCGGACTCGCTGCCGCAATTCCGACCGCTGTCGGATCCGAACGTCGTCTACGCCATCCACTTCTATGATCCCATGGTGTTCACCCATCAGGGCCATTGGGATGCGCAGGACCCGCTGCACGACATCATCGACCTGCCTTACCCCGTCAGCGCCGGCGACCCCGGAGTCCAGGCGGTTCGCAAGGATCTGGAGATGCGGGGCGCGACCAAGGCGCTCGGCATGCTCGACACCGCGATTGCCGCCGCGAAGGACAAGCCGGGCGTCGATCAATGGCTGGCGCCCGCGGTCGCATGGCAGCAGCAGTTTGCGCGGCCGATCATCGTCAACGAGTTCGGCGTGCTGAAAGCCGGCGCGCCCCGCGACAGCCGGGTGCGCTGGCTCGCGGCCGTGACCGCCTATGCGCGGGCGCATTGCTGGGGCTGGGCGCATTGGGAGCTGCAACAAGGCTTCGGTGTCGTCGACACCAGCACGGGCAGGCCCGATCCCGACGTGATGCGGGCATTGATGGGCGTGACGAAGCCGGGCAGGCGCTGACCGGTTCCGCTATCGTTAACGAATCCTTACACATCCCGTCGCTATCGTGGCTGCCGCGCTACGCCAAAGGACGATTGATGAGTGGCGGCTCCTCACCGCGAGTCTGGAACGTGCAGGCCGGCTTCGCCGAGCCGTCGCCTTCGCGCGAGCTGATCGCCACGCTGGTGATCGCCGTCGCGACGACCGCCTTCGTGCCGATCATGCATGTGGCGAGCCCGGTGCTGTCGCTGACGGTCGAGGTCCTGATCGCGATCGCCATCGTGATCGCGGTGCCGACCTATGCGCCGGCCGTCGCGATCTTCGTGCTGTTCTTCCAGAACCTGTTCGTCTCGATCCTGTCGCCGCTGATCTCGGTGCCGGCGGATCTCGACTTCATCAAGGGCTACAACTTCCTCGTCTGCTCCTTGATGTGGCTGACGACGTTCGGGCTCTATGTGTTCGGCCAGCGAAACCGCTCGGCCGAAGTGAACCGGATCATGGGCTGGGGCGTCGTCACCTTTGCGGTGGTCGGGCTGTATTTCGCGATCGGCTTCGTCTCGAACGGCCAGGCCGCGTCGGTTTACTTGCGCAACATCGTGCTGCCGCTGTTCCTGTTCCAGCTCTCGCTGCTGACGGCGGCGACCTACGAGGTCCGCGCCACGCCGTTCCTGGTGGCGCTCGGGGTCATCCTCATCGTCTGCGGCTATGTCGAGTTCGCCTTCCGCGACTTCTGGCTCGCGATCACCAACGGCTACACGTTCTGGGGCTTCGACGAGCTCAAGGCGACCCATTCCGGTGTCTGGGAAGCCGAGATGCGTGCCACCGGCAACGTGCCCGTCACGCTGAAGGATCGTTTCAGCTTCGACTTCCTCAACACGCCGCTGCTCGAAGGTTTCGGCCTGTCGAAGATCCTGCGCATCCACGGCCCGAACATGAGCGCGATCAGTTTCGGTTACGGAGTCGCCTTCTTCGGGCTGTTCCTGTGCTCGGTCGGCCGTCCGTTCCTCGCGCTCGCCGCGCTGCCGCTCTTGATCGTCTGCAGCGTCAAGGGCGCGCTGATCACCGTGATCTTCGTGCTCGGGGCCTGGATCTCCACGCGCGTGCTCGGCGCGGTGGTGACGCTGCTGCTCGGCCTCGTCGCGCTGATGATCTTTGCCGTCGTCGCGATCCGTGTCGGCCTGCAGATCGGCGACTATCACGTCATCGGTCTGATGGGCGGCATCAACGGATTCGTCGAACGGCCGTTCGGCCGCGGCCTCGGCATCGGCGGCAACCTGTCGGACTCTTACTTCTCGATCGATTGGAGCGCCGCGCAGGCGGCCGGCACGATCGACGGCGCGGTCGAAAGCGCGATCGGTGTCCTGATCTACCAGATGGGTATCGCCGCGCTGGTGCCGCTCGGCTTCTATTTCGCGATGGCGCTCAAGGCCTGGCGACTCTACGCGTCGTCGGGAATTCTGACACAAGGCCTCGCCGGCTTCGGCGTCATGGTCGTGCTGCTCAACGGCCTGTTCCAGGAAGAAGCCCTGTTCGCCCCGCCGGCGCTCGGCCTGATGCTCTCGCTCACGGGCCTGGTGATCGGAAGCCAGATCCGGATGCAGACGGTGGCGGTGCCGGATGAGGCGCCGGAGCGGCTTCAGCATTATCAGCCCGCGACCTAATTCTTGCCGTCGTGCAGGTACAAGCCAGGCCGAGGAGGGCAAGCCATCGCATGGCCTCCCGGGAAGATCATGCGTCGCCGTCGTCAGTTGGGATGTGGCGATGAAGCTCCATCCTGTCGTGAAGGATGCGAACGATTTCAATCGTGTTGTCCGGTGCAGCGCGATACATGATGAAATGGCTTCCGCGCCGACCGTGCCTTGCGACGTGGAGTGTGCGAAGGCCGGGCGCAATCTCGTTCCGGGCCTTTGAGCCTGCAACCTGCGGGCCACCGGCGAGCTCGCCGATCGCTTGAACCAACGTGTCGCGATAGACACGTGATTGTTTCGGCCCAAAGTTTTCGGCGGTCCATTTCAGGATGTTGGCAAAATCGACTTCCGCGGCAGCGCCGAGGCGAAGGCGCCATTGTTGCCGGACCATGCGGCTTTAATCGTCTGTTCCGGAGATAACCTTCTCCGAGAGATCGGCCAGATAGGTCTGAAGGTCGTCGATCGTCTCGAATTCTTTGAATTCGCCGCGCTCCAGGGAACCAACGCCGAGGCGAGCTGCGGCGCGCAGCGCCTTGAGCTTGCCTGCGTCTTCGGCCTCGCGTTGCTCCACCAATCGCAATCCATCCCGCAGCACTTCGCTCGCGTTCTGGTAGCGGCCGGACTCGACGAGGGTTTCAATGAGCTCCTGTTGCCGCTTCGTCAGCACAACGTTTCTCGTCGGCATCGCCGTTCTCGCTATTCGCCTTATGGCATAATATGCCACAAGGACCGTGCTGCTTCAATCACGGTCTGCTGACCTGACGGAGCAGCGCCGCCCGCCTCACCGCCACCCCATCGCCGGCGCCACATGCTTCAGGATCGCCTCGATCGCGTGCGCGCAGTAATCCACGCCGAGCTGGTTCGGGATCGTCAGCAGCAGCGTGTCGGCCTCCGCGATCGCCTCGTCCTGCTTGAGCTGCGCGATCAGCGCGTCGGGCTCGCCGGCATAGCTGCGGCCGAAGATCGCGCGGGTGCGCGGGTCGATGAAGCCGATCTGGTCTTCGCCGCCGCGCTCGCCGCCGAAATAGGCGCGGTCGCGATCGTCCATCAGCGCGAAGATGCTGCGGCTCACCGACACGCGCGGCTCGCGGGCATGGCCGGCCTCCTTCCACGCCGCGCGATAGGCGCGGATCTGGGCGGCCTGCTGCACGTGAAAGGCCTCGCCGGTCTCGTCGTTCTTCAGCGTCGAGCTCTGCAGATTCATGCCGTGCACCGCGGCCCACACCGCGGTCGCGTTCGAGCCGGCGCCCCACCAGATCCGCTCGCGCAGGCCCGCCGCATGCGGCTCGATGCGCAGCAGTCCCGGCGGGTTCGGAAACATCGGCTGCGGATTGGGTTCGGCAAAGCCTTCGCCGCGCAGGAGGTCGAGGAACACTTCGGCATGGCGGCGGCCCATGTCGGCATCGCTCTGGCCCTCGGCCGGGCGATAACCGAAATAGCGCCAGCCGTCGATCACCTGCTCGGGCGAGCCGCGGCTGATGCCGAGCTGAAGCCGGCCGCCGGCGATGAGGTCGGCGGAGCCCGCGTCCTCCACCATGTAGAGCGGGTTCTCGTAGCGCATGTCGATCACGGCGGTGCCGATCTCGATCTTGCTCGTCTTGGCGCCGACCGCCGCGAGCAGCGGAAAGGGCGATGCGAGCTGACGCGCGAAATGGTGCACGCGGTAATAGGCGCCGTCCGCTCCGAGCTGTTCCGCTGCGACCGCAAGCTCGATCGATTGCAGCAGCGTGTCCGCGGCCGAGCGGGTCTGCGACTGCGGCGAAGGCGTCCAGTGTCCGAAGGACAGAAATCCGATCTTTTTCATGGGCGTCATTTAATGCTGCAGGACGCGGCGTCAACCGCCGGCGCGGGCGGCCGGGCCATGCGGCGGGGCCGGTGCGAAATGCCCGGCCCGCGCCACCAGCAGATCCAGGAAGCTCCGCGCGCGCAGCGACATCCACTGCGTCTCCGGGTAGACCGCATGCAGCGGCAGCGCGGCGATGCTGTAGTCCGGCAGCACATGTTCGAGCTCGCCGCTGCGCAGGCCTTCCGCCGCATTCCATTCGGGCAGGATCGCGATGCCGAGATGGTGCATCGTCGCCTCCTGCATCGCGTCGGCATCGTCGACGTGAATGGGGCCGTTGATCGATGCGACGTGGCGCCCGTGCTCGGATTCGAACGCCCATTGGTTTGCCGACGACATCCGGGAATAGACGATGCATTGGTGCGCGCCGAGATCGTCGGGCGTGCGCGGTAGGGGGCGGCCGTGCAGGTAGGTCGGCGTCGCCACCAGATAGCGCTGCACGGTGCCGAGCCTGCGCGCGACCAGCGTGCTCGCTTCCAGGTTTCCGATCCGCAGCGCCAGCTCGATGCCTTCTTCGACCAGATTGACGAAGCGCTCGCTGAAGCGGATGTCGACCCGCACCTCCGGAAAATGCCGCACGTAGTCAGCGATCACGGGCATCATGTAGCGCCGTCCGAACGAAGACGGCACGCCGATGCGCAGCGTGCCGCTCGGGCGTGGCGCCGCCTGCTCGATGCTCGACCGCGCCATGTCGAAACTGTCGAGGATCTGCCGCGCGAGATCGTAGATGCGGTGGGCTTCCGCCGTCGGCTTCAGCGTCCGCGTCGTGCGCGAGAACAGTTGCGTGCCGAACTCGTTCTCGAGCATCGCGATGCGTTTGCTGATGGCGGGCTGGCCGATGCCGAGCTCCTTGGCCGCCGCCGAGAAGCTGCCGCCCTCGAGGGTACGAACGAACGCGCGGAGGCAATCGATCCGGTCCATTAATCATTCCTGATTGGAATAAATTATATCCCACATATTCCATGGCGGGCAAGAAGGCGCACCGTTAGGCTTCCCCAAAACAAGCATCACAGGGGGACACGCCATGGCTCGCAACATCGGAATTGTCGGCGCCGGCATCGCCGGCCTGCATCTCGCGCTCTATCTGCAGAAGCACGGCGTCGACGCCACCATCATCACCGATCGTCCGCCGGAGGAGTATCGCGACATCCGGCTGCTCAACACCGTCGCGCATCACCATGTGACGATCGCGCGCGAGGACTATCTCGGCGTCAATCACTGGACCGATCCGAAGGACCATTATTACTACCACGACCACGTCTTCAATCTCCCGCAGCCGCTGAGCTTCCGCGGCGACTTCACCAAGGCGAGCCGCGCGGTCGACTACCGGATCTATCTGCCGGCGCTGATGCAGGACTTCATGAAGCGCGGCGGCAGGATCGAATATCGCCGCATCGAGGAGCGCGACATCCGCCCGCTGGTCGCGCGGTTCGATCTGCTGGTCGTCTCCACCGGCAAGGGGCCGCTTGGCCAGCTCTTCAATTACCGGCCGGAGCACACGCCCTATCAGCAGCCGCAGCGCCGCCTCTGCGTCGGTCTCTACACCGGCATACGCCAGCCAGATCCCATGAACGTCACGCTCTCGGTCTCTCCCGGACATGGCGAGATGATCGTGATCCCGACCGTCACCTTCGGCGGCATCGCCAACGCGCTGCTGATGGAGAACGTGCCCGGCGGCGACATGGAGGAACTGGCGACGCTCAGCTACGAAGACAACCCGAAGCACTTCCTGAAGGTGCTGCTGGGCAAGCTGGAGAAGCACCACCCGACCACCTACGACCGCATCGACACTGCGCGCTTCGATCTCGCGCAGCCGCAGGACCTGCTGCAAGGCGGCGTGGTCCCGACCGTGCGCAACACAATGGTCGAGTTCGACGACGGCAAATGCGCCATCGCGCTCGGCGACGTCCATGCGATCGTCGATCCCATGATGGGGCAGGGCGCCAATGTCGCCTCCTATGCGGCCTTCGTGCTCGGCGAGGAGATCGTCAATGCGGACGCGCTCGACGCCCGCCTGTGCGAAAAGATCGACCTCAAGCGTCAGGACCGGGTGCTTGCGGCCTCGCGCTGGACCAACGTCATGCTGCAGCCGCCGAGCGAGGCGCTCGGCATGCTGATTGGCGCGATGAGCCAGAATCCGGCGCTGGCCAACGAGTTCACCGAGAACTTCAACTACCCCGACCGCCAGTGGGACCGCATCTCGACGCCGCAGCGTATCCAGGCCTGGATCGAGCGCATGTCGGCGCCATCCGAGCCGGTCAGGGCGATCGCGTGAGGACCGATGCGGGCGGAGACTGAGATGCCGCGCGCCAATCCGGCCGCGTTCCGCGAGGCCGCCTCGCGCTTTGCGACCGGCGTCGCGGTGCTGACGGCGCTGGACGAGCACGGCCGGGTCTGCGGCATGACGGCAAACAGCTTCGTCACCGTCAGCCTGGCGCCGCCGACCGTGCTGGTCTCGGTCATGCCCGGCCGCATGCACCGCGCCATCGCGGCGACCGGCCGCTATTGCGTCAACGTGCTGCCGGATCACGGCCGCGACCTCTCGCGGCATTTCGCCAGCCAGCCCAACACCGGCGCGTCACCGGATTATGACATCGTCGACGGCCTGCCGCGGCTGCAGGGCTGCATGGCCTGGTTCGCCTGCGAGGTCACGCGCCATGTCGACGTCAGCGATCACACCCTGATCATCGCCGAAGTCTCCGCCTGCGACTATCGCGACACCACGCCGCTGGTGTTCTTCTCCAGCCGCTATCATCGCGGCGCGGGTGTGCCGGTCGACCGGTGAGCAGAGGCGTTTCTTCGCCTCCGGCGCGTCACTAGAGCAGCGCCTTCGGCAGCAGCATGTGGATGCCCTTGTTGCCGTCGACGAGCTGCGTGACGCGCAGATTGCCGGCGAGCGAGCACAGCATATAGGCCTCGTTGCGCGTGCGGTTGGTCCGCGCGCAGACGTGCTTGACCATTTCCCGCACGGCCTGTTTGGCGGCATCATCGAGATCCTCGTCGAGCCCGATCGACATCAGATGCGTCGCGCTCTCCGCGAACGGCCATGTGATGTCCATGTCCTTGCGCACGGTCAGGCGGAACGTGCCGGTCACGCCGGTCTCCAGCGCGGTGATGCAGACCTCACCGTCGCCCTGCACGCCGTGGCCGTCGCCCGCGAAGAACAGCGCGCCCTCGTTGAAGACAGGTAGATACAGTGTCGTGCCCGCCCGCAGCTCCTTGTTGTCCATGTTGCCGCCGAACGCGCGCGGAACGGGCGAGCCGCAGCGGCCCCAGCTCGGCGGCGGCGCGGTCGCGATGATTCCGAAGAACGGATCGAGCGGAATCTCGGTGCCCCAGGGCATGACGCAGACCTCGCGCTTGCGGTCGATCACGGGGTGGATCGTCTCGTAATCGGTGAACTCGTCCGGCAGCGTTCCGAGCAGCGGCAGGATCGAGACGAAGCCCCAGTCCTGGCGGACCTTGACGTTGAGGATGTCGACCTGAAGCGTGTCGCCGACATTGGCGCCGCGCACATAGACAGGCCCGGTGATGAAATGCGGCCCCGGTCCGGGCTGCATCGTCTCCAGCGCCAGCCGATAGTCGTCCGGAACCAGCGAGAGGTCGTCGGGCAGCGTCTCCTTGCCGCCCGCGGGGAAACTGTGCAGCGTCACGCTGTCGCCGGAGTTGACCTCCAGCACGGGTCGCGTGTTGCAGTCCAGATAGCCCCAGACCATGTTGTCGGGTGTGGCGGGGATCTCGTGGCGGCGCTGCATCGGACGACTCCAGGCGTAACGGGCACTCTTTCGCGCCAAGGACGATCTGCCCCGGATCGCCACGGGTGCGACCGGCAAAATCGTTCTTGGATATTCTAGGCGGCAGCGATCCTTCGGCTATACTTCGACCTCAGGCCCCGCGCGGCGTTTGAACGCCGTGCAAATGGCGGGCCGAGGGAGAGTTCGATGAGGCGGTCCCGATTCACAGAGAATGAGATCATTCATCTCCTGGCCGAGGCCAGTTCCGGGGTGTCGATTGCAGAAATCTGCAAGGCCGCCGGCATCACCGAGCGTACGTTCTATCGCTGGCGCCGCAGTTTCGGCACGCTCGATGTCCATGCCGTGCAGCAGATGAACGAGCTGAAATCCGAGAATCTGCGTCTGCGCGGCCTCGTCAGCAATTTGTTCGAGCTGCTGCGCAATGCGGATACCGCAAAGAAGGACGCCGCGGCCGCCGCGCCGGAGGGAGGCACCCGCGCCAGCCGCATCGCGGCGGAGAAGTGCGGCGGCGCGTTGACCGGCCGTTTCTCCTCGGTGCGTGTCAATCCGTGACGCGCCGGGGCCGCGAGTTCCGGCCTCGGCTTCTGCAAATTCTTTGTGCAGCGATAATGTCAAAAGTGACGAAATCGGTCGCTGCCCGCCGACGATTCAAGCAGCTGGATAGCGTAACGGGCAGGAAAGCACCGGCCAAAGACCAGCAGTCCGGAGTCTGCGTCATGCGCGCGACATATTCGCCGCCCGGTTCAAATCGCGAGCAAAACGCGTCGCTTATTTCGGCTTGATGCGCTGAGGTCGGCGCCTAGTCTTTGGGCTGCCTTTCAGCAGATCTGGAGAAATTCGCGCCATGACCGATCATGTTCGTCCTCCGGCCAAGCCGAGTGATCGTGTGCTCAGCCGCCGCCATTTCCTCGCCGCCTCGTCCGCGCTCGCCGCCGCGCCGTTGCTGGGATCCCGTATCGCGTCCGCCGCCGGGCTCAAGACCGTTCGCTTCAGCGAGGCCGTGCACAATCTGGGTTACATCAATCTCTATGTCGGCATGCACGCCGGCATCTTCACGAAGAACGGTCTCGACATGAAGGTGAGCGCCGCTGGCGGCGACACCCAGACCTTCGCGGCCGTGCTCGGTGGTTCCGCGGATTTCGCGATCGGCGATGCGACCATGGCGCAGATCTCGCGCGAGAACGGCGGCCCCGGTGTGGTCGTGGGCACGGTCGTGCAGCGCGCGCATTATTTCGGCGTCTCCAAGACGCTCAAGCCGATCACCGATCCGAAGGAATTCAAGGGTCTCAAGATCGTCACCTCGCCCGAGCCCAACACCAATTTCAGCGTGACCAAGCGGATGCTGGAAAAGGCCGGGCTCAAGCTCGGCACCGACGCCACGATCGTTCCGGTCAATCCCGGCACCGAGATCGCGGCGATGCTGGCCGGACAGGCGGACATGGCGGTCGCCTATCAGCCGAGCGTCGCCGCTGCCGAGGCGCAGGGCGCCAAGGTCGTGTTCGACTTCTCCAATTATGTCGGCCCGTTCTGCAACACCGGCATCATGGTGCTGCCCTCGACCATCCAGAAAGATCCCGAGATGGTGCAGGCGCTGGTGACGTCCTTCGAGGAATCCTCGCGCAAGACCTACGCCGATCCGGCCTTTGCCAAGGAGGTCGCCCGCAAGGAATTCCCTGATCTGCCCGGTGAGGTCGTCGACAAGGCGATTGACGCCGAGCTGAAATACCTGATCCCGGCGCAGTCGGTGATCACCAAGCAGGACCAGTGGAAGAACCTGATGGATATGCAGATCTATCTCGGCAACGCCAAGGGATCGGTCCCGTTCGATCAGATCATCGACAATTCGTTTGCCGAAAAGGCGATTGCCAGCCTGAAATGAGTGTTGAGGCCGTCAACGAAGCAAGACCGGGCGAGGCCGTGAACGGCGCCGCCCTCCCGCTGGTGGTCGAGCATGTGGCCAAGGGCTACGAGCTCGACGGCCGCATCGTGCCCGTCATCGCCGATCTCAGCCTGACGCTGCGCAAGGGCGAGATCGTCAGCATCGTCGGCCCGTCGGGCTGCGGCAAGACCACGCTGCTCAACACGCTGTGCGGCCTGCTGGCGCCCGATACCGGCCGCATCCGCTGGCATGGCCGGCAGGTGTCCGGCCAGCCGCAGAACGTCGGCTACATGCTGCAGAAGGACCTGCTGCTGCCCTGGCGCACGGCGCTCGGCAACACCATGCTCGGCCTCGAGATCCGCGGCGTTGCTGCCGCCGAGGCGGAAGATCGCAGCCGCGCGATGCTCGATCAGCTCGGGCTGCATGGGTTCGCCGACCACTATCCATCGACGCTGTCGGGCGGCATGCGGCAGCGCGTTGCGCTGGCGCGGACGCTGGTGAACGATCCGGACGTGCTGCTGCTCGACGAGCCGTTCGCGGCGCTCGATTTCCAGACCAAGCTGCTGATCGAGAACGACATGGTGGACCTCGTGCGCAAGGGCGGTCGTTCGATGCTGCTCATCACCCATGACATCGAGGAGGCGGTATCGCTGGCCGATCGCGTCATCGTGTTGACGCAGCGGCCGACCCGCGTGAAGGCGACTTACCCCATCGAATTCGGCGCCGGCCGTGCCGACGTGATCTCGCTGCGCGAGAGACCGGATTTCAGCCAGTATGTTCGGCGCATCTGGGCCGACCTCGACATTGCGATCCAATGACGACAGATATCGAGACAGCCATGGTTGACGCGCCGAAACCCATGGGAGGCGTTCCCGCGCCGCTTGCGCGTGCGAGGTGGAAGCGCTTGCGCACCGGCATCGCCGTGCTGGCGACGCAGGTGCTGGTTCTGGCCGCTCTCGTTGCGCTGTGGGAATACGCGACGCCGAAGGGCAGCCCCGCCGCCTTCATGTTCGGATCGCCGTCGGCGATCGCCGGCTTCCTGGTTCAGATGGCGCAGGACGGCAGCCTGTGGCGGGATGCGGCTGTGACCGGCATGGAGACGCTGCTCGGGTTCTTCGTGGGCAATCTGGTCGGTACCCTGATCGGGCTTTCGCTCTGGTACTCGCGCTTCGTCTCCCGCGTCGTCCAGCCGTTCGTCATCGCACTGGGATCGATCCCGATCATCGCGCTGGCGCCGATCGTGATCATCTGGTTCGGCACCGGGCTGATCTCGAAGGTCGCGATGTCGACCCTGTCGGTGGTGATCGTCGCACTGGTGACGTCCTACAAGGGCGCGATCGGCGTCGACAGCGACCAGATCAATCTCATGCGGACGCTGGGCGCCTCGAAGTTCCAGATCTTCCGGAAGCTCGTCGTTCCGGCATCGCTCACCGACATCTTTGCGGGGTTGAAGCTCACCGTCGGTTTCGCGCTGATCGGCGCGATCGTCGGCGAATTCATGTCGTCGTCGGAGGGGTTGGGACACGCCATCTTCAAGGCGGGCTCGCTCTACATCATTCCCAAGGTGTTCGCGGCGCTCGTCGTGACCATCGTTCTCGCGCTTGTCCTGACCTGGCTCGTCGGCAAGATCGAGCGGCTGCTGATTCCGTGGCGCCGGCAGGCCTGACTTCCTCCATTCTAATCCGAAAAATTCGACGGAGAGACCATGTCCAAGCGCATCAGCAAGGCCGGCAATATCAAGTACGCGCTGTCCGGCGACGACAAGTTCATCGCGAGCGTCGAGCCCGGCGAAACCTTCGTGGTGGAATGCGCCATCAATGCCAATGACGGCACCATCCGTCACCTCGGCCAGCAACTGACCGAAGCCGACGTCACCATGCCCTTCGTCAACGGCGCCACCGGCCCGATCGAGGTTAAAGGCGCCAAGCCCGGCGACATGCTGCGCCTCGACGTCGTGGGCATGGAACTCGACAAGCTCGGCTTCACCGCATTGTGGCCGGGGATCGGCATGTTTCCCGACTGGGTGAGGCGCAAGGAGTTCGGCATCCAGACGCGCGTCGTCGAGGTCAAGGACGGCCACGTCCACTGGAACGAGCACCTGAAGCTTCCGGTGAAGCCGATGATCGGCGTGGCCGGCGTTGCGCCGGTGCATGGCGCGGTCCTGACCGTCGACAACGGTCCGCATGGCGGCAACATGGACGTGCAGGAGATCACCACTGGCAACAGCATCTTCTTCCGCGTCAACAAGGACGGCGCGCATCTTTTCCTCGGTGATTGCCACGCCATCCAGGGCGACGGCGAATGCAACGGCATGGGCGCGATCGAGATCGCGGCCAATCTCACGGTCAAGGTCTCCCTCGCGAAGGCGCCGGCGCGGCTGAACCACCCGCGCATCGAAACCGCGACCCACATCTGCACGCTCGGCTGCGCGCGCCCGCTGGAAGATGCGATGCGCATGGCGTTCGAGGAGATGGTCTACTGGATGGAGGACGACTGGAAGATCCCGGCCGCCGAAGGCTACATGCTCCTCGGTCAGATCGCGGAGGCGCGCTGCACGCAGGTCGTCAATCCGAAATACACGTATATCTGCAAGGTCGAGCGGAGCTTGCTGGAGCGCTATCACGGGTAAGCAGGGCATTCGTCCTGCGCGGATACGACGGGCCATGATTGCGCGCTGCGAAGACGGCGCGCTCCGCCTCTCGCGGGAGGGCTATCGCATATAGCTTGGCGAGGCCTGAGCAAGCGCCTCGTCCTTCGAGACGACCGCTCCGCGGTCTCCTCAGGATGAGGCTGAGCAGCAGTTTGGCCTATAGAACTGGCGGCCACACACTCCTTCCTCATCCTGAGGGCCCGCCGTGGGCGGGCGTCTCGAAGGATGGCCGCAGGCGAGCCGCCCGCCACATTGTGCTCATATGCGATAGCCCCGTCCCTCGCGGCAGTGTGCCTCAGGCGTAGGCCACCCAGCCGCGAAACGTGAAGCCGGTGTAGAACAGCGTCGGGTCGGAGAAGCCGGCGTCGCGCAGGATCGCTTCGTCTTGCGCGGGCGACAGAATGCTCAATTGTCCGTCGACCGCCTTTCGCGCGGCGGCCGCCTTGTCAGGCTCGACGCCCGATGCGGAGAGGTACGCGGAATAGCGCGAGAGCCAGAGCGGCCGCTGATCGGCGCCGTCGGGAATGCTGAAATGGGCCGCGACGAACGGCGCGCCCGGCTTGAGCCGCCGGTGGATTTCCGAGGCGATGCGGCGCCGCTCCGCGACATCGACGAAGTGCAGGGTCAGCAGGCACGTCGCGCCATCGAACGGTCCCTCCGGCGCATCGTCGACATAGCCTTGATGCAGATGCGCGCGCGGGGCGAGCGGGCCAAGCGTCTGCCGCGCGAGATCGAGCATCGCCGCCGACGGGTCCACGCCGTCGAAGGTCCAGTGCGGCTTCGCCTGCGCAAAGGCCTTCAACTCCAGGCCGCCGCCGGCGCCGAGCACCAGGATTCGCGCATCGTCACGCGCGCGCTCGCCGAGCAGGATAGCCGCCATCGATAGCATCGCATTGTAGCCGGGGACGAACCGCGGTGGTCCCTCCGTGTATGTTGCTACCATTTTCGGATCGGCGAACGCGCTTTGGATGTCGGTCACGGTGCGGCCTTGCTGAATGGAGTTCGTCACGCGTGCGCGCTCATGCCCTGATGCTTTCGCGACCCGAGCCGCTTGCGCAGATCGTCGGCGAGCATCGCCAGTGTCACTTCGCCGAAGCGCGCCAGCAGCAGCGCCTCCGCTTCGTCGAAGGCCCGGTCGAGCGCGGCATTGACGGCCTGCTCGACGAGACAGCCCGGCGCCTCCGTCCGGTTGCCCATGGCGAGCAGCGAAGGACTTCCGAGCGCGACGTAGACGTCGCGCAGCGTCACCTTCGATAGATCGCAAGCGAGCGTCCAGCCGCCGCCATGTCCCTTCTCGGAACGCACGTAGTCCAGGTCGCGCAGCCCCGCCATGATGCGGCGGATCACCACCGGATTGGTGTCCATGGCTTTCGCCAAAACTTCGGACGTGAAGGGCCCCGGCTGCTGCGCCATGTGCAGAAGCACGTGGAGTACACCGGACAGGCGGCTGTCTCGTTTCATGTAACTTTATATGTTACATGATGGTTGCGAGGTCAATCGGTTTTTGCGCGTAGAGGACGTCCGGGTATTGTACGATGTTGTCGGCACGACCGTCGAAATCCTGGCGATCGTTGTCAAATCGGAGAAGAGTCATGGCTCGCACAGTTCGGAAGTCCGAAGTGAAGGAAGTCCCCCTCTCCGAGATCAAAGACGATCTGTCCCGCTACCTTCGCGAAGCGGAAACGCAGGAGATTGTCATCACGCGCCATGGCAAGCCGGCCGGCGTGCTGATTGGCTTTGAATCGGAGGACGTCTGGTTCGAATACCGCCTGGAGCACGATCCTCGCTTCCTGCAGCGCGTCGAGCAGGCGCGGAACAGCCTGCGCGCCGGGCGCGGCGTGAAGCTTGAAGATATCGATACGGAGTAGCGCCGGAGGGCCGCCGACGCCGTCCGCCGATGATGCCACTATACCCCCGTTTTGCCCGACGGGTCAAATTATTTTCTGTTTTTCGGAAATTGTGTGGGCGAATAACCAGATCCATCGCGATGACAGCTCACCCCAACGGCGTCGCGCTTTAAGCCCTTGATTTCGCTATTGCCGTCTACTGTGCATGGGGTTGTTTTCGACTTCTTGTCGCGGAGGTGCAAAACTATCGGGTCGAACCCGACTTGGTCCGGCGCCCGCTTTCATCAATCCATTTTCAGGAGACGCACCATGCAGGTCTACAATGTGGTGAAGTTCAAGGTGAAGGCCGGTGAGGAGGCGGCCTTCCTCGACGCGCATCGCGACGGCAAGGCGAAATGGCCGGGCCTCGAACGCGGTGTCATCATCAAGACCGGCGAGCAGACCTTTTGCCTGATCGGCACGTGGGTCAGTCAGGATGCGATGGTCGCGGCGCGGTCGGCGATGATCGAGACACTCGACAGCTTCAGGTCGGTGCTCGAGGACCAGGGCAATGGACGCGGCGTGACGGATGCCGTGTCGGGAGCGGTCGTGCTCGCACTGTAGCGAGCACTACTTCATCAACCTGATGCCCTTGGTCGTGAACTTCTGCGTCTTGCCGCCGGGGCGAACGGGGCGCCGGGTGCCGGCGGCCTTGCCGGTGCCGGGCGGCTGGTGCGCCGGGACGAGCTGGTGCGGCTGCGAGCCGATCAAATCGCGACGGCCCATCTCGATCAGGGCCTCGCGCAGCACCGGCCAGTTGTCGGGATCGTGGTAGCGCAGGAACGCCTTGTGCAGGCGGCGCTGGCGCAGGCCCTTGATCGCCTCGACCTTGTCGCTGCCGCCGTGGCGCACGCCGCGCAGCGGATTGACGCCGGTGTGGTACATCGCGGTCGCGGTCGCCATCGGCGAGGGCAGGAAGGTCTGCACCTGGTCGGCGCGGTAGCGGTTCTTCTTGAGCCAGAGCGCGAGGTTCATCATGTCCTCGTCGGTCGTGCCCGGATGCGCCGCGATGAAGTACGGGATCAGGTAATACTTCTTGCCGGCCTTCTCGGCGGCCTCGTCGAACATCCGCTTGAACTTGTTGTAGGCGCCGATGCCCGGCTTCATCATCTTGTCGAGCGGGCCGCGCTCGGTATGTTCAGGGGCGATCTTCAGATAGCCGCCGACGTGATGGGTGACGAGCTCCTTGATGTATTCGGGGCTCTCGACCGCGAGGTCGTAGCGCACGCCCGAAGCGACCATCACCTTCTTGATGCCCTTGGTCTCGCGCACCTTGCGATAGAGCCGGATCAGGTCGTCATGCGAGGTGTTGAGGTTCGGGCAGATCTCCGGGAAGACGCAGGACGGACGGCGGCAGGCGGCCTCGACCTTCGGGTCCTTGCACGCCATCCGGTACATGTTGGCGGTGGGGCCGCCGATGTCGGAGATCACGCCGGTGAAGCCGGGCGTCTTGTCGCGGATCTTTTCGATCTCGCGCAGAATAGAACCCTCGGAGCGGTTCTGGATGATGCGGCCCTCGTGCTCGGTGATCGAGCAGAAGGTGCAGCCGCCGAAGCAGCCGCGCATGATCGTCACCGAGAACTTGATCATGTCCCAGGCGGGAATCTTTGCTTCACCATACGAGGGATGCGGCGCGCGCGCATAGGGCAGGTCGTAGACCGCGTCCATTTCCTCCGAGGTCAGCGGGATCGGCGGCGGGTTGAGCCAGAGGTCGCGGTCACCATGGCGCTGCACCAGCGGCCGCGCATTGCCGGGATTGCTCTCACGGTGCAGCACGCGTGAGGCGCGCGCATAGGCTTCCTTGTCCTGCTCGACCTGCTCCAGCGCAGGCAGGCGGATCACGGTCGCGCCCTTCTGGCGCGTGGCGCCTTCGTCGGCGGTGTCGAGATCGTCGGCATGCAGCTCGGCATAGTCTTCGGGCACGCGGCGGAACAGCGCGACGCCACGGATGTCGTTCAGCTCGCGCGGCGCCTCACCGGCGCCGAGCCGCTGCGCGACCTCGACGACGGCGCGCTCGGCATTGCCGTAGAGCAGCAGATCGGCCTTGGCGTCGGCCAGCACCGAGCGGCGCACCTTGTCGGACCAGTAATCGTAATGCGCGATCCGGCGCAGCGAGGCCTCGATGCCGCCCAGGATGATCGGCACGTCCTTGAACGCTTCGCGGCAGCGCTGGGCGTAGACGACGGTGCAGCGGTCCGGCCGCTTGCCGCCCTCGCCGCCGGCCGTGTAGGCGTCGTCGCTGCGGATGCGCCGGTCAGCGGTGTAGCGGTTCACCATGGAGTCCATGTTGCCGCCGGTGACGCCGAAGAACACTTTCGGCTTGCCGAGCGCCTTGAACGGTTCGGCCGAATGCCAGTCCGGCTGCGAGATGATGCCGACCCGGAAGCCCTGGGCTTCGAGCAGGCGGCCGATGATGGCCATGCCGAAGCTCGGATGGTCGACATAGGCATCGCCCGTCACCAGCACGATGTCGCAGGCATCCCACCCGAGCGCGTCCATCTCGGCGCGGCTCATGGGGAGGAACGGCGCCGGCTTGCGCGGGCGTGCCTGGGCCATCAGGGGCTTTTCGGCGGCGATGATCTGGGTGTCCATGGGGCCAAGGGATAAGACTCCGGGCGTGCGAATACAACCGACGCCCGCGTGAAAGATTGCGGTTCCGTACTCGTCCGGGCGCGTTAACCCTGCGCCAGCGCCTGCCGGACCTCGGCCGTCGTGGCCGGCTCGCCGCCATGGGCGCGGACCCTGCGCACGGCGTCCTCGACGAGGCCGATATTGGTCGCATTCGAGCCCAGCAGCGCATCCTCCAGCCCGACGCGGATATGGCCGCCGCGCGCGACCGTGTCGGGGATCAGCGGCGTGATGTCGACGCCGAGGCCGGTGACCATCCAGGGCGCCCCTCGCGCTTCCTCCTCGGCCAGCGCCACCAGCGCCGCGAGGCCGTAGGGTTTGGGCGGAAAGCAGAACGCGAATTGCTGCGAGAACATGAATCGATACACCGGCGTCTTCACGCCGCTCGCCCGCGCCAGCGCCGCGCCGGCACGGATAAAGCCGGGCTCGTAGATCGCAAACGCCGGGTGGATGCGATGCCGTGCGGCAACGGCGAGGCCGTGCCGGATGTGCGTCTCCGGATTGAGATAGGTCTGGGCCGGCTTGGCCTGCGTGGTCGTCGCGGTCAGCGTGAAATTGACGCTGCCGGGATCGACCACCGCGAACTCCAGCAGGCCGCGCTCGGCCAATGCCTCGATATGAGCGAAGCGCGCCCTGGCGTCGGCGACGTCGCCGCGCGCATCGAGGCCGGGGATGGAGGGATAGACGGGCACATCGACCTTGGCGCGAATGCCTTCGATGATGCGGGCATAGACCTGCCAGTCGAACGTCTGCGGCCCGCCGCCATCATAGGCATGGGTGTGGATGATCGCCGCACCGGCCTCTGCGCAGGCGATACCCTCGGCGACGATCGCCTCGACCGTATCGGGAATGCCCGGCTGCAGCGCGCGGCTCCACGGCCCGTTCAATGCCGCCTCGATCCAGACCTTGTGCATGCGCGCCTCCCGCGTTTGTTTTGCGCGACCGTATCATGCCCGCCGCGCGACACCAGCGCCGCCGGCTGTGTGACGCCGTCCACATACCAGCGAGCCGCGTCGCGTCATCCTCTCCGCAGTTTCAAGGGGAGATATCCATGATTGTGATCGATGCGCTGCTGATCCTGGCGATGTTGTTCTTCCTGTTCCTGCCGATCTCCGATCGCAGGACGGTGCGGATGCGGCTCTGCATGCTGTGCGCGCTGTTTGCTGTGTTCTCGGTCTCGGTCACCCGCACCCATGTCGCGCCGGTGCTGCTCGCGAGCCTGTCGTCCGCGCCCGGAGCAATGCATTCGCCGCATATGCTCATCGGCAAGCCGTCGGACGGGTTCTCATCATGGCCGGCATCGGATATTCGATTGCTTCATGGGCAAGGAAATATCTAAGGAAACATCTGAAGCAACATCTGAGGGCGCGGCGTCGCCTGCCGCCGGCTGGCTCGGCGCCATCGCGCTGATCGGCTTCATTCTGGTCGCGACCGCGCAGGCCTCCAACCAGATTCTCGCCCGTGGCCTTGCGGGCTCGGTGCCGTCCTTCGCGCTGGCCTTCTTTCGCTGGAGCATCGTCGCGATCGGTCTTGCGCCGATCGCGATCAAGGAGATCCGCGCAGGCCGCGTGCCGCTCGGCCCAAACTTCTGGCCGGTGCTCGCGGCCGGCTTCATGGGCATGTTCCTGTGCGGTGGTCCGGTCTATGCCGCTGGTGTCTCGACCACGGCGATTCACATCGCGCTGATCATGGCGCTGTCGCCGATCACGGTGCTGATGATTTCGGCTGCGCTCGGCATCGAGCATGTTGGTCCGCTGCAATGGCTCGGCACGGGGCTGGCGCTGTCGGGCGCGTTGCTCATCATTTCCGGCGGCCATCCGGCAACGTTGTTCGAACTGGAGACGGCAGCGGGCGACGGCCTCGTGGTGATCGCGATGCTCGGCTGGTCCGGCTACACGCTGCTGCAGTCGCGCGCAGCGCCCGGGGCCTCGCTGCTGGCGCGCATGAGCCTGTTCTCGGCGGCGGGTGCGCTGTTCTCGCTGCCACTCGCCGCGTGGGAGATGTGGACCTCGCCCGCCCAGGTCTTCAGCACCAAGGCGCTGTCGGCCTATGTCTTCGCAGGGCTCGTGCCGGGCCTGCTCGCCTATGCCGGCTTTGCCTGGCTCGGCGGCAAGTTCGGCTCGGTGCGAACCTCGCTGGTGCTCTATCTCGGCCCCATCGCGAGCGCGCTGCTGTCATTCGTGATCCTCGGCGAGCCGCCAAAATTGATCCATCTTCTCGGCGGCCTGCTGATCCTCGGTGGCGTCTGGGCGAGCTTGCGGCGATAGTTCCAGCGGCATGGTTCACGCGGAGGAACCTTCGGCCCGTGCGAACATTCTGATCAAGGGTTCGCTGCGGGCCCGGCCCGCGCGCGTCGTGGATGTTGAAATGCCTCGATCTTCGCCGTGGGCGATGGGGGAGCTGTGAGTACAGTCATTGAGAACTTGCTGTTGCGGAAGCAGAAGCTCGTGGAGCAGCTCGAGAAGGCGCCGTCGGTCGAAGAACGCGACAAGATTGAGCACCAGCTCGAACAGATCAATACCGCGCTGGATTTTCTCGACAGGCCGGGATCGAAGAACGCGAAGTAATCGCGCTCAATCAACCTTGATCGCCTTGGCGTAGACCACGCCCGAATTGGTGATGTGCGTCGTCATCAGCGTCTCGAACGCCGAGAACTCTCCGCGCGCGAACAGATCGAGCAGCTTGCGGTGCTCTTTGAACGACGAGCGCGTGCGGACGTCGATCGGCGAGGTCAGATTGGTGCGCAGCGCGGCGACGCGGCCTGAAACCAGCTGGTAGGATTCGACCAGATAACGATTGCCGCAATGCGCGAACAGGCCTTCGTGAAAGGCGGCATCGGCGCGGCCATAGGCGATATTGTCACGGGCCTCGACGGCCGGCTCCATCGCCGCGATCGCCTCGCTCATCGTCGCGATGGCGCCGTCGCGATCGTGCCGGTAGGCGAACTCGGCGGCCTTGGGCTCGAGCGCGATCCGGAAGCTGCAGAGTGCGGTGATGTCCTCGGCGCTCGGCGTGAACACGAAGCTGCCGACCTGCGGCCGGATCACGACGAGCCCCTGCGCCTGCAGCTGGCCCATCGCCTCGCGCACCGGCGTGCGGCTGACGCCGAAGGAGCTCGCGACCATTTCCTCGGAGATCGCGGCGCCGAGCGCGAACTCGCCGTCGATGATCGCCTGCCGCAGCCGCTGCATCACGCGTTGCGACAGCGATTTCGGCGTATCGAGCTTCAGTGAGCGCATGTCGCTCAGAACACCTTGCCGGGATTGAGCAACTGATCGGGGTCGAGCGCAGCCTTCAGCGTCCGCATCAAAGCGATCTCGGCATCGCTCCTGGCATGACCCAGCCACTTCTTCTTCAGCGTGCCGATGCCGTGCTCGGCCGAGACGCTGCCGCCGAGCTCGCGCACGAGGCCGTAGATGATCGCGTCCATCTCTTCCTTCGGCTGCTGCTCGACGGACAGGCCAGTGACCCAGGAGACGAGATGCAGATTGCCGTCGCCGATATGGCCGTAATAGACGCTCTCGCAGCCCTTGATGCCGGCGGCGAGCGCCGCCTTGCAGCGTGTGACGAACTCGTCCATCCGCGCCACCGCAAGGCCGATGTCGTAGGAGATATGCGGTCCCAGCACCTGGCCGAATTCGGCGCAGATGTCGCGCACACGCCAGAACGCCTGCGTCTGCGCTAGCGATTGCGCGACGGCGGCATCGGCGAGCAGTCCGCGCTCCATGAGATCTTCGAGCCAAGCCTGGAAGCGCGGCGCGTCGGCACTCTCGTCGGTGCCTTGCGCCTCGACCAGCACATAAAGACCGTGGCCGGCGGCAACCGGCGGCTTCACGCCGGCGCGTGCTGTGATGACGTCCCAGTAATCCGGCCACATCACCTCGAACGCCGATAGCAGCGGACCAAGCCCGCTGCGTGCCGCATCGAGCAGGTCGACCACCGCGGCATAATCCTTCAGCGCGCAGAGTGCGGCCATCGTCGAGCGCGGCTTTGGAAACAGTTTCAGCACCACGCGGGTGATGATGCCGAGGGTGCCTTCCGAGCCGATGAAGAGATGCTTGAGATCATACCCGGCGTTGTTCTTCATCAGCTTGTTGAGGCTGGTGATGATGGTGCCGTCGGGCAGCACGACCTCGAGGCCGAGCACCAGCTCGCGCGTCATGCCGTAGCGGATCACGCGGTTGCCGCCGGCATTGGTGGAGAGATTGCCGCCGATCGCGCAGGAGCCGCGCGAGCCGAGATCGAGCGGAAAGAAGAAGCCGGCTTCGTCCGCAGCCTTCTGGATCGTCTCAAGCGGCGTGCCCGCCTTCACCGTCATCGTCATCGATGCGGGATCGATCTCCTCGATGCCGGTCATGCGCTCAAGCGAAATCGCGACCCAGCCGGTCTCGGGCGAGGCGCCGCGGCACAGCCCGGTCAGCCCGCCCTGCGGCACGAACGGCAGCCGCGCCTGCCGGCAAGTCGCGATCGCATCGGCCACGCCCTGCGCATCGGCGGGACGGATCACTGCGAGCGGCGTCTGCGGCAGGCTTGCGCTCCAGTCGTTGCAATTGCGCGCGGGCACATCGGTGCCGATCAGCACGGCGGCCGCGCCAAGCTTGTCGCGCAGCGCGCCAAGCATCTGATCGGGCCGCTCGATGGGGGTCACCATGTTCATGCGAGACCTCCTCTTAAAAATCCGGCACGTGCGCCGGGGCGACCGAAAGGGTTTGCGCGGTTCTTGTATGTAAGGTACAAGGTAGAAAGTAAAGCAAAAAAAAGGCTCGGGAAAGCCTCTTCGGATCATTGGGGATCAGGGGCACGCCCGGGAGCGAGAATACAAAGGGTGGTGAGATGACGGAGGCAATTCGCGGATTCTGGGTGGCGTCGGCGACGCCGCTGGCGGCGGATGGGAGCGTGGACTCCGCGAAGCTCGCCGCGCACGCGACGCAGCTCTTCGGCAAGGGCGTCGATGGCGTCGTGTTGTTCGGCACCACCGGCGAGGGCACGTCGTTCAATGTCAGCGAACGCGTCGCGACCATCGAGGCCGTGCTCAAGGCCGGCATTGCTCCGGAGCGCATAGGTATCGGCGGCGGCTTTCCCGCGATCACCGACAGCATTGCGTTGACGCGCAAAGTCCTCGGACTCGGCCTGCGCCACGTGTTGTACCTGCCGCCCTACTTCGATCGTAGCGTCACCGCCGACGGCATGGACGCTGCCTTCGCTGCGATCATCGACGGTGTTGCTGACGACCGCTTGCGCGCCTCGCTGTATCACATTCCGCAGGTCTCCGGCGTCGCCATTCCGACCAGCGTCGCGGCGAACTTGCGCAAGCGTTACGGCAAGGTGGTTGCGGGTCTGAAAGACTCCAGCGGCGACTTCAAGCAGTTCCAGGCGTTCCGCGCGGCGGCGCCCGATCTCGCCATTACCGTCGGCAACGAGGCTGATATTACGCGCGCGATCGCGGCCGGTGGCGCCGGCACGATCTGCGGCATGGCCAATGTCGTGCCCGAACTGGTCAAGACCATGGTCGACGGCGGGGATGCCGAGGCGCGCATGCAGGCCGCAGTCGATGTCGTGCTGAAGACGCCGTCCTTCCTCACGGCGTTGAAGGCCATCCTGGCCGCGCAGACCGGCGACGCCGCCTGGCTACGCGTGCGTCCGCCATTCGTCGCGTCGTCCGACGGTCCGACGCTGAAGCGGAAGATCGACGAGATCATCGCCCCCGCCATCGCGTGAGACATAAAAAGTTCGTGACACGTTGCCGCGAATTCGCGTTCAACGTGTCGCATCTTGCGCAAAAGCAATCCGTGATTGCCGTTGTGCGTGATTCTACGTTTGGAACGATTCAACACTAGAACGATTCAAGTCGAGCCACGGTTCTCATCAAGCGCAGCGACTGTTAGACGCGCACACTTCAATGCTCATGACTTGAAGTGGAGCGAAAGTGCGTGCCTCCGTGGATGGCCAGCGTGTCAGCGGCCGTCGTCAACATGCCTGCAAGAGCCGTGCAGGTCTTCTCCTCGGTGCAGCGGTGCTGCTCGCCGAATGCCCATCCAGCACGACGAGCGCACAGGCGCAATCGGCACTGCCGCCGGTGACGGTGGATGCGCCGGCACAACGGCCAAAGGCGCAGGCGCGCCCGTCGGCCCAGCCCCAGCGCGCCGCCCAAGCCGTCGTCCGCCAGCGCAATTCCAATCCCGCACCGGCAGCGCCGACGCTGTCCGAGCGTGCGGCCGCCGCAGCCGTCGTGCAGCAGGCCGCCAAGCTCGGCTATCGCGCGATGCCGAGTGCGACCACGTTGCGCAGCGGCGCGTCGCCGCTCGACACGTCGCAGACCGTCAACGTCGTGCCGGAGCAGGTGCTGAAGGACCAGCTCCCGCGCAACATCGACGACGCGCTGGTCAACATCAGCGGCATCACCCAGACCAATACGCTGGCCGGCACGCAGGATGCCGTCATCCGCCGCGGCTTCGGTGACAACCGCGACGGTTCGATCATGCGCAACGGCATGCCGTTGGTGCAGGGCCGCAGCCTGAACGCCGCGGTCGAGAGCGTCGAGGTACTGAAGGGACCGGCATCGTTGCTCTACGGCATCATGGACCCCGGTGGCATCGTCAATACCATCAGCAAGCGGCCGGAACTCTATCAGCATGGCTCCGTCACGCTGCTTGGCTCGACCTACGCAAACAACCGCAACGGCGCCGACGGCACGCTCGACATCACTGGTCCGATCGGCGATCAGGGCCTCGCTTATCGCTTCATCGGCTACGGTGTCAGCGAGGACTATTGGCGCAATTTCGGCCGCCACCGGGAAATGCTGGTGAACCCGTCGCTGGCCTGGTACGGCGACAAGACGACGGTTCAGCTCACTTACGAGCACCGCGAGTTCATCTATCCGTTCGATCGCGGCACGGCCTTCGTCAACGGTGCGCCGCTGGCGATCCCCAGGGAGCGCCGGCTCGACGAACCCTTCAACAACATGTGGGGCACCTCCGACCTGCTGCAAGCGTCGGCCGAGCAGAAACTCGACGACAATTGGAAGGTCACGGCGGCCTACAGCTACAACACCGAGACCTTCAGCGCCAACCAGCTCCGCATCACCGGCGTCAACACGACGACCGGCGTCGAGACGCGCAGCAATGACGGCACCCGCAACTCGCTGAGCAACGCCAGCTACGGCACGTCCTATCTGCAAGGTGACGTCTGGGTCGGCGGCTTCCGCAACGAGATCCTGTTCGGCGGCGATGCGATGTATCGCACGATCGATCGTCACGATCTGATCCGGCAGGCAACGCCGAGCTTCAACTTCTACAATCCCAATTACGGGCTGATCGTGCCGGGCACGACCGTGTCTCCGACCGACAGCGAACAGACCGACAAGCTCGGCACAAGGAGCTTCTTCGCTCAGGACACCTTCCACGTGACCAACTGGCTCTCCGTGGTGGGCGGCGTGCGCTGGATGGAATACGAGCAGCTCGCGGGAAAAGGCCGGCCGAACTTCATTACCAACACCAACCTGGCGGGTGACAAGGTGCTGCCGCTCGGCGGCGTGATCTTCAAGCTGAACGATCAGGTCTCCTACTACGTCAGCTACACCCAGTCGCTGAAGCCGACCTCGACCATTGCGCTGTTCAGCGGTGCGCCGACCGGCTTCGTCATCGATTCCACCATTGCGCCTGAAGAGGGGACGCAGTGGGAGACCGGCGTGAAGTTCGACGTCAACAAGCGGCTCTCGGGCACCCTGGCGTTCTACGACATCCAGAAGAAGAACGTGCTGGTGATCGACGACATCGGCGGTGGCAAGTCGGCGGCGCGAACCTCGGGTGCGGCGCGCTCACGCGGCGTCGAACTGGACGTCACAGGCAGGCTGAGCGACGAATGGAGCATGATCGGCAGCTACGGCTACACCGATGCGCGCCTGATCAACGATCCCGTCGTCGGCGACGCAAAGCTGTTCAACGCGGCGATGAACACGGCGTCGCTCTATCTCGTCTACGATTTCGGCGACAAGCTGCCCGGGCGCCTGCGGCTCGGCGGCGGCGCGCATTATGTCGGCGACAGGGCGGGCGATTCCGCCAATACGTTCTATATGCCGGCCTACACGGTCGCGGACATCTTCGCGACCTACGACACCAAGATCGACAACGTGCCCGTGACCTATCAGTTCAACGTCAAGAACCTCTTTGACAAGCTCTACTATACGTCGAGCACCGGCAATCCGTTGAACGTCGCGATCGGTGACGGACGGCGCGTCTCACTGTCGGCTACGGTGAAGTTCTAGGAGATGGCCGTGCTGCCCACCTTCATTGCGTTGCTGGTCGCGCCGATCGCAGGGGCGGACGCCGATGCGTAGGGTGGGGCACCAGATCAAGGCGGCTCTGCTTCAGGTTCACTCCATCGCGGGCCTGATCCTTGCGCTGCTGCTGGCGCTGATCGCGCTGACCGGCGCGACCATGAGCTTCGAGGACGAGATCGGCGACTATCTCAATGCGGGCATCATGCAGGTCGCGCCGCGCCAGACGCCGGCGTTGATGCCGGACGAATTGGCCGCGCGGCTGCAGGCCATGACTGACATGCCGAAAGTCGCGTCGGTGACGCTGTCGGCTGATCCGTCGGCCGCGGTGCGTGTCCGCTTTGGCCGCGACGAGCAAGGTGCCCGGCGCGGCTCGCTCTATGTCGATCCCTATGATGCCAGCGTGCTTGGCGCGCCGCGCGGGGAGGAATTCTTCGTCACCGTCCGCCAGTTGCATCGCTGGTTGCTGATCCCGGGCGATGCCAAGGGCTGGGGACGAACGATCACCGGGGTTGTCGCGATCGGCCTGATCGTCATGCTGATCTCGGGTCTCGTGCTGCGCTGGCCGCGCCGCTCCGGCAGCGTGAAGATGTGGCTGAAGCCGAATCTCGGGCTCAGTGGTCGTGGCCTGCACCGGTCGTTGCATGCGGTGATCGGCACCTGGGTGCTTCCGGTCTATCTGATCATGACGCTGACCGGGCTGTGGTATTCGTTCGACTGGTACAAGGACAGCGTCGTCTGGCTGCTGTCACGCCCGCATGTCGCTGCCGCGAAGATGCAGCCGAAGCCGGCCGCGAAGGCACCGCGTGCGGTGGTCCGTCCCGAGCCCGAGCAGGCCGTGGGATTCGATCGCGCCTGGGCGACGATCCAGCACGAAGAGGCCGGCCGCTTCTCCAGAGTATTGCTCACGTTGCCGAACGGCCCGGGCACGGTGATCCGGATCCGGTCATGGCCGAAGGATTCGACGCTCGACACCACGCGCGATGAATACCGCATCGATGCGATCACGGGGCAGGTGATCTCCGCCGAGCGCTATGCCGACAAGACGCTTGGCGAGAAGATCATCGCCAACGTGCTCGATCTCCATCGCGGCGCATTCCTGGGTTGGCCCGGCAAGCTCGCCTTCATGATCGCCGCGATCTTGATGCCGCTGTTCTCGGTAACGGGCATCCTGCTGTATCTGTCACGCCGCAAGCTGCGGCGTCCGGCACAACAGCCGCTCGGGCGGCTGGTTCCGGGCGAGTGAGAGGCTGCTGGAAAGGCTAGCCAACACCACCGCAATCGTCCAAAAGCTCATGGCCGTCTTCCAAAGGTCACGCCATGAAGCTCCCTACCGTCACCCCCGCCGACATCCGCCGCGCGCTGCTGCTGCGCGAGGAGATCGCGCTGCTCGATCTCCGGCATGAGGCCGGCTTCGCCACCGGCCATCCGCTGTTTGCCGCCAACATGGCGGCGGACCGGATCGCAATCGAGGCCGAGGTGCGGCTGCCGCGCAAGGACGTGGCGATCGTGCTCTATGACGATGGCGAGGGGCTGGTCGCGGCCGGTGCCGAACGTCTCGCCGCGCTCGGCTATATCAATGTCAGTGCGCTCGATGGCGGGCTGAAGGCCTGGCGCGATGCGGGCTACCAGATGTTCGAGGACGTCAACTCTTACTCCAAGGCCTTCGGCGAGTTGGTCGAGGCGCGGCGGCACACGCCGTCGTTCAGCGCCGACGAAGTCGCAAGGCTGATCGCCGACAAGGCCAACATCGCCATCCTCGATGTCCGCCGTTTCGACGAATATGCGACGATGAACATTCCCGGCTCGGTCAGCGTGCCCGGCGCGGAGCTGGTGCTGCGCGCAGGCCAGGCCGCGCCCGATCCTGACACCACCATCATCGTCAACTGCGCCGGACGCACGCGCTCGATCATCGGTACCCAGTCACTGATCAATGCCGGTGTGCCCAACAAGGTGCGGGCATTGCGCAACGGCACCATCGGCTGGACGCTGGCGCGGCATACGCTCAACCACGGTGCCGACAGGCGCGGCGCGGTCGGGTCGTTCGAAGACGGGCCGGCCAATGCGCGCGATGTCGCCTATCGCGCCGGCGTTCGTCATATCGGTACGCGCGAGATGGCGGCGCTCGTCGCGCAGACGGATCGCACGCTCTATCGTTTCGACGTGCGCGACGCCGAGGAATATTCGGCTGGCCATCTCCCGGGCTTTCGTCATTATCCAGGCGGCCAGCTCGTCCAGGAGACCGACATGGCCGCGCCTGTGCGCGGAGCGCGCATTCTCCTGACCGACGACAAGGGCGTGCGCGCCGACATGACGTCGTCCTGGCTCGCGCAGATGGGCTGGGAGGTCTACGTGCTCGAGGGCGGATATGACGGTGCGCGCGACATCGGCCCGCCACTTGTGTTGCCGAAGCCGGATCCGGCGCACCGGTACCGCCGGCCGTATGAAGGAACCGACGTCGCGGAAGCCGCGATGCAGGCCTATCTCGATTGGGAATACGGTCTCGTCGAGCAGCTCCGGCGCGACGGCACGCACGGGTTTTACGTGATTTGACGGTGAGCGGTGGGATACCAGACCCACCGCTTTCCCGCCAACGTCTCACCGTATCCAAACCCTATTGTGCTGCGTCTCCTCCGCGGTCTATGAGCTGCGGCAAAATCGCTATTGATGGAGATTCCATGCCAGCCCCAGGCCAAAGCCCCGAGCGGAACGCGAAGGCGCTGCTGCTCGAAGGCGTCAATGACAGCGCTGTCGACCTGTTCAGGACGGCGGGTTTCACCAATGTCGAGCGTCTCACCAAGGCGCTGGATGGTGAGGACCTGCGCAAGGCGCTCAAGGGCGTGTCGTTGCTCGGCATCCGCTCGCGCACCCAGATCACCGACGAGGTGCTGGCGGCGGCCGATGGACTGCTCGCGGTCGGCTGTTTCAGCGTCGGCACCAACCAGGTCGATCTGCTCGCGGCGCGCAAGCGCGGCATCCCCGTGTTCAACGCGCCGTTCTCCAACACGCGCAGCGTCGCCGAGCTCGTGATCGGCGAGATTGTGATGCTGCTGCGGCGCATCTTTCCGCGTTCGGTGTCGGCGCATGACGGCGGCTGGGACAAATCCGCGACCGGCAGCCGCGAGGTGCGCGGCCGCACCCTCGGCATCATCGGCTACGGCAATATCGGCTCGCAGCTTTCGACGCTGGCCGAAGCCATCGGCATGCGCGTGATCTATTTCGATCGCACCGACAAGCTCCGCCACGGCAACACCGAGCCGGTCGAGAAGCTGGAAGAGCTGCTGGCGCAGAGCGACGTGGTCAGCCTGCACGTGCCGGAGACGCCGGAGACCGCAGGCATGATCGGAGAGAAGGAGCTGCGGGCGATGAAATCAGGCTCGTTCCTGATCAACAACAGCCGCGGCACCGTGGTCGATCTCGATGCGCTCGCGGGCGCGTTGCGCGACGGCCATCTCGCCGGCGCCGCCATCGACGTGTTTCCGGTCGAGCCGTCCTCGAACGCGGATAGGTTCAAGAGTCCGGTGCAGGGACTTGAGAACGTCATCCTCACCCCGCATATCGGCGGCTCGACCGAGGAGGCGCAGGAGCGCATCGGCGGCGAGGTCGCGCGCAAGCTCGTCGACTATTTCATCACGGGATCGACCATGGGCGCGGTGAATTTCCCGGAGGTGCAGCTGCATCTGCGCCCCGCCGGCGCCAGGTTCAGTCACGTCCATCGCAACGTGCCCGGCATGCTGCGTCGTCTCAACGAGGTTTTTCTCCAGCGCGACATCAACATCACCGCGCAATATCTGGAGACCGCCGGCGACCTCGGTTACGTCGTGCTCGATGCCGATCTCGGCGCTGAGGATTCCGCGGCGCTGCTGCAGCAGATCCGCAGCCTCGACGGCACGGTCGGCGCGCGACTGGTGTTCGAGCACTAACTCGTCATTGACGCCCGGCCGGAGGTCGCCTTGAATGCGGCCTCCTGTCCGGCGCAGGCCCTATCGGCGATGACAATCTCACCTGCTCGCCATGGCCTGTGCGCCGCCGAGAAGTTGCGCGTTGAGCCGTCCCCCCGAGAACAGCATGTCGTCAAGTGCCTCGTCGATATCGGCTGACACCACGGACTTGCCGCCGTCGCGCGCGAGGCTGGCCTGCGCCAGGCGGCGCATCAACTCCTTGATGAAGGCACCGCTCGTGCCTTCGCTGCGGCGAGCCGCTTCGGCAATGACCGCCTCGTCGAGCGGCAGTCCCTTGCCGTAGAGCCGGACCAGCTTGCCGCGGCCTGTCTCGTCGGGAAGCGGCACTTCGATCGCCTGGTCTATGCGGCCCGGGCGACCTGCAAGGGCGCTCTCAAGTTGCTGGGGGCGGTTCGTGGTTAGCACGAATAGAATGTCGGCGTCCTGCTTTAAGCCGTCCATTTCGTTGAGGAGCCGGTTGAGGAGCGGCTCATCGCAGCCGCTCATGCTCTCGCGTTGCCGCGCAATCAGATCGACGTCTTCAATCACCACCATCGCAGGCTGCAGGAGGCGAGCAAGATTCATGTACGCACCGAGCAGGCCGATTTGCTCCGCCGTGATGATGAGTGTTGTGTGCCCGGGCAGATGAGTCGCAAGATAGCGAATGGTATGCGTCTTGCCGGTACCGGGAGGTCCATAGAGCAAGATTCCCTTACGGGTCGACTGCCCTAGGCGGCGCAGCATCTCTCGTGTCCCAACGAAGTTCAACACGTTGCGATCGAGAAGCCGCAACGTCTGGTCGGGCAAAATCACTTCGTCGCGCCCGATTGAGGGAAGCCTATGTACCGTGATTCCGCGTGAGCGGCCGCGGTAGTCGGAATCGACATCGAGCGAGAGAATCTTGCCGCGATAGCTGCGCGCGGCCTGCACTGCGTTTTCGAGTGCTTTGAAGCATTGCTGGACGAGTGCCGCTCCTGCGGCACCGGCCGGCACCATGATTTCGATACGCACGCTGGTGTCACGGCCGTATTCCCGGGGAACGGCCAAAAGTATCGCGTAGCGAAGGTCGGATTCTAGACAAAGCCAGAGTCCATTGTCGAGACACTTGGCGGGTACCTGTTCGCCGATATCAACGTCGCTGTATTGAAGCGGTGCGATCGTCACTGCAAAACTATCGTCCTGCATCAGCCGGGACATCGATAGCACATCGTAGTGACGATCCTCGGCGAGGCCGAGCAACCGGACCGGCGACGCAAATATTTGGTCGACGGCAGCCTGGACGTCGGCTCTCATGTGGCCCGGAAACTGGCGGACCGTGGTTACGAGCTGGCTGCTTGGGATGCCAGCGAAATGCCAAGTCAATACACCGAACGCATAGTTGAACTCTTCCTCGGGCAGTTCTTGGGATGCGACCGTTGCCGCGCGCACGCAATCGGCGCATAGCCAGACTGTGCGGTCCAACAATTGCACTTCCGATTGCGCATTTGGCCGGCTGCAAAGTCCACAGCACGGCCTGGCTCTCTCACTCGCAATCGACAGTGAGTGATTTGCGAGGCTTATGCGCCGCTGGGCAGATTCCAGAAGAGCGCCTGCGACGGATGGCGGGTAAGGTCCACACACAGCGGTAGCGTGCTTCTCGAGGTTGGCCATTACGGAGCTGACTTCGCTCTCTGACTTGCCGAACACACGGTGCAACAGATCGACAATGAATTCGCGCGGAACATCTTCGTCATCGTGTAGCACGAGTTGAACCGGCGCGAGGTCGGCCCGAATATCGCTCACAAAGCGCTCCTTTCACGCAACTTATAATCGAAAGAACATAAAGGGAACACAAAAGAATGCGGCCGTCAAGCGGGACGGCCGCGGCAAGTTCAACGGATGGGCGAGGTCTCAGTGCGCCGGCCCGCCTGCGGCCTTCACCCGCCTTGTCAGCACCACGGCGATCGCGGCGATCACCAGCACGATGCCGATGATCGCAAAGGCATCGGAATAGCCCATCACCAGCGCCTGGCGTTTCACGGTCTTGCCGAGCGCGACGATGGCTTGCGCGCGGGCGGCCTGCGGATCGGGCATGCCGTGGGCCATGAAGTAGTCCGTCATCTGCGCGATGCGGGTGCGGACTTCCTCGCGGCCGAGCGTGACCGACTGGCCGATGATGTTGGAGTGGAACTGCTCGCGCTTGGTGATGATGGTCGCGAGCGTCGCGGTGCCGATCGCGCCGCCGAGATTGCGGAACATGTTGCTGATGCCGGAGGCTGCGGCCGCGTCTTGCGGCGCGATGCCGCCCGTCAGCACCGAGGTCAGCGGCGTCAGCACCATGGCCTGTCCCACCGCGCGCACGATGTTTGGGATCCAGAGCTGGTCGCCGGCATAGTCCGGCGACATCGTCGTGTTCATGAAGCAACTGAACGCGAAGATCAGAAGCCCGGTGATGGCGATGTAGCGCGTGTCGAAGCGCTGCATCAGCTTGGGGATCAGCGGGATCAGGATGAGCTGCGGCAGGCCGGTCCAGGCCAGCACGTTGCCGATCTGCTCGGAATTGTAGCCCTGCGCCTGGCCGAGATAGGCGGGCAGAATGTAGACCGAGCCGAACAGCGCGAAGCCGACCATGGTCATCCCGATCGTGCCGAAGCCGAAATTGCGCTGGGTCAACAGGCGCAGCCGGATCAGCGGCTTCTCGATCGAGAGCTCGATCGCGACGAACAGCGTCAGGCTGACGGCTGCGATGATCGCCAGCTTGACGATGAAGGGCGAGGAGAACCAGTCGTCCTTGTTGCCTTCCTCGAGCACGGCCTGCAGCGCCGACAGGCCGATCGCCATGGTGGCGATGCCGGCCCAGTCGCCCTCCTTCAGAAGGCCGAGCTGCATCTTCTGCCGCTCCAGCGTCAGATAGAGCGCGGTCACCATGACGGCGGTCGGGAGCACGTTGACGAAGAAGATGGTCCGCCAGCCGTAGTTCTCGGTGAGATAGCCGCCGATGGTCGGGCCGATCGCGGGCGCGAACGTCACCGACAGCGCAAAGATCGCGAGCCCGACCGGCTGCTGCGGCTTCGGCAGCTTGGTCAGCACCAGCGTGAAGGCCATCGGAATCAGCACGCCGCCGGCAAAGCCCTGCAGGCCGCGCATCGCGATCATCGACGGCAGATCGTGCGTGAAGGCGCAGGCGACCGAGAAGGCGGCGAACAGCGTCGCGCTTGCCAGCATGTAGCGGCGGAACGTGAACACGCGGCTGAGATAGTCGGTCAGCGGGATCACGATGATCTCGCCGATCAGATACGACGTCGAGATCCAGGAGCCGTTGTCGGCGCCGGTCCCGATGCCGCCCTCGATATTGGCGAGAGAGGCGTTGGTGATCTGGATGTTCAGGATCGCCATGAACGAGCCGATCATGGCGGCGAGCACGGCAATCCAGGTGGCGAGGCTCGCGCGATTGGGATCCGCAGGCGCGCGATCAGGCGTCGCGGCCGGTGTTGCTGGCGTCGAAAGTGAGAGGCTGTTTGACATGGCACGACCCTCCGGAAACGAGCTTTGCCTTTGACGTGGACTTGGACGTATCGGCCGCATGCGCAGCCGGCGCATTCGAACGTGTTGCAATGGTGGGGATCACCGACATGCCGGGGCGCAGCGCAATCGCGGGGCCCTGCGCGGCATCGAGCACGATCTTGACGGGGATGCGCTGCACCACCTTGGTGAAATTGCCGGTGGCATTGTCGGGCGGCAGCAGCGCGAATTCCTGGCCGCTGGCCGGCGCAAGGGAATCGACGCGGCCATGCACGACCTGGCCGGGGAACATGTCGACGTCGATGTCGACAGTCTGGCCCGGCGCGACATGCGTGAGCTGCGTCTCCTTGAAATTGGCGACGACATAGGCGCCTTCGGCCGGCACGATCGACATCAGCTGCGTGCCGGCCTGCACGAACTGGCCGACGCGCAAGGAACGGTTGCCGACGACGCCGTCGATCGGCGAGACGATGGTGGTGTAGCCGAGATTGAGTTCAGCCTGCTGCTGGATCGCGGCCGCGCGTGCGGCGGTGGCCTTGGCCTGAACGATCTCGGCCTTGAGCAGATCGACCTGCTTTTGCGCGGAAATGAGGTTGGCGTTGTCGCGCGCGATCGTTGCGTCCGCGCCGGCATCGCGGGCCTGTGCCTGCTGTGCGTTCTGGATGCTGCCATAGCCGGTGGCGGCGAGGTCGGTGTAGCGCTTGTTCTCCTGCTTGGCGAAAACCTTCGCGGCGGTGTCGACGTCGAGGGTCGCCCGCGCCGCAGCGATCACCGCTTCCTGCACGTCGAGCTGCGCTTCCTTGCTCGTGATCGTGGCGTTCGCGGCAGCGACATCGGCGCGGGCCTGGTCGAGCGCCACCTTGAAGTCGCGGTCGTCGATCCGGGCGAGCACCTGGCCGGTCTTCACATGCTCGTTATCGGCGACCAGAACCCGGTTGAGATAGCCGCTGACCTTTGGCGCGATCGTGGTGTTGTCGGCTTTCACATAGGCGTCATCGGTGGAGACGAGATACTGCCCGACGGTCCAGTAATCGTAGCCGTACAAGCTCGCGCCGGTCAGCGCGAGGAAGGCAGCTCCCATCAGCAACAATTTGCGAATATTGAGCTTTTGGCGCGTTGGGTGGGTCTGCGCTCCGGGCAAAACGCCTTCGAGCGTGGGGGCGGGAACGGCGGTCTGGGCGGCGGCGGATGGGGCGGTATGAACGGTCATGGGGGGCTCCCCTGAATTAGGAAACTTGACGATTTCCAAAATGAGACTAGCTTTGGAATTGTCAATGGAATGACAGGCATCATTTAAAGACATGGCTTACACAAAATCGGAAAGCGAAGCCCGTCCGCGCGGGCGGCCACCCGTGCGCAGCGACGAGGAGACGAAGAGGATCGTCCTCGACGCCGCGCGGCACGCGTTCGCGATCGAAGGTTATGCGGCCACCAGCACCGAGGAACTCGCGCGTGGCGCCGGCATCTCGACCAAGACGCTCTATCGCCTGTTCCCCGGCAAGGCTGCGCTGTTCGAGGCGATGTGCGCTGACAGGCTCGAGCAACTGCTCTCTGCGGTCGATCTTCAGGCCAGCGATAACGTCGATATCGAAACCGGCCTGCGCGCCGCGCTGATGGCCTGCGCCGATCTCGCGCTCGATCCGGAAGTCGTTGCATTGCAACGCATGGTGCTCCAGCAATCCGCGACGTTTCCCGAGCTCGCCGCGAATTTCTACACCAACGGCATTGCCCGCACCGCCAAGGCGCTGGCCGGCTGGCTGCGCCTTCAGGTCAAGCGCAAACGCATTGCCATCGACGATGCCGAGGAGGTCGCGGGCATGCTGATCGGCATGATCGCGTCGGCGCCGCAGCGCGCTGCGATCTATGGCGGCATGCCGCTGCCGTCGCGCAAGCAGATCGAACGCCGGGTGCAGACCTGCGCGGCATTGTTCCTGGATGGCTGCCGCGTCAAATCGACCTGACGGGACCTTTTGACAAGCCGAACATTCCCGGCTAGATGCTTCGCATGCGAAATAATGATGGCGCTGCTGCGCGGCATCACCGGCTGGTCTATTTGCTGAGCGTCGCGCAACGCCGCTTGCAGCGTTGGATGGCGACGCAGCCGCAAAGCGAAGTGACGCCGGCGCAGGCGGGGCTGCTGTTCATCCTCGGCAAGCAGGATGGCGTGCTGATGGGCGAGGCCGGTGCGGCACTCGACATGGGGCCGGCCGGCATTTCCGGTCTGGTCGATCGCAGTACTGCGGCCAAGCTGGTCGAGCGGCGCGCCGATCGCGAGGACGGCCGTGCCTGGCGCGTCTTCCTGACGCCGCGCGGGCGCACCGTGCTGGCGCAGGCCAAGACCGAAACCGCCGCCATCAACGCGGCGCTGACGGAAGGATTTACCAGCGCGGAGATCGACATCGTCGCGCGCTGGCTGACGAGCATCCAGAACAAGTTTCCAAGAGACACCACAAGAGACACCGAAGAATAACAGGAGAGATCCATGACCGAGCATGTGCGCATCGAGAACAACAACGGCATTCTCACGCTCACCCTGGCGCGCCCCGATAAGAAGAATGCGCTCACCGACGCGATGTACGGCAAGCTCGCCGACACCATCGAATCCGCGGAGTTCGATCCGTCCGCGCGCGTCATCCTGATCCGCGGTGAGGGCGACATGTTCACGGCCGGCAACGATGTCGGCGAGTTCGCCGCCGTTGCGGCCGGCAAGTCGGAAGGCAGTCGCAACGTCGTGCGCTTCATCCAGTCGCTGGCGCGCTGCACGCGACCTCTCATCGCAGCCGTGCAGGGCCGCGCCGTCGGCGTCGGTACCACGATGCTCCTGCATTGCGATCTCGTCGTGCTCGCCGACAACGCGCAATTGTCGACGCCGTTCGTCAGTCTCGCGCTGGTGCCGGAAGCCGCCTCCAGCCTGTTGATGCCGGCGCGCATCGGCTATGCCCGCGCCTACGAGATGTTCGCACTCGGCGAGATCGTTTCGGCCAAGTCCGCGTTGGAGTGGGGCCTTGCCAACCGCGTGGTGCCGCTCGACAAGCTGGATTCCGAGGCGCTCGCACTGGCGCAGCGCCTGGCTCGCCAGCCGGCCGGCGCGCTCACCGCCACCAAGAAGCTGATGCGCAATGGCGAGACGTTGGTCGCGCAGATGAATGCCGAGGGCGAACAGTTCGCGCAGCGCCTGCGAACCGCCGAGGCGCGCGAGGCCTTCACCGCCTTCGCCGAGCGTCGGCCGCCGGATTTCACCAGGGTTGCATAAGAAGCGGCGACCCGTCCGAATACGTGCAGGCCGGTTCGCCTCAATTCAATTAAAACCTTAACGGAACATTGGCATGTCGCAATGCAAGGTGCCTGCTTGTAGAGAGTAGGCACTTTGACCCCATGGCAATGTTTAAGAAATCGGTAAGCTCGCTTCTCCTGACCCTGATGGCCCTGCTGGCAGCCGGTGCGCTGGCCTCGACGGCGATCCAAATGTTCGGAGCGTTCGGCCGCTACAGCGACAGTCTCGAGACGGCGCGGCTCGCCGCCGCCGACAAGGCGATCTTCCAGGGCGTGCTCTCACTTCGCAACAATCGCGGCGACGCCCAAAGCGCGCTGCTCGGCGAGGACGAGCCGAAGGCCAAGCTTGCCGAAGCGGAGAAGGCCGAGCAGGCCGGCTACGAAGGGATCGCCGCGGCGATTGCCTCGGTCGACTTCGCCCGCCGCGACGAACTCGCGGGCACGTTGAAGCAGCGCTGGAACGAAGCCGCGCCGCAATACCAGTTGTTCTACGACGAGGCCAAGCGTCCGCGTGCCGAGCGCAAGATCGAGCGGACCATGCCGTGGTACGACGCGGTCACCAAGACGATCGATACCGCGAATCTCGCTTCGACGGGCGTTTCCAATCGCGCGTGGATGAACGATCCTTTCATCGCGCGGATGATCCAGGTCCGTCGTCTGGCCTGGCAGGTCCGCGACCGCTACGGCGT
>Ga0207426_1000564_pt1 | contig 50590 bp, 39 predicted proteins | sample AraplaMF_Cvi_mMS_FD_184265 | JGI IMG/M metagenome (GOLD analysis project Ga0207426, IMG submission 184265) | Arabidopsis root microbial communities from the University of North Carolina, USA - plate scrape MF_Cvi_mMS (SPAdes) (version 2) | ecosystem: Host-associated > Plants > Roots > Endosphere... | reverse complement strand
GTAATCTTAAAAAGCAGTAAAAACTTTATTTGTGGTTAATGAAATAATGATAGCACAAAAGTATAGGCGGCGCAGCAAGACGATCTCCCCGGAAAAGGTGATTTTATAAAAAAGTATCTTTAAACCACGGAAACAATAAATAAAAAAGGACGTATCAAAAGATACGCCCTCTCCTGTGCATGGTTTCCTATTATCTGTTAAACCGTGCGGCACTGCGCATTGTAGTCGCTTCCGCAACACATGCGTGCACATACACTTACTTTTGTAAAGTCAATAGGCATTCCCCCTTTTACCATTTCCTGGCTGGCTTTTCCCAGGCTGGCTACTTTCAATTTTCCTAAGGAAAGCTTTTTTGATGCTTGCTTCTTCATGATGATGAATTGCTTTTGTAATCTTAAAAAGCAGTAAACTTTATTTGTGGTTACGAATGGCTGTAAAATATTAACAGCGCATTGCGTCATCCTCCCCCGAAACGGTGATTTCTTAAAACCGCAGGTAGTATTTCTTCCTCATAAAAAATCACCTTTTACAGGGAGCTGCTGCGCCGGCCCTGTTGCTATCTTCGCGGCTGATCTTTTAACTATATGCGTTTCCCCATCTACAAACAATTAGACACTATGGACTGTGGCCCTACCTGTTTGCGCATGATAGCCAAACATTACGGGCGCCATTATTCGCTGGACAGCCTGCGGCAAATGAGCGACATGAGCCGCGAAGGCGTGTCATTATTAGGCATCAGCGAAGCAGCAGAAAAGATCGGCTTCCGTACATTGGCAGCAGCAGTAAATTTTGAGCAGCTGGATAAAGAAGTTGCGCTGCCCTGCATTCTGCACTGGAACCAGGATCATTATGTTGTACTGCCCCCGCAGAACTATAACAGTAATAAAGCAAACGATAAATTATTAATTGCAGATCCCGGGCATGGGCTGGTAAAAATAGACAAGGCTGCTTTCCTGAAAAGCTGGGCCAGTAAAGAAGACGCACAGGGTATTGTGCTGATGCTGGAACCCACCCCGCTCTTTTACCAGCAGGAGGAAGATACCGCTGCCCGCAAAGGCTTTCAGTTCCTGTTCCAGTATTTAACACCTTACCGTAAATATATAAGCCAGCTGATACTGGGTATGTTACTGGGCAGCTTACTGGCGCTGGTGCTGCCCTTTCTTACTCAAAGCCTGGTTGACTATGGCGTGAACTACCAGAACATGGGCTTTATTCAGCTGGTGCTGGTATCTCAGCTGGTATTGTTTATTGGCACCACCGCCGTTGAAATGATCCGCAGCTGGATCCTGCTGCATATGAACAGCCGTATCAACATGTCAATTATATCCGACTTCCTTACTAAGCTCATGCAGCTGCCTATCCGCTTTTTTGATGCAAAAATGATCGGGGATATTACGCAGCGCATTAATGATCATGGCAGGATTGAGCAGTTCCTGACCACGCAAACACTGCATACGCTGTTCTCTTTTGTAAGCCTGCTGGTATTTTCCGTGGTGCTGGGCATTTATAGCTTAAAGATCCTGTTCATCTTTTTACTGGGCAGCGTGCTTTCTGTTGTATGGATCGTTTTCTTTTTGCAAAAGCGCAAAGAGCTGGACTATAAACGCTTTCAGCAAATGAGCAATAACCAGAACAGCCTGTATGAGCTGATCACCGGCATGCAGGAAATAAAGCTTAATAACTGCGAAACACCCAAACGCTGGGAATGGGAACGCATACAGGCCCGCCTGTTCCGCCTCAATATCAGTAGCCTTACGCTGGAACAGTACCAGCAAACCGGCAACCTGTTCTTTTCACAGCTGAAGAACATCCTCATCTCCTATATTGCAGCACGCGAAGTGGTGAGCGGGCAAATGACGCTGGGCATGCTGCTGGGCGTGAGCTATATGATTGGGCAAATGAACAGCCCATTGGAACAGCTGCTGGCCTTTTTCCGCTCTGCGCAGGATGCGCGTATCAGCCTGGAAAGGCTGGGAGAAATTCACAACCGGGATAACGAAGAACCTGCAACAGTTACTGATACATTTACGCTGCAAGCACCCCTGTTACAAAATGGCGATCTGCGGCTGGACAATCTTTCTTTCCAGTACAGCAGCGGCAGCAGCCCCTATGTGCTGAAAGATGTTAACCTCAATATACCAGAAGGGAAGGTAACCGCTATCGTTGGCAGCAGCGGTAGCGGTAAAACCACCCTGCTAAAAATGTTATTACGCTTTTATGAACCGGTAGCCGGCAAGCTGCTGGTAGGACATACGGAACTCTCCGGGCTCTCTCACAAATGGTGGCGGCGCCAGTGTGGCGTAGTGATGCAGGAAGGATTTATTTTTTCAGATACCATTGCCCGTAACATTGCCGTGGGCGATGAAAAGATCAACGAGCGCAGGCTGCTGCATGCCGCACGGGTAGCTAATATTGAAGGTTTTATACAGCAGCTGCCCAACGGCTATGCCACCAAAATAGGCAACATTGGCAACGGGTTAAGCACCGGGCAAAAACAGCGCCTGCTGATTGCCCGCGCAGTATATAAAGATCCGCAATACCTGTTCTTTGATGAAGCCACCAGCGCGCTGGATGCCAATAATGAAAAGATCATCATAGAAAACCTGCAACAATTTTTCCAGGGTAAGACTGTGGTGGTGATCGCACACCGTTTAAGCACGGTAAAACATGCCGACCAGATCGTAGTGCTGGAGCAGGGCCGTATTGTGGAAGTGGGCAACCATCAAACCCTTACCCGTAAAAGAGGAAAATATTTTGAGCTGGTAAAGAACCAGCTGGAACTGGGAGATTAAAAAGAAATTGTTATGCCGCAGTATCAACACCATCACGAAGAAGTACAGGATATCATGAGCAAAATGCCGCACTGGATCGTGCGCCGGGGCATTACCCTGCTGTTTGCCGTTGTTATGCTGTTATTTGCAGGAGCGTATTTTATTCACTACCCCGATGTGATCAGCACCCAGGTGAACATCACCTCTGCCAACCCGCCTGTAAAAATAGTAGCGCAAACCAGTGGTAAGATCAGTGAGCTATTTGTACAGAACAATGCCGCTGTGCAGGAGAACGCGCCCATTTACATCCTGGAAAATGCAGCCCGCTATGCGGACATCCGCCAGCTGCAAACCTTACTGAACCAGCTGGATACTTCCTTTAACCTGGCCCCTACCCTGCGCCGGTTTAACTTTGCGCAGCCTTTGCAGCTGGGCGCCTTACAGGGCGGTTATGCTGCGTTGTACCAGGCCGTGAACCAGTACCTTTTCTTCACGGACAAACATTTTACCACGCAAAAGGTACAACAGCTGCAATCACAGCTCACTACCCAGCACCAGCTGAACGAAGAATTACAACGCAAGGATGTAATGCTGCAGCAACAGCTGATGCTGGAACAAAAGCGCTTTAAAATAGATTCACAGCTGGCCCGGGAAAAAGTAATAGCCCCGTTGGAATTAGATAACAGCAAACGCCAGCTGCTGGATAAACAAATGACCGCAGACGCCACCCGCGCCAACCTGCTGCAAAACAAGCTGCAGCAAACTGAATACCTAAAAACCATTACAGACCTGCAGCAACAATCCCTGCAGCAGGAAAATGACCTGCAGCAAAAAGTACGGGAACAGGTAAAACAGTTACAGGGGCAGCTGGAAGTATGGGAGCAGCAATATTTAGTAAAAAGCCCGGTGGCAGGTAAGATCAGTTTTTTTAAGTTCTGGAAAGCGCACCAGTTTGTAAGCAACGGAGAAGCCGTGCTGATGATAGTGCCACCGGTGCAGCACTATGTGGCTAAAGCAACCTTGCCGGTGTTTGGCGCCGGCAAGGTTAAAAAAGGTCAGAAAGTATTGATCAAATTATCAGCATACCCGTTCCGGGAGTTTGGCATGCTCCGGGGAAACATCAGCAACGTATCTGCGGTAGCGTTAGACACCGCCTATGCAATGGACATACAGCTTGCAAATGGCCTCTTAACCACGGCCCGGCGGCAAATTCCCTCACAGCCGCAATTACCGGGTATTGCAGAAGTGCTTACCAATGATATGAGCATACTGGAAAGGCTGTTCTACTCTTTAAGGCCCAGCAGGTATTGAACGCTTTGCGGCACCTGTGTTTCCACATTGCTGCTTTCGTCTTCAATGTAATAATGTTCAATGGCTGAACGTTTGGCAGCTTTCAGCACAGCAGGAATGTTGATCTGCCCTGTGCCAAGCGCCACATCATTTTCCGGGTTGGTACCGCCGGACAGGTTGCCTTCCACTCCCTTCTTCAGGTCTTTTACGTGCATGGCCTTAAAGCGGTTACCATATTTTTTCAGCAGAGCCACCGGGTCCTGGCCGGGGAAGAATACCCACAGGATATCCATTTCAAGGCTCACATAGCGGGGATTGGTTTGCTGTACAATATAGTCGAACAGGGTGCCTTTCTCATATGGCTGAAATTCAAAACCGTGATTGTGGTATATGAGGGTAAGACCATACTGGTCCTTTAATATTTTACCTACACGGTTAAATTCGGAAATGCCTTGTTTGGCTTCATCCAGCGTTAAGCCGGTTTTGCTGTGCGGAAAGCCGGCCACCCGTACGAATTTGGCGCCTAATGTCTTTGCATTTTTTGCTACCTGGTCGGTTTTGGTGGTCAGGTCTTCATAGCTCACGCCAAAGGAAGAGCATTTAATGCCTCTTTCATCGATCCATTTACGTATATCCTGTGCCGTTTGGCCGAAAAGGTTAGAGAATTCAATATCTGTAAACCCGTTCTTCTTCACCAGGTCCAGGGTGCCGGGCATATCCTTTGCAAAATCTTTACGGTAGGTGTAAGACACTACACCCGGGTGGTTTTTCAGCAGGCGCTGGCCTTTTTGAGCATTAGCGGGCTGGTAACTGATTAATACTGTGAGCAGTAAACAACTGAAAAGCGCTGGTTTCCTTAAGATCATAAGTGGCAATTTATCTGGTTATAGCGCTAATATAATAGTTCCGGGGCAAAGATGGTAGCTGAAAAAGGCCATACTGCAAGCAGTACGGCCCTTGTGTTCCATTGTTCCACCAATCGTTTCTTATATTAATACGCAGCGGTAAAACGCTGACGGATATGTTGCGGATTTTCCAGCTCATCTGCAATTACTACAGCCAGGTCTTCTACGGACAAGCGGCTGCGGTGTTCTGCATCAAACACCGGGTTGTTCAGGGCAGTACGATAAGTACCGGTGCGGCCGTGAGCGCCGGCAGGGCTCATTTCAATAGCCGGGCTAATGAACGTCCATTCCAGCTCTTTTTCCTCTTTGATGATATTGAGATAGTCGCGTGCTGCAGTTGCGCCGGGCAGGTATTCTTTCGGAAATTCAGGGCTATCTACCAGCTGTTTGCCAGGCGCTATTTCCAGGCTACCGGCGCCGCCTATGGTAATAAAGCGTTTTACGCCCGATTTTTTCACCCCGTTTTGAATGGCTTTGGAACCGCTCAGGAAATCATTATACAGGTTGGGATTGGTCCAGCCGGCATTAAATGAGCTGATCACGGCATCCAGGCCGCTTACCAGCGCAGCTACTTCTGCTTCATTGGTTACATCACCCTTTTTTACTACCAGGTTGGGATGCTCTAAAGTTAATTTATCAGGATTTCTAACAATAGCGGTTACCTGGTGACCACGTTCCAGTAATTCAGGTAACAGGTGAGATCCTACAAAACCGGTTGCGCCTATGAGAGCTACTTTCTTGTAAATAATGTTTAGTGCTTAAACTGTAATCTTTAATTATACAGTTCAAAGGTAGGCATATTTGTATAAATACCAAATTATTTGCCGGAGGTCCGGGGCAATTCCGGAAAAGCTGTAACCGGTAACAAGCCATTGTACCGGAAAGTTCCAAAGTGAAAATTCCATCGGAAACGACCGCTCAGGGGGCAATTGCGGCCTGCCAGGTATATAACACGTAAGTGGGTTTTTTATATTTCGCACCGGATTGCGGGAAGCAGCTAACCTTCACGTAAGTAGTGACTGCTCAGGTATACAAAATGGATAGCCTTTTTGTACCGCGGTTTGCCCCACAAAAAAAATTAACATAAATAACCTATTCGAAAGTGGCATTAATGATGAGCGATAAACAATTGTTTACAAATACTTTACAATATTTTACAACGGTATCACCCCACAAAATTTCATAAAAAAATCGGGGTTAGTTAAGTCCTAAACTTATTTTATCTCGTATATAGGAACATAACATTTCGAGGTTAAGGCTACAATACTCGTTTTGTTATCATATTTTAATGACATTATCAAGCTTCCCCGGTCTTTCAAGGCCGGGGAATTGTTTTATAGCGGAGATGCCGCCGGTGTCTTTTGTAATTATAAATTCTGTAAATTGAGCTGGGATAATACAATTTTAACAGCACCCCGGCATTTAATATCGTACGTCGATCATTAGCCTATCAGATATTTGGGGCTGCAACTGCTATTTATTATTGCAACATTAATAGGTACCGAAAAGGTAGTAAGGAACAATCTATGCCATTTTAGCAAGTTTAGTATAAAGTGTTTCCCTGAAAATTACCTACAAACAAACTGTTATGAAAGCGCATCAAATATGGCGTTCCATTCGCAAAACCGGCACTAAAGGAGTGGCTGATGAGGAGCTTGCGCAACGGATCATGATGGTGAACACCCTCAGCTTTTCACTCTGCTGCCTGGCCTTCCTGGTAGGCAGCGTTTATTTTATATTATCCGGGAAACTATCGATCCTTATACCGGCCAGCATTGAATGTGTACTGGCTGCTACTGCTATTGTGCTGAATCACCACCGGCACTATCATGCGGCAGCGCTGGTCACCTTTTTTGTTCAATGCATGGCTTCTATTTATTTTGGGTTGCTGTTAGGCAACGTAATTGAGCTGCAGGCAATGGTGATCTTTTTATTCCTAATCACCTTCCTGCTTTTCAAAAGAACCAGTACCCGGGTGATCTGCCTGGTCTCCTCGGTGGTGATCCTGATGATCATTGAAGGCAACTATTACTTCCATTTCATTAAGCAGGTTCCGCTGGACCTTCAGCTTACTGTTATTTTCAAAGCCTTGTCCATCGCAGGCGTATTACTGGTAATTGTAGTGGTAGGCAGGCCTTATGTGCTTAGCAAGGACCGGCTGCACAAGACCAATCATTTCAAAAAGATCTTCATTTACCAGGTTACTCATGAACTACGGACCCAGCTGAATGCGGTATATTATATAGCCCAGCTGATCAAACGTGAAATAAGGCTGGACCCGCACCTGAGAAAGATCAATCCCTACATTGACCTGCTTTTCACCGTAGTGGGCAACACCCGCAATATTATCAACAATGTGCTGGACATGTCAAAGATCGAAGCGGGTAAAATGGAGGATGTGCAGGAAGAATCTTTTGAAATAGATGCCTTCTTTGAAAGGCTGATGGCCGTACATAAGGTTACCGCTAAAACACGGAATATACAGATCCAGCTGCAGATAGATCCTAAAATGCCGCCGGTAATTATATGCGACAGCTTTAAGCTGAGCCAGGCTATTGCCAACCTGTTAAGCAATGCAGTGAAATATGCGGACCGGAACAGCACCGTGTTTTTAAAGCTTAACAAAAACAATGCGCAAACATGGAGCATACAGGTGGTGAACAAAGGGCTGGGTATTGAGGCCGATAAGCTCAGCGCCATTTTTGAGCTGTTTGTAACCAATAAGCCTAACCGTTATACGGAAAGCACCGGCCTGGGACTGTTTATTGCCCGGAACATGGTACATGCGCTGCAGGGCGAGATCCATGTGGAAAGCCAGCTCCAGGGCAATACCACCTTTACCATGCAGCTACCCCTTAAACCCGGTAAGGTAGCGGATGTGCATGAAAACCAGGAAGAAGATATTGACCTGAGCCATGTACATATTATGGTAGCGGACGATAATGAAATGAACAACATCCTTTTTTCCAAATACCTGAGCATGTGCGGCTGCACTATTACCAGTGTAAATAATGGTGTGGAAGTACTGCAAAAGCTGGAGCAGGAGCGCCGCCTGCCGGATGTGATACTGATGGATCATAAGATGCCGGAAATGGATGGAGAAACTACCCTGCATCACCTGAAAAAGGATCCGCGGCTGCAGAATATTCCCGTGATCGTATGCACAGGCAGCTTCGAGTTCCGGGAGCTGCTGATGCAGGCCGGCGCCAGCGATATTGTTATCAAACCCATTGACCAGCCTTCTTTATTCAAGGTGATCAGCCAACACTTACCCCATTTTAACGAGATAAGCGCCGGCTCTCACCCCGTATAGCTATTGCGGCGCTAATACGCCCGGGATACGGGTTTCCACAAAAATGGAATCAGCTGATTTATAACGCTTCGTATATACCTGCCAGATCCAGGATGCCTGCACACAGCGCTCCAAACCCTGCAGATGCGATAACATAAGCGGCTCCTGCTGCACTTCCGTTTTAACATAATCCATTAATGCCAGGAACTCTATCAGCTGGTTACGTACAATACCGGCTGCCTGCCGTATGCCTTCTTCCAGGGTAAGCGCAGGCTGGTTGCATAGGATCACCATTACCAGGTTGGAATCTGCCCCATTGCGGATCACTTCTTTTTCAAAGGAGAACAGGTCGTTCATTAACCCGCCAATAGCTGCAGTAATATCGTGCAGCCGTTCCAGTTGTTTACGGATACCCTTCTCCGTGAGCCAGTCCCAGTCCAGGAACAGCCCTTCACTGTACTCAATAAACTTTACTACATGATGCATGCCGGACAAATGGCAGCGGCTGTCAATGTACTCATCCACACTAGCCAGCTTGCCGGCAGCATTCATGTTACAATCCTTGTGCGCTACATATATGTGCCAGGAGTATAAGCGCAGGAACTCTTTAAACCAGGCCATGGGCGAGGTATCGCGGATATAGGTTAACACTTCTACATTAGCTTGTTCAATTAATGTAAGATGGGGATCATCCATGTACAGGTCTGCCCTTAAGCTGTACATTCTTTTTTTCATTTGCGTGGCAGCTTCCTGCTGAGCAGGAGTAAGGTGCGCAAAAATATCGCGCCCCATCGTGTCGTTCAGATAATAATCAATGGCCAGGTTTTGTACGATGGCCCGCATGCGCTCCAGGCCGGCATTGGGATACAGGAAAGTGGCGCAGCTGATGTAATGGGCGGCGTTATCCAGCCAGATACCGTACTGTTCCCCAAATACCCGCGCCTCCTGCAGTAAAGGCCGGATCTGCGGATGCGGGCTGAATGTCTGGCAATAATCGTTTAAGTTAAACCCCTCAAAGTTGAACAGCTCCAGCAGCGAGAACCTGGGAGCTGCTCCCGTTAAATTGCTGTACGATTGTTGTACGCGCGCCAATACAGCAGCGCTGGTCTGTTGACGATTGTGTGTAAACATGACTGATTGATTTATGGTTATTGTAAATGGTTATTTCTAATGGCTACACTCTAAATAAATGGCTATGCTCTAAATAAACTGGGATGCTTCCTGGAGTTAAATCATGAATAAGTTACGCAATTTAATAACGTGTATCTGGCTCTTTTTGCGGATTGCCCAAACTGTAGCGGGCATGCCTTTTGCGTTGCTTATCAGGTAAATAGTGTAGTTATGAAAATGATACCTTCCGTTATACTTTGGGGCTTGTTACCATGCGCTGTTCTGGCGCAAAAGCAGCAGGACGGTTTGCCTGCGCCATATGCTACCAAATCGGTGAAGAATTTCAGCAAGGTGGTCGGTTGGGAACAGGGGCAGCAGCCCAAAGCACCCAATGGGTTTACTGTAAGCCTGTATGCAGATGGCATGGAGAACCCGCGCTGGGCCTATGTAACACCTAATGGCGATGTGCTGGTTGCAGAGGCTAATACCATTAAGAATGCCCTCATGCAGGCCGGCGCTGTAGTGCTGGGCGCTGCCAAGGCAGAGAATATGAAAAAGAGTGCCAACCGGATCTCCATTTTACGGGATACTACGGGCGATGGGCACCCGGATATCAGAGAAGTATTCCTGGAAGGGCTGAACCAGCCTTTTGGAATGCTTATTATGAATGGTTACCTGTATGTAGCCAATACAGATGCATTACTGCGCTACCCTTATCAACCCGGGCAAATGAAAATGGAGGCCAAAGGCGAAAAACTGCTGGACCTGCCTGCTGAAAAACGTAATCAGCACTGGACACGCAATATTATCACCAATGCCGACAGCTCTAAGATCTACATTGCCATAGGCTCTGTTGACAATCTGGGGGATAATGGTAAAGAGGTGAACCCGCGCAGGGCCTGCATACTGGAAGTGGATCCGGATGGTAAGAACGAGCGGGTATATGCTTCCGGCCTGCGCAACCCGGTAGGTATGGCCTGGGCACCCGGCACCAAAACATTATGGGCAGCAGTGAATGAGCGCGATGAGCTGGGCGACAACCTGGTGCCGGATTATCTGACCAGCGTAAAGGACGGCGGTTTTTATGGCTGGCCTTACTCCTACTTTGGGCAGCATCCTGATCCGCGTATTGAAGCCCCTCGCCCTGACCTGGTTAAAAAAGCCATTGTACCGGATGTATCTTTGGGCTCACATACGGCTTCCCTTGGGCTGGCCTTCTACACTAAAAAAGCATTTCCGGCAAAATACCAGGGCGGCGCTTTTGTGGCCCAGCATGGATCCTGGAACCGTTCTGAGCTGGCGGGCTATAAAGTGGTATTTGTTCCTTTTAAGAATGGCAAACCTGCCGGCAAACCGCAGGATTTCCTGACCGGTTTTGAGGCAGATAAAGAGGGCGAGGTACATGGCCGGCCTGTAGGCGTTACAGTATTACCGGACGGCTCTATGCTGGTAACGGATGATGTGAATGATAAGATCTGGCAGATAGCTGCCGTTAAATAGCTTTTAATGCAGCCAGTTCCGTGTTAATATTCTCGCGGGCCTGCTGCTCATATTTATTCCTGAAAGTTTCTGTGCTATAAATGTGGGGCATCTGCAGAAAATGTTGCAGCACCTTGCTGCGGCCCATATTATAGGCAGTATCATTGTATGAATTATACTCCATGCGGATTTGCTGTGTATACTGCTGGTATTCCGCCGCCGGGCTTCCCAGGATGGCCATGTCAAAATCCAGGAATAGTAAGAGGTCGTTATCTGTGCTATTGCCATCGTGCGATTTGGTAGCGCGGATGTAGTCCATGATCTTCTCTGTCTGTGTTACAGGCACATTGGTCTGCTGCAGGAAACGGCCGGCTGCCAGCGCGCTTTCTTCTTCATTATCGGTTTTCATTACATCATACACCAGGTCGTGGTAGAAGATCGCAAAGCCGATGGTGTCATGATCTTTTATTTCTTCCGCGTGTTGCTGCTGTAATAGCAGCAGGTTATGAATATGCTGCAGGTTATGATAAAAACGGGTTATAGTGGAGTAGTGTGTAATGATGTGATCAAATTCCTGGAGCAGTAAGGATTCATCCGGGCTGTATTGTGCTGTTAAATTGAGCCATTGTTCTTTTAATTCGGGAATAAGCTGCATAATGGATTAGTTTATGAGATGTTAAATTTAGTACATTTGGTAAAGCAGAATATAAAATCCCGCCATACCCTGCGGGGTATTTTTTTAATGGTAATGTTGGCAAATTGCCTGCCGTTTTTGATCTGGCATAATAAATTGTGTTATTTTACAGAGATAAAATATCTGAATGCGCTATCTATGCCTGTGTACCTGTTTATTGCTTACTATATCCTGCCGGCAAAAACCTATGAATACCCAGCCATTGCTTCCTACTCGTTCAAAACGGGTAGTAGTAAAGTTGGCAGATAGCCTGGGAACGGTCTCTCTTTATATCCCCACACGATACGACACCACCTATTCCTGGATTTATGAATCAGATTGTAAAATCTGTGGCTTCTTCCAGTACCGTTTTCAACCACATTCTTACTTTATAGAGAAAGAACATCACAGCTGGGCACGAAGGCCATTTATACTGTATGACCGCCTTACCATACGACATTCCCAAGAACTGACATATGCTAATGGCGATACTTCTTCCATTAGAATGATCCGTGACAACCAAAGGGAAATAATACAACTGCAGGGATACCAGAGAAGTGTGATTACAGACTCGCTTTACAAATTCAATGACCGGTATTTTGCAGTGATGGCCACAGCGTATGAGCTTCAATACCTGGGTAAAAACTTCTATTCAAAAACCATAGAAGCCGTTACTATCGTAAAAAATATAGGCCTGGAATTTAAATATGAAATACTTGTTCCTGTCAAAGATTCTATTTACGAACACTTCATTCCGAATGCGTTAGAGCTCCTGCAAACTATCCATATTGAAAAAGGATATTAACTGATCACCTCACTACCGGCCATCCCCCTCCATCCCAACTCAATTCCTTCACCTGCAGTTTTGACCGGCCTTTATCACTCGCATCATACCCATGATAGATGATATAATCCTTCCCATACCAATTATATACCGCATTATGCCCTACCCCATTCCATTGTGCATTGCCTTGCAATACTAAGCTACCGCCGCCTTGCGTCATGGGTACGTTGTCTTTATCAATGTAAGGGCCGGTTATTTCTTTACTCCGCCCTACCACCATTTTATACGTACTGGCCGGGCCGCGGCAACAATAATCAAAGGAAACAAACAGGTAATAATATTTATCTTTTTTGTAGATAAAAGGCGCTTCTATGGCCGCATCACCGGCTATGGTATCGGGAATATTTGCGCTGCGGGTACGGGCGGCAAGGGTGTACCATTGCTCGGGGGTAGCCACTGCCGTTAGACCGCTTGTTAGCTTTACCAGCTTTATACCATTCCAGAAAGAGCCGAAGGCCAGCCAGGGGACATTGTTTTCATCAAATGCCAGGTTGGGATCAATAGCATTCCACATGTCGCGGCCGGGAACGGATTGGATCACCTTTCCGTGATCTGTCCATTTAAAATCTGCAGCGGTTGGGTCTAATGTTTTATTGGTGGCCAGGCCTATGCAGGAAGTGTTTTTACCGAATGCAGATACGGCGTAATACAAATAATATAATCCATTATGATAGCTGATATCCGGCGCCCAGATATGCCCGCGGAACTTGGGTACTGCGGCTACCGCCCATGCAGGCGGCGTGCTAAAAACAGGCGGTTCTTTTTGCCATTGCTGCCGGTCTGCTGATGACCATACCGGGATGCCATTGCCGGTGCAGAATAAATAGTACCGGCTTCCCTGCCGAATCATAACGGGATCATGAGCGGCAATGGGAGACTGCGCCTGCAGGGTAAAATTGCCTGACAGGACTAGCAGTGTAATAATATGTTTTAAACCTCTCATTTTACTTATTCGCCGGTTCTAACAGATCCCACAAATTGCCGTACAGGTCCTTAAAAACAGCTACCGTACCATATACTTCCTTTACCGGTTCCCGTACAAAAGTGACACCTTTTTCCTTCATTTGCCGGTAATCCCGTTCCAGGTCATCCGTGTACAGGAACAGGAATACACGCCCGCCGGTTTGATTGCCGATACGGCTTTCCTGGGCTTCATCGGCCGCCTTGGCCAGCAGTAAACAGCAGCCGTTTGATCCGGGTGGCGCTACCCGCACCCATCGTTTGGCATCGCTTAAAACGGTATCTTCTACTAAAGTGAAGCTTAATTGCTGGGTGTAAAAGGCAATGGCTTCATCATAATCTTTTACTACCAGGGTTAAATGGGCGATATGTTGTTGCATGATGATAAAGTTAACCGTCTTTTTCGCAATTTTGCATTGTTTAAAAATATAGCAATGGCATATATAATGGTTGATATTGAGAGCGATGGCCCAATTCCCGGTGACTATTCTATGATCTGTTTTGGCGCGGTAAAGGTGGAGGATGGTTTGGAACAGGCCTTTTATGGCGAGCTGGCGCCTATCTCTGATAAGTTTATTCCGGAGGCGTTGGCAGTATCTGGGTTTACGCGGGAGCAAACCCTGGGGTTTAATGATCCCCTGCAGGTAATGAGTGATTTTCAACAATGGATCAATACCGTTTGTAAAACAGACCGTCCTATTTTTATCAGTGATAACAATGGTTTTGACTGGATGTTTATCTGCTGGTACTTTCATCATTTCCTGGGGTCCAATCCTTTTGGATTCAGCTCCCAGAACCTGGGCAGCTTGTATAAAGGCATGGAGAAAGATACTTTCACGAACTTTAAACACATGCGGGTTACTAAACATTCACATAATCCTGTGGATGATGCAAGAGGAAATGCAGAAGCGTTGTTGAGGATGAAGAAGGAGTTTGGATTGAAGATTAAGTTTTAATTATTCTGATTATAGCCAGGTCGTCTGTAGGTTTAATCCCAATATTATGTTCCAGAAACTTCAACTTCATATTCAACATTTCGTCATGCTCTATTTTGCTGGTATCATTAAGCATATATTGCACTGGATCTATATCACCTAAATCTGCCTTTTGTCCTATACTTTTAAAGGACATTATTCCGTCAGTGGCCAGGCTGATATCATTTATTCCGCTGAATTTAATTTTTTGTTGCTGCTTATCATACCATTCCTCAAAATTTTCTGATAAGTGGTATCCAACATAATCGGGTTTATTATCCTGATCAAATTCCGTTATTGTTCCATTAATACAGATTACTCCATCGCCAATTACCAGTATTACTCCTTGTTCGTCCTTAAGATTTGCTATTAAGATTATGAGTGTTGACAACATTTCATTCTTCTCTAACAGCAGCTCATTCTTAATATTTTTAAGTGATTCAAAGAGTTCCTTTAGTATTATTTTCAACTGTTCTTCCAGCGACAACTCAAGAAATGGCAAGTGATAAAATTCTTCATAATTTTTTGCCTTTACTATTTTCCGTAGCAATTTCCCGATAAGGGTGGCTATGAAATAACTATCCTTTCCCATTGTACAGCCGTCCATAACGGCACACAATAATTTATCTGTGCCAATTGGCTCATAAAAAAGATAATCTTCACAATTGTTTAAATGGTATTCTCCTATTTGGAGCACTGAGTAGACATTCATGCAGAATGTAAAAGTACAAAATTCTTTTATTCCCGATAAACTGCCACTTATAGCACTTACCCCTTCACTCCAAACTCATAAACCGTTACCGCTTCATACACCTCCCCTGGCCCCAATACCGTATCCGGGAACTCCGCATGATTCGGGCTATCCGGAAAGGCCTGTGTTTCCAGCGCCACCGCTCCATGCTGCACATACACCTTACCCTGCTGCCCAACAATACTTCCATCCCAATAATTAGCGGTGTACACCTGCATACCCGGTTGGTCTGTGAATACCTTCAAATACCTGCCGGTATGCGGATCTTCTAACGTTGCCACGGGTCCGGGGCCCTGGTTCAATACATAGTTATGATCAAAACCCTTGTCCTGTAGGAAATCATTAATACGCTTGCCGATGCGCGTAGGTACGGAAAAATCCGCGCCGGTGCCGGCCAGCGGCAATAGGCGGCCGGTAGGCACATTGTGCGCATTCTTTTCTGTATAATGAGCAGCATTCACCTGCAGCACATGATCCGTGATCAGCGGCTGTTCAAAACCGCTCAGGTTAAAATAACTATGGTTGGTAAAATTCACCGGCGTTCGTTTATCCGTAACCGCAGTATACGTGATCACCAGCTGGTTTTGCTGGTTCAGCACATATTGCACTTTAGCCCGCAGGTTGCCGGGGTAACCTTCTTCCCCGTCTTTGCTGGTATATTCCAGTACTACACCGGCTTGCTCCCCTTCGCGGATCAGGGAATCCAGCGTCCACACTTTGGTGTGAAAGCCATTGAAACCGCCGTGCAGGTGGTTGCTATCATTGTTCACCGTGAGCTGAACGGGTTGCCCGTCCAGCATGAAACGGCCATCGGCAATACGGTTGGCGTAACGGCCTACCACGCAGCCAAAATACCAGGGATTATTTGCATAATCTGCCGGCTGTTCAAAGCCGGCCACGATGTTCTTCACTACACCGTTGCGGTCAGGTGTATAAATGGACATTAACGTGCAGCCCAGGTTGGTGATATGTATGCTTATGCTTTCATTCTGTAAGGTAATTAAATACAAAGGCGCGCCATGCACCGTGCCACACTGTTTGCTGGTTAAACCTACTGTTGTCGATTGCCGGGTATTCAAGCTTCCTGTTTTATGGTCAGTCATGTACAGGTACCAGCTTCACCAGCAGGGCGTCTTTCACCGGTACTGTCAGTGAAATGGATGCCTGTCCGCGGGTTACCTGGCCTAATGACCGGCCGGTTAACAAATCCGTTATGGTATAGGCATGGGTGTTATCCAGGCCTATATCTTTTATATTGAACGTTTCTTTAAATTCCTTTTGGGTAGCAAAGTTAAAAGCTGCCAGCATAGCAGTATCGCTTTTTAAATAAAAGCTCAGCTGCTGGTCAAGGGTTTCACCGTCTGCCATACGCTGTGGAGTGAACACCTTTGGCTGACTAAAGAAAGCGCATATTTCCGGATTATTCAAGTACCGCTGCGCTCTTTCGGCAGCTATCTTGTCGCGGAAGTCGGAGCCATCTCCTAAAATGCTGCCCATTACCATCATGGCGTATAGCCGTACTTTAATTTCCTGTTCCGTGAGGTCGGGATTTTTCTGGAAGTGTTTCATGATGGCTACATCCAGGTTGGTGTAAGACCATAAGGTGCCCTGCATCCACCATAGATGCGATCCGCTGGCCAGGGACGATTCCGTGCTGCCCCAGCCAGGAAAGCCCGGCTGATCGTCCCGCAGGTGGGAATACACATCCGTGGATACAAACCGAGTGTGTGCATACTGGTGAGGGAACATGGGCGATATGGCCATGGTAATAAAAATGTCCGGGCCCATAATAGAATCCACCAGCCCTTTCAGCATTTTCATGCCCTGGTTGTATGCCTGCATGCCGGTTCGCACATGCTTGTCATACCGGGTGGTGGATTCTAATGAACCTGCGGTTAAAAAATCTATCTTAATAAAAGATGCATTAATGGCTTTGGCCTTTTTCAACTGGCCGATGATATATTCCCGCACAGCCGGATGCGTGGGATCAATGGCAAACGCGCCCCAGTCGCCATCCTTATAGGCGATGTGCTGGCCGTTCTTATCTTTCAACACTACGTCACGTAACAGCACTTCCGTGCCATTCAGCTTAGTTTGGTCCATGGAATTTTTCCAAGTCCATACGGCAAAGGGTATAAAATAAAAGCCCAGCTGCTGGTTCTTCTTTTTACCATATTTACCTAAAGAGGCCAGCAGATCGGTCGTATAAATGCTTTGATCGTAGGAATCGATACTTAGTACCGGCTTTGCGTATTTGTTGAAATTATTGAGCGTGTAAATGAAGTCCGATATTTTGGCTACGCCGGGCGGCATCATTACTTTCTCATATCCTAACACCCCTTCTACCCCAAAGCTGTTCCAGTAAAACGGCGCATAGCCCTGCCAGTCAAGGCGGCCGGCCTGCAGTACATTCACATTGCCATATCCTACAAAATCTTTACGGGTATCATCTGTTGCGGCTAAATATATGACCGGCGAGTGCACCGTTTCGCCCTGCATAGTACCATGCGGCGTATGATCGTGTGTGCCATCCAGGCCGCCGTAGGCTGCCGGTAAGGCTTTATTATCTTCTGTAGCAGCACCGCCATAAATGTTAAAAGTATCCAGCACGCCTTTTTCTGCGCCGGTTTTATATGCGATACCTGTTTTCCAGAAATCATGTGTAATGCTGCCGGTTACCAGGCCTGAGAAAGTATTGTTATCATACAGGGAGGCAAACTCGTAGCTGATACCCCGCACCTGTTTGGCTGCATCCGCGGGCCAGGCCTGCGCCAGCACTTTTACCCAGTTGTCGTTATCAAAGGGTACGTCCAGGATGCGCGGCTCATTACCTGGAATAGATACACGCCCATTTTGTGCGGCGAAAACGCTGAGTGGCGATATATTACGTGTTTCCGGCAAAGCCTTCGCTGCTTTACCGGAAACGGCTTCTACACTGATCAATAAAAATGGCTGGTTTTCATAAAGGATAATATGCTGGATCAGGCTTAGGGGCTGCTTATCATCCGCATGCACCAGGCGCAGGCTGATGCCTTTGCCCAGCGTGCCTTGTACGGTATCAGCCGTAGCCGTGTGGCTGCTGAAATCAGCCGTGCCCAGGTAGCCGGCATGCACATCCTCCACATAGGCAGTGGTGTTCTGCAGCTGCACGCCGTTCTGAAAATAGTAGCTCACTTTCCCGGAAGCATGATTCACCACTATCTTTGCCTGCGCATTGGAAAGCACCAGGCTATCTTTACTATCCTGCACCTGCTGCGCTACTAGCTGCCCGGCGAACAATAAACCAATGAGTGATAATAATTGTCTTTTACACATACATTCATCTTAGCAAAACGAAGTGTGAAAGCATTCTTTCACACTTCATTGTTTAATAACCCGGGTTCTGATCTGACAGCTTCAACGACTGGTTGTTTTCAAACTCCCGGGTAGGTATAGGGTACAATAAATGTTTTTCCGTGATGTTGGGAGCAGCATCTATATTATGCGCTTTCACTTCTGTAAGCAGGGTGCCGGTGCGTTTCAGGTCAAACCATCTCCATCCTTCAAAGCCCAGTTCCCGCATACGTTCCAGCATCAGCTCCTTACGTAGTTGGTCTTGGGTGAGGGTGACGCCGTGGGCGGTTTCATAGTTCTGTAAACCGGCACGGTTACGGATCCTGTTCAGGTTCTGCATGGCCACAGCAGTGTTACCCAGCTCGTTCTGCGCTTCTGCATACATAAGGATCACGTCAGCTAAACGCAGGTAGTACAGGTTGCGAGATGACTGCCCACCGCTAACAGATACTCCCTTTGTAATATCAAATTTCTTGATGTGCGGCTTGCCTACATCCGACCACCAGGAATAATCTACCGGGTTGCCATCCTTATCAAAGAACAGGGTGCGGAAGGTAGCGTCCTTACGTTTATCGCCGTCTTCAAAACTATTAAAGAAATAATCTGTAGGAATGATCACGTGGCCGCCGGCGCCAGGCAGCTCCGGTGAGTTGATCTGCCAGCAGCCCAGGTTGTTAGCCAGGTTGCTTGTGTTATTGTTTTCATTGGAGAACTGCACTTCAAACAGCGATTCAATATTATTTTCGTTCGCTTCCACAAACAGGTCGGCATAATTGGCCATGAGCGTGGTGTTGGATGCGGTTAACAGCGGTTCAAGCGTGGTTTTGGCGTTGTTCCAGTCTTTGCGCGTCAGGTACACTTTGCCCAGCAAGCCCGCAGCTGCTTCCTTAGTGGCGCGGCCTGTATTTCCTTCGCCGCCTTTGGCTGCCAGGTTGGCCACAGCAAATTGCAGATCGGTGGTGATCAGCTTATACACCTCATCTTCACTGCTGCGGGGCAGGCCGCCTTTCTGATCAGCTACAGTGCTCACTTCCTCTGTAGGCATGGGCACTGCCCCATATGCTTGTACCAGGTAAAAGTAGAACAGCGCCCGCATAAACCTGGCTTCACCCAAAGCCTGGTTCTTGGTGGCATCACTGATGGCTACACCGGGAATACTGCGGATGGCAATATTGGCATTGGTAATGCCCCTGTAACAATCTATCCAAAAGCCCTGCACCACATCATTCTGTGCGGTCATGAGCGTTGAATAGGTATTTACAGCGCAGAAGTTCTGCCAGTAAGTGCCCCAGGTGGGTACGAACAAAGTGGTTTTGCCTTCATCGGTGCCTACCATCCCCACAATTACATAATCAGAACGCTTCAGCTCCAGCAGTTGCCTGTAAATGCCTACTATGCCGGACTTCACGCCTGCTTCATCTTTATACAGCTCTTCCGGTGAAATAAACACTTCCGGTTTTATATCCAGCTGTTTGGAACAACCGGCCAGCAGCATCCCGGTCATTATGAAGATCAGCGAGATCTTGCTTACATTGGAATATTTATGTGCAAATAACATGTGATTTCAGTTTTTAGATTATAAACCCAGGTTTACGCCAAGCAAAAAGGTGCGGTATCTTGGATAGATATCAGCCCTTACACTGGGATCCATATTACCATTGATCTCCGGGTCAATACCACGGTAGCTGGTGAACAGGAACGGCTCCATTACCTGTACGTATGCACGCAGTGAGCGTACCTTGATCCTGCTTAACAGGTCCGGTGAAAAATCGTAAGACATGGTAATATCCCGGATGCGGATGAAATCGCCCTTCTCCGTTGCATAGCTGGAAGAGCCCTGCGGCAGCATGCGTAAAGAGCTGCCGAATGCATTCGGCCGCGGCACATCTGTGTTGGTATTGGTGGGCGTCCAGTATTTCAGCCCTTCTTTCACTATTACATTACGGCCGCCCCCCAGGTACAGGTAGTCGGTATAGGCTTTATCGTACACATCATGCCCATACATGTAGGTGGCAAATACGGTCATGGACACACGTTTGTAGCGGAAGTAGTTCCATACACCGCCCCAGCCTTTAGGCGTGGTGCGGCCTACAATGGTGCGGTCATAGGGGTTTATAACCCCATCGTTATTAATATCCTTTACCTTAATATCACCCGGACGGCCGGAAGGGTTCAGCTTAAAATCATCACCCTGCTGGTATAAACCATCATATACATAATCTACTATCAGGCTGTTGGGCGCTTCACCTACTTTAAGGGTGGGGCTCAAAGAATCCCGGCCAGGCAGTAAAGCAGTGATCTTGGACTTATACTTAGACCAGTTCAGGTTCACCTGCCAGTCGAAGTTGGGCGTTTTTACCGGGTACAGTTTCAGACCAATGTCTACCCCACGGGTGTTCATGGCTGCTACGTTGATCATCTTATTACTGAACCCCTGTGACGGCGCTAAAGCCTGATCCAGCAGCAGGTTGCGGATATCTTTGTTATAGAAGTCAAAGGTGAGCTGCACACGCGAGCTATGCAGGGCCAGATCAAAACCGGCGTTGAACTGGCGCTGGCTTTCCCATTTCAGCGCGCTGTTACCGGCGTTGCCGCCTAACTGGTAGCCGGTGGATTGTGAGCTGCCGTTAAAGGGATAAGCCGCAGCATCCATGCGGGTATAAATGCGGTCATAGCCAATATCCTGGTTGCCTACTACGCCATAGCTTACGCGGATCTTGGCGTCATTCACTAACGACTTCATTTTAAAACCAATGAAAGGCTCGTCTATCAGGCGCCAGGCGCCGCTTACAGAGGGGAAGAAACCATGACGGTTCTCAGCCCCGAAGTTGGATGAACCATCGTAACGCGCGGTTACATTAAAGATGTAACGGTCTTTAAACTTATAGATCACACGGCCCAGGAAAGAGTTGATCACCCGGTTCCAGTAATCGCTGGAAATGTTATCCCGCCTGGCGGCCAGGCTCATATTCTTATATGTCAACTCATCTGTAGGGAAACCGGAGGCCTGCTCAAAGTTATATTCCTGCCTTCTTTTTTGCGTGGTGTAACCGCCCAGTATGTTCAGGGAATGATTTTCTGATGGATTGTAATCGTAGGTCAGGGTGTTTTCCCATACCCAGTCGCGGTAGCCGAAGTTCTGCACTTTGGCAACCCCTAGTGGCGCATAGCCATCATATGTATTACGTGGGTAGTATTCAAAACGCTGGTTCTTGTATACATCCAATCCCAGGTTGGACCGGAAGTTCAGGCCAGCGATCACTTTATATTCCAGGAACAGGTTACCGATGAAACGATCGTCTACGCTGTGATTAATAGCATCTTTGGCCAATGCCACCGGGTTATCTGCACTAATACGGCCGCTGCTGGGATCCACTTCTACCAGGGGTTTACCGGTTGAGTCATAGATGGGCCGCAGGGGACTCATGGTCACTGCATTGTAATAAGCATTTTTACTTACCCCATCCGTTTCTATATGAGAGATGTTGGTGTTTAGCCCCATGGTAAGCTTATCTGTTACGGATGATTCCATGTTGCCTTTTACGGAATAACGTTTCATGTTAGAGCCGATGATGATACCACCCTGGTTCAGGTAGTTACCGCTCAGGTACACTTTGTTACGGCCAATGCCGTTGGAAATGCTGAGCGTGTGGCTTTGTATAGGCGCTACCTGCGTAATAGCATCTACCCAGTTGTAGGATTTACCGGCCGCAAGGCTTTGCAGCTCGCGGGGGCTGAACACCACAGAATCTGTTTTAGGATCGTTCAGCGGCCATGCTACCGGATCTTCATCGCTCAGGGCTACTCTTCTGAGGTTGGCATAGTCTTTTGCGTCAATAAAATCATAAGCGCGTGATATTTTCTGGATGCCATAGTAGCCGTTATAGTCTACTGAAGCGCGGCCTGCCTTTGCTTTTTTGGTAGTGATGATCACCACACCGGCAGCGGCCCTGGCACCGTAGATAGCAGCGGCTGAAGCATCTTTCAGCACATCAATGGATTCAATATCATAAGGATTGATCTCGCGGATATCGCCGGTCATGATCACACCATCAACCACGTAGGTAGGGCCAGAGCCTTCCGTTAAAGAGTTGATACCCCGGATCTTTATATTAGTACCACCACCCGGCTCAAAGCCGCCGTTGGTTACCTGCACCCCCGGCACCCTGGATTGCAGTGCGCTGTTGATGTTGGTGACGGGCATTTCGCTCAGCTCTTTACCGGAAATGCTGGCAACAGCGCTGGTAAGGTCTTTTTTCTGTTGCTGGCCATAACCGATCACTACTACTTCACTGAGGCCGGAGATATCTGTTTCCATAGTAACCGTGATGCCGGTATCTGCCGGAGAAACATTCACGGTATGGCTTTTGTAGCCTACATAGCTGAATAACAACGTAGACCTACCGGTAACGGCCATACTGAAATTACCGTCGGCATCTGATTTCTGCGATGCTTTTTTGTTGGCAGTGTTGGTGATTGTTACAAATGGAAGCGGTTTTTTAGAGGTGGCGTCCAGCACCCTCCCATGAAGCTGATTGGTTTGTGCCTGTACCCGAACCTGCATTCCGAGGCACACGAATAGCAGTAAAAGGTAAAAGGATGTAATATTTTTCATAACCAGAATTTTAAGCACGACGAGCGGTTGCTGCCCGGCATAGATTGTCCCATAGTGGATTTGAGCCAAAATTCGTGATTGGGAATAACACTAAGAATAGTGATTTTTGCGGTAATGATGGATTTTTATACGGTTTTCCGGAAAAAACTAACTTATTATATTTGCGCATGAAAGAGAAAGTGGCGAGAAAACGGGAAGGCTTTGAAGGGCAACGCCTCATTGTTTTGCCCAAGAAGATCAAAACTGATTTTCTGACCAAAGATCCCATCACCCGGCAGGTCTACATTACTGATATTGGCTACTATCCAAAGGCCAAAGGGCACTATATGAAGCGCTCTGCCGGTATTGGACAGCACATTATCATATATTGTGTGGAGGGTAGCGGATGGCTGGAAATTAACCGTAAACGGGTAGACATTTCCCCGTCCCAGTTCATTACCATTCCTGCCAATACCCCACATACCTACTCTGCCAACGAAGACGATCCATGGACTATTTACTGGATACATTTCAAGGGCGACCTGGCAGCCTATATTGTAGAACTTATCCTGCAGCACGCCAAAAACTACAAGCCTTATTTACCGTATAGTGATAGCCGTATTAAGCTGTTTGAAGATATTTACAGCAATCTGGAACGGGGTTATACAGCAGATAATTTGCGGTATGTGAATATGATCTTTTATCATTTTCTTTCCTCCGTGCTGTACGAAGACAAATTCAACTTCATTAAACATACGGATGAAAAAGATGTGATTGCCGCTACGCTGGACCTGATGCAGCAAAAGATCCATACCCGTATTACGCTGAATGAGTTTGCGGAGTTTGCGAATTTATCGGTGTCTTATTTCTCTACTATTTTCCGGGAAAGGACGGGGTATGCGCCGGTGGAGTATTTTAATCATTTGAAAGTGCAGAAGGCTTGTCAGTATTTACTGCTGCCGGATATTACTATTAAGGAAGTGGCGGAGAGTTTGGGGATGGATGATCCCTATTATTTTTCGAGGATGTTTTCGAAATTGATGGGGGTATCACCGAAGGAGTATAGGAGGAGGAATAGGCCGGAAGGGATGTAGAATGCCTTTAAGCTGTAGCAGCTACTATTTTAGCCAGACAAGTTGGAAATATAGTTTAGACTTCATTTTTATAAATGCTGATGATTAGTATCGAAAAAACTAATATCCTTGAAAATTAGATCATTTAAAAACCACTTGCTCTAAGAGAAATTGACTATTAGGTAGGCCCGTAATTTCTTGAGAATATTGATATCCATTTTCATCCGAGTAGCTTAGCTTTATTTTTACTCCTAGTTTTATCCACATTTCATTTGGATGTTTAAAATTTGCTTGTTCTTCTGGAGAAAATGGAATAACCTTGAATTGTATAGGGCATTTAGCACTAACGGAGAATCGAGGGATTAATAATTTATATTGCTCAAATTTTATGTGTTGCGTAGAAATCCCTTCGATAGTTAAATCAATGGCATCGTTATTATTAACATTTATTACGACGGGGATTTCATCATCGTTGTTTTTTCTAAAGCTTTTGGATTCAGACAGACTTAACAATGTAAAAATTGGTCGTGTTGTATTTCTTAATGCTCGGACCTGTAACTGATTATTCTTATTTCCTTGGATTAGAGTATAAATAAGTAGGGGAATGCCAACTGCGGATGCAATGGCCTGGATCCAATCAGTAACGGAAGAATCGGATAAATAAAGTAGGACGCAAATCATATTATCTATGAAAGAGGAAACTATAATTGAACGTTTATTGAAAATACTATCCCTTAAAATGCTTTGGCGTCAATCGTCTCTTGCATATAGGGCAAGTTATCTGCATCTTACTAAAAACTTCGTTCCACTCTGCAGAGTCAACGTTCAGTAAGCTGCCTTTTAGATTTTCTAAGGAGTAGCTTTGATACATTTCTGAAAATGGTTGATCATTCTCCGTTAGCTTAATTGCACCTTCGTGACCACAATCACAGACTATGGCATATCGCGTTCGCATTGTCATAAAATGATGCTATTTTAAAATTATTCTAGCTTGTTATCTGCGACCTCTATAATATCATTAAATTCCATCTCCCTTCATGTACCCATATAGGTAATGCTTGTACCGTAATAAGTTAGGCAGATATCATTTGTAAACCTTAGTTTTCCCTATATGCGAGTAATATTGCTTCCTCCAAGCTTGGTAGTGTTTCTTCCACATTTATAGGACAAATAATTATTGGATTTAATTTGGTTTGTGTTTGTATTCTCTCATGTAGCATCTGATTCATTTGTTGTTCAGCCTTCTGCGCTAAAAGTAATAAATCTTTAGAAGAAGGTCTCTTCCCTTCCATATCAAACTGAAAATGTACTTCAGCATCATATTCGATGCGGCTACCATTCAGGGCATCATACACATTACCAGAAAAACATGAAAAATACTGCTTATCTTCTGGGTGAGGTGCGGTCAATCGGTATCCATATTGAGTTTGAAATATGGCAGTCCCTATATTATCTTCTTCAACAACCTTAAATTTGGTAACTTTGGGTACCTCTCTTATTATCTTCATTTTAGCTTTTTAAGATATATACGATCGTATATTGGCTACAGATCTGGAAGTTTTAAAAAGATAATGTAAGGTTATCTTCTTACTAAACATGATACCCATACGAGTAAGTGTTGATTATTATATTTAAGCAGTCAATATGGAAAACTTTTTCCGTTATTCAATATCATTATTTCTTAGAAATGAATTTTTGCCAATTATTGAATTTATTATATACTCCAACTGTTGACAACAGCTCCTGGATTAGGTTTTCCTTTTTAGATTCATCTTCCTTAATCTCGAAGTAAAGACCCAACAATTGTACGGTACTCAGTAAGCAATGTTCCCGCTGCATCGAAAACTTCAACATTTGATGAGGAAATGTATCCTGAGTTCTTGATTCAAGCACTGTTTCTCTATGGCTATTAACTAACAAAATACCCTTCGGTTTCACGTCTGTTCGTTCATAATAAGTAGTCACCCATTTCTCCAGCTGAGCTGCATGTTTCTCTGCCGATGTACCAGTCACTCCTTTTATTTCCACAACGGCAACGGCATCTCCAAATTTTACGATTAGATCGTCTCGACCTTCTTCCGCCTCTAATATTTCAAAACCTAATTCTCTAAATAGCTTCTCTATCTCACCTTCTAGCTCATTTCCGGAGCTAGTAAAAAGCAGTTTCTTCCTTTCTATTTCTTCAAAAAGTATTTCTTTTTCTGTGAGCTTATTAACGATATTATTACGTTGCTCTTTTAAATTTTCTATTTCCGTAAGGATATTGCCTTCCCCTGGTAATTGATAATTCAAGGCCCAATTAGGTAGCGCAATTTGGCCAGGATTCTTCCGAACAGTTGAAACTATATCAATTAATTCTTTTAAAAACTCTCTTTCTTCACCCTTATCAAATGGTTGTTTCAAAGGTGGCAAGACAACACATTCTTCGTTATAAAAAGCTATAACTTTTTTTGTAAGAGGTACCTCAATTAGAGTTTTTCCTGTAAAATTTTTAAAATACGAAGTGTAATGAAAATTAGCTAAATACTTAGAAAAAAAACTAGCAAATGGTGTACTGGGTACTATACTCATGACTTGGCCACTCTCTTTTGCAACAGCGAATGGAGATATAGGAAGTAGAGCAGACATATGTGGATTCTGACCATTTATCATAAACTTTACTGCCATTGGATTAGGAGCAAAAATAATTAGCGGACCCTTTCGATGATCTATAAATTCCTTCAATCCATCTTTCCGCGACATAAAAACCGCCCCATGAGATTCGAGCTGATCTTTTAATATTGCTGCATAATCCAATATTAAAAAATCAAAATCGATAAAAGTTCTATCACTTCTATATATAAACTTTTCCGTACTAAAAAAACTAGCACCAACTTCTCCTATAGTCATTTAATAAAAGGTTTACATGACAGTAAACCTGAAAATACAACAATGCGGTATTACTATCAAATATTATTAGTTCGCGCAGCCGGCACGCCCCGTTAACATTTAATTCACTTTTAGCTAAACTGAACAAAATGAACAATTGTCAATCCCCATTTCCATTTTATTTTCATTTTGACAACCATATTTTTAATCACTAAAATCAACCTATCATGCCGAATGACAACCTTATTTCGGTTGCAGTAGAACCTACTGCGATGGATGCTATCCAACAGGCTATTACCACTATCAAAACCCAGTTGCCCTTTCTGTTAAAATTAAGCCCTGACGAAAAAAGGATCTATGCCCGCATGGGCGATAAATCCCTCCCATTTGTGGACAAAGCACTAGGCTATGCAGAAACCAATCCGCACCTGGTACCGCCTTATCTGCAAGTGGTAGAATTTAAAAAGGATATGGAACTGGTAAAGTCACTCACCAAAATCCAGCAGCCTTTAAAAAGCCTGATGGAAGCCATTGATGATACCATGATAGTAGCCGGTAACGAGAGTTACAGCGCAGCACTGGTATTTTATAATTCCGCCAAGCGGGCAGCCGATGCAGGCGTGCAGGGTACCCAAAGCATCGTTAATGATCTGAAGCAACGTTTTCCAGGACGAACCATCGCGAGAGCAGCCCCTAAGCCGGAAACAGAGGTATAATACCTGCTTAATGCAGTAAACTAACAGCAAATTGCAGTTCAGAGCTCCATTAACGGAGTATAATAACTGCAATTTGCTGTCCTTTTATAGGAAATTGGGGGTACGGGATAGCAATTTTGTGATTCAAGACCTGGTGAATAAAGGTGGTTAATAGAAAATTGCAGGTAGGGACTTGAAATTGGGAGATTGGTAAAAGGAATGATTGCCTTTGTAACTGAAATATTGTACATCCCGAGGGCTTTTATCGGATGCTTTAAAGCAATTTATCTTTTCGTATAAGTTAGATTGAATTTTATTATCCTCATGCTCTGCTCTCTATAAAAATCCTAACTAGCCGCTTTACCATTTTCCAATGTTTGTTTACAGCGAGCTGTTAAAACCTGTAAGTCCCGGGCAAGATCACCGGCTATTTTAACGATCATTTCCAAATCTTCAGCAGGACACTTCTCTGGATGCTGCAGATAGAAATCATACCAGTGCGGCGTCCAGTTGCATTCACTTTTCACAAACCCGTTAAAGTTTTCGTGCAGCTCATAAATTCTGCTGTACAAGGTTGCAAGCAAAGGAGCCTGCGCGTCAGGGGAAACGGTTATCGGTCGTGATTTTGTTTGCATAACAAATACATTTTATGGGTTGACTAATGAATGATGGAGAAAAGACCAGTGTATAAAACTTACTATCCAGATGTAAAAGGGAGCCTTTTAATCAAGTAATTATCATCTTGATTATACACAAATATAGGAATTTTTTCGATAAAAATGTAGAATTCTACATTTTTTCTGCGGACATTTTTTATCACTTTACCTATGTGGAAGAATCAAAAGACATACTATTAACATTAGGAGACAACATAAAAGCCCTTAGGAAATTGAAAGGCCTTACTCAGGTTGATATGGAAACCAGGACTGGTATAGATGCCGGTGATCTTAGCAGAATTGAAAGCGGGCAGGTAAATCTCACCTTTGTAAAGCTCGTTAAACTAGCCGCTGCATTAGATGTGGAGTTAAACGAGTTGTTTGCCATAAAGAATAAATAAATTGTACTTCAGCATAATCCTTACTATGGCAGGCATCACACCTATCGAACAATATGTAATTGACAAAGTAAAGAAGATGAGGCAGGAAGCGAACCTATCGCAAGCTGCATTAGCAGCCCTCCTAGATCAATCAGAGGGTTTTATAGGAGATATTGAATCTACTACCCGGAATGCTAAATACTCAATCCGTCATTTAAATGAATTGGCTAAAGTGTTTAAGTGCTCCCCAAAAGATTTTCTTCCGGAAAGCCGTTATAACATAGCGAGACGATTTATTATAATTCCTTAAAGCCTGTTTATTTGCCAACTTTCAAAATCTATTCTTTTCTTCTACATAAAATAAAAAGATGAAAAACTGCTATACTCTCCTTCTTTTTAGCTCCATCCTTAGCTTACAACCTCTAATCGCGCAAAACAAGCAGGAAACAAAACTGGATTCTCTTATACAAAAAATAGGAGAGAAAATAAAGGCCAACCCGCAGCTTGCCGGTTTGTCAATGGGCGTTTATCATAAAGGAGAAAGATCTTTTTACAATTTTGGCACTACAGAAATAGGCAAAACATTACCTCCCACGGAAAATACCATTTATGAGATCGGATCCATCACCAAAACGTTTGCGAGCTTGCTGCTCGCCAACGCAGTGGCAGAAAAGAAGGTAAAGATGGAGGATGACATCCGTAAATATCTTGACGGTGAGTATCCCAACCTGGAGTATAATGGGAATCCAATAAAATTGATCAATTTAGCCAATACCACCTCCGGCCTGCCGGATTGGCTACCATCATTTCCGTACGAATTGCAAAATGCGCCTGCTGATTCCGTAGCCATTATAAGATCGCGAATCTATGGGAGTTACACCCGTAAGGATTTTTATGATGCCCTCCATAAAGTAAAATTAGATACTGTTCCTGGTCTTAAACCTCATCATTCTAATGCCGGGGCGCAGTTGCTGGCCTATATCCTGGAGCGTGTTTATAAAGCCCCTTTTGAGCAGTTGATACAAACTTATATTACAGCTCCGTTGGAAATGCGGAACACTGCTTTTTTATCTTCCGCTCCCCAAAGCGGACTTTTAGCAAAAGGATATAATGAGAAAGGCACCCAAATGCCATACGACTTTACCATGCCTTATTTCAAAGCTTCAGGCGGTTTAAGTTCCTGTACGGCGGATCTGCTGAAGTATGTACAATTACAGCTTGATGAAAACAATAAGGCAATCCAGACCTGCCATCAAAGAACGCTGAATGTTGATGTTCAAACCGGCAAAGTTGTAGGTCCGCTGCCAGAAGATAAAGTGAATGCAAGCGTGTATAGCGTGGGGTTAAACTGGTTCCTTTATAAATATGATAACGGTTATACACAGATCTGGGCCGATGGAGGCACCTCCGGTTTTTGCAGTTACCTGGTTATATACCCGGAGCTCAAAAGTGGTGTTGTGATCTTATCAAATGAAGTTGATCAAAAAACCTTTAACATGCTGCCGGGCATAGCGTATGAAATATTCCAGCTTTTTCAACAAAAATAAACCGGGCCTACTCTCCCCTATACACCTTCCTCCCCCCATTCATCAAACTCCTATACCCCAACTCCGCGCCCCCGCTCACCTGCAAAATGCACCCCGTAATAAACCTTGCCTTCTCCGACAGCAAAAACACACCCGCATCCGCAATCACATCCCCTTCCGGGCAATACCCCAGGGGATGAATATTCCGCAGATATTCTTCCATAGATGCCTCATCTTCCTGCTCGCTATTCCATTTCCGCAACATAGGCGTCCACACTGCCGCAGGCGCTAAAGCATTTACACGAATATGATAAGGCGCATAATCCAGCGCCATGGATTTTGTAAGACTATTCACCGCGCCTTTAGTAGCAGTATAAGCCGCATGATTCTCCTGCCCTATTTCACCTACCAGGCTGCTGGTATTAAGGATACATCCACAGGTTGCGATCAATGCATCCAATCCGTATTTAGTGGTATGATAAATGCCTTTCAGATTCACTTCAAATAACAGCTCCCATTCATCATCAGTAGTCAGGTGTAAGGGCTTGGATGGCGCGGCAATACCGGCATTGTTATGAATAGCATCTATTTTACCATAACGGCGCAAGGCTTGTGATATAGCATCTTTCACTTCTGCAGGTTTAGACACATCGCATAATATACCTAAATGCTCATTCCCTAATTCTTTGACTGTACCATCCAAAGAGGATGCCTCATTGGCTACCACTACCACCTTAGCTCCTGCCTCCGCATACTTGCGGGCACACTCATACCCGATCCCCATGGAGCCACCGGTTAAAAAGATTACTTTATTTGCTAACAACATAATTCGGATGATTAATAAATTTCGAAATGAGCAGAAAGCCGAAAGCATAAAGCATAAAGCATAAAGCTCAATGCAGCGAACGTTCAGTTTTACGCTCCTGTATATTCTTCCCTCCGCTTTTTTAAGCTGAAAGCATAAAGCAAAAAGCTTAATGCAGCGTACACCGGCTTTACGTCTTATATTTTTCCCTTGTGCTTTTAAGCCTTCTAGCCTACGTCCAGCTTTCTGCTTTATGCTTTGCGCTTTATGCTTAACGAAACATCCAAAACAACACCACCATCACCACCAATAACCCCACCGCCAATACTTTATAATTCCCTATCCCCTTCCAGCCCGGTGATTGCAACGGCTCTCCCGGCGAACGCCAGTACAATACCCGCGCACCCGGCGCAGGCTGCTCCGCAGGAAAAACAAACGTAAACCCCACCTGCAGCAGCACACAAACACAGAACAGGTAAAAAGCCATCATCATAAAAGGAATATGCCCGACCACCGTATCCGGAAAAAGTTTATTCACCGCAAATACAATAGCCCCCATAGCAGAGCCGATCCACAATGTAAGCTTAGCAGAAACCGCAGATGCCTTGCTCCAAAAAATACCCAACAAAAACACGCAGGTAATAGGCGGTGCAATATGCGCAATCACATCATTCAGGCCGTTAAAAATGCTTTCGTAGCTATTCAGCAATGGCATTAATGCCAATGAGAACACCAGCGCCAGCCCGGCCGCTATCTTGCCGGCCTTTACCAGCTTTTGATCAGATACTTCCGGGTAATAACGTTTATAAATATCATAGCTGCACAAGGTGGCAATGGCATTCAGCGCACCGGAGATCTGGCTCATCAGACCGGAAAGCAGCGCAGCTGCTACGATACCTATTAAACCGCTGGGCAGCAGCTGCGTGATCATCACTGTGTAAATACCTTTGCTGCTCACTACTCCTTGTGCGTCTTTTAGTGCGCTGATGTCCAGCAGGCTGGCTTTGGAAAGCGTATAAGCGAACAGTCCCGGGAGTACGAAAATGAATACCGGCAATATTTTTATAAACCCGCAGAACAGGGAGCCTACCCGGGCATGATCTTCATCCTTGGCGCCCAGCACCCGCTGTACAATCGTTTGATCCGCACACCAGTACCAAATACCCAATACCGGGTAGCCCAGGAACACAGCATACCAGGGCATACCGCTGCTATCGCCATGTGGGCGCAGCATAGAGAGCTTATTTAATGCACCGTCATTTTGTAAGATGTGCACCATGGGCTGCCAGCCGCCCATTTTATGCCATGCAGCAATGCTGATAATAATAGCGCCTATGAGCAGCACAATGGTTTGTACCGATTCTGTTACCACTACCGCAGTTAAGCCGCCTACAATGGTGTATACAGCCGTGAGTAATGAAATAACAATCACGCTGGTGTACATATCTACCCCAAACAGTGTATGCAGCACTATACCGCCAGCCAGTAAAGAAAAAGCGATGTGAATAACAATGGCAGATACTACGGATACAATGGCCAGCCAGTCTCTGCTGGCGCGGTCGTAGCGCTTTTCCAAAAAATCCGGTAAGGTGGCTACGCCGGAGCGGATATAAAAAGGCGCAAAGAACAGCGCCAGCAGTATCAGCGTAAAAGCAGCCATCCATTCAAAGTTGCCATTCAGCAACCCGGTATCAAACCCGCTTTGGGCCAGGCTTACCAGATGTACGCAGGATATATTGGTGGCAAACAATGCCAACCCTATCATGGGCCACTTCAGTGTTTTACCTGCCAGGAAATACTCGCCGGCAGCGTTGCTGTTGGCGTGTTTTCTCCTGTGCCGGATACCACTCCACAATCCTACAGTTACAATACCTATAACATACAGGACCGCAATGGTAAGGTCAAGCGGTTTAATCATTGGTATGCTTTAAGATCACAGCTACTGCCCGGCTCCTGTGGCGTAATGTAAACACCGTTGCTGATGTGTACCGGGTATACGAAGTGCTTTTGTAAATGTGGAATATGTTCTAAAAAAAGCGCCGGGTGGTCCATGGCTATGTGGTTAAACAATACCAGGTGCTGGTGCAGCTGTCCCATATCCCCTACATGCGGCACCACCGGTATACCGTATTTACGGCATAACAGGCTAACAGTTATAAATTCGCTTACACCTCCTACCCTCACCGCATCTACCTGTATAAAGCCGGCGCAACCGGTTTGCAGATAGTTCTTAAAGATAATACGGTTGGGCACATGCTCGCCCAATGCTAGTTTGGTGGGTGCTATGGCATCTGCCAGCGTTTTATGCGCCAGCACATCATCCGGGTGCGTGGGCTCTTCTATCCAATAAGGGTTCATGGATTGCAGCTCCTTGCATATCTTCAATGCCGCAGGCAGCGTCCATTGCTGGTTAGCATCCAGCATCACCTTTACCTTATCACCCGCTGCTTCCCGTACAATATGCGCGCGTCGTATATCCCTTTCCGGGTCCGTGGAACCTACTTTTAGCTTCATGGCAGTAAACCCTTCTGCTACGGCTATACGCGTATTTTCCCGCACCTTATCATCAGAATAATTGAACCAGCCAATAGAGGTATCGTAACCGGGATAACCCTGCTGTATAATGCCCTGCCGCGTATGGGCCGTGGGCGCTGCATTGCGCAGCAGCCGTAATGCCTGCTCTCTGGTAAGCTCATCTTCCAGGTAAGAAAGATCCAGCGTATTAACGATCTGCTCTGGTGAAAGATCGATCATTAATTTCCATAACGGCACACCTCTTTTCTTTGCCCACAGATCATAACAGGCATTGGTAACGGAAGCCAGCGCCAAATGCACCACGCCCTTATGAGGCCCCAGCCAGCGGAACTGCTGCTCATTGGCAAAACGGTGGAACACCGCACCGAAATCCTGCATCAGCTCCTCAATATCCTTCCCTTTTAACTGCTGCGCATAGAATTGTGCCGCTTTGCATACCAGGTCATTGCCTTCACCTAAGGTAAATGCAAAACCATAACCGGTTATTCCGCTATCATCCTTTAATTGTGTTACCGCATAAGAGTAAATGGGATTGCGGTGTACCGCATCACTACCAGTTCCTTCTTCCAGTGGAAAACGTGCATCAAACGTGAAAATTTCCTTGATCATGACTACATCTTACAAGGGTGAAATTAAACTGTTGCCGATGTTTACGAAATGATCTATTCTTTCATTATGATGAATTATCCGATTGTAATTATTCCTCGCGCCGGCTGGCAGCCTTGTATTGTTCCGGCGATACGTTCATATGTTTTTTGAACAGGCGGGAAAAGTGGTAGGGATCATCATACCCAATGGCTTCCGCTACATCCTTTACCTTCAAATTGTTCTGGAACAACAGCTGGCAGGCCTTCTGGATCTTCAGATGAATAAAATAATCAATGGGTGGCATACCCGTAGCCTTGCGGAATAAGGTGGAAAAATAAGAGGCCGACAGGTTATGCGTAGCTGCCATATCCTCTACCGTTAGCTTCTCATGCAGGCGGCTGCGCATGTATAAAATGGTTTGCGTAATATGATCTTCAGCAGCAGGGCTCTTACGTTGCTGATGTTTATCGGGATACAAAAAGGTAGCTATAAAATGGTACAGGCAAAAGTTGGCATTGTTCAGGTTATCAGTACTGTAGCCCATTTCCAGGCTGTCATACATGTTCTCCCAGATCTGCAGTCCTTTTTCATTTAAAGGTATTTCACGGGGGCCATCATCCGTCTGTATGTTCAATGATTTATTTACCCCTGCCATATCCGGCCCGCTGAAGTGTACCCAGTAAATGGTCCAGGGGTCGGCTTCATCTGCGCCGTAACAAATGTATTGCGTGGTGGCAGGAATAATAAAGAACTGGTTAGGGCCTACCTGGTAAGTGCGGTTGCCTATGCGGTACCAGCCTTTGCCCCGCAGGCAGTAGATCAGGATATTATCCTTACAGCCACTTTTGCGCAGGCGGTAATGTGCTATGGCTTTGGGAAAGTACCCGATGTGGGTAAGGTATACCGGACTAAGGGCCGTGTTTTTCTTTGCGTGGTTAAGGCATACTGCCTCCGGTAAGCTGATCAGCTTTTGCCCTTCAAATCCATCTCGTCGCTTGTGTTTATCCATACGCTACTGGCGCAGCGGCAGGCCTATTTATTCACCAGGAAGTAAACTATCCGGCACACGTTCTTTGTATTGCCCGGATGCGGCCCGCCTGTTTGCAATCTCAAATTATGATTTTCCCTGCTTAATTCATCACCCAGTATCAAATACCAGGGCAGGTACAGGCTTCCACTCCATTGCGTATGCAGGTCTATTTCCTGCTCTATGCCGCCGTCAATGCTATATTTGATGAAACCCGCATCCGGACCGGATAATACGGCAATACCTATCGTACGGCCGGTGAAAGGAAAGTCCAGGGAGGCAGTGCCCGTAGTATCTGATACCAGCACCGGCACATTCACAAAGCCCTTGCGTGTAGGCGTGCTGTCTGCAGGCTGCCATGATTCATTAATGGCAAAATGCTGCAGGTGGGTAGCATCGTGAATATCTGCATAATAGCCTTCCTCATAGTTAAAAGGATCTTCAGGCTCACGTTGCTGCATTACTGTTTCAATGAACTCTGGTACTGGCTTTTTAAATTCACCATCCAGCAGCTGCTTAATGCTATTGAAATATAATTGCTGTCCAAAAGGCGATGGATGCAGGTCTTTAAAATCATCTTTCCAGGTAAATTCCTTTGCATCAATACGGTCTGTAATTTCTTTGGCAAGATTAATGAAAGGCAGGCCATATTTTTTAGCGATGGCTGCATGTACCTGCACCTCTACCGGTATTTTGCCTGCATGGTAATCCGCCATTTTATCAGGATCCGTAAAGGCCATCAGCACAATATTGGCATTGGGATTTACCACCAGCATATGCCGTACAACGCCTTCCAATGCGCGGCGCTGCTGCGCTTCCGTGTAACCATTACCGCGATCATTAACAGCAGATTCCACAAACAGCAGGTCTACCGGCCCTTTTTCAATTACATCCCACTGAAAGCGGAAGGCATGCGGCACACTACCCAGTGATGGAATGCCCGCATTCAGGAAAGTGAATTTGGTACCGCGGTAAGTATCCTTCAGGTATTTACACACCAGGTCGCGCCAGCCACTCATATTGGTAATGGAGCCGCCCAGGAACACCACATGCGCCTCCTTATCCTTTTGCATGCGGTACCATACATTATCCAGCCCTCCATTGCGTATAATGTAATCTTCACTTTTCAATGGCGCCTTTACCCGCACTTGTGCGTGCAGGCTAACAGCGGCGGTAAGGCACATGGCCAGGTATAATAGCTTCATGGTTTAAATTTCATCTATCTGCAGCACCACGCTGGTTCTGTGGCTGTTTACATCCGGGTTAAAACCTACTTTCATCAGGAAATCGCCTGAATAAGTTTTGCTTTCGTCAATGGTTGATTTGGCGCCCGGGTACACATTCACTTCCTTGATCTTATACTTCCCGGCCGGCTTCAAACCCTTCAGGCGTATAGGCATGGCGCTATGCACATCGTACCGGTTATTTACCAGGTAATTGAAAATAACGCCGGCGCTTTGCTGCTCATTTATGTACAAGATGGATGCTACATTACTTTCCCGCGGATTGGATAAACGGTACTGATCTCCCTGCCAGATGGTACTCTTCAACGCATTATAGGTTTTAACGGCGCCCTGCACAAACTGCAGGTCATTGGCAGGCAGCTTGCTTACTACAATATCAAAACCCAGCTTGCCCATCATAGCTACATCCGTGCGGAACTTCAGCGGCTGCTTACCCCAGTCTGTTACATGGTTAGAGCTGCTGATGGCCGGGTAAAAATAAGAGTACTCCCATTGCATGAAAATACGTTCCATAGGATCTGTATTATCACTGGGCCAAAACTCCGTGAAGTATTGCAGCGCTGCATAATCCACGCGGCCGCCGCCACCGGAGCATAACATCATGGGCACCTTGGGATACTTGGCCCTGATGCGTTCCAGCACCTTGTATAAACCGCGCATGTACTCAATATAAAAATGCGATTGATTTTTAAGATAAGCGGAGTGCGCGTTATAGATCACCGCGTTACAGTCCCACTTAATGTAGGCTAGCTGCGGATTTTTGGTGAACAGGTCATCGATAATACCAAACACAAAATCCTGCACCTGCGGGTTGCTGAGGTCCAGCTCCAGCTGATTGCGGAAATAATATTCATCGCGTTTGGGCTGGCGCACTACCCAATCCTTATGCTTTTCATAGAGCTCACTTTTGGGGCTTACCATTTCCGGCTCCACCCAAATACCGAATTTCACCCCATCGTTCTGCGCTTCCTTAACAAGAGAGGCTATGCCGTTCGGCAGCTTGGTCTTATTCTCCTGCCAGTCGCCCAGGCCTGTATGATCGTCATTACGGGCATACTTGTTGGCAAACCAGCCATCATCCAGCAGGAACAGGTCCACGCCTAATGATTTGGTTTCTTTCAGCAGCTCAAACAGCTTGCTTTCATTAAAATCAAAGTAGGTGGATTCCCAGTTGTTCAGCAATGTTAAACGATCACCTTTCCCATCCAGCAATTTATAGTTCCGGGCCCAGCGCTGCAGGTTGCGGCTGGCGTTGCCTTTGCCCTTATCAGAAAAAGTGTACAGGAAAGCGGGTGTGGTAAATGTTTCATTGGGCTGCAGCGTGTAGTCAGATGCGTAGTTGTTAATACCGGCAATAATGCGCAGGTTATCCTGCGGGTCCAGCTCCAGGTCTACCCGGAAGTTGCCACTGTATTCCAGCGCACCGTATAATACATTCCCTGCATCTTCAGTGGCCGGTTTGTCCATAGATACCATGAACACCGATGGCTGGAACAGGTTAGCGCGGGTACCCAGCTTGCTATCCAGCGTGCGGATGCCGTGGGTGATCTTAGATTCCTCCGGCTGCATTTCCTTAGCCCAGTCGCCATGGTACTGCGTAAGCCAGAAACCATCTGCCGCTTTCAGGTGCAGGTTGGCGGATGCAAATTTGTGCAGCACCACATTGCCTTTTTCTTTATGGCGGATGGCGCTCCACTGCTCTACCACATCTTCTTTAAAATAGGTTTTATAATAGAGTGTTACCTCAAAATCATACACCGGGTCTTTCAACACAATGCTAAGTAAGGAAACATTATCATCTGTTTTGGTAACCGTATGGCTTACATATTTCAGGTCCAGGGAATTATTGCCATCCGCATGTGTTACAGTAATGGCGGGTTCTACCAGGTTGCGTGAGCCGGATGGCGTGTAAGCAGAGTTAAGCAAACCGGTATAATCACCGGCCTGTTTGTACACACCCGGCACCTGATCATACTCACTGGCATCTGCTAATTTTTCCCCGAAATAAATAGTGTTCAGATCCTTGCTGTTATTCACCTGCAATACCAGCGCATTATGCGCGGTTTGAACGGGAATGTTAATGTTCTGGGCTTGTGCCGCGCACACTATAAAAGGTGCGGCTAATAACGTGGCTAAATATTTTACCTGCATGATTTGACGGTTGTTCCTATCCTTAGTTAAGACGTTCAAGATACTAAATTTTTGTTGCCATTACCTCTTTGATCTCGCCATTTACTTTCACTTTTACCTTACGCGGGTTGGGCGATGCAATGGTGTAGCGGGTGATCTTCCCGTCTTTCCAGGTCATGCTAACGGTATAGTTGCCACGGGCTTTAAGGCCGTTAACAGTACCGGCAGACTTCCACTGGTCAGGAATAGCAGGCAGCAGGTCAATGAAACCGGCATGGCTTTGCAGCAGCATTTCCGCCAGCCCGGCTTCGCCGCCGAAGTTACCGTCTATCTGGAACGGCGGGCCTGCGGTGAACATATTCGGATATGTGCCGCCACCAGCGCCATAGTTAATATTCGTTTTCAGTGTAGGCCGCATAAGGTCCGCAAATAATTTATATGCGCGGTTCCCCTCATGCAGGCGGGCCCAGAACAATTGTTTGAATGCAATAGACCAGCTGGGGCCATCATCGCCACGTGCTTCCATGCTTTTTTTGCAGGCTTCTGCCAGATCGGGCGTGCCTTCCGGTGTGATCAGCGGCGCGGGGAACAGGCCGTATAAATGCGACAGGTGCCGGTGATGCGGCTCTGATTCCGGGTATTCCTCCATCCACTCCATCAGGCGGCCATCGCTGCCTATGCGGCCTATGGGTGCCACTTTTTTCAGCTGCCCTTCCAGTTTTGCGCGCAGGGCAGCATCTGTACCTAGTACGTTCGTAGCCGTTATAACGTTGGTAAATAGTTCATGCACGATCTGGTTATCAATGGTAGCCCCTACACAGATGGCGGCATGTTTGCCATTAGGCATTACAAAACTATTCTCAGGTGAAGAAGAGGGCGACAGCACCAGGTAACCGCTCTTGGGATCTGTTACCAGCTGGCTGCTGTAGAACAGCGCAGCGCCTTTCAGCACGGGGTAAATATCCTGCAGGTACTTTTTATCGTTGGTAAATGCATAATGCTCCCACAGGTTATTACATACCCAGCCTGAGCCGGATTTGGTAGCGCCCCAGGAGGCGCTTTCGCCCGGTTCCGTAAAGCCCCATACGTTAGTGATCACATGCGCCACCCAGCCTTCTGCATTATAATAGGCTTTGGCCGTTCTTTCACCGGGTTTCACCAACCCCTTGATCAGCTCTGCCAGCGGCAGGTCCAGGTTAGGCAGGTTGCTTACCTGCACCGGCCAGTGGTTCATCTGCACATTTACATCCAGGTGGTAATCGCCATTCCAGGGTGTTTGTACCTGGTTGGCCCACAAGCCCTGTAAGTTTGGCGGCAGCAAACCTACGCGGGTGCTGCTTATACTTAGGTAACGCCCAAACTGGAAAAACAATACCGGCAGCGCATCGTCTGATGTAGGATTGGCATGAAAGCCGGCCAAACGTTCATCCGTAGGCAGCTGCTCTGCATGCGTGGCGCCCAGCTGCATTTGCACGCGGTTAAATAACTTCTGATAGCTGGTAATATGCTGCTGCTTTTGCGCGGTGTAAGGCTTTTGCAGTGCAGTGGCCATTAGCTGCTTTGTTTTTGACATAAAACCGGGGTTGCGGAAATCCGTACCCATGGAAAGTACCAGGGTTACTTCCGTAGCATTCTTTACTACCAGGGTCTTGTCTTCCGTGGTTAATGTACCGCCATTCAGCTTTGCCTGTACACGCGCTATATAACGCATGCCTGGGGTATCAGTACCGCTGGGTAGCTGCCCGCCCATTTGCAGCTCCCTGGCTTCCGTTCTTACCGTAAAATTCTCCGGCCGGTCAATGGATACGCGAAAATTCAGCTGCCCGGGTTTGCTGGCCGTAAGGCGTATGATGCCTACATCATCCCCAAAGCTGGTAAAATATTCTCTTTTATAGGTAACGCCGTTTAGCTCGTAGGAGGTAGTGGATACTGCATTATTTAAAGACAGCTCTCTTTCATAATGGGTAGCGGTAGTATCCGCTGTTTTATGATCGTATTCCAGCATTAAAGTACCCAGCACCTGGAAACAGCCCCAGGGAAGCCCTGCGGAGCCCTTGCCCGTACACACGAACGACTTGTCCATCAGAGCCTGTGCTTCGTCGTTCTTATTTTCCGCCAGCAGCTGCCGGATCTGCGGCAGCAGTTTGTAGGCTTCATAATTATTAGCATCCTGCGGTGCGCCGGACCACAGCGTAATATCATTCAGCACAATTTTCTCATTGCGCACACCGCCGTCCGGCATCATGCCTAAACGGCCGTTGCCTAAGGGAATGGTTTCTTCCCAAACCGTTGCAGGCTGGGTATACCATAAGCGCAAAGGCTGCTGCTGGGCTAATAACGCGATGGGTAAGCATACACAAGCTATTACAGCGGTAAAAAGTTGTCGGATCATTATAGTGGAACTTTGTTTTTTTAAAATGCCAAATGTAAAAGTTAAATGCAGCGATCAACTACATTCAACTTTTACACGTATAATTTTATGTGATTATCCGCACATCATTACGAGGCACGAAGCGAGAGGATAGCGCGTAGGTGCGCCGAAGCAATCCTCCGAATGGCTGGAGATTGCTTCGGCGCCTTCCCGCTGTAGCCTCGCGGCTCCTCGCAATGACGGCAATTCTATTTATACTCCGGGTTCTGCACCAGCACGCCCCCGCTCTTATCAATCTCCGGCTGCGGCAAAGGCCAGTGGTAAAACTTATCCTCGTAGTGATAAGGGTTAATCCCATCCTTCACTGCATTCAGCACCGTGCTGGCTGTATGCCAGCGGCGCAGGTCAAAATAGCGCAGGCCTTCAAATGCCAGCTCTATTCTTCTTTCATGACGGATCCGCTGGCGCATCTGGTCTTTGGTTAAACCAACAGGGTACGGCGGCATGCTTACCCGCGCACGCAGGTCGGTCATGGCTTTATACACCGTGGCATCCGGGCCGGACAGCTCATTCTGCGCTTCTGCATACATCAGCAGAATTTCACCTAAGCGGAACACTACTGCATTCTGCTGGCTTAAGGTAGAAAATCCATACGGAATATTTTCCGGCACCAGGAATTTCATTACTCCATAACCGGTAGGCCGGCTGTTGGAAGGCGTATGAATTTTACCGCCGCCAAAATCCGGATGGTCCACGAACACGGTTTTCTTTAAACGCGGATCGCGGTTCTCAAACGGCGCAGCGGGATTGGTAAGCGGTGAGGTACCATAAGGTAAACCATCCGTACACTCAAAATCATTCACAAAGTTCTGCAGCGGGCTGGCCACCAGCCAGTCGCCATAATACATATCCCAGGGAGCGGTATTATTAGGCGCTAAAAAGTTGATAGAGAAAATGATCTCTGTATTTCCCTTTTGGCTGGCATCGCGGAACACATCTTCAAAATTAGCGCTCAGCTTATACTGCGCCTGGATCTGCTGTGTAAGGTCCCTTACCTGCGTTAGCAAAGCTGCATCAGGCGTACCATTGGAGCCGTAAGCTGCAAAAATAAGCGTACGTGCTTTTAGTGCCTGGGCAGATGATACACAAGCGTGGCCGCCATTCTGGTAATAGGGTGCAGCATTCAGGTTGGCAATGGCAAAATCAGCATCAGCCAGCACCTGCTTTAACACATCCGGGGCAGCTACCTTAGCCTGGTTCTGTGTTTCCAGTGAAAGCGGTTCCAGCACCACCGGCACATCGCCATAAATATTATACAGCTGAAAGTAAAAATACGCACGCAAAAAACGGGCTTCTGCTTCATACTTTTTCTTGTCGGCATCCGGGAAATCAGGACCGGTATATTTAGCCAGCTGCATTAAAAAAATGTTGATGCGGGCAATGCCTGCATACGCATCCTTATACAGCTGCGGTATATAACCACCGGTAGTAGAGCTGATGCTGCCGGATACAATTTCTTTGGCGGAACCGGAGTTGTGCTGCGCATAACCATTGTCTGTAAAACAATCCCACACCGGCAATTCAACTGCAAATTCAGCGGCCTGCAGGGAAGAATAAGCTGCTGCCAGCGCCTGGTCAAAATCGCTTTTCTTTTGCCAGAAATCACCGGATGCCAGCGCATCCTTCGGGTTCTGGTCCAGGTATTTTTTACAGGCCGTGCCCATTAAGCACAGCAGCAGAAATATATAGATCGTGTATTTTTTCATAACCTTAGAACTTAACATTTAAACCAAAAGAATAGATCTTATTCTGCGGATACTGTACAAAGTTGCCGCTGCCCGCACGTTCCGGATCAAGGCCACGGTATTTGGTGGCAGTAAGCAGGTTGTCGCCGGAGAAATACACCCGCACATTATCAATACCTATGCGGCTAGTAATATTAGCCGGAATGGTGTAACCAATGGTAAGGTTCTTCAGGCGGAAGTAAGAAGCATCCTGCAGATAATAAGAGGAAGCTCGGCGTATTTTTTCCGGTGCGCCCCAGCCCCAGTAAATGCGCGGCATGGTGGTGGATGGGTGTTCAGGCGTCCAGCGGTTACGCCAGTCAGTGGTGGGCGGCGCACCCTGTACAAAAGGAATGGTACCCCACTCGCTTACAAAGAATTTGGTGCCTTCTACGCCTTGCGCCATCGCAGAAAAGTCAAAACCTTTGTATTGCAATGCCAGGTTAAAAGAGTAGTTGATATTGGGATAGTTGCCTTTTATATAAGTACGGTCGTCATTATTGATCACACCATCACCATTCACATCCCGGTACTTCAGATCACCCGGCTGGGTATCATCGCCAAACTGTTTGGGAGAATTTTTCACTTCATCGGCTGATTGAAAAATGCCGATCCAGTCCAGCGTGTAATAGGCATCGTATTCCAAACCCTCATCACGAATGCGGTAGCTGCTGCTGTTAATATCGCGCTGGCCATAACGTACCAGCTTATTCTTATAGTGCTCAAAGTTACCGCCAATAGTATAGTTCAGGCCTTTTAACGCACCGTCTTTTATAAGATGGTTGTAAGAAATGCCTAACTCCACGCCGGTGTTATCCATGGTGCCGTCGTTAATGGTAGGTGCATTTAAACCTACTACGCCGGTCACCTGCGAAGGGCGTAAAATATCGGTAGTACGTTTCTTATACCAGTCGGCCGTTACGTTCAGACCCTGTATTAAGGTCATATCCAAACCCACATCTGTAATGGTGGTGGTTTCCCATTTAATAGCCGGGTTGGCCAGGTTCAGCTGTGCTGCGCCGGACGTAAGGGAGGCATCGTCAAACGAATAGTTGCCGGTAAAGTTCAGGATGGATTGGTAAGGGTAGTTACCAATGTTCTGGTTACCCAGCTTACCCCAGGAACCGCGCAGCTTAAAGTTATTGAGCCAGCCAAGGTCCAGGTCTTTTATAAACTCCTCTTCCGTTAAGCGCCAGCCTGCGGAAAAGGATGGGAACACGCCCCAGCGGGAGCCGGGTGTAAGTTTGGATGATCCATCATAGCGCATGTTGGCCTCAAACAAATATTTCTCTTTGTAGTTATAATCAAAGCGGCCAAAGAAAGAAAGCAGGCCCCATGCGTTTTGTGTGCCATTGGCATACTGTATGGCCGGGCTGCCCGCATCCAGCTCTGTGAGCTTATCTGTAGAGAATTGTTTACGGCTTGCTTTCAAATATTGATACGTGCTTTGCTCAGCGCTGTAACCGCCCTGCAGCTTAAAGTTATGCGCGCCAAAAGTGCGGTCGTAGCTCAGGTAAGAGTACAGGTTGGTGTAAATATTTTGCTGGTCCTGCACTTCCAGGCCGCCGCCCAGGTCCAGTGTAGCCATGAACTGGTTAGTACGGAAGTTATACAGCTGCAGCGGCGGACGAAAATCGTGGTACTTATCAAAATTGGCATTCACCGCTGCTTTGGTATACCAGGTTAAATTTTTCAGCAGCCCTACTTCTACCCATCCCTGCGCCATTACTGCATAATCATCTGTGTTATGGTTGATCTTACCATCCAGTAGCGCCACCGGGTTCTTGTTATTATATTCCAGGTCGTATGCCTTGTAGGTATAATGCCCGCTGCCATCAGAAAGGTAAGGACCGTAAGTAGGCGCCTGCGCCATGGCGGAAAGGAACATATCTTCCGAACCAAATACCGGCGCTTCACGGTGCCCATATTTTAAAGCAATGTTAGCGCCAAACCGGATGCGGTCATTTACTTTGGAAGATATATTTAAACGCGCGTTGTATTTTTTATAGTTAAAGCCTTTCATAATACCATCCTGGTTCACATACCCGATAGAGGCATCGTACACCGTACCATTGCGGCCACCGCTGAAACCCAGGTTATGCGTTTGCACCGGCGCGGTCTGGAAAATAAGGCTTAACCAATCTGTATTCGGGTACAGGTTACGGTCTGTAGCATTTTTATAGGCGTCTATCATTTCCTGCGTGTATAAACCGGAGTTCAGCCCGGAATTGATACGCGCTTCATTAAACAGCTCCATATATTCCGCAGAGTTGGTGATCAGGTCAAACAGCTTGGTAGGCTTGTAAATGCCGTAGTTAAAATCATACTGCACGCGCATCTTGCCTTCCACGCCCTGTTTGGTGGTTACCAGTATAACGCCGTTGGCTGCACGCGCACCGTAAATGGACGCGGATGCTGCATCTTTTAGTACCGATACGTTCTGGATGTTATTTGGGTTCAGATCAGAGAGCTTACCTTCTACCCCATCTATCAACACCAGCGGGTCTACACCGGCGCCGCTAAAGGTGCCGTTACCGCGGATACGGATATACGCATTTTCATTCCCCGGCTCGCCGGTGCCCTGCACTACCTGCACACCAGGCATAGTACCCTGCAGCATAGCCGATGGGTTGGTGATAGGCCGCTTCAGCAGCTCAGCGCCATTTACGGTGGCTACTGCGCCGGTAAGGTTCACTTTCTTTTGTGTACCGTAACCTACTACCACTACCTCTTCCAGTGATTTAGGGTCTACTTCCAGCGACATATCGATCACTGTGCGGCCGCCTACCGGCACCGTTTGTGATTTATAACCGAACATGGAAAAAATGAGCGTGGCATCACCGCTTACATTCAGCTTGTATAAACCGCCTGCATCAGTGGTAGCCCCTGTAGTACCGCCCTGTACGCGCACTACCGCGCCAGGCAGCGGGTTACCGCCCCCGGTTATTTTGCCTTGTACGGTAATGGATTGTGCCTGTATAACCGTAGAAAAGTGCAGCAAACAAATGGTGAGCAAAGCCACCAGTCTGCCTTTTGTAATGGTACGGAGATAATTGGAATAATACGCGTACCCTGAAGTGCGCTTAGGTAAAGAGTGCATTTTTGTAAGTTTTATTTTCAAAACATGGAAGTCCTGCCCCGGAGCTGTGCACTCGCAGAAAGGTACTTCATAACGCCGGATGTCCTTATGCTATTGATATTATGGTTGATGACCCCCTAAAGTTTGCATTCGCCTGGTTGTTATTCATTACGTACAATAAAAGTATCAGGAACCGCGGGTTCTGGAAATAGACAAACCTTTTATATTGATGGATTATGCTATTATTTTATTCAGGGCTAACATAAAAACGTCCCGGAACGTATATGTTCCGGGACGCTACACTGCAATACCGTAGCGGGTTACAGCTATTGCTACCAGGGTATGCTGCCAGCTGCATTAAAAAATTGCCCGCTGGGTCCATTTTCTTCCAGCATAGCATAATGTGCTATTATCTTAGCGGAATCTGATGCTTTATTAACACCGGTATGGTTGTTAAGATCTGTAGCGGTGAAACCCGGGCATACACTGTTCACTTTAAATGCAGTATCCTTTAGCTGAAAGGCCAGCGCAATGGTATAAAAGTTCAGCGCTGTTTTGGAAGGTACATAAGCTGCATCCTTAAATCCATAATACTCCCAGGCCGGTTGCTGGTGCAGGGTAAGGGAAGCTGTTTCGCTGCTTACATTAACGATCCTGGGCTGTGCAGCCTGCTGCAATAAAGGCAGCAAAGCGCTGGTAACGCGTATCACGCCAAAGTAGTTGGTGTTAAATGCCTGCTGTGCATTCACAATGCCCGCTTCACCCATCGGTGCAGGCATTTGCCCTAAGATACCAGCATTATTGATCAGCACATCCAGCACCGTAGTTCTATCCTGCAAAGTAATAACGGCTTGTTCTACGGAAGCTGCGTCCGTAACATCCAGCGTTATGCATTCACAGCTTGTAAGTCCTGCGGCATGTAACTGTGCCAGCGCAGCCGCACCCAGTACGGGGTTGCGGCAGCCCAGGTATACGTAATAACCTTGTTGTAATAAGTACTTAGCGGTTTCAAAACCAATACCCTTATTTGCCCCGGTGATCAATGCTTTTTTCATGGCGTAATAATTTAGTCCGGAGCAAAGTTCGTACGGGCGCCATGGAAAGGGTGGGACAAATCACCTTAAATCAGGGACAGATCCTGCATCTCTTTTACAAACTGTGTAATGCTTTTGCCGGTACTCTTTTTAAACAGGCGGGAAAAATAACCCGGGTCGTTGAAGCCCAGCTCATAGGCCAGCTCCTTAGCCGTGGTTTCTGCGTAATACAGCTTGCGCTGCGCTTCAATAATAAGCCGCCGGGTCATAAATTCTTTGGGGGATATGCCTGCATATTGTTTTACAATATTGTACAAACCATTTGTGGTTAAGGAAAGCCGGGCCGCCAGCGTTTGCACAGCCGGCTGCTCCATAAACTCTTCCTCCACCATACGTTTAAAGTCAATGAATTTGGAGAGATTGCCCTCCTGGTCATGACGCTCATTATTTGTAAAATAAGTGTGATTAAATTCTGTAAGCAGGGTATTTAAATGTGCCAGTACCAGGTCCATATTGGCCTGCCGGTTGGCTAACAGCTGCTGTAAGGTTTGAAAAAGCGCCCTTACCCGTTCAAGCGAAGGCGCATCAAACGTAAGCACGGGATTGTTCAAGGGGTTTAACAACAGCAGGAATGTTTTGGGCAGCAGCGACAAACAGCGGTCATCTACCGTAAGGCTAAAGGATTGCACCTGCTCCCTGCGCGGCGAAATATGATGCAGCTGATGCGGTAATACAAACAGCAGCTGCCCTGCCTGCAGCGTGTGCGCCTTCAGGTCAATGGCATGCACCGCATCGCCATCCAGCATAAGTACAAAAGTATACAAGCGGCTCCTGTACGGTGTTAGCAGCTTTTGAAAAACGCCCGGCGGCAGCTGTATGTGACAGTTGGCCGTTATCCGTATTGATAAATGGTCGTGTTGTGTTAAACTATCCAGCAGCACCGTATTATCCAGCATAAAACAATCCTCTAAGATTTTTATCTGATAAAGTTATGAATTATCGCACAACCTTAAAAGCGCGCGGGAGGCCGCAGACAGTAAGGGACAGTTGGCCCATTTATTCTTTTTAAATTTCTGAGACGATCAAATTTTAACCTATAAGCTGTAATCCACGTTGCAGTCCATATCTCTTTTCTTTTAAAATCAAACCCTCAATTTTCAAACCTATGATGCACACAACACCTTCACTTGTAAGGAATTATTTGTTCCTGTTGATCTGTATGTTGTCCGGGATCCATATTGCCGGCGCCCAGGCAGTACTTTACAACGACATCAACTATGGCGGAACGGCCGTTTCATTCCCCGTTGGCAATTACAGGCTTGCAGACATGAATGCAGCCGGATTCCCGGATGATGCCGTCTCCTCGTTCACTTTACCTGCCGGATACCAGGTAACCTTTTATGCAGATGACAATTTTACCGGGAAAAGCTTTACGGCTACGGCCTCCTCAACCTGGATCGGTACTGAATGGAACGACCAGGTAACCTCTTTTATCGTTAGCCTTATTCCACCTTCCACGGGAACGGCTAACTGGATCTGGTCCTCAGCCGCAGGACCTGCCAATACCTGGATCGCCTTCCGTAAAAAGGTAACCTTATCCACAAAACCGGCTACTGCCATTACTAAAATTGCAGCAGAGAATAAGTACTGGCTGTATGTAAACAACCAGCTGGTGGTGAAAGACGGCGGGCTGGATCTCCGTCCGGACCTGGTGAACACCTATTATGATGAAGCAGACATCGCCCCCTACCTGCAGGCCGGTGAAAATACCATCGCAGTGCTGGTATGGTATAAGGGCGGTCAGAATGGTTACACGCAGCGGGCGGTGGGCAATGGCGGCTTATTGTTTGATGCAGGTTCTGTAGCGGTGTCTGATGATACCTGGAAGTATAAAGTGCATCCTTCCTTTGGCGCTACCACACAGTTAATTCTGAACGGGCAGGATTATAAGTGGATCGCATTCCCGGTTTCCTATAATGCCGCTAATGAGCTGAACGGCTGGACCACAGCATCCTACAACGATGCATCCTGGATCACTGCTGTAAAAAAAGGCCTCCCTCCTGCTGCTCCCTGGAACAGGCTTGTGCCGCGCGGCATTCCTTTCTGGAAAGAGTATGCGCTTAGCAATTACCAGAACGCAATACCTGCCGCTATTACAGCCAATACCTCTATTACCGGAACAGTAGGTACTAATATTCAGCTACGCCCCTACCTGCATGTAAATGCGCCTGCAGGAGTAAAGATCAGGATCACCGTGAACAGGCACTACTGGCAGGAGTACATTACAAAAGCCGGCGACCAGGAATTTGAATGTTTTGCCTGGCAAAATTCCAGCAATCATACCGTTACCTATGAGTTTACGAATGTTACCGGCACCGTGCAGATCCTAGGTTTGAAGTACAGAGAAACAAGCTACAATGCGGATATCACAGGCCAGTTCACCTCTTCTGATGCAGCATTGAATACCTTATGGACGAAGTCGAAAAATACTTCCAAAGTATGTATGCGTGATCAGTATTACGACTGTCCCGACCGTGAGCGCGGGCAGTGGTGGGGAGATGTTTCTGAGCAGATCCTTTATTCATTTTACCTGTATGATACCAGTGTGAATAAGCTCACACGCAAAGCTTTCCGCGAGCTGATGTATACACAAAAAGGCAATGGCTCCCTTTATACAACAGCGCCTGGCACCAGCTTTCACCTGCCGGATCAGAACCTTGCTGCCGTAGCCATGCTGTGGAAGTATTATATGTACAGCGGAGACAAAGCCCTGCTGCAGGAGCTTTATCCGCAGGTAAAAAAATACATTCAGTTCTGTGCTGCCAGCTGTAATGCAGATGGCATACTCATTTTACAGAACGATGCGTGGAACTGGATCGACTGGGGATCTAATTTAGGCACGCTCAATACAGGAAGCGCCAATACGATCTTTAATTCATTGTACATTTCCGTGCTTGAAGCAGCTATTAATACTGCCAACCTGCTGGGGCAAGCTGCTGATGCAACGTATTACCAGGGCCTGCTGGCGCGGGTAAAGGCTAAGTTCAATACTTATTTCTGGAACAGCGCTTCCCGTGCCTATGTTTTCAGTAACCAGTCTTCCACGATCGATGACAGGAGTAACGCCTGGGCATTGCTTGCCGGTGTTACGGACGATGCGCAGAAAGCAGGTATCCTGAGTGTGCTAAAGAACCGGAATGATGCAAGTCCCTACCAGGAAATGTACATTGAACAGGCCTTGTTTATGTTGGATGGCGCTGCTGCTGTTACAAGAATGAAAAGCAGGTATAATGGCATGATCAATAGCTGGTCATCCACCCTCTGGGAAGATTTTACAGAAAGCAACAGCAATGCAGGCTATAGCAGTAATAACCATGCATGGTCTGCAGGTCCCTTATACCTGATGAGTGCTTATATGTTAGGTGTAAGGCCTACACAGCCTGCCTTTACAGAATTCACCTTTTTACCACAGGCAGGGGGTGTTACACAATTCTCCGGCGTGATCCCTACTGTGAAAGGGAATATTGCTGCCGGATTCTCGGCGGGCAGTGCTTCTTTTACACAAACACTCAGCTCTCCTGCAGGCACTACTGCTATCGTAGGTATTCCCAAAGAAGTGCTTTCTACCCTTACTTCAGAGATCAAAGCCGGCAGCACTACCATCTGGAAGAACGGCACTTTCCTGAGCGGTGTGAGTGGTATTACTTTTTACCAGGAAGATGGTAAGTATGTACAGTTTAAAGTTGCAGCGGGCAGCTGGGAGTTCACGGCTTTTCCTTTCAGCACAACCGATCCGGTGATCGTTTATATGGATTGTAA
>Ga0207426_1000563_pt1 | contig 50591 bp, 58 predicted proteins | sample AraplaMF_Cvi_mMS_FD_184265 | JGI IMG/M metagenome (GOLD analysis project Ga0207426, IMG submission 184265) | Arabidopsis root microbial communities from the University of North Carolina, USA - plate scrape MF_Cvi_mMS (SPAdes) (version 2) | ecosystem: Host-associated > Plants > Roots > Endosphere... | reverse complement strand
TGTCCCAGAAGCGGCCGAAGGCCAGCTCCATGAACGCGGCGTCGTACGGGCGCTCGCCGTGGTCCAGGATGGTGGCGAGGTAGGAGGCCGCGCACTTCGAGGCGTTGTTGGACCCCTGGCCGGTGATCGGGTCGTTGAGGACGACGACGTCGGCGAGGCCGAGCACCTGCGCGCCGGAGGGCAGCGTGGCGACGGGCTTGCGGACGGTCGGCGCGAAGCGGCCCGCGAGGGTGCCGTTCAAGTCGGTGAGCGCGACGTCGGTGCAGCGCTCGGCCTCCCACGGAACGTACGTCCGCAGCAGCTCCTGGAACTTCGCCAGCTGCTGGTGGGGGGTGAGCCCGTCGAAGCAGTCGAGCGGGCCGCCCGGGACGCCCTCGAAGAACATGATGTCGCAGGGGCCGCTGGTGGTGAGGCTGGGCATGGTGAAGTACTCACCCACACCGGGGATGACGTTGAAGCTGACGCCGGGGCGGTCGGGCAGCGGTGCCATGCCGGTGACGTACGCCAGGGCCAGCGCGCGCTGCGGAGCGTCGTACGGGGAACGCATGGCGTCCCGCTCGAACAGCCCCGCGATCTCGCCCTTGCCGGCCGCGACGATCACCAGGTCGGACTCGGCGGCGTAGCGCTCCAGGTCCTCGATGCCGGCCTCGCAGAGTTCCAGACGGCCGCCGCGGCGCGCGAACTCGCCCATCCAGAGCGGCATTTTGACGCGCTGGTCGATGGAGCGGGCGGTGGCCTCAAGGCGGGCGTCGAAGGAGAGTGCCCGGCCGCCCTGGCCGTCGGCGATGCTCACGCCGAGGCCATCGATCGACGGGCAGGCGTCGCCCCAGAAGTCGAGGCCGAGGTTGCGCTCGTGGGCCAGCGCGGTGCCGAACATGGCCTGGCTGGACATGACCCGGCCCTCGCGGATCTGGTCTCCGGTGCGGTTGGACACGACGGTGACGTCAAAACCGTGGTCGACCAGGCCGATGCCGAGCTGGAGACCGGCCTGGCCGGCTCCGACGATGGTGATCTTGCGCATGAGGGGGTACTCCGGGGTTCGGGGCGTGCGGTATTTGAGCAGCGCCGTGCGGTGCCGTGCCGTGCCCTGTGCAAGCGTTTCGGCACGTGGCGGCGTCAACGGGTGGGGGTGGCTTGTGTGGGGTGCGGCTGCCCGCCAGAGGGGGGCCGGCGGGCAGCCGCGGGAGGCCGGGTCGCCCGTAGGCCGGGGGAGGGGCCTCGGGTGACCCGGCCGGCTAGAGGAGCCCGGCCGAATCGGTGAGCCGGGGCAGCAGTGGCAAGGGTGCCGCGACGTGCGGGGGTACGGCCTTTGCGGCCCCGGTCGCGTCGGTCGCGCGTAATAAGCGCAGCGCGCATGCGACGGGCTGTCCGCTGGGCGTGACTCCGCCTCTGATGAGCGCAGTCCGGCCCGGCACTCCCTGCATTGTTGATTCCCAGGATCTCTCGGGTCCGCGGCGGTCAGGCGTCAATCTTGGTATGGCAAGATCACCTGCGCTATCCGGATCACGCGGGTTGCTGTCCCGATCGCGCATCTCGGCGGTGGAGGTTTACATGCCCGCTGAAAAGTCCCCTCTCGCAAATCACCAGCTGTTCCATACAGCGGACATTTGGGAGGCGCGGGCCGAGGTCGGCCGCGCCTTCTGTCCCCATGACCTGCGCATCACGCGGCGCTCGGCGACGCTCGACGCCCGGCTGCACGGCGCACCCTTCGATCGGACAGGTCTCTATTACCTCGATTACGGAACGGAAGTCCGGATTACACCGGGCGATCTGGAAAGCTTTTTCCTCGTCCAGATACCGCTCGCCGGTTACGCCGAAATCACCTGCGGCCGCGAGGAGATCATTTCCTCCCCGGAACTTGCTTCTGTCCCCTCTCCGACCGGAAAGTTGGACATGCGCTGGGGTGACGGCAATCCGCAGCTGATCGTGTGGTTCGACCGATCGTCGCTGGAATCGCACCTGGGCAGTTTGCTCGGCCGCACCGTGCGCCGCCCGATCTTCTTCTCGCTCGGCATGAACCTCACGACCCCGGGCTCCCGCTCCTGGCTCAACATCGTCGACCTCATGCGCCGGGAGGCGGAGGGGCCTGGTGGGATGACAAGCCAGCCCCTCGTGACAAAACAGCTTGAATCACTCCTCATGACCCAGCTGTTGATGGCCCAGCCCCACAACTACACCTCGGCGCTCCTCGGCGAGCAGCCGCGCGTCGCACCGCCCGCGGTCCGCCGCGCCATGGAGGTCATCGAGGGACACGCCGCCGAGCCGCTCACGGTCGCGGAGATCGCGGAATGCGTGGGCGTCGGCGTACGGGCCCTTCAGGAGGGCTTCCGCCGGCACCTCGACACCACACCGCTCGCGTACCTGCGCGAGGTCCGCCTGGACCGAGTGCGCAAGGAACTCCTGGCCTCCGACCCGGGTGCCGTGACCGTGACCGCTGTCGCCTCCCGCTGGGGCTTTCTGCACCCGGGCCGTTTCTCCCTCGCGTACCGCCAACAGTTCGGGGAGTCGCCGTCGGAGACGTTGCGGGCATAGGGGAAGTTCGGCGTGGATCCGCCGTACGCCGACCTGATCGGTCACGGCGCCAAGTCGAGAAAATCCCAGTGCGCTTGGGGTTGCGCACCGCTGAGCCATTTCCCGCAGTTCTGCAGCACCGTGGGGCTTGAGGTGATGTGCTGGGTACCTGTGCCGAGATCACGTAGAAACCGGTCGATCGGCCCGCGCCGGATCGCCGCCGTCCCCGCCCATCGGTGCACCGTCTGACCTACCTCCTGCACGGTCCACGTCGCGTGGTTGAGCGCCAGCCTGAGCAGAGTGTCCTGCTCGGTACTCGTCAATCCGCCTGCATCCAGGGTTCCTTCGATCCCCCGCCATACCTCCATCGCCCACGCCCGCGCCGAACGAAGCTTGGCTTCGGCGGCCGCGTACTCCGCGTGGAACTGCGCGGTGTCGACGGCGGCGTTACGTGTGCCGGATTTCGCCGCGGCGACCAACTTCAGTTCATCGAGCAGGCGCCGCCCGACACCGAACGCCCAACCGGTGTGTCCGATTGCGGACATGTTGACCAATCCGAGGCGGTAGATCGCGCCGCCGTGGGCAGGGTTCGTCGTCGTGGCGACATACGTGTGCGTCGCGGGCACAAACTCATCGGCGCAGTGGTAATCAATACTGTGCGTCGCACGCAGCCCCAGCACGTCCCAGTCGTCGACGAGTTCCACCTGCGACTTCGGCATCGCCAGCACCCTCAGCTCCCCGGTGCCCTCGACCTGGATCGCACTGTGGATATGGGTGGCGTGCGCCATGCCGGAGGCGAACTGCCAACTGCCGCTCACCAGGTAGCCACCCTCCACCGGGACGGCCCGGCCGGGCCGGGTGCCGTGCCCAGCCAACAACGCGTGGTCCCCACCCGCGACATCCGGGAACAAGTCGGCCGCCGCAACGCCATCGAGATAGGCCGCAGTGGTGCCGGTCATCAGCTGCAGCGCCATCATCGTCCAACCAGCCGCGGAATCGTGGTAACTGACCCGTTCGACTGTCTCTATCAATTGGCGTGGAGAGAACTCGTAGCCGCCGAGGCTCTGCGGCAGCGCGGCCCGCACGACACCAGCACCCAGCAACGCTCGCCCGACGTCCTCGGTGAGTCGGCCGAGTTCCTCGGCCGCGTCCGCGTCCGCCTCAAGCACCCCGCCAAGTGCGTCGATCCGCTCGACCATCGCGGGAAATTCCGGGCTGACATGCAATCCGATCGAGACCGCCATGGATGGTTGCTCCTCGCCATCAGTATTGAGTCGGCGTCACCATAAGGGCAGACAGGCGCGCACCGGGGTCGCCGCCCTCCATCGGGCAGGGGTGCCCCTCCTCGCCGGCACCGACGCCGACTCGAGGCTGGCTTTCGTCCCCTACGGCACGAGCCTGCACCATGAACTGGAACTGCTCGTGGACGCAGGATTGACCACGGTCGACGCCCTGCGCGCCGCCACCTCGCCTCCCGCCCGGCACTTCGGCCTGACCGATCGAGGGGCCGTCACCTCAGGTCTGCGTGCCGACCTCGTACTCGTCGACGGCGATCCGCTCGCCGACATCCGCGCCACGCGGCAGATCCGGCGCATCTGGTGCGGTGGCACCGACCACCCCCCGGCAGGCGACCACTGACTGACAGGCCGTGGTCGAGCCGGCATGACGGTCGGCCAATCACGGTTCACGCCTTCGCTCCTGCCGGTCCGAAAGCCACCGGCGGGCACGCATAGGGGCTTCAGAGCTTTCCCCGTTCAATAGGTAGGGCGCCGTCAGCAGACGCAGGCGTGACGGAAGCGGGTGGGCCCGACGGAAAGACGATGCCCCGGGGGCAGCCTGCCGCACACGGATCGCGGGTCGGTTGGCGCACGGGAATTTCCCGACGGACCGCCGCACGCGAGATCGGACTCGGCCAGGACCAGGCGGCAGACTGGTTGACGTGCCGGCCAAGGACCTGCTCGCCGTGACGGACGCAGGCGACAAGGGCTTCGACCGGCTGCTTCAGACCTGCACCGATTCCACCAGCACCGGCCGCGACCCGCGCATGGACCTGTTGGGCAGCGCCTTCGTGCAGATGCCCTCCATCTGGCTGGCCGAACATGCCCACCGGGTCGGCGCACGCGTGTGGCAGTACACCTTCGATTACGCCGACGCCAGCCCCGCTGGCGCCCTGCACGGCTCTGACGCCCCCTTCACCTTCGGCACACCCACCCCCGAACGGCTGCCCCAAGGCGCCGACTTCGCCAGTGCGCAACGTCTCGCCGATGCCATGGTCGCCTCTTTTTGCTCCTTCGCACGAACCGGCAATCCCGCAACCCGAGCCCTTCCTCGCTGGCCGCAGTTCACCCCCGGCAACCGAGTCACCATGTCGTTCGATGCCACACCACGTCTCAAGGACGACCGCCTGCCCGCCGAACGACGCCACGCCTGGGACGGCATCGACCCCCTCAAGGCATGCTGAGCCCCTGACATCAACGGCGCCGTCGCGAACGAATGTGTCGGAAAGCCGTGCACGTCCGTGAGGTGACCGGCTGGCGGAAGGCCAGTCTCGGGCTTCCGCCAGTCAGGGGCGGGGCGAGTGTCGCTCAGCACCGACAGGGCCGGCGCCTCACACCACACCGGCACCCTGTGACTACGAGCCCAGCCGCGACAGGCGTTCGTGCCACCGCCTGCATGAGGTGGAGTTCGGCGGGGAGGGCTCCGCGGCGCAGGTACTGGTCCGCGCTGAGGCGCAGCGCGCGGGTCGGTCCGGCCACGCGAGCGAGGCGGGACTCTGCCGACACTGCCTAGGGACTGGAGCTGAACGACCTGCGGTAATCAGCGGGCGTCACGCCCACCACGCGGCGGAAGTGGTGTCGCATCAGCGCGGCCGAGCCCAGTCCGCAGGTGTGGGCGATTTCCTCCATGCCCGAGGACGTCTCCTCCAGCAGGCGACGTGCGTGCAGTACGCGCTGTAGCGTCAGCCAGCGCAGCGGGGTGGTGCCGGTCTCGGCCACGAAGCGGCGGGCGAAGGTGCGTTCCGACATCCGTGCCCGGCGCGCGAGTTCTGCGGCGCTGAACTCCCCGGTGAGGTGGTCCAGCATCCAGTCGAGGACCGGCTGCAGGCTGTCGCCCCGCGCCTGCGGCAGCGGAAGGTCGATGAACTGCCGCTGCCCGCCGTCCCGTTGGGGAGGAACGACCATGCGGCGGGCGATCGCATTGGCCACTGCCGAGCCCAGCTCGCGGCGTACCAGGTGCAGGCAGGCATCCATCCCGGCGGCGGTGCCCGCGCTGGTGATGACGCGGCCCTCGTCCACGAAGAGCACATCCGGGTCGATCTTGGCGGCTGGGTAGCGCGAACGGAAGTCGTCCACGTGCTTCCAGTGGGTGGTGCAGCGCCGGCCGTCCAGCAGCCCTGCCTCGGCCAGCAGGTAGGCGCCGCAGCAGACGGAGAGCAGGGTGGCGCCTCGGGCCGCTGCCGCGCGCAGCGCGTCCAGCACCGCGGGCGGGACGGTGTCCGGCGGCCCCCCGGAGACGCCGGGTACGGCCACCAGGTCGGCCTCGGCCGCCGCGTCGAGCCCGTACCCGGCCACGATACCGAAGCCGGTGGAGCGCAGCGGCCGGCCGGGGTGCTCGCCGCAGACCCGGAAGTCGAAGCGGGGCACACCCTCCTCGGTCCGGTCGATGCCGAACACCTCGCAGATGAGGCCGAGTTCGAAGGCGGAGGAGTCGTCCATCACCACCACGGCGACCGTACTGAGCATGCGGCCACCGTACCTGGCAGGATTTTGCGGTACAAGGGCACTGGTGCCACTGTCTGGGGAGAAGCCCAGGTCAAATACTCGATGCCATGAACGACACGGAGCATTCCCCGCTCGTCAGGCCCGCCCGGGCGGTTGTGGGCCTGACCGGTTCGGCGGGCAGCGGCGCCGCAGCGCGCCGGTCTGCGCAGGAGGCGCGGCTCAGTGGGCGGGGGCCGGTCCCGGTGCCGGCCTGGGAGTCGCCCGGCGACGAGGCGGCCCGGGCCGGTCCCCGGTGTTGCCGGTGGCACCGCCCGCGCTGCCGCCGCCCGGCACGAGCACCGGCCCCGGCCGCATGGACCCGCGGGCCGGTGTGCACCCTGCACCACCGGTACTCCACCGACGCCCTTGGCTCTTCGGCCTGCCCCGTTTGCCCTGGAGAGAGATGACCAGCCTTGAAGCCACCGGCACGACAGCCACCGGGCCCGACACCGTCGGGGCACAGCGCCGCATCCTGACCGTCCTGGTCATCTCCCAGATCTTCAGCGGCGCGGGCCTGGCCGCCGGGGTCACCGTCGGCGCCCTCCTCGCCCAGGACATGCTCGGCACCACCGGCCTGGCCGGACTGCCCAGCGCCCTGTTCGCCGCCGGGAGCGCCCTGGCCGCCATCACTGTCGGCCGGATATCCCAAGCCAAGGGACGACGCCCCGGACTCGCCGCCGGATACCTCGCCGGCGCGATCGGCTCCGCCGGTGTCATCGCCGCCGCCGTCCTCGACCAGCCCGTCCTGCTTTTCGTCGCGCTGTTCGTCTACGGCGCGGGGACGGCCACCAACCTCCAGGCCCGTTACGCCGGAGCCGACCTCGCCGCCCCCGCCCACCGCGCCCGCGCCGTCTCCACCGTCCTGGTCGCCACCACCCTCGGCGGCGTCGTCGGCCCGAACCTCGCCGCACCCACCGGCGCCTTCGGCGAAACCCTCGGCATCCCGTACCTGGCCGGACCGTTCCTCCTGGCCGGCGCCGCCTACGGGCTGGCTGCCCTGGTCCTCGCCGTCCGGCTGCGCCCCGACCCCCCTCCTCCTCGCCCGCACCACGGCCGACACCCACCCAGACGGTCCGCAGGCCCCGACCGGCAAGGAGACCGACCCGTCTGCGCCGGGGGCGACGAGCGGCGGGGTGGTCCTGGGCGCCCTGGTCATGATCCTCTCCCAGCTCGTCATGGTCGCGATCATGACGATGACGCCGGTCCACATGCACGATCACGGTCACGGCACCGCCGCCTCCGGCCTCGTCATCGCCCTCCACGTCGGCTCGATGTACCTGCCCTCCCCGCTGACCGGCCGCCTCGTCGACACCCTCGGCCGCCGCACCATCGCCGCCGCCTCCGGCCTCGTCCTGCTGGCCGCCGGACTCCTCGCCGCCCTCGCCCCCGCCGACTCCGTCGCCCTGCTCGCCCTCGCCCTGGCCCTGCTCGGCCTCGGCTGGAACCTCGGCCTCGTCTCCGGCACCGCGATCATCACCGATGCCGTACCCCTCGCCACCCGAGCCAAGACCCAGGGCACCGTCGACGTCGCCATCGCCATCGCCGGCACCACCGGCGGCCTGGCCTCCGGCCTCGTCGTCTCCGCCGCCGGCTACCCCATCCTCGCCCTCACCGGCGGCGTCCTCTCCCTGGCCATCCTCCCCGCCATCGCCGCCACCGCGAGGAGCCGATGAACCAGCCCACCCCGTCCGCCGAGGCCGCCCTCACCGTCGACGGCACCGGCCTGCTGTGCGTCACCCTCCTCCTCCGTCGCCGTGCCCAGGTCGTGCGGCTTCCACCTCGACGGAAGACCGATGGGGGTCGGTTTCGCCGACGGGCTGCAACGCCCCTCTGCGAGCCGTGAAATGCCCACCGAGGCCGGTGCGTGGGCACAGGACCCGTCGTGAGGTAGGGAAGGAAGCAGGAACGGGGGCGACTGGCTGATGCAAGGGCGAGTTGATGGACACCTCGGAACAGACTCGATCGAGGCAGGACGTGGGACAGGAGGCACCGTTATGCGCATCCCCGGACCCGAGCACCAGGAGGACGGCGGGCTGAGCGCCGTTGCGGCTGCGGGCGGGCTGCACCGGTACCAGTTACGCCTGCACGAGGCGTACGGACCCGTAGTGCGCTTCCAACTGCCGGGCGCGGACACGGCCGTGTCGGTTGCCGATCCCGTGCTTCTGGAGGCCACGGCGCACCTCGACACGCGGCCCGAGGCGCTGTTCGCGTTCCTGGACCCGCTGTGCGAGGCAGGCAACCTGCAAGTACTACCCGCCGAAGAGCATGCCCCCTGGCGCCGGTTACTGCTCTCGGTGCTCGCCGGACGGCCGGCTCACGAGCGGCACTTCGCGCGCTTCACCGAGCTGGCGCAACAGCTCGCGGACCGCTGGGCGGGGCAGCCCGACGGCGAACCGATTGAGCTGCAACACGAGTTGACCGCACTGTCGCTCCGTATGATCTGCGGGTTCGCGCTAGGTGGCGCGGAAACCGACGCGGACCGTGTCGTCGCCGCATTCGAGGAGGTGCTCACCGAGCACCTCGGGCGGATCTACCAAGTGCCGAAGGCCGACCCGCGCTCGGCGGAGCGGGCCGAGGAGGCCCTTGCCTATCTGCGCTCGACGGTCGACCGCGTGGTGACGGCGCACCGCTCGGGCGGCCGCACCGACCGCAGCGACCTGATCGGGGCGCTCGTCGAGGCCGGTCAGAGCCCGGCGCGGATCCGGGACACCGTGATGGTGACGCTGCTCGCCGCCCACCACACCACCGGCGTCGCCGTCTCGTGGACGCTGCACCTGCTGGGCAACCATCCCGACGTGGCCGACCGCGTCGCCACCGAACTGGACCAGGTCTTGGGCGAGCGCGCCACGCCCGATTACGGTGATCTGCGGCGGCTCACGTATCTGGACATGGTGCTCAAGGAGTCGATGCGCCTGTTCCCGCCCGGCCCGTACGGCGCACGCGAGACGACCGAGGACCTGGCTCTGGGCCCGTACGAGATCCCGGCCGGTACGACGGTGTTCTATCCGTTCTGGGCGGTGCACCTGAACCCTGAGCACTGGCCCGAGCCGGAGCGGTTCGACCCCGAACGGTTCACGCCGCAGGAGGTGGCCAAGCGGCCGAGGCTCGCGTACGTCCCCTTCGGGATCGGGCCACGCAGCTGCGAGGGCGCCGCTCTGGCCACGGTCGAGGCCCAGCTCGTCCTGGCCGTCCTCCTCAAGCGCCTGCGCTTTCGGCCCGCGCCGGGCCACGAAGTGACGCCGGTGGAACGGTTCGTGCTCTGGGCACGGGACGGGATCCGGACGATGGTGCGGCCACGGGACCTTTAGGGCGTGTTCGGCGGGTCCGGGGCGGACGCGCTGCTCAGTGACGAGGTCATCGAGCCCGTGACCCGTGGATGTACTGGTCGGCCCAGGCGCTGATGATGCGGGCGGCTCGCTGTGCTTGTCCTCGGGCGGTCAGGAAGTGGTCCGCTCCTTCGAGTGAGACGAAGCTTCGCGGGTGTCGTGCCTCGCGGAAGATCTCTCCGGCGTTGTCGATGTCAACGGTGTTGTCGGTCGGTGAATGCAGGACGAGTAGCGGCAGGTCCAACTCGCCGATCCGGTCCCGCAGATGAGCACGGCGGACGTCCTCGACGAAGGCACGCTTGAGGACCAGGGTCCTCCCGCCGACGAACCACTCGTGCGACCCGTCACTGAGCACGCGGTCCACGACAGCGTCGTACTGTCGCTCGACGTGGCTGGGATCGACCGGCGCCCCGATCGTGGCGACCGCGCGGACCCCAGTGGCCTCGGCCGCCGCGGCGAGGACGGCGGCGCCTCCCCATGAGTGCCCCACCAGCAGGTCCGCCGGAGTCCCTCGCTCCGCCATCATGGCTGCGGCACGGATCGTGTCCTGCACCTTGACGGTGAAAGAACCGTCCCCCCAGTCGCCGTCGGAGTCCCCGATCCCGAGGTTGTCGAACCGCAGCATGCCGATCCCCTCGCGTGCCAGCTGCTTGCTGACGCGCGACGCGGCCGGCGAGCCCTTGCCGAGGGTGAATCCGTGTACGAAGATCCCCCAGCCGCGGATCTCGCCCTCCGGCAGGTCGATCGCTCCGGCCAGTTCGGGGCCGACGACGCTCGGGAATCGTACTTTTTCGCTCATGTTGTGATCACCTAGGCAGGGGCTGTTCGTGGAGCAGGGAAGACAAGAGTGCCACCGGCCGGCACCACGCGAGCGCTCCGGGCAGGGGAGAGGCTAGCGTGGTGCCGGCCGTGATCGGCACGTCAGGCGGTCGGCTTCTGGTCGGAGGACTGCTCAGCGGACTGATCGGAGGACTGCTCGGTGGTGAGCAGCGTGGTGATCTCCTCGGCGAGGTGCGGGCCCAGCTCGCCCCAGCCGTCCTTGTAGCCGTAGACGCCGGCCAGGGTACGGGCCTCGTAGTCGCCGTTCATGATCTCGATGTCCGTGGCCGTGATGAGCGCCGGGTGGGCGACGCCGACGGCCGCCGAGACCTTCAGCAGCTCCTTGCGGAGGGTGCGCAGGTAGACGGCGGCCCGGGTGGCCTTCGAGGCCGGGTCGAGGCCGCGGGCCAGCCACGGGCTCTGGGTGGCGATGCCGGTGGGGCACTTGTCGGTGTGGCACTTCTGCGCCTGTATGCAGCCGATCGACAGCATCGCCTCACGGGCCACGTTGATCATGTCGGCACCCAGCGCGAAGGCGACCGCGGCGTTCTCGGGCAGGCCGAGCTTGCCGGAGGCGATGAAGGTCAGGTCGTCGGTCAGCCCCCGCTCGGCGAAGGCGCCGTAGACCCGGGAGAAGCCCATCCGGAAGGGCAGCGACACCGAGTCGGAGAAGGTGAGCGGCGCCGCCCCGGTGCCGCCCTCGCCGCCGTCGACGGTCACGAAGTCGACACCACGGTCACCACGCGCCATCAGCGTGGCCAGCTCCTCCCAGAACTCCATCTCTCCCACCGCGCTCTTGATCCCGACCGGCAGTCCGGTCTCGGCGGCGAGCAGTTCGACGAAGTCGAGCATCGAGTCGACGTCGCCGAACGCGGTGTGCCGCGACGGGGAGGCGCAGTCCTCGCCGCGCGGGATGCCGCGGATCTCGGCGATTTCCGGGGTCACCTTCGCGCCCGGCAGCATTCCGCCCAGCCCGGGCTTGGCACCCTGGGAGAGCTTGATCTCGATCGCCTTGACCGGGGCGCCGGCGACCACGTCCTTGAGCTTGTCGATGTTGAAGCTGCCGTCCTCGTTGCGGCAGCCGAAGTAGGACGTACCGATTTGAAGGACGAGGTCGCCGCCGTTGCGGTGGTACGGCGAGAGACCGCCCTCGCCCGTGTTGTGCAGGGTGCCCGCCAGCGCCGCGCCCTTGTTGAGCGCCGTGATCGCCGCGCCGGAGAGCGAGCCGAAGCTCATCGCCGAGATGTTCACCACGCTCGCCGGCCGGAACGCCTTGGCGCGCCCGCGCGGCCCGCCCAGCACCTTGGCTGACGGCAGTGGGGCCTCCGGGTCGTGCACGTCTGGCAGCGTGCCGGCGAACGTGCGCTGCTTCAGGTAGGCGTGCCCCTGCGTGTGCTCGACGTCGTTGTCGGTGCCGAACCCGAAGTAGTTGTTCTCACCCTTCGCCGACGCGTAGATCCAGGTGCGCTGGTCGCGGCTGAACGGGCGCTCCTCGTCGTTGGAGGTCACTATGTACTGCCGAAGCTCCGGCCCGATCGTCTCCAACAGGTACCGGGCGTGCCCGAGCACGGGGAAGTTCCGGAGCAATGCGTGCTTCTTCTGGACAAGGTCACGAGCGGCCACCAGCGCCAATGCTGTTGCGGTGGCCGTAGCGATGCTCCGGGCGCGCATGAACGTTCCTCTCCTCGATGCTCGACTCCATTGCCAAGCAGTGGAGCCGTCGTGTTGGGCGTTGGGCGCAGGCACGACCCAGCGGGCGTCAGCGTCCGTCGGAGGACGCCAGATGATATTAGGGGCACGCCCGGATGGCTGGTCGCGGGTGGGGTGGTCTTCCCAATGGCGGGTGGCCCAGGCACGTCGGAACGGGCTATGCCCGGTGACGCTCGTCCAACACGACGTAACGGACGTAACGTCTGGGCCGGGCCGGGCGAGGCAAGGGCTGCCGGACGGTCTCGTCGCAGAGACCGCGGCCCAAGGAACAGCGACTGCGACCCGGCACATCGCCCACGTCGTTGGTGCTTCCGGACGAGCCGCTGTCGGCACCCTCGGCCAATTCATGGACGACGAGCCCCTGGTGCTCGTCACTGACGGCGTTACTCCCGCTCTCCGGACTAGCTGGCTTCCTGACCGAAACCGCCGCCCACCAACGGCAAATGTGTAGGACTCCTTGGCCCGTCACCGCTGTAGTGACCACTCCAGCCATACCACCACGATGACAGGGATCGCGAGGGCTACCGTGCCCAGCGCCACTCCAGCCCGTGCCCGACGACGGTTGACTCCCTGATCGCCCCGCATTCGGTGCAGAACAGTGAATCCGAAAACCATCGCGCAGATCCCGAGGGGCACGGTGAGGTACACGGGAACGTAGCGGACCCACGGCGGCAGGAAGTGGAGAAGCGGACTCCCGTACAGCGCAAGAGCGGCTGAGCCCAGTACCAGCGAGACCATGCCCGAATCCCCACGCCCGACCTGGGCTTCCTCGGATCGCTCATCGGAGTTCATGACCTGAAACTAAGTGGCCCGCGACCGACGCCGCATGGGCGTGATGACTCATATCGGCGTAAGTACCGTGTGCGTGCAACCTCTCAGTTCGACGCCACTATGGCTGCTCATCAGCTGTCTTCGAGCTGGCTGATCGGCCTCCAGGCCCGAAGCGGCGGGCCTGCACCGTCGGCGGCGCTGAGTTCGGTTCGGCGCGGGGTGGAGAAGAAGGTGAGCAGGGACCCGCGCTCGCAGCGGCGGCACTCGCGGAATGTACTGGACCCGTCGTCGTCGACAAGCCGCGCCACGAGCTTGTCATCACCCACAACTTCCTCGTCGGCTGGCTGCTCCGAGCCGCCCTCGATGCACCGAGGCGGAGGTGGCTGGGCATCAACCACGCCAACGCGGCCCTGACCGTCATCCGCTACGCACCCGACCGCCCCGGCGGTCCTCCTCTGCAACGACTCCGGCCACCTTTCCCGCCGAGCTCCGCCGGACCAGGGCCCGCAGGAGCTCCGCGTCTGATCAGCTACATCGCCCGGCGGCGATCGGCTGAGCTCGTCGCCCTCACGCCCTGTTGAGGTCAACCTCTCGGACTGGTGGGCCTGTTCGGGTGCTCCCCGCGCGTAGGGTCGGCAGCGGCCTGCCTGAGAATCGTCGCGTCGCCGGCGAGGTGCGCAGCACGGAGCCCCCGGCGGGCGCGGAGCAGAGATGGGCTCCCGGTGGTCACCTGAGGACTGGACCATTCCCCGCGCCCGCGAGGGTGGCCCCTTCGTGTTGAGTCCTTGTGCAAGGGCTGGGTCTGCTCGCCGGGCCAGCGGCAATGGTGCAGTGACCCCAGCGAGGCAAGCGGAGGACCATCAGGGCCAACTGACCCAGGCCCGCGTGGACGTCGGCGCCCAGACGAACTCGTCTGCGCCAGCACTTGGGCGGTACCCCGCCCCATGCGTCATAGTACTCCAGCCGTAATTCGTGATCTTCATGGCTGGTAGACGGCCTGGCGCTGGTAGTGGCAGGTGCGGGACCGGGCCTGGTGGCGGCGTCGCCAGTCGGACCAGCGGAGCCGGTGTGCAGCTGTGAGGGTGGGCTGGGTGACGAGTGTGGTGAACAGGTGCTGGATCTCGTTGCAGGTCAGTGGGATCAGGTCGTCGGTTGCCGGTGCGTGAGTGCGTTCGTGAGCGGTGGCCGTGGCGAGGAAGGCGTGGGCGAGCATGGCGAGGGTGACCCAGCGGTGCCAGGACGTCCAGCGTCTGACCTGGTGCTCGTCCAGTCCGGCCAGGCCCTTGCCGGACTGGAAGGTCTCTTCGACGGTCCATCTGCGTCCGGCTACGTTCACGAGGGTGGACAGCGGCACTCGGGTTGCCGAGTAGCAGCGGTAGTAGGCGAGTTCGCCGGTGCTGCGGTTGCGGCGGACGAGTAGATGCCGGTGGCCGGACCCCTCGTCGGCGATGTCTCGGCCAGGGCCCAGTCGTAGTAGCGATGCCCCTTGGCTCCGGCCCCGGCGGAATGCTTCTGCCAGGCCCGTTTGGGGAGCCTCTTGACCAGCGCGTCGGCACGGATTCTGCCCGCGCGGGTGGTGATGTGGTGGTCGCAGGCGACGGCGAGGACGTAGCCGAGCTGCCGGTGCTCCAGCGCGGCCCGCAGGTGCGGGTTGCTCCCGTAGACCTCGTCGCCGGCCACCCAGGACACGAGGACGCCAGCGTCCAGGGCGCGGCCGATCATGCGGGTGGCGAGTGCGGGTTTCGTGGCGAAGCGCACGGTATCGGGTATCCCCGCTGCCTGACAGCGAGCCGCGTCCTGGGTCCAGGAGCGCGGAACATACAGTTCCCGGTCGATCGCCGCGTGGCCGCGCGGGGTGCAGTAGGTGAGGTAGACGGCGACCTGGCTGTTCTCGGTACGTCCGGCGGTGCCGGTGTATTGGCGCTGGACCCCGACCGTGGCGGTGCCCTTCTTGAGATCGCCGGTCTCATCGACGACCAACACCGCCTCGTCGTCCTGCAGATGCTCGACGACGAAGCCGCGGAGGTCGTCGCGGACCGCATCGGCATCCCACCTCGCCCTGGACAGCAAATGCTGCAAGCCGTCCGGGGTCGCGTTTCCGGCGTACTCGGCGAGCGTCCAGCAGTTCTTGCGCGGCAGGTCCGACAACAGGCCAAGGACGAACTCCCGCGCACGGCGCCGCGGTTCTATCCGCGCGAACCGCGGCGCGATACGGCCCATCAAGGACTCGAACATGTCCTGCCAACGAGCAGGATCTATGCTGTGACCTGCGGCCACCGACTGATCTTCTGTCTTACACACTGATGATCACCGGTGGCCGTGCCGGTTCCCGGACCAGCCCGCCAACACGATCACGGCCTGAGGGCGAAGTGAGGCCCGGCCCAACCGGTGGCAGCCACTACCTCCCGTGCGATGTCCACGACGAGCCGTCCGTCCGTCGCCACTCGCACGGTCTCTGCGGGGGCCCGCTGGTCCAGGAGCCGTGCCTTGCGGACACTTCCTGCCAACTCCTGCTCCAGCTCTGAGCCGAGTTCCCGGCCCACCAGCCGCTCGCGAGCGGTGGCATCGGAGGCGGTGAGCAGGACTCGTATGATCCCCACTCCGGCCCCCATGGCACGCTCAAACATGCCCGTCGTCTCCGGCAGCACACTCATGGTGTTCGTGTAGATCAGGCGTCGGTAGCCGCGCTGGGCGAAGTTCGCCCACACGGCAGTCAGATTCCTCTCGGTAATCTCCGCACGGTGAGGGTCTCCCTCTGGTGCCGGATGCACCTGCCCCATGAAGTCACCATCGATGATCGCGTGAGCGACCGCTTTGGAGCGCAGCAGCGCCGAAACCTCCCACCCCACCGTCGTCTTACCGACACCAGCTCGTCCTCCGATGAGCAGTACTTCTGCGTGATCCATGGAGGCAGCGTGCCAGCGGGCGACCAGCTCACGCGATCCGATATCGATCCGGCCGGCCCGGCCCCAGCCCCGCCCACAAGATCGCGATCTACGGCTGGAGTAATAGGCTCTTCGCCATGGGTATTGGGATGGCGATGGTGTACATAGCGGTGGGCGCCACTGTGCTGTTCGACGTCGGCGGCCTGATTCGCCGCAGGTGCGAGCGAGCGCAAAAGAAGGCAGCTGACCGGCACCGCGAAATGCTCTGGGCGAACGGGCGCCTCGAGACGCCGTATGTACCAGTGCCTTTCGTCCGGGCGGGGTTTCTCCGTGCTCTGGGGCTTCCCATTGCCCTCGTGGGTGGCCTGCTTCTCCTGCTGCATCTCGACTGACCATCCGTATGTGCTTGGCCGAGTGCCGCCTCGAAGTAACGGAGAAACTCGCCCTCATGGGCATCGGGCAGCCCGGGCCTTCAGGCGTCGCAGCAATGTGATCAGCGCGGGGCATGGTTGAGGAACTTGTGCAGAGTATGGGTCAGGCCCTGGGGAGATGGCTTGTCAACGCCTCCGGGCTTGTAGGTGTCCCGTGCCCAGCGCAGAGCGGCATCGGCTCGGCCAGCCGAGTTGAGAAGACCGCTTCCGGGGGACTGCGGCAGAAGCCGGTCCCGTAGGAGCTGGCGGCCATGGGTACTCCAGTTGGTCCGTTGTGGGGAGCCCCGTGATGTCCGACTCCCAGCGGCCGGGCAAACTGTTGCGCGATCTTGGCGGCGCGTCTCCGTGGTAGAGCTGGGCACCGGACGACCTCGAACTCAACGTATCGGGCGGTCTGGCGAAGCTGGTGCAGTGCCGGACGGATCCGTTCGTGTTCGCCCATCGGCAGCCGGTGGACGTGCAACCCGCGCGTTCCAGGGCGGTCGTGGCCCACTGATGGCTGGCCCCGGCAGGCCGCTCAACCGGAGTCGACCGACTAGGACATGCATCAAGTCGGCGACGGTCCTACAGCCGCAAGAGCGGCCTGCCGGTCAGGGGGCGGCACATCGGCCGGATTCAGGATCCGGACGCTGCGATCTCCTCGGCCATGCCAGGTCCCGACGCCACCGTTTCCGGCTTCACGGCCACGTCAGGGGAGGCGCGGACCAATGAGACATCCTCATGCCTTCGGCTCGAACAAGGCTGAAGCTTGTCCGAAAATAGATCGTCCCGGTGATTGATCCTTTGTACCGTCAGAAAACCACTGAACGGGGAGATTTCCATGATTCGTCGTGCCTCAATGGCAGCCGCCGCGTGTGCGGCCGTCGGCTTCTCGCTTCTCACTGTTCCGGCTCATGCGGCTGGAGCGGAGGCGTCGCCCACCCACGCGTCGCAGAAAGTGGTGTCAGGGTCGGACCATGTCAAGTGCACCACCTTGAGCAAGGGACAACTCTGCATCGCCATGAACAGCCGGCCCCAGTCCATCGCTGTCTTCTACACCAAAAAGGGCGGCTCGAACATCAAGGCGCAACTCGGGTATCGCATGGGCGGTGCGTCGTCGTACGACAGGCTGGAGACCATCAGCGACGGCGACCGGGCCACCAGCACCTGGAAGATGAGCTGGCCCTGCAAAAAGGCCGTTGGCCTGATCAAGGTCAAGGGGCAAGGGACCTTCGAAACCCCGGCGGCGACGTTCCCGGGCTGCTGATGAGGTAGCGCAGGACAACAGGGGGAAGTGACCTGGGGAGCAAGGCGGAGGATCGTCCTCGTACTGGGCGTACTCCGGCGGCTCCGACAACGGAGCGAGACGCCGTAGTTGTCGTCGCGGCCCCGGGAAGATCGGCTGGACAGGGCTAGTGCACACCACGGACAACGCCTCCCCCCAAGGGGCCCGCCAGGAGCGGGCCCCTTTTGCATGTCCGCACGCGCCCGCCAGAAGCAGGTGTCCACCGCACCAGGAGTGCACCATGAGCTCCCATCAACGCAGGTGGTCGTAGTCGGAGCCCTTGCCGGCACGGAGCTTGGCGGGCCCCGCGAAGAGGTCGAGTATCTCGCGGCCAGACCGAAGTCGTCCTGCGCCAGTGCGTCCGCATCCCCGCGGCATGCCCAGGGCGAGCAGCCGTCCACGACGCCATTCTCCAGCTCGTCGGCCTCGTCAGCGCCGATGCGGAGGGCTGCCCGTTCGGAAGTGGTGACGTGGTCGACCGGCGCCTGGCCAAGCGGGACGCGGGAGCGGTGCAGGAACGCCTCGCCGAGCAGCCGGTTACAGGATGCCGATTGCGCATGTATTTCACGTCGGCGTCCTTGGCCCGGTGGAACTCATCGTTGGAGATTCCCACCCACTGCTCGACGAATACCCCCTTGGGGACGCGCGACGGGTGAGGGTATCCGAGTAGCTCGCGGCTCTTCTTCATTATCGGCTTCACCATGTCGACGTCCAGAGGGGCGCCGATCAGGGTGCTCGGGGTGCCAAGATCAGCGCGACGACGAGTGATGGGGAGGGTGAGTGGGTTGAGCTACGACCTCAAAGCTGTGATCGCGGAGAGGAGCCTGCTGGCTGCGGTCGCCAGCGGTCTGCCGTGGGCTCGAGTCGTGAATCTGCAGCAGGGTCTGGCATTGCTGCCCGTTTCTGATGCCCTGTCGGAAGCGGTAGCCGATGCTGACCGGCCCCGCCGTGCCGACTTCTGGGGCCTTCCGCCGGGCTTTGACCGTGTGCTGGCCGAGTGGTCGGGGGAAGGCTCCGTCGCCTATGTGGAAGCTGAGTACTTCGGAGGTGCCGGCGAGGAGAATGTGGCGGTCTGGCGCGACGAGCAGCTCGTCCTGGGGCCGCTCCACCTTGTCGAAGGTGAGCTGCCCTCAGGTGAGGGCACGCCCGTCTGCCGAGCGCTGCGTGAACTCGGTGTCCGTGCTGGTGAGCGGGAGGACGAATACACGGCTGCGGGTCTGGGCAAGCATCGGAACACCGAGGGGTGGGCCAGCGTGACGACGTGAACGTCGTGCGCCTGACCCGTGCCGTCGGCAAGGCCACGGCCATGGAGAGGTGCCTGACCGGCCGCGCCATGGACGCCGCCGGGGCGGAACGCGCCGGCCTGGTCTCCCGGGTCGTCCCCCGCAGCCGACCTGCTCGACCCGACATGTGACCGCCGAGGTTTGTCCACGGCTGAGAGACGACTCGCCTTCGGTGTGGACCGGCCGCAGGGGCAGGTCCACACCGAAGGCGATGCGGGACCGACGCAGTCATCGCAGCGATAGACGAGGCTGGAACGGGGCCAACGAAGCCCACCAGTGCATCGAAATCAGGCACAGAACTCGCCTCTGGGCTGACAAAGCAGCCGCTACGAGGTGATGGAACCGCGCCTGACGCCCTTCTGACTTCCCCTTGCCCCGCCCCACCGAATGGAGAGGCGGGGCGTCCTCTGCCGAGACCACGAGGAGCCCGATCCGGACACCCGGGGCCAACCCGGCGGGCGCGGTCACGCATTGACGCGGCCGGCGAGTGGCTGGACGCGCGCTGGCGGAGCGGAACTCGCGTGGACAAGCCTCCGGATGTGTCCGCTCGATCGCGCCGTGCGGCCGATGTGCTTTCCGGGCCTCGGCCGGACGGGCGGATCAGCGCAGTCCGGCGAAGAGATCGTTCTCGGGTACGGCCGCGCCGGTGGGGTCCTGGACACGTACGAACGTCTCCATGCCCATCAGCTCGCCGAACCGCTCCTTGCCCATCTTGAGGAAGAAGATGTTCTCGCCCTGACTGGCGTGCGCGGCCAGGGCATCGAACTTCTGACCGCTGAATGCAGTGGTATCCACCCACGTGGTGATCTCATCGTCGGGGAGGCCGATCTCGGCTATCGCGGCGGCCTCGGCAGGATCCGGCTCCGGCATGTCCTCCTGGAACTCGCGCATGGTCTCCCCGAACCGCTGCATCATCGAGCGGGGCATCGTCGTCCAGTACACCTTCGGCGTCAGCACGGTCATCTCCAGCGCCGCCATCGTGATGCGGTGGGCCTGGATGTGGTCGGGGTGGCCGTAGAAGCCGTTCTCGTCATACGTGACGACCACATCGGGTCGGTAGTGCCGCATGAGTTCCGCGAGGCGGGCGGCGCCTTCCTCCACGGGGGTCTGCCAGAAGGATCCGGGGGAGTCGTTGCTCGGCCAGCCGATCATCCCGGAGTCGGCATAGTCCAGCATTTCCAGATCGCTGATCTTCAGGGCTTCACAGCTCGCCTGGAGTTCTTGACGCCGCATCAGGGCGACGGCCGCCGGATCGTGCCCGGGGTCGCCCGGCTTGGCACCCCCCGGTCCGTCACCGCAACCGCCGTCGGTACACGTCACGAGAACCGTACGGATGCCCTCCGCCGCGTACCGCGCCAGGACCCCTCCGGTTCCGGTGGCCTCGTCGTCGGGGTGGGCGTGCACTGCCATGAGCGTCAAGGGCCGGTCAGTCACGAAACAGTCCTCCTGCAGAAATGCGTCTTGTTCCGAGTGCACGGCGGGTGTGCCGCGACCCTGGGGACCGGATCCTGGTGGGGCGGACGACCTTGTGGTCTCCGTGTTCCCCGCCCGTGCGGCGCCGGTCCCTCGGTTGATGCAACCTGCCGACCGGCCTGGCTGTTCCCAGCGCGGCGGTGGCGTTCCAAGCTTCGGGTTTCCACGCGAACGAGGTGCAGGCGCGAACTGCCGCCCTGCGGCGGCGTCTTGTGTGTGGTGGGTTGCTGACCAGCGCGGTTGCCAGGTTGTCCAGCAGGTCGACCTCCCAGTTCGTCGCTGGATACGCACATCGACCTCGCGGATCTCCCGGGCGGGTGCATCCGCTACGGCAGCAGGGCCCGGACCACGCGTCGCGGTCCGGGCCCTGCCCCGTGCGGTGCCGCCCTGCGGCGGCGGTGCGTCAGCTCTGTGCGGTCTCGTCGCCCGTCTGCCCGGCGCCCTCGGCTGCGCCTGCCTTCTCGCGCATCTTGCGCACCAGCTCCGCCTTCTGGTCGGCGGCACCCTGGCGGTCGAGGTTGCGGTGCGGACCGTTGTTCTGGCGTTCGGTGCGGGACAGCCGCTTGCGCTGGCCGCCGCCCATGCCCACGGGGTTGTTGATGTTCTTGCTCACGGGTTCTCCCGGAATGATGTGAAGTGATCTACGGATTCATCGGTGGGGGATGGGCGCGGCGACCTCCGGAGGACGTCAGCAGGGGCCCATCACGCTCTCACTCGTAAATCGGCGTCTGGAAGAACATGACGAGGACATTACCCGGTTCCGTCGGCCCCGCACACCAGGTTTTCGCCGCCACTGGCGGCACTCCCCGGGTCCGCAGTCGGCGCCCGGACCGGATACGCCCGGGTATCCACCACAGGCAGGCAGGTCGGGGGCCACGGCCTGGAGCTGGTGGATCAGTTGGCGGACGGTGATCCTGTACGGCAAGACGGCCTCTTGGGGAAGGAGCGGGGGAAGGACCAGCGGTTCAAACGGCAGAGGACTGGTCAGTCCCCTGGGCTGAGTCGTAGGCGTTCGTGTAGGGGGCAGCACGGCGGGGGTATGGAGCGGGGCGATGGCCGTTCACGATTCCGGTATTCGAGGCCGGTCCCACGGCTGATCCACGCCCGCCGGGGCGGGCTGAACTCATGCCGGGAAGCACGACGGGGAGGCGGGCCCCGTTCAGGGGCCGTCAGCCGGGCATGGACCGGGCGATCTCCAAGGCGAGGCGCAGCTCCAGTGTGCTGCCTGCGGTGGTGGACGGGGGCAGGAGTTCCTCGGCGCGTTTGACCCGGTAGGTGACGGTGTTGCGGGCCACGTGCAGGGCGCCGGCGGCGGCCCGCAGGCTGCGTTCCTCGGCGAGGTATACGCGCAGCGTCTCGCGCAGTTCGCATACCCGGGCGCCGTCGGAGGCGAGCGGGCCGAGGAGGTCGTGGACGAACCAGCGGGCGTGTTCGGGGTCGGCGGTGGCCAGGGCGGCGAGGCGTACGTCGCGGTAGTCGGTCAGCCGGTCGCCGGGCGCGAGCCGGGCGATGCGTTCCGCCTCGCGTGCTCCGTAGTGGCTGCGGCGCATCCCGGCCGTGCCGTGGGCGGGCGGGCCGAGGGCGAGGCGGACACCCGGGGCGCGGTCGGTCCCTTCCCGTACGCGGTCGGTCAGGCCGGTGAGGTCGTCGGGTGCGTGCAGCCACAGCCAGGCGATGGTCCCGGTGGCGGGGATCATGAGGGTGTGGTCGGTGCCGACCGTGCGGGCGAGCGTGGTCGCCGTGCGCTGTAGCCGTTCCGCTGCGGGCAGCGGGTCGTCGGTGCGCTCGCACCACAGCACGGCGGCGAGGTGGGTGCGGGTGACGTCGTAGCGCAGCCGTCGGGTCGCGGCTTCCGGGTCCACCGGGCGGGCGGCCAGCAGATCGTCGATCGTCGCGCGGCGGGCCGCCTCGTCGCTGCCGCGCCAGCGATCCCGTTCGGCGATGTAGGACTCGGCGATCAGGCCGGCATGGGCGTCGGCATGGGTGAAGAGTTCCTCGGTGATCCGGCGCAGCTCGGGGAGGCGTTCGCCGGCCGGGACGTACCGCTCGACGGCCGCGGTGAGTTCCTGGCTGAGCCTGGCGTGGCCGAGCCGTACCCCGCGCAGGACCCGGTCGAGCCGGATGCCCCGGCGCGCGAACTCGCGGCAGCTCTCTAGTGCTTCCCCGGGGAGCGCGGTGCCGTCGCTGGAGTCTTCGCCGAGCAACAGGCGTAGGGCTGCCAGAACGGTGGACTCGGTCGAGCGCCGCAGGGTGGCCAGGGGCGCCGGGCCGCCGCCGTGTTCGGGAACCTGCTCCAGGACCTCCGCGGCCATGGCATCCGCGGTCTGCAGCCCCCACCGGACCGGCTCGGGCCCGAGGACCGCGGCCGCGGCGCTCACGACGGCCGGTGAAATCGCCGGATCGTGGGACGGGAGGTCCGGGTCCGGGCGGAGCTGCCGGAGCCACTGACGTGTCATGGTGTCGCCCTTCGGGTGCGTGGGGCGGGAGCCCGGTGACCACACCGCGTCCTCGCGCCTGCCCCACCCCTATCACCGGCACCTGCTGTCCGTGGTGCAGTCCCTCCCTCCCGGTACGGACGGGAGGGAGGGCACCACCTCACCGGGCGGGCACCACAGCGGCGGACGACGTGCCAAGCTCTTGCCGCAGGGCCACCACCAGGCCGGATACCTCCTCCACGCAGACCGTGCCGCCGAAGGCGTAGTGGTCCGGACGCAGCAGCAGGGCTTGTTGGCCGTGGCGCTCCAGCTGGGAGCGGTAGGTGCCGTCGAGGTCGACGACATCGTTCGGCCCGTCCGCCGTGGTGTCGGCGGTGAGCCGGAGGAGGCGGATGCCGAGCCGTTCGCACCAGCCGAGCGTCTCGTCGTCGAGCGCGGTGCGCGGGTCCTCGAGGGCGAGCAGGGTGAACGAGCCGGTGCCGACGACCTGGTCGAAGAGCCCGGTGCGACCGCGGAAGCGGACCCGGCCCTGGCAGCCGAGCTGTCCGGCCGGGGCCTGCGGCGTGCCGTCCGTTCCCTGCCGGAGCAGCCCTCCGGTGAGGGTCTGCGGGGGCATGTCCGCCAGCGGGTCCCGGCCGGCCCGCCGGTCGGCGAGCATCCGCGCGTCGCGCAGCGCGGCGGCCGCAGGGTCGGGTTCGCAGATGATGCCGCCCAGGAAGACGGAGAGTTCGACGGCATGCCGCAGATGCTGGGAGCGTTCCGTGGTGTAGGTGTCCAGCAGGGTCTCGTCGGCGTCGCCGGAGAGCACGAGATCCAGCTTCCAGGTGAGGTTGGCGGCGTCCCGGATGCCCGAACACATGCCCTGCCCGGCGAACGGCGGCATCTGGTGGGCGGCGTCACCGGCCAGCAGCAGCCGGCCCTCGCGCCAGTTCTCGGCCCAGCGGGCCCGGAAGGTGTAGACGGTGTGCCGCTCCAGGGTGGCGTTGCCCGGGTGCAGGTCCCAGTCGGCCAGCAACCGCCAGGCGTGCTGCTCGCTGCCGAACTCCGCGGCCGACTCCCCGGGCAGCAGCATGAACTCCCAGCGGCGGCGGCCGGGCCCACCGGAGACTGCGGTGGTGGGCCGGGACGGGTCGCAGACCTGGAGGTTGCGCGGGGTGAAGACGCGTTCCCGGTCGTGCGGGATCACATCGAGGACCAGCCAGTCGTGCTGGAAGCCCCGGTCGGTCATCCCTGTCGTCATCCGGGACCGGATGAAGCTGTTGGCGCCGTCGCAGCCGACGGCGTAGCGCGCGTGCAGTGTGCGCCGCTTGCGGACCCCACCGCGGACCACTGGCTCGTCCCCGGCGCTCTCCGCGACGGTGAGCACGACGCCGGAGCCGTCCTTGGCGAGATGCACCGCCTCCCAGCCGCGCAGCACCTCGACTCCCGGGGTGCGCCGGGCCTGCGCCTCCAGGGCGCCCTCCAGCTGCGGCTGGGTGAAGATGTTCATGGCCGGCCAGCCGGAGTGGCCGGTGTCCTCGAACGCCAGCCGCAGCAGGGTCTCACCGCTGCCGTTGCGCCACTCGTAGTCCGCGGCCGGTTCGCTGAAGGCGGCCAGGTCGTCCGCGAGGCCCAGGGAGGCCAGGATGCGGGCGACCTCGTGGTCGAAGACCACCGCCCGGGGCAGCGGGTAGGGACGGGGCCAGCGTTCGACGAGGCCGACCCGCCGGCCCCGTGCGCCGAGCTGGATCGCGGTGGCCAGTCCGACCGGTCCGGCGCCGACGACCACGACGTCATAGGTGTCGTGGCCCGTGGCTCCGGCCGCCGTGAGGGGGCCCCGGGCGCTGTCCGTGGTGCGGTGCGCAGTGATGTCGGTGCGGTTGTCGTGCACGAGAGTGTCCTCCTTCCGTAGCGGTGGTCAGCTCGCGTCGTGGGCGCCGGTCATCAGCGCGGCGAGATCCTCGGGCTGGAGGAAGGACGGTGGGACCGGCGGTCCCCAGTTGTAGAGCGAGCGGGTGTCCTCCCATACGCGAGGGGTCCAGAGCTGGTCGTCCACGATGCAGTCCATGTCGGCGAAGTACTCGGAGAAGTTGCCCGCCGGGTCCTTGAGGTACCAGAAGAAGTTGGAGCCCACGTGGTGGCGGCCCAGGCCCCACACATGCCGTTCGGGGTGGCCTTCCAGCATCCGCGTCGCCGCGCGCCCGACCTCGTCGACGTCGTCGACCTGCCAGGAGGAGTGGTGCAGGAACGGGATGGGGGCCTGCTGCACCAGGACGTTGTGGTGGTCGGTGGAGCACCGCAGGAAGGCTGCCCCCGGGACCAGGTCGCTGACCTTGAAGCCCAGGCCCTCGGTGAAGAACCGCTGCGAGGCGGGCTGGTCGGTCGAGCCGAGCACCACATGCCCCAGGCGGCGCGGCCGGACCGGGGCCTCGCGCAGCACCGCCGGTGCCCGGCCGTCGGGTCGCTCGGCTCGGCCGGGCCCGTTGTACGGCACCGGCGCGGCGGCCGGCTGCACCCGACGGGGCTGGACCTCGGCGGTGACGGTGACCTCCGTCCCTGGATCGACCGCCCGCAGACAGTGACCGTCCAGGACATGCGGCACCTCCAGGCGGGCCAGGGCAGCGCCCATCCGGCCGAGGTCGTCGGTGTCGTCGACACCCACGACCAATTCGTCCAGTCGGCGGCGGGGGGCGTGCACGATCCGCAACTGCTCGCCCCCGTCGGCGGAGGCGAACCGGCCGCAGCCCAGGGCGGCGAGCCCGAAGTCGGCGTAGTAGTCGTGTGTGGCGTCGACGTCGGGCACACCCATGGTGATCCGGGCGAGACGGTGCAGGGGCATTGCGGCTCCTTGAAACGGGGGCGGAGGGGAGGGCGGGTCAGGCGCCGGGGCCGTAGGGGTGTCCGGGGGCGGCGGCCATCCGGTTGCGCAGTGCGCCGATGCCGTCGATCCAGCTGTGCAGTTCCTCGCCGGGGGAGAGGAAGCGGCGCGGGTCACGGGCGCCGCCGACACCGGCCGGGGTGCCGGTGAAGACCAGGTCGCCCGGCAGCAGGGGGCAGACGGCGGAGAGCCGGGCGATCTGCTCGGCGACAGGGAAGACCATCCGGCCGGTGCGGGACTCCTGCACCGTTTCGCCGTCGACGGCACAGCCGAGCGCCAGGTCGTCGGGGTCGGCGAACTCATCGGGCGTGACCAGGACCGGGCCGGTCGGGCTGAATCCCGGGAACGACTTGCCGAGCGCGAACTGCGGTGCGGGACCCTGGAGTTGGACGCGGCGCTCGGAGAGGTCCTGGCCCACGGTGAGACCGGCGACGTGCCGCCAGGCGTCCTCGGCGGCCACCCGGTGGGCCCGCGCGCCGATCACCGCCACCAGCTCGACCTCCCAGTCCACCATCGTGCTGGGCAGCTCCACGGTGTTGTACGGGCCGGTCAGCGACGTCGGGTACTTGGTGAAGACGGCCGGTTCGGCCGGTGTGTCCAGGCCCGACTCCGCGATGTGATCGGCGTAGTTCAGCCCGACCGCGAACACCTGACGCGGCCGTGGCACGGGGGCGCCGAGCCGGTGCTCCTCCAGCGGGGAGCGCTCGGCTTCCCGGGCGGCGGGCGTCCGCGCCCAGGCGGTGAACTCCGCCCAGCGGTCGAAGACCGCCTGCGGATCGGACGAGAAGCGGCCGTCACTGGCCCTCTCGACGTCCACCACCCCGTCCTCGTGAACAAGTACCAGACGGTCACCGAGATGCGCTGTGCGCATGGCGCACCACCTCCTGAAGGAAAAAGGGGAAGAAAGGAAAGAGGGGGAATGAGGGTGCCGTCGCGGGTGCGGGGGCACGGTGAAAGCGAGAGCGGCCACGGGCGCCCGGGCAGCTCACGTCCGGGCTCTGCGCCACAGCAGCCGCTGGCGGACCCCGTCGTCCGTGGCGGCCGTCAGCAGCATCTGGTCCGGCCCCAAGGCACCAGAGAGCGGCACCCGGCGGCCGGGCCACGGGGCGACGTCTGCCACCCACACCCCGAGCCAACCGCACCCCGCACCCACCGACCTTGGTCCCCGAACCCAAAGAACCGGCCCGCGATTGCGCCCCGTGGCCCCTGCCCAGGCCCACGGGGCGTGGAAGGGCCCTGGCCGCAGGGCGCGAAACATCGTCACCGGCGGCCGCACGAAGGCCAGAGTGCGGCGAGGCCGGGAAGGCTACGGAACAGCTGCATACGCGCGGGTGACATCGACGGACCGCAACCAGATAGAGAGGCCGCCATCAGGAGGCCAAGGAGACCGTGTGCGGCAAGTCCATCGGCACGCAGACATACCGGCACACAGGTATACGGGCACGCAGGCACCCCGGCGCGCGCGGACGCTGCAGAGCCTGACGCGATGTTGCCGAGGTCGATGGGGATGTCGCGGGGGCCTATGAGGACGTGAAGGCACGGGTGCTAGATTCTCAACGAGCGTCTACTTTTGAGAATTGGCCGTGAAGTCCGCGGCGGGACCCACGCCTTGACACCTGCACCGCATCGTGGAGAGCGAGCACCATGCGCATCCTCATCACCGCACAGGCAATCTATTCGCACCTCGCCCCCCTGGTTCTGCCAGTGGCGGAAAGGGCCCGAGCGGCGGGCCACGAGGTGGCCATCGCCACGGGGGCCGATGTTGTGGAGCACATCGAGAAACGCGGACTCACCGCGTTGACACTGCCCCACCTCAAGTCAATGGGGGAGGTGTTCCAGAGTGGTGAGCTTCAGCCGCCTCCGGGCATGGAGAAGGCCGGGTCCGCGACCGTCGAGCTGGCGCCGGAATTCTTCGCGGCGGCCTTCGTCGGGCACCTCGCCGAGTCCAGCACTCAGGACCTCCTCGAAGTGGCGAGGGACTGGCAGCCCGACCTGATCCTCCACGAGTCGACCGAGTACGGCGGCTATCTGGCGGCGGAGAGCCTCGGTATCCCACACGGCGCTCTGGACATCGCGCCGATGGCGCCCTATGCCCACCCCGCCGTGACGGAGGAGCTCAACCGGCAGCGGGGGAAGCTCGGCCTGGCGCCGGTCAGCGACGCCTGGCATCCGTTCCGTGCCTTCCGCGCGGGGGTCGTTCCGGAGGACTTCTACCCCACGGACAGCCGGCTGCCCAGCGCCCGCTACTACCAGGTCCCCGCCCCGACGGCGCAGACCGGTCTCGACCCGGACATCGCCCAACTCCCCTCGGAACGGCCGCTCGTCCTCGCCACCCTCGGCTCGAACGCCACCAGGCTGCCCGGCGGCGCACAGACCCTGCTGCACACCATCATCGAGACGCTGGGAGAGCTGCCGGTCACCGGCGTCGTTGCCCTGGGCGCGGGCCGCGACCCGCAGCAGTGGGACGGGCCGCGCCCCGGCAACGTCCATCTGACGTCGTTTGTCCAGCAGGAACTGCTGCTCCGGTCCAGCGACCTGTTCCTTACGCATGCCGGTTTCAACGGGACCAGGGAAGCGCTGGCGGCCGGAGTTCCCATGGTTGCCGTGCCGTTGTTCGCCGAGCAGTCCCAAAACGCCGGCCGACTCCAGGAGTTGGGCGTCGGAACCCGGATAGACGTCCAGGACGTCACACACGATGCGCTGGCCGCGGCGGTGCGCAACGTACTGGACGACCGTTCTTACCGGTCCCGCGCTCAAGGTATCCAGCGCCGGACGCACGCCCTGCCGGACCTCGACCGGCTGGTGGAGGACGCGGCTGCGCTGGCTGCCTGAGCGGGGCGGCTGCCACTCCTACCCGGCCTCCGGGACGGTCTCACCGGACTGTTCAGCCGCGCTCCGGCTGTGGATAATCCACCGGCCGGAGCGCGGTGGCGGCTCCGCAGGCCCGAGCACCATGGGACCCCACCGGCCGGGCACGGCGGGGCTCCACAGGCCGAAGGCCGGTCGACGTGGGTGTGTGCCCTTCCCCGTGCCCGATGCCGGTCCCTTCCCTGCCAAACATCCGGGTGTGCCTTCCGCAAGCCCTCGGCGTCGCCTGGGGGGACTTGTAGCATCAGGACCGGCACCGGAAAGGGGATCGACTTTGACCTGGGCTGATGTAGTGACTGATGCACCCGGACAGGCCACTCGGCGGGCGGCCGGTGCAGGCGGCCCGGCCAAGGAAGCAGCCCTCGACGAGCGCAAAGGCGAGCGCACACGTCGGCGCATTCTGACGGCCGCACGGCGGAAGTTCGCGGAGGTCGGCTACGAGCGCGCCACCATCCGCGCCATCGCGACCGAAGCCGACGTGGACAAGTCCTCGGTGATCCAGTACTTCGGCTGCAAGCAGGACCTGTTCCGTGAGGCCGTCCAGTGGCGGATCCCCCATGACGAACTCACCACGGATGACCCCGGTCATACGGTGGAGAACCGCCTGCGCGGCATGCTGGACAACTGGGCGGCGGATCCGGACAGCCCCATGGCGGTGCTCCTGCGGACCAGTATGACGAGCGACGAAGCGGCAGAGCTGCTGCGCCGGCATGTCACCGCGGAGGTCACCGATCACATCGCCGCCACCATCGAGGCCCCCGACGCACGACTGCGCGCCGCATTGTTCAGCGCGATGATGATGGGCGTGGCCACCCAGCGCTACCTGCTGCACATGCCCGACCTGGCCGAGGCAGAAGTGGAGGACATCGTCCGGATCGCCACCCCCCTGCTCCGCAACCTCGTCGCCCCGGACGCGTAAGCAGCTGTTGCGTTTTCCGGTCTTGAGAGATGCGCGTCGCAACGGAGCCCGGCGGTGCGCACGCGAACTTGGAGACACCGGCCCACGACACCGGCAACGTTCTCGGTGCGTACAACGCCATCGGATCCGATCTCATCCTCGACGAGCGGGACGGCAAGAGGCAGTGGGCGGACGACACCTGACATCCCGCACCCCGCAGGGCCGAGTCGCCCTCGTCACCGGCCGGACCAGTTGGAGTACACACGGGCATCCTCTCAGTGACTCGTGATCGGGCAGTGGACTCCAGTTGACCTTGACACGGTGACAAGGTCTTCACTGCTTCCCAAGGAGGTGGTCCGATGACCACGACGAGGCAGGACACGGATGCGAAACGAGCGCTCCAGGGACTGGAGGACAGTAGTTCGTCGGTGCGATTGCAGGCTGCTCTGGCGGTCGGTACGGCGCCTGCCCCGTGCTTCGTCGACAAGCTCATCGAGCGATGCGCGATCGAGCCCGAGTTCTTCGTCCGCGACATGCTGACCTGGGCGCTCACCCGCCACCCGGTGTCCTTGACGCTCCCCGAGCTGCTCCGAGAAGTCCGCTCGGAGCGTGCGCAGGCACGCAGCCAGGCGCTGCACACTCTGTCGAAGATCGGGGACCGGCAGGCGTGGCCGGCGATAACACGGGCACTGCTGTCCGACGCCGACGACGAGGTGGCGCGGAGCGCCTGGCGGGCCGCGGTCGTGCTCGTGCCGGAAGGTGAGGAGCGCCCCCTGGCTACGGCCCTGGCGACACAACTCGGGCGCGGGGAGCGGGAGACACAGCTGAGTCTCAGCCAGGCGCTGGTCGCGCTGGGTGAAGTGATCGTGCCGGTTCTGCATGCCGCGACGACGGCTGATGACCCGGGTGTGCGTGCGCACGCGCTCGCCACACAACGACTGCTGCGCGACCCGGACGCCGGATTCGAGTTGGCGATCGCGGAGGCCAAGCGCATCGTGGCCCTCGCCGGGGCACCTCAGGACGGAGGATAAGAACTGTGCTGATCGGTGAGGTCGCGAGACGGTCCGGGGTCAGTGCCCGCATGCTCCGGCATTACGAATCGCTCGGCCTGGTGCGGCCATCGGGCCGTACGGGCTCCGGTTATCGGGAATACTCCGCGAAGGACATCCGGCGGATCTTCCACATCGAGAGCCTGCGGTCGCTGGGTCTGTCGCTGCGCGAGATCGGGCGCGCGCTCGACGATCCCGGTTTCACGCCCTCGGCGCTCGTCGGTGACCTCATCCGTCAGACACGCGACCGCATCGCGGCCGAGACCGAGCTGCTCACGCGGCTGAGCCGGATCGACGCCGCGGATCCCACCGACTGGGAGGGCGTCCTCCAGGTCGTTGCGCTCCTCCAGGCACTGGGGTCTCAAAGCTCCGACACCCGCCAGCGCGCGGCCCTCTCCTCGGTCGACGGGGTTCCGGTGCCGGTGGAGGCCCTGGTCGAGGCGGCCCTGAGCGAGACGGAGCCGAACGTCGCCGGCGCCCTTCGATGGGCGCTGGCGCAATCGGGCGACGGCGGCGGCCCGGCACTGCTGGCGAAGGGCCTCGACTCACCGGTGGCCGCGGTGCGGAAACGTGCCGTCCAGTCCCTCGCCGAGATGCCCGGTGGCGAGGCAACCGCGCACCTGCGGGACGCTCTCGCGGACCCCGACGTCGGGGTCCGCGGGTACGCGGCTCTGACGCTCGGGACACGTGGGGTGGCCGAAGCGGTCCCGACGCTCATCGACATGATCGTGGCGGGAAGGAATGACACCGATGCAGCCGATGCGTTGAGCAAGCTGGCGAGCGACACCGCGACGGCCGATCAGATCGCGACCAGGCTCGTCGACCGCCTCGCCCACGACACCACTGAAACGCCTGCACGCGGACGGCTGACCCAGGCACTGGCGGGCATTCCGGGGACGACGGCGTCACGTGCCCTCGTGGAGCTGTCGCATGACGAGGACCGGGCCGTTGCCCTGACTGCCGCATACCTCCTTCAGCTCCGCGACACACGGTGATGGCTCTCTCCCCGGATGCCCCGCACGAGGCCCGCAGGGTGAAGAGGTTCCGGACCTGTCGCCGTCCACCGAAAGGAAACAGCGGACTAAGGAACGTCGTTCACGCCACTGGCCCCCGCTCCCGGGCGGTCCCGGCGGAGCCACCTGGATCGGGTCCGTCCACCGACCGGTCATGCTTCCGGGGCCGGAGCACGCCCCCAACCCCTTTGGGTCTCTTCAGGGTGGTTTCCGCGGATGCGAGTTACCTGGTGAGGCCAGCTCACCTTCGCCTGCGCGGAGAAGCGGCCTTCATGGCGCCTGAAGTGTTAGAGGGCGCTTTGGCGACGGTGCTGTGGCGCGTCGGGTGATCGTGTGCGCGGGCTGTTCTGTGTGCGGGATAGCGCCCGTCGGGGCCCGGTGATATCGGCATGTGGATGATCCTGGAGTGGACGGTATGCCCTCTGCTTGTATTGGCCCCTGGAGCGCATTTCAGGAGGTGACGGGCGCATGGTGTCCACGGAGAGCATTTTCGCGTTCGCGGCGATGTCCCTGTTGGTGATCGTGATTCCGGGGCCGAGTGTGCTCTTCGTGATCGGTAGAGCCCTTGCGCACGGCCGACGCACAGCGCTCGCAACGGTCCTGGGCAACTTGGTTGGTTCATACGTCCTGGTGATCGCTGTGGCGTGGGGCCTCGGCGCCTTGGTGGAGAGCTCGGCGGCAGTGTTCATGGGCGTGAAGATGGCCGGAGCGGCGTATCTCGTCTACCTGGGAGTGCAGGCGTTCCGGCACCGCAATCAGATGCGCGCGGCGGACATGGAGGCCCCGGCGGGTGAGCGGCGTGGCGACCTGCGCACGGTCCTGGACGGGCTTTTCGTCGGCATCACCAACCCGAAGGGAATCGTCTTCTTCGCGGCGGTGCTGCCACAGTTCGTGAACCACTCGGCGGGCCATATCCCCCTCCAGATGATGGTGTTGGGCCTGGTCCCGGTCGCGATCGGTCTGGTCACGGACACCCTGTGGGGCCTGGGAGCCTCGGCGGCCCGTTCCTGGTTCGCCCGCTCGGACCGCCGCCTGTCGATGATCGGCGGGGCCGGCGGCTTCGCGATGATCGGCCTGGGCGTCACGGTGGCCGCGACCGGCCGCGCCGACTAGAGACTGTACGGCGGGCCATGATCGGAGCCAGCGGCATACGGCCGCAACGGCCACGGTGATGTGCAGCGGCTGGACGGCCGTTGGCCACGGCCCCAAAGCACTCAGGGCATTGATCATTCGTACATCACGCGCTCGAAGGACATGGGCCGCCCTGACCGCCGACCAGCTGCGGAGTGACGACTTCACCAGGTGGGCAGCAACACAAGCCACCTCTGCCGGAATCGGGCGAGTCTCGCGAATTCCTATTCATCTCGCGAAAGTAAGCGGTGCGTACGACGTGAGCAAGAGCACCCGTACTTACAGCATCACTTGCGGTAGCTCTGGGAGATCCTCCGTGGTTGGGCTCTGCGGCCGTGGCCAGCCGGCGACGACCCGAGCGGGGCCGACGCCGCGGAGGAAGGCGTGAGAGCACGGCCTGGCCGACGGCCACCACCCCTATCGGGGTGTCGGTCAGGGGCGTTCAGGTCAGTACGTCTCCGCCGTCTGCGAGCGCCCGGCCGAGGTAGTCGTGCAGATCGCGGGCGACCCACCGTCGGCTGTCGTCCTCGTGCTCCCACACGAAGATGTCGGCACGGCGAGGTGTCCTCACGAACGCGAACTGGCCACCACCGTCGCTGTCGCCGAAGAAGAGCAGCGCATCGAATGGCATGTACAGGTTGGCGAACGAGCATGTCGGAACAGGGTGTTGTCCTGGTGACGGGCGGGGGCACCTCGCGGGTGCGCGCCGTTGGATGCCGGGCACCTCATGGCTTGACGAGGTGGTGGCGCCCGCATCGCAGGTCACCCGGATGCCACCCGGCCCGCGGACCCGTGGCCCGTCATGGAGTCTGCCGCGGGCCGGGTCGCCGTCATGCCGTCGTGATCCCGGGCCCGGCGGGATCAGTGCCCTGGGCAGGGATGCGGGCGTCGGCCCATCCCTGCACCGCCGGCTCTGCCAGCGAGTGGACCCACCAGTCGGCCAACGCCGTCTCCCTGTCGCTGGGACGGGGACCGACTCCGAGTACCCGCATGCCCGCGCCTGCGGCAGCTTGGATGCCGCAGTGGGAGTCTTCGACGGCCAGCGTGTCAGCGGGCTCCACCCCACAGAGTTGAGCGGCGGTGAGGTAGACGTCCGGATGAGGTTTGGGTCTCGTGGTGTCGTTGGGTACCACAATGTGGCTGAAGCAATCCCGGAGTCCAGCCATTCCGAGACAGGACTCGACGACTTCAAGCGGGCAGTTACTGGCCACGGCCAGCGGAGCGAACTGCACGGCCGAATGCACCAATTCTGGCGCCCCGGGCATGGTGGTGGGGTCTGCGGCGACGAGTTCACGGAAATGCTTGAGCAGCGATTCCGTCATGTCCACGGTCAGTTCCGGTCGCCCGGCCACATCGGCCATTAAACGGCCGCATTCGGTGTAGTGCAGCCCTCGTGCCTTTTCCGCGAAATCCTCCGAAGGTGCGCAGTCGTAGCTGTGCAGCACCATGTCACGGGCGTCCTCCCAGTGGCGTTCGGTGTCCATCAGCGTGCCGTCACAGTCGAAAACGACGGCCGCGGGGGTCCAGAAAAGGATGCTTTCTGCGGTCATTCGGGATTCCGTTCTGATGGGCCCGAAGGCGCCGATACGACCGGTCGCGAGAAGGCAGGGCAGCGTCGGCTTCACGGACGCCCGGCACCGGGCTGAGGGGTTCCGGCAGGGCAGCTCCCAGGGAGAGGAGTTCTTCCGCTCCAGCCGGAAAATAACGATCGTTACGTTACGGACGGCAACGCAGAAAGGTCAACCAACTCGCAAATCTCAATATTGTGTGCTCTACGTATAACTGAAGGTGCCGCAGGCTGTCTCTGTGCCGTCCTGGAGAATGCGGAATGAACACATCGAGCCGTGCCGGGTGCACAGCACACGTGCGAATGGGGTCAGTTCGGTGAACCGGGAGGCCTTCAGCCGGCCGAAAAGGGGTCGGCTCAGTCTGCCCCGACTGCGGTATGAGGCGGCCTGGCGGGCGGCTTCCAACAGCACCATGCCAGGCACGTGATCGGTGGGGTGGTCGAAGAAGAACGGATGCAATGGGTCGGCCGGCGAGACCAACAGCTCGCCCTGGTCGAGAGCGAGGACCGCATCATGCGGGTGATTCACGGTCAGCTGTGCGGTCGGCGGGCGGTACCCGCCCTCCGGACGGCGAGCCGAGGCGGCATCGACCGCGCTCCTGGCGCGCAGCGCGGTGTAGCGCGCGCCCTCCAGGAATCGCACACCTCCGCCGCCTTGGCCAAAAGTCACCCCACATGCGGCGAAGGTGACGTTCAGCCGCAGTCCGACGGCGGACGCGTCCGGCATCCGCCGTACGGCGCTGACCCGTGCCGAGCAGGTGATCTCGGTCGCTCCGGCGCGGGCCGGCAACTCGTCGACGGGGCTGAGGTGGAAGTACAGGTCGGTGATGACCGCACGGAAGGCCTCCGGAACCGCGTAGAACCGCAGGGGAATGTAGAGACCGAGCTGACGCAGCGTTTCCACCAGAATCAGCGGGCTGTGCCGCTGCGACCCGTCGCGGGGAAACGTCGCATGCGCGCGTGGCCACGACGCCGCCGCCAGGAAGACGTGCGGGGTGTCGGTGGGCCGTACCTCCGTAAGGAGGACCTCTGCCACCGAGGTCCGGTGCACCAGCTCCCGCTCGACGGTACGGGACCAGCTGAGCGGCTCACTCTTTTCGACGGACCTGACCGTTGACGTGCTCATACGACCAGGGAATACCGAAATTCGAACATGCGCACCCTTGAATTCCGGGGCGCGGGGAGCGGTAGGTTGCCTTCCGGCGGAACGAGACGACGTTTGAGGTGTACGTGCAGATCCGGGCGGAAGCGACGCGCAGGTTCCTTCTTGAGGCGGCGGCAACCTTGTTCGACGAGAAGGGGTACGCCGGTACCAGCATCAGCGACATCAGTGCGCATTCCGGTCGCACCAGTGGGGCCATCTATTTTCACTACGCCAGCAAGGAGAAGCTCGCCCTCGCCATCGTCGAGGAACATTTCGCCACGTGGCCGCATTTGATCAGCCGCTACCGGCAGCCCGGTCGGCCGGCCTTGGAGAAACTCGTCGGGCTGAGCTTCGAGGTGGCACGCGCCTTTCGAGACGACATCGTCGTCCGGGCCGGAGCCCGCCTTTGGGCCGAACGCAAAGCCATCGACGCCCAGCTCCCCGCACCGTTCCTCGGCTGGATCGAAGCCGTGACACAGCTACTCGAAGAAGCCGCCCGTAACGGTGAACTCGCTGCCGATGTGCCACCTGCCGCCACCGCCCACGGCATCGTCTGCTCCTTCTTCGGTCTGCACACCGTCTCCGATGCCCTGGAGGGACGCCGGCACATCGAGGAGCGCCTGCATGACCTGTGGAGCCTGCTGCTCCGCGGCCTCCAGGCCGAGCCTGATCCTGCCGGTCTGCTCGCTCGCGTGCGCTGAGCGGCGCGCGACGCCCACCGCAGCCGGACATGTCGCGGGTCGGCCAGGGACAAGGACGAGATGGAGTAGAAGCGGGGGCGGATGGACCCCATCATGTGGAGTAGGACCGGCAGCGGCAGTTCCACGGCGGGAAAGCGCTCCAGCAGCGTGAGCACCGAGACCTTCTTTTCCAGGACTTCCGGTGGATGTCGACAGTCAGGGAATTCCCCACGATCTGCATGATCAGCGTCGCGTAGTTCCCCCTCCCTGCGATCACGACTCCCCATGGGGTCGGCGAATGCGTCGGTGTGCACTCGGCAGCCATGACCGGCCTCTAAGCTGATCGGATGCGCCAGCCCGCCGCGGAGCCGTACTGGAACACCAACGTTGCCCGGCACCCGGGCATCCTCCGGTCTGTTCCCGAGGGGTGCGGCGACGCTTTGGACGTTGGCTGCGGGGACGGGCTGCTGGCACGGAAGCTTGCCGGGCGGGCGAAAAACGTCACCGGGATCGACAAGTCGCCTGACATGATCGCCTGCGCACGCGAGTCCGCTGTCGACCACCCACAACTCACCTTCGTCGAGGGAGACTTCCTCACCGCGGAACTTCCTGGTGCGAAGTACGACTTCGTGTGCTCGGTGACCACGATCCATCACATGGACTTCGAGACGGCCCTCGTCCGTATGCGTGAGCTGCTGCGGCCTGGTGGCACGCTGGTGGTGGTCGGTCTGGCCCGCGAGGCGAGCGTGGCGGATGGGGCGGCGTTGATCGCGGCAGCTCCGATCGTGCGGGTCATGAAGGTGCTGCGTCGCGCGCGTGGCCCGCAGGGCATGCCGGTCGCCGACCCGCAGATGAGCTATGGGCAGGTGCGGGCTGCTGCCCGGCGGCTGCTGCCCGACGTGCGCTACCGCCGGCATGTACTGCGCCGGTACTCGCTGACCTGGGAGAAACCTGCCCGCTGATCCCGGCATTGATAGCGATTTTCCCCATCCTGGGAGTCTTGTTGCGCGCCTGGTGCCTGATGAGTTGGGGGAGTTGTTCCGGCGGGTGGCGCCGGAGACGGTGGTGCTACGCCCCCAAGGTGGTGGCCGGCGACGGGCCGGGGACCGCGAGTGTCTGGCGGCGATCGTGTTCGTGGCCACGTCGGGGTGCTCACGGCAGCAGTTGTCCGCGATCTTCGGGCCGGCCTGGCCCACGGTCTACCGGCGCTTCGCACGGTGGAGCCCGGAGCGGGTGTGGGCCCGGCTGCACTGCGTCGTACTCGACGAGCTCGGAGCGCAGGGTGGGCCGGAGTGGTCACGCTTCGCCGTCGGCTCCGTCACTGTCCGGGCGCTCAACGGGGGCACTTGACGGGACCGAATCCGACCGACCGAGGTCGGCGGGGAACTCGCGCGACGTGCTCACCTCCGCCCGCGCGAAGAGGACTCACCCGGCACCGACCACGGCCGCGCCCCCCCCCGAGCCCGCCGCAGGCTTCGAAGTTCCCTTCGCCCAAGCCAGGCCCATGCCATCGCGTATGCCCGGCCCGGCCGCCACCCGGTACGCCGGGCTGCCCGGAACCTGATCGTCAGGTCCGGGGCAGCCTTTGTGGTGGCGTCGTCAGGGTGGCGGCTGCGGCCGCGGAACCGGCGCAGGGGCGGATCCAGTGCCACGGCGAGTCGACGTCGTGGCCCGCGCCGGCGGGGAGTGGCGCAGAGTCGCGGTCAAGCTGGTGACCGTGGGCGCGGAGGCCGCGGGCGTTCGGCGGTTGGATGAGTGCGACGGCCGGGCCCGCCCCTGTTCTCGTATGGCTACGGCCGGGTGGCGCGTAGCGCTGAGCACATACACGGGGCGACCGGAGGCATGTCAGCCTCAACTCCGGGGCCAGGCTCCTCGATCATCAGCACTGGATCGCGGAGCGCGAGGAGCAGTTCCGGCGGCGCCGAGAAGTCTCAGCGGAACGCGGCGACGTTGCGGGCGGCCCAGTCGGCGAAGGGGTGCGGTGCACGGCCGAGGACCCGCTGGACGTCCGGGCTGACGCGCAGCTCGGCCGGGCTCGGGGAACCGAGGATGTCCAGAGTGTCGTCGGCGAGTTCCGCCGGCATGCTCTGGGCCATGGCGGTCCTGGCCTCGTCGCGGGTGAGCTCGTGAAACCTCACCGGCGAGCCCAGCGCGCCGGCGATGGCCTCCGCCTGCTGGCGCGGCGTGATTACCTCAGGGCCGGTCAGCTCGTACACGCCGCCGGCGTGCCGGTCCTCCAGCAGGCAGGCCGCCGCGACCTCGGCGATGTCCGCCGGGTCGATGATCGGCACCCCGACGTCGCCGAAGGGTGCGGCGACGACCTGTTGCGCGCGAACGGACTCGGCCCACCACAGGGCGTTGGAGGCGAAGCCACCCGGCCGCAGGATGGCCCACTCCAGGCCGGACTCCCGCAGCATGTCCTCCAGTGCGCGCATCGCGATCCGCGTGGGGCCGAAGGGTCTGGTCACCACGCCCAGCGTGGAGAGCAGGACGACTCGGCGGACCCCGCTTGCCGCGGCTTGGCCGATGATGTCCGCCGGGCGGGCCCCGGCGGCGTGCAGGTCGCCGGACAGCAGCAGGAACAACGCCTTCGCTTCGGCCAGTGCGGGTTTGAGGCCGGCCGGCTCGGCCAGGTCGGCCGCCACGTGGCGGACGCCGTTCGGCACCGCTGCCGTGTGCCGTGACACGGCCGTCACCTGCTGGCCCGCTGCGGCCAGTGCCTGCGTCAACGGCCGGCCGATGTTCCCGGTAGCCCCGGTCACCACGATCATGATTACTCCTCGTCAGATGTCCTCTGGTGCCTGCACGTTAGGAGCGCTGGCTAACTATTCGTAAGGACGTACCTTGAAGTAAGCTCATGACGTGACGGAAGGCGTGCAGCACAGACAGGCCGAGGCGGGGAAGCGGTATGACGTGTTTCACACCGACTGCCCCGCGCGAAATGTGGTCGACCATGTGACCAGCAGGTGGGGCATCTGGGTGCTGATCTCCTTGCGGAGCAACAACCTCCGGTTCTACGAGCTGCGCGAGAGCATCCACGGCATCAGCGAGAAGATGCTCTCCCAGACCCTGCGCGCGCTGGTCCAGGACGGCTTGGTCTGGCGGGAGGTCGAGCAGACGACGCCGCCCCAGGTCACCTACGGGCTGACCGAGTTCGGCCGGGACATCGGCGAGCCGCTGACGGAGCTGTTCGACCGCATCACCCGGCGGCTGCCGCCGTACACCGCGGGACAGCGTGCCGTCGGCGAGTAGGCCGCGTCGCTGGGCCTCCCAGAGCAGGGTGATCCGGTCGATGGGCGCGCCCCGGTGGTGCAGTGCGCCGAGACACCGGTAGACCTCCCCGCGGGTGGGGTCGGCGAAGTCGTCCGGCCGCAGCCAGTCCACCACCTCGTCCATGCTCTTCGGCCGTTCGGCCAGGACGCTGAGAAGGGTCTGCTCGTCCTCGGCGACCTGGTTTGCCCAACTGGGGGGTGGGGTGAGCGGACCGGGTGCCGGCGGGGTACCGGTGGCGACCGGGCGTGGTTCGGTCCCCCAACGGCGTGCGAGATCGTTCAGCACGTCGCGTAGCACGTCCGCGCGGCGCAGTGTTCCCTCGACGTCTCCTTGCCGGGCGTCCGCGCGTGCAGCCTGGTGCAGGCGGATCGCGTGTGCGGTGACGCTGCGGTGGATCGCGCCCTCCAGCACCATGCGCCCGTAGACGGGAGCATGTCCGGGGCGTGGACATGCGGAGATCAGGGAGTGGGCGTACGACGCGGTCACCCCTCGGACGTGCAGGCCGGCCTCTGCCACCGCATCGGTCACCCACGACAGCGGCACGGAGGTCTCGGCCGCCGATGCTGGGTGGCCGTCGGCGTGGAGCTGGCGCAGCGCCGCGAACAGGGCTTGGTGCACGGGCCGGTGGAAATGGTCCGGGGCGAGCCAGCCGAGCTGTCGAAGCTGGCCGGGATCGAGCAGTACCGCGCCGAGCACCGCCTGCACGGCCTCCAGCAGCGGGTTCATCGCCGCTTCCTGCTGGGGTGAGCGGGGGGCTGGTCCTGCTGGATGCGGGGAGCGGCGACGGCCTGGTCGGCCGCCGCCATAGCGGTGGCGAAGCGGTTCAGCTGGCCGGTGAACTCCGGATCCGTGAGGGCGACGGAGCCGGAGACGGCGACCAGCCACCACCGGCCATCGCGACGGACGGCCGGTGACTGCGCGTGGCGCTCGGGGCGTCCGGAGGACGGGTAGGGACCGGGCGAGGGCACGAGGGCACTCATGCCGCCTGCCCGCAGTCGTCACGGGGCTTGGCCTGGGCCCGCTCGGTGATGGCCTGCGTCGCGCGGGCCGAGGCCGGACCGATCACCTTGGCGGAGCGCTCCTTGTACCAGGGCTTCAGGTCGAGCATGGCCACCCGTATGCCGGTGGCCAGGAGCAGCGCCTTGCCCTTGGGGAGGGCACGGATCACATCGGGCGGCAGAATCCGCTCGGTACGCATGCTCGCCGTCGTGGACTTGCCACCGTCACTCATCGACACCGACGTGGTCTGGACCTCGTGGTCACCGGCCTGCCTGCTGATGCGGTCGGCGAAGTCGGCGTCATCGACACCGGATCCGACGATCTTGATGGTGGCGGCCGACCAGAGCGCGTCCATCCCGGCGTCGCCCCAGCACCGCTGCCCCTGACGGTAGGACTGCAGGATCGTCATCGGGATCACGCCCCGGGAACCCAAGTGGCTGTAGAGGTCCGGGAGATCGGAGATCCGGCAGACATTGGCGGCCTCGTCGAGCACGCACAGGGCGGGCGAGTCAAGCCGTCCGCCGGAGCGCTCGGCGACGATCACCGCGGCACACATCACGGCGTCGGCCGCAGCGGCGATGATTGCGCTCGCGCTGCCGCCGCCGTCTTTGCTGGGCAGGTACAGCGTGTCGTGGGAGGTGGCGAAGCGTGCGGGCTTGAACTCGGGAAGGTCCGGGTTGGGGGTGACCCAGGCTACGACCTCCGGGTCGAGCAGGCAGCTCGCGTACTGCCGCGCGGTCTCGTAGATCCCGTCGCGGGTCTCGGTGACGCCGGAGAAGGTTCCCTGGAGCTGGGCGGCGACCGCTTCGTGGCCGGCCTCGGTGAGCAGGTCCACCGGGGTGCGGTCGGCGGGCGAGGCGAGCCAGGCCGAGACGTCGGTGATCGGCCGCCGGTGGCTGGCGGCAGCCAGGAACAGCGCGCCGAGGGTGTTGCTCGCGGCGGTGGACCAGAAGTCGGTGCCGTTCGACTCGTCCACGCTCGCGGCGGCGAAGTGCCCAGCCAAACGTTTGGCCCGGCCAGGTCGCGGGCGTCGGCCAGGGACTTGAGCGCCATCACGCACATCATTCGAGCCATGTGGCGGTCGCTGTCGTTGATGAGGTTCATGCGGCCGCCGGTGGTTCCGGTGACCGGGCGCTTGACGTATTCGACGATGTCGATGAGATCTTCGAGATCCCGGGCTGGTGGACGAGCCGGGCGAGGCCGTAGAAGATCACGCCGTCGATGACACCGTTGTCGAGGTCGGCCAGGAGCTGGCGGAACTCGGGGCGCAGGACGATCCAGTCGATGGAGCCGTCCGGCTTGACGACCTTGCGCTTCTTGAAGGCCGAGGTGTCGTTCTCCCGGTAGACCTTGACGAAGCGGCCCCAGTGCAGTCGGACCCGGGTGTCTTCGGCGTCTTCGAGCTGGCGGTCCACGCCGGCTTCGATACCGAAGCGGTCGGAGGAGATGCGCAGGTAGGCACCTGGGCGCTTGGGGGCGTAGGCCGCCAGGTGGTCGTGGAGGTTGAGGGTGGCCTGTCCGCCGCGGGCATGGGCGGGGGGCTCGACGTCCTGCCAGACGGTGGGGCTGCCGATGTCACGGTGTCGGCTCCTGGTACTCGGTGGCTCCGCTGCCAGGCACTTTCTGTCGCACTCAGGGGCCGGGTGGTGCCGTGGATCCGCTGTAGGATCCGCGGCAGCCCGTGTGGATACTGATCACCATGCGTACCGACTTTGATCCCGCTGCCATGTCCCGCAACGAGTTCTACAAGCTCCTCACCGCGGTGGTTGTCCCGCGGCCGATCGCCTGGGTGTCGACCATGTCGCACGACGGCACGCCCAATCTGGCCCCGCACTCATTCTTCACGATCGCCAGTGTCGCGCCGCCCGTTGTGCAGTTCACTTCCGTCGGGCGCAAGGACACCCTGCGCAACGTCGAGGCGACCGGACAATTCGTGGTGAACCTCGCGCCGGAGGGGCTCTTCGAGCAGATCAATGACACGGGTACGGATTTTCCGCACGGGGTGAGTGAGTTCGAGGCGGCCGGGATCGGTTCCGAGCCGAGTCTGCGGGTCAAGCCGCCGCGGGTGGCGGGCTCGCCCGTGGCGTTGGAGTGTGAGGTGCACACGACGCTGGGAATTGGGGACGCGACCGTTGTGTTCGGGCGCGTGGTGCACGCGGTGGTGTCTCAGGAGGTGCTGGTTGACGGGCACCCGGAAATCTCCAGGATGAAGCCCCTGTCACGGCTTGGGAAGGACGAGTGGGGGACGGTCGGCGACGTCCGGGAGATCTCCCGTATCCGTCATGCGGACTGGCAGGGGCCGGCGGGCGATCGGTAGGGGAGAGGGAGAGAGACAAGGACGGGGAGGGAGAGCTGTCCGGATGGCCGGGGAGGGGAACCTATTGGCTATGGCGGGAATCGAGACTTTCGCATGAGGGTTGTTGTTGCGACGGTGGTGCCGGTTCCGGTGCCGGCATCCGTGTCGGTTTCAAGGCCGGTGTCTGCCTGTGCGACGGATGACTGGAGTTGCTGTGACTGCACTCGTTCCCGGCTGGAAGGCTTCATCCGAATCCACTGAATTCTCTGCTCCCTCTGGTCCCTCTGCTTCCGCCAGTTCCTCTGATTTCGCTGGTGCCGCTGCTTCCCTGGCGGCCCTGGATTCCGCTGAGTTATCTCGTTCTCCGGGATCTGGTTCCCCGGGGGCTGGTTCCGGTGGCGCGATGGTGGCGGTCAGTCGGCGGTTTTCCCTTCGGGTGGTGGCTGCGGCGGCGGTTGCCGGGCCGGTGGCGGCGGTATACGGGGCGGGGCCCGCACACGCCGCCGAGGGCCGGCGGCGGCTGCGGGTGATGACCTTCAACCTGCGGTACGCCTCGGATGTCCGGCCGCACTCCTGGGCCGAGCGCCGGCCCGTGATGCGTGCCTTGCTGCGGCACGAGGCCCCACATCTGCTCGGGACGCAGGAAGGGCTGTATGGGCAGCTGCGCGATATTGCCGAGGATCTCGGACCGCATTACGACTGGGTGGGGACCGGGCGGGGCGGCGGGAGCAAGGATGAGTTCGCGGCCGTTCTCTATGATGTTCGGCGGCTCGCGCCGGTCGAGTACGACGATTTCTGGCTGTCCGATACGCCGTATCTGATCGGGTCGGCGACCTGGGGGAACACCGTAATCCGGATGGTGACATGGGTCCGCTTCCGGGATGTGCGTGCCGGCGGTGACTTCTACGTCCTCAATACACATCTCGATCATGCGAATCAGTACTCGCGTGAACGTTCCGCGGGTCTGATCAACGAACGGCTGGGTGGGCTGGACCCTTCGCTGCCCCGAATCGTCACCGGTGACTTCAATGTCGCGGCCCACAAGAATTATGTGTACGAGGTGCTGCTCGACGGCGGTTCGCTCGTCGACAGCTGGGACACGGCCGACGAGCGCAGCCGGCAGTACGCCACCTTCCATGGCTACCGGCCACTGATCCCGGACGGGGACCGCGTCGATTGGATCCTCACGTCACCGGGGGTGCGCACACGCCGCGCCACGATCAATACGTACTCCGCGCACGGGCAGTTTCCGAGCGATCACCTACCGGTGCAGGCGCTGCTCGATTGGTGATCGCGAGCCAGTGGCGAGGGCGCGGCCGCTGCGCTCAGGAGTGTGTGTGGTGGCGGGCGGCGGAGCCGCGCATCTGGAGACCGTCGAGAAGTTCCTGGGTCGCGGCGGCCACGGCCTCCACGGCTTGGTCGAACACCTCGCGGTTGTGAGCGGCCGGGGCGCGGAATCCGGAGACCTTGCGGACGTACTGCAAGGCCGCGGCCCGGATGTCCTCGTCGGTGACCTCGGGGGTGGTGGGCGGACGGAGTGTCTTGATGCTGCGGCACATGAGTCCAGTGTGCCTCGCGGTACCGGCGTCAGCGGTCGAGTCCGGTCACCCGCATGGTGATGTTGAGGCGGCCGCCGGCCAGGCCGGACGCCGGGTCCCCGGTGCCCGGCCGGACCTTGGGAACGCCGTGATAGGCGAAGCGGGACGGTCCGCCGAAGACGAAGAGGTCACCGGAGGCCAGCTCGATATCGGTGTACGGCTTGGTCCGCGTCTCGGTGTTGCCGAACCGGAAGACACAGGTGTCGCCGATGCTGAGGGACACGACCGGCGCGCCGGAGCGCTCTTCCTTGTCCTGATGCATGCCGAGTTTTGCCTGGTCGTCGTAGAAGTTGATCAGCGCGGTATCCGGTGTGTAGCCGTCACCCGCAGCGGTGTCCTGATACGCCTCGACCAGCGCGCGGCGTCCCAACTCGACCATCCACCAGGGAAATTCGGGCACCCGGGCGCCGTTCACATCGTCGGCGGTGCGGGTGTACGCGTACGGCTGCCAGTGCCAGCCGATGCACACCGTCTGGACGGACATCACCCCGCCGCGCGGAAGCTTGGTGTGCCGGATCGGGGCCGGGCCGCGCGCCCAGCCACGGCACGCGGCGACGAGCTCGCGCTGCTGGGCCATGGTCAGCCAGCCGGGGACGTGGACGGCGCCGGGGGCAATTTCTCGCCAGCCGTCGTGACGGGCGGGGCTCTGGTCGGTTTCGGGGGAGTGGCGGCCTCCGGATTCGCTGGAAACGACCGCTCCGCCAAGGCCGTCCGAACCTCCACGGCCTCCGGAGACACCCGGTCGACCAGGACCTTTGGCGCTCGCAGGCCCCTCGAAGTCCTTGAAGTCCTCGAAGCCGGGAAGTGGCGTGCTCATCTGCTCCTGCCTCATCGCTACCTGCCTACAGCGTGCCACGGGGAACCGGCGGCCCATGGGCCGGTAGCTGCTGGGTGACCCAACCACGGTCGATGGCCCAGGTGCCGCCGTCCGCCGTGGCACCGCGCATACCGTGCAGCGTTGCTGGGCCCGCCAGGGCGGGGACGCGGGAGTCGCCGAGTGCCGCAAAGCCGAAGGTGCGGGCGGGGTCCCAGTCGGTGCTGTGCCGCAGCCGGCGGCTCATCTGGGCCCAGCCGACGGCCGCGGCGGCCACCACCCAGGCGTCCGGTTCCTCAGCGGTGAAGCGGTGGGCGGCACGCAGCCAGGACGCGGCGGCTTCCGGCCAGTCGACCATGGCGAGGACCGGCTGCCGGCCGGCCTCGCGCCATGCTTCAGCGAAGGCCGCCGCGGACGAGCGCGACGCCGCGTCCCTGCTGTGCCCGACGACCACCGTCGCGATGCGCATACGGGGTGCGGTCAACAGGGCGAGCAGGGCGGCGAGTTCTGCCTCGGTGTGCGCGGCGGGGGAGGGGAGGCTGCCGTAGGCGGCCACCTCGGCGGGGGGAATGAGCGGTGAGGTCATCGGGAGGGGTACCGGACGCGTCGGCCTCAGATGAGGGTGGGCTGGAGGGCGCCCTCGTGGGTGAGCAGCGCAATTTTGGCTTCGACGCCCGCCGCGTAGCCGCGCATCGTGCCGTCCGCGCCGATCACGCGGTGGCACGGGCGCACGATCAGCAGGGGATTTGCGCCGATCGCGGCCCCCAGAGCACGTACCTCGCCCCGCGCCACCCCGAGAACGTCGGCGAGTCGCCCGTAGGAGGTCGTGGTGCCGTACGGGATGGCGTCCAGTGCCTGCCAGACGCGCTCCTGGAAGTCCGTACCGTTGGCGCGGAACTCCAGCTCGAAGCGGGTGAGCTCACCGGCGAAGTAGGCGCGGAGCTGGCGGACGACCTCGCCGAAGGGGGCCGGGTCGCGCCGCCAGTGCGGCTGTACGGTGACGCCCCGCTGCTGCGGCAGGGCGAGAGCGGTCAGGGCGGTGCCGCCGGGTGCGGTGGCCGATTCCTCTCCGACGAGCAGCAGCTCACCGAGAGGGCTGTCGTAGGTGGTGTAGCTGGTGGTGACCGTGGTCGTCTCGGGGGAAATCATGACGCGTCCTCGTTCGTCTCTGTTGCTTTCACTCTTCGAGTCTGTGGGGTCGGGGGCGCGTCGGCTGGCGGGAATCGGACGTCATGGTTGGTGGGGGAGGGGGTGCCGTCGGGCCTTACCGCACCCCTTGGGCGCCGAGCCGGATCCGGAGCCGGAACCGCCCGTGCTGCCGCTGCTCGGCCCTCCACTTGTCCCGCCGCTCTTTCCCGCCTCGGGCTTCGTCGGGTCCTGTCGCGCCGTCCTTGGAGCCCGGCCTGTCGGCGGTGTCGCCGCCGGACACCGCGTCGTCCGACGGCTCGGCTGGCAGGGGGCGGGACGAGACCTTGGTGCTCGCCTTCGTGTTGTCGCCCTGGCCGTCGCCACAGGTGGTCAAGGCCAGCGAGGCGACGGTCGCCATCGAAGCGGCGGCGATCAGACGCCCACGGCGAAAGCCCGAGCCTGCGGCAGCAGTAGCCGGAGCGCTGACCGCCGTGGGGCTACGCGGCCTCAACAACCTCCGCTACCTCGGAGCGCACCGCCAACGTCCATATCTCCAACAACACCGCATACTCCGCCATGTCCTGAGCCGACCACGCCAGACCGCGCCGGGCGCGCACAAAGCGCCGGATCGATTCGTTCGCCTCGGAAGCAGGAACGGGCACATCTGTAGGGGCAGAAGGAGTTGGGGACATATGAGCAATGCTAGGGGCAGACACTGACAACGCGGCCCCGCGCGCACCGGCCCGCGGCCCGAAGCTGCTGTTCGCGCTCATGCGCCGACGGTCCCTCAACTTCCTGACCAGCACAGACCATCGGCCCTCCGATCCACTTCCGCTGCCTGCATGTGTCCATTCCCACACGCTCCGCGGTCGCCTGGGAGGCACGAGCGGGAGCACGCGACACCCAGGCGCCTCAGTGGAGGAAGAGGCAGAACGGGTGCCCTGCCGGATCAAGGAACACCCGTACATCGTCGTGCGGTTGAAACGTGGCGCGTCGTGCCCCCGCAGCGACCGCATACGCCTCGGCCTCGTCTAGGTCATCGACTCGGAAATCGAGATGAAGCATCTTCTGCTGCTCCTCGGGCTGTTCGGGCCAAACGGGGGCCTGGTATCCCGGCTCGGACTGGAACGAGAGCCCGGTGGCGCCGTCCGGGCAGCGGAGCAGGACCCAGTCCGGTTCGCTGCATTTCACTTCCCAGCCGAGCAGTTGCCGGTAGAAGTCCGCCAGTGCATGAGCATCCGGACAGTCCAAAACCACCGTCGCAAGCGAAATCCGAGGTCGTCCAATCGTCATCGGTTCCACGCCCCTCCTGTCACTTCCATCCCTCTCGCCGAATCCACCATTCCTGCCCACGGTCCCGGGGAAACGGGCGGCGATCGGGCCGCCGCTGCCCAGGGTGAGATCCCGATCAGGTGACGTACCGAGTCCCCCGTCGGCAGCGGGGTGGAGGGGCCGCACCCCGGCCTTACCTCAAGGAATGCCCTCGCCGATAGCCGCTATCCCCTCATTGCACTCCCAGAGGGGCCGAGCGGGCTCAATGGTGACGTACCGGGAGGGGAGGGTCCTGCGGAGCCACCAGGAGTGAGTCGAAGGGGTTCGTGCCGGTCACGTTCGGGGGCCGGGTGGCACTGGCCCCGCACAGCGCCTGCGCGACGTGCGCGTCCATGGCGGCGTCTATCGGGCCGGACTGGGGAACGCCGTTCCCATCGAGCTTCTGATAGCGCGTCAAATTGAAGCCGAGGGACATTTGCCGTTTGCCGTCCGCACTGGACATGGACCAGGTCATGGACCCCAGCACCAGGCCGTTGTGTCCCCAGAACTCTCCGCAGGGCAACTGCCTGGTGAACAGGCCCAGGCCGTAGCGCAACGGGCTGCCCTCGATGGGCACCGTGGTCTTCATCTGCCGCAGCTGGGCGGGGGCGAGCAGTTCGCCACCCAGCAGCGCACGGTAGAAGCGGTTCAGATCGGCCATGGTCGAGACGAGTGATCCCGCCGTTCCTGCCCAGGACGCGTTGTAGACGCTGAAGTCCCGCGGTGGGTTGAACCCGCCGTACGCGGCCTCGTACATCTTGGCGTGCGGCCCGGTGAGGTAGGCCGATCGCGGAAAGTGAGTGTGCCGCAGCCCCGCCTTCCGGATGACGTGCTCGGTTATGTACGCCTCCGGCGACTTGCCGGTGACCTTCTCTAGCAGGAGCCCCGCGAGCACGAAATTGGTGTTGGAGTAGTGATGAGCCTGGCCCGGTTTGCCCAATGGCTCTGCCTTCAGCCCCAGCCGGGCCAATGCCCGGGGATCGAACTGGCGGAAGCGGTTGCCTTCGATGCTGTCCGCAGTGGCGAAGATCGCCCCGGAATAGTCGCCGATGCCGCTGGTGTGGTTCAGCAGCATCCGGACAGTGATGGCCTGCCCGCGCTCCCCGGGAACGAGGCCGGGCAGATAGCGGCCAATCGGGGCGTCCAGCTCGATGTGTCCCTTGCTGACTTCCTGGAGGACACCGACCGCGGTGAAGGTCTTGGTGATGCTGCCGATCCGGTGTCGCATCTGTGGAGTGGTGGGGCGCCCGGTATCGACGTCGGCGACTCCCGAAGCGCCCTGCCATTCCGCGGAGCCATCTCGCACCGCAGAGTAAGCGCCATACATCCCTGCGTCATGAAAAGCCTTGAGCGTTGCATTCAGCGCTGCCCGGTCGATGCCGGATCGGGTCGCGGCCCCGGCGGCGGTGGTGTTGCTTGAGTCCGTGATCGGCGGCGTGGCGGCTGAGGCGGTGGTGGGAATCGTCAGCGCGAGTAAGGCGGCGGTGGCAGTGCCGGCCAGCCGTAGGCGCCGACGACGGGTGGTAACAGGCATGGATTCTCCAGGAGTTCAACGTCTGAGTCAGCATTCGACCTTCGCGGTCTCGATTCTCGCGGTGGGGCAGCGGCCAGACGTCAGCCCTTGGAACGACCTTGATCACAAGCCCGCATGACAAATGTCAGGTTTGATGAGGCTGGGTTTTGCGCTGCGTGTCGAGGGCCGGGCGGCACGATGGCTGCCCCTCGGGCGCGTCGGTAAGGCCTCGGCGGCAAGGGCGCTTCCGGTCCGGGAGTCGTGTCTCGCTGTTTCCTCAGGCGCTGAGGGCGGGAGTGGGTGACGATGGAATAGCCGAGGTGCAGTGGCGCGCCGTGTCGCCGCCGGAAGCATCTGCCCAGTTTTATCGGGAGGCCCTGATGGATTACCCGGAATGCTATGAGCTGGTATTTCAAGCTCCCGCAGTGGAGGACGACGTAGTGATCGTCCACCGCACCGAGCGTGCGGGAGCGGGCGGGTATCCGGTCTACGAGGACGAGTCGGGGATCGTGCGCGCAGAGATCAGCGACCGGGGCGAGGTACGGATGCTGGCCAGCGGGGGGCACCAGATGCTCCGCACGCCGCTGCTGGCACGCCCCCTCACCCCGTGAGCTTCAGGAGCCCATCTGGCAGTGGGGCCTGCGCACGCCTGCACACGCTTTGTGAAGGCGTGCTCGCGTTGTGTTGAGGCCGTGGCATTCGAGGCGCCTTGCGTCGGCGTCGGCATCTGGATCTCGCCCTCGGTGACCGTCTGCGCTTCATCCGTTGCGGCGCGTGTGGAGTGCGGATATCAGAGGCCGCGTAGATGGCCGCGCTTCTGAGGCGTTCGCCGGGCGTCGGGCTTTGACGCATTCCCGGTGTCCGCGTCGCTTTCGTTGGTCGCGCGGGCCGAACCGGGTTCGTCGGCCTTCCCCTCCTCGACCCCGCCGTTCTCGGCCATACCGTTGTCGAGATAGCTGTTTCCGACGGCGTCAGGCTTGACGTCGGGTTCGGATTGCGATGTCGCGGCGGTGCTATGTCCTTCGAGTACGGCCATGGCGCGTTCGAGCGTCTCACCGGTGACCTGCATCCGGATCCTGGCCAGCCGTTCTAACTCGGTACGCGACACCACGTCAGGGTACCTGCTGTCAGTTCAAACCTCGGCACGACACAAGGATCTGTGGAAAACGGGGAGTTGGTGATGGCCATTTTTCCAACTCCCCGTTTCGGGAGATCGCTGGACTACCCGGCTGTACTGCTACGGGCGTCTGTGAGGGCGCGGGTGACGGCTGCTTCGGCATGCAGCCGTGTGGTCGGAAAGACCGGGACCGGGCTGTGCTCCGCTCCGATGAGCAGCTCGATCTCGGTGCAGCCCAGCACGATGCCCTCGGCTCCGGCGGCAACGAGCTCCCTGATGACGGCCATGAATGCCTGCCGGGATTCCTCCTGGACAATCCCGAGGCACAACTCCTCGTAGATCACCCGATGGACGGTGCTGCGCCCGGCGGCATCCGGAACGAGCACATCCAGGCTGTGACTTTCCAGTCGGCCCCGGTAGAAGTCCTGCTCCATGGTGAACGCGGTGCCCAGCAGCCCGATACGTCGCAGACCGCGCGCACGGACGGCGTCGGCTGTGGTGTCGGCGAGGTGCAGCAGCGGGATCGTGACGGCGGCGGTCACTTGGCCGGCGACCTTGTGCATGGTGTTGGTGCAGATCAGCAGCATGTCCGCGCCGGCCGACTCCAGCGCCCTGGCGGCGTGGGCGAGAACCTCGCCCGCCTCCTCCCAGCGCCCTTCGGCCTGT
>Ga0207426_1000561_pt1 | contig 50758 bp, 47 predicted proteins | sample AraplaMF_Cvi_mMS_FD_184265 | JGI IMG/M metagenome (GOLD analysis project Ga0207426, IMG submission 184265) | Arabidopsis root microbial communities from the University of North Carolina, USA - plate scrape MF_Cvi_mMS (SPAdes) (version 2) | ecosystem: Host-associated > Plants > Roots > Endosphere... | reverse complement strand
TTCTCGAACTTGTCGTCGAGCTCGATCTCCTTGGCGACGGTGACGCCGTCCTTGGTGATGCGGGGAGCGCCGAACGACTTGTCGAGCACGACGTTGCGGCCCTTCGGACCGAGCGTGACCTTCACCGCGTTGGCGAGAACGTCGACGCCGCGCAGCATCTTGTCGCGCGCTTCAACCGAGAATTTGACTTCTTTGGCTGCCATCTGGAATTTTCCTTGAGATGTTTGACTGGAGGGAGAGGGGGGCTCTTAGGCCGCCTTCTTCTTGGAAGCGGGGACGTCGAGGACGCCCATGATGTCGCTTTCCTTCATGATCAGGAGATCGACGCCGTCGATCTTGACCTCGGTGCCCGACCACTTGCCGAACAGCACGCGGTCGCCGACCTTCAGGTCGATCGGGATCAGCTTGCCGGCTTCGTCGCGGCCACCCGGGCCAACGGCGACGACTTCACCCTGGGAGGGTTTTTCCTTGGCAGAGTCGGGAATGATGATGCCGCCAGCGGTCTTCTCTTCTGCGTCGATACGCTTGACCACGACGCGGTCGTGAAGCGGACGGAATTTCATGCAGTCCTCCTAAGTAGTTGCACGATATGGGAATTTTTGGGCGTTAGCAGTCTGTGCCCACGAGTGCTAGCACAGGCGAGGCTGAAATAGGACAGGAATTTTGCGGGGGCAAGGGCTTCTAGCAGAAAAATCGGCACCCGGAAGCGCCGACTGCCAGAATCTCTTTCCCATCGTTAACCAGTCTGGGGGGCCCCTTAGACGCCCCTTGGGGACCGTATTAGCACGGGGGCATGTCTGCTGCTAACGCATTGAATTTCAACAGCTTGTTAAACTTTTGGGCTTGAGATGGGTTGTCAGTTTGCGTCACATTTCTCTCATGTGAGCGCATCTCCACCGGGTGGCTCGTCGCAGCGTACCGGAAAGCCGCCCCTGAATGCGCTCCTGCAAAGGAGGTTGGCATGGGACTGCGGGTTGGGGGCGTTTCCGAGGACTTCCGGAAACAGATGCTGGGCTACGGGCTGACGACGGCACAAATTCTCTACCGGATGCCGGATCATCCCTCGCTGCTCCAGACCTATGTCTGGCAGAACTACGACATGTTTCCGAAATTCCCAGCGCTGACCGACTTCCTGGCCTTCTGGCAGGAGAAGCTTGAGGGTCCGCTGTTCTCGGTCACGGTCGCCCATTCCAAGCTGATCAAGCCGGCCGAGCTGCGCGCCGTGGACGGCGTGTTCCGGCTGCATTGAGGGCGCGAGCGCCGGTCTCACCGCGAACGCCGGTCTCGTAGGGTGGGCAAAGGCGCGTAAGCGCCGTGCCCACCATCTCTCCGCGATCACATCTAATGGTGGGCACGCTTCGCTTTGCCCACCCTACGATATCCGTGTTGGGACCGCGCAAGGCGCGCGGCTACGCGAAGCCCACGAACACGCAATCAGGCGGCGCTGTCGCAATAGTGCTTCCACATCGCGCGATAGGCCTCGTCCACCGCTTGCGCGTAGGACACCGGGTTGCACGCGGCGGCAGCCCTGACCTGTCCGGGCAATTCGCCGCGCAGCCTGTCGAGGTCGCCGAGCTCGGCCGCACGGCTCACCGCGATGTCGACATAGCCCTCCTCGCTGTCCGTCACCCAGTCCGGCAGTCCGATCGCGGTGAGGATGGAGCCGGCGGCGCGGCTCGGCAGACTGTTGCCGAGCTTCGCCACGACCGGCACGCCCATCTGCAAGGCTTCCAGCGTGCTGACGCCGCCGTTCTGCGGGAACGGGTCGAGGCAGATGTCGACGCGATTGAATGCCGCCAGATGATCGATACGCAAGGTCTTGCCGAGCAGTTCGACGCGTTCGACCGGCACGCCGCAGCTTGCAAGCCGCGCCATCAGATTGTCGCGGACCAACTGATCGTCCAGCGCAACATCCTTGATCAGCAGCCGTGATCCCGGCACCCGCTCCAGAATCCTGGACCATGCCTGCGCGGCCTGGTCCGAAATCTTGCTGATGCGGTTGAAGACGCCGAATGTGACGAAGCCGTTCGCGATCGCCGGCGTCGACGCCTGCGCAAGCTCGATCGGCAGCGGCTCCAGCGTCACGAAGCAGGGCACGTCGACGACGGTTTCCGCAAACAGGTGCCGGACTTCGGGAGGAATCGCGACCGGGTCCGAGAACAAATAGTCGATCGTCGGCAGCCCGGTGCCGGTGCCGTGACCCCAGCCATGGGCCTGGATCGGCGCCGGCTTGCGCGCGAACACGCCGAGGCGGTTGCCCTTGGTATGGCCGGACAGATCGATCAGGATATCGATGCCATCGGCGCGGATCTGCTCGGCCAGGCGATCGTCGCTCCATTGCGAGGCGTCGCGCCAGCGATCGGCGATCTTCTGGAATTCCTCGGTCGCCGGATCCACCTTGGACGAGCACGAGTAGCACACGACCTCGAACTGATCCCGGTCATGATATTGCAGGACCGGCTTGAAGATGAACGCGGCCGAATGCGCGTTGAAGTCCGCCGAGACATAGCCGAGCACCAGGGGGCGGTCCGGATCGCGGTTGTTGTCGTGCGGTCTTGCGGCTTCCGACGCGATATTCGCGCCGATCTGCTCCCACCAGACGCGCCGCGCCTGCTGATGCAGCTCGACGCTGGCATCCGCCACGAAGTCGAGCGTGAAGATCTTGTTGGAGATCGCGCTCGGCAGGTCCGGCTGGATGTCGAGGGCACGGTCGAAGCTGGCGATGGCCTCGTGGGCCCGGCCGAGTTCGGCGAGACAAACGCCCTGCAACAGGTGGGCGCGAGCGGCCTCGGGATCGATCTCGATGGCTTTCTCGCAATCGTGCAGGGCTTCGGCCAGTTGCTGGATCTGGAGCGAGACGCCGGCGCGTCCGAGCCAGCCGCTCATGTCGTCGGGCGCCAGGGCGATGGCCCGGTTGCAATCCGCCATGGCTTCGTCGAAGCGCAGAAGCTCGCGCAATGCGCCGGCGCGATTTGCCAGCGCCGAGGCATAGTTGGGCTTGATCGACAGCGCGCGGTTCAGGCTTGCGAGCGCCTCGTCAAAATTGTTCAGACGATAGAGCACCCAGCCCCGGCCGTTGTGGGCTTCGGCAAGGTTTCCGTCGATTGCGAGCGCCTTGTCGTAGCAGGCGAGCGCTTCCCTGAGGTCGAGGGTCACGCTCGCATTGCCGAGATTGGACAGAGCCTGGGCGTAGTTGGGACGCAAGGCGAGGGCCCGTCGATAGCTCTCCCGGGCCTCGTCGTGACGCCGCAGCTTGTTCAGCGCGATGCCGCGGCCCATATGGGCATCGGCGGATTGCGGATCCACGACGACCGCGCGGCTCAGCAGCATTTCGGCCTGCTCATAATTCTTGGCGTCGGTCTCAAGGCTGCCGAGCATATGCAGCGCGATGAACTGGTTGGGCGCGAGCTGCAGGACCAGGCGATAGGCAGTTCGGGCCTCGGCGATCAGCCCTTGCTTGTGCAACTGGAGGGCCTGCCCGAGCAACGGCAACACGTCGGCCTTCTGCCGCTTTTGAAGCCGGACATTGTGAAATGCACGCTGACCTACGCTGTTGCTCATGAATCAATCCCCCAGAATCTCCCGGCGAGATTAAGTCGGTGAGGGAGCGAATACGAGACGGGGGTCCTTCGGCACGACAGCCTGGGGCAAGCTACGACGGTCGGGTCATCACGTTTGCCGCTCCGTCCAGGAGTGGATAGTCTGCGGTCGGGCTGCACCCGTCCGGGCGCGGCCCGGATCAGGGAGGCAGACAATGGCCAGGCAAAAGGCATCAAGACCCGCAACCAAGACCGCGGTGAAGAAGCGGAGCAGCGCCAAGGCGGCGACGCGATCCTCGGCACGCAAGGCGGTGAAGGCGAAGGCCCGCACGGCAGCACCGAAGAAGGCCGCACGTCCCAGGCAGCGCATCGCGATCAGCCATCACCGCGAGGAAGATTTTCGCGCCGACGGCCTGCGCACCTATGCCAAATACCGCGACCTCGGCATCGCCGCCGCGACCCATGGCCTCGCACAGGCGCATGTGATCCGCCTGCAAGGCCCTTGCGATCCCGCGGAGGTCTCGAAGCTGCACTTCCATGACGTCGAATTCCAGATGGTCTACGTGCTCAAGGGGTGGGTGAAGACCTACATGGACGGTCAGGGCGAGACCTTGATGAAGGAGGGCAGCGCCTGGACGCAGCCGCCGAAGATCAAGCACATGATCCTGGACTATTCCGATGACGTCGAATTGCTGGAGGTGATCCTGCCGGCGGAGTTCAGGACGGTCGAGCTGAAGGCGTAGTTGCTCTCACCATCGTCATTGCGAGCGAAGCGAAGCAATCCAGAAATGTGCCCGGGCAGACAGTCTGGATTGCTTCGCTTCGCTCGCAATGACGGGGAGAGAGTTTCGTAGCCCGGATGGAGCGCAGCGTAATCCGGGACACTTTCTCCGCGGAGAAGCTGGTCCCGGATTGCGCTGCGCTCCATCCGGGCTACTTCAAACCGGTCGCTAAAATGCGCTCGATCCGGGAAACCGGACGGTCATCAATCCTAAGGTTCCGCTCCCTTCCGCGCGGCGCCGCTAACCAGTCGAAAATACTCCTCGCGTCAGGTTGAGGCCGTGAAAATGCGGGAAATGTTTTCATGGCGACCAATACGTTTGGCCGACGCGGCGTCGTGGCGCCGACCCCGAGAGCATCGTTTCAATCCGTCGCTGCGCCGACCGCTTCGGCGATCACGCGCGACAGCGTTGAACCCTCGTCCAGCGAGGAAACGCTTTTCGGCGACAACAAGCTTCTGGCCGATATTCCCTTCCTCACCATCGGCCTGATTTTCGGTTTGCTGCTGATCTTCGCCCTGCAACGCGCTCTGGCCATCGACATCGGGCGTGACGGCTCGCTCGATGTCCGCTCGCTGATCGCCGATGGCGCGACCAGCTATGATCTGGTTGTCGGAAGGGGAGAGTGGTGGCGGATTGGCCTTGCGCCGCTTCTGCATGGCAGCCATTGGCACCTCCTCGGCAACTGCGTCGCGCTGTTCATCGTCGGCGTCAGGCTGGAGCCATTGATCGGGCGCGGCTGGTTTTCGCTGATCTTTGTTGCAAGTGCCCTGGTCGGCGAGGCCGCCTCGCTGCTGGGCAATGCACCGGGCATGCCGGGCGTCGGTGCGTCCGGCGCCATCACCGGGCTGATCGCCGCGCTGTTCGTCGCGAGCTTCGATCCCGAAGCCGATGCCGATCAAACGATATCGCGACTGAAGACCTCACTGTTCTTCGGTGTTCCGGCGCTGCTGCCGCTTGCCTTCGGCGCCTCCGGCAATGTCGATTATTTTGCCCATGCGGGTGGTGCGCTGGCCGGCGGCGCGCTTGCCCTCGCGCCGTGGCTGGTCTTCTGTTCCTTCGACAGCCTGCCGCGGATCGCCGGTATGACGTTGCTGGCGGGTTTCGCCGGATCGCTGATCTGCGCCGGCTTCGCCGCCGCGCATTATTCGTCCTACATGACCGATGCCTTGCAGTATGTCCGCGCCTCGGAGCTGCCGGCGAACGCGCGCGAGATGGCCAGCCGGTCTTTCGATCTCGTCACCCGCTACCCGAAAGACCCGCGCGCTCATCTGTTCCGCGCGGTCTACTTCATGGAGCAGAACAGCGCCGGTCCTGCCGAGGCGGAAGTGCGAACCGCCATGTCGCTTGCCGCATCGGATGTGGCGGGCGGGCCGGTGCGCTCGATGGCGCAGGCCGTCCTGGCGGAGTTGCTGCGGGTGCAGGGGCGAAGCAGCGAGGCGAAGGCCATGGCTGTCGAGTTGTGCCACGCCAAGTCGGGTGAATTGCGTCGCATATCGAAGAAGTCGAAGCTATGCGACTGACCGGGCTTGCGGCGGAGTGACGGGCTCCTCGTAGCCCGGATGAAGCGCAGCGAAATCCGGGGAAAGTCTCTCCGCGGTGCGGATGAACCCGGATATCGCTCCACTCATCCGGGCTGCGGCGTCGCCGCTACGTCAGCACCCCCACCACCGCGCCCATCAGGCACGTCGTCAGCGTGCCTGACACGATCGACTTCAGCCCGAGCGCGTTGATCTCCTCGCGCCGGTCCGGCGCCATCACACCTAACCCGCCGATCATGATGCCGAGGCTGGCGAAGTTCGCGAAGCCGCACATCGCATAGAGCATGATCAGGCGCGAGCGCGTATCGAGCGTATCGGGTGGCAGCTTCGAGAAGTCGACATAGGCGATCAGCTCGTTGAGCACGGTCTTGGTGCCCATCAGGCTGCCGGCCGTCACCGCCTGGTCCCACGGCAATCCCATCAGCCAGCACACCGGCGCCATCACGAGGCCGAGCAGGCGCTGCAGCGAGATCGCGGCGCCGCCGATGTTGGGCAAGAGGCCGAGGATGGCGTTGACGAGATAGACCAGCGCCACCAGCACCAGCAGCATCGCGACGATGTTGATCAGCAGCTCGATCCCCGCGCTCGTGCCTTTCACGATCGCGTCCATCGTGCTGGAGACTTCCATCTCCGGATCCTCCAGCGCGCCGCCGGTGCGCTTGTCCGAGGTTTCGGGCACCATGATCAGGCTGACGAGGATCGCCGCCGGCGCGCCCAGCACGGAGGCGATGACGAAATGCGCGGCGGCATCAGGAATAAGAGGAGCAAGGAGCGTCGCATAGAGCACCAGCACAGTGCCGGCGATGCCGGCCATGCCGCCGGTCATCACCAGGAACAATTCGCTGCGGGACATCTGCGAAAGATACGGTCGCACGAACAGCGGCGCCTCGACCATGCCGAGGAAGATGTTGGCGGCGGTCGACAGCCCGACCGCGCCGCCGACCCCGAGCGTGCGTTCGAGCAGCCAGGCCATGCCGCGCACGATCGGCGGCAGCACGCGCCAATAGAACAGCAGTGTCGTGAGCACGCTCATGACAAGCACGATCGGCAGTGCCTGGAACGCCAGGATGAAATCGGCGCCCGGCACCTTGACGTCGAAGGGCAGGGTGCCGCCGCCGACATAGCCGAACACGAAGGCGGAGCCGGCGCGCGAAGCCGCCGAGATGGCGCCGACCGCGTCGTTGATGGCGCCGAAGGCATGGGCGACGACGGGCAGCTTGAGCAGCACGACCGCGGTGACGAAAGTCGCGACGAGGCCGATCGCCGCCTGGCGCAGCGACACCGCGCGGCGATTCTCCGCGAGCGCGAAGGCGATCAGCAGCAATGCGAAAACGCCGAGTGTCGATTGCAGCCGCAGCATGATGTCCCCAAAGCCCCAATGATTATGGCCGCGCGTGCGATGCAAACGCAATGCCGGGGCGTGCCGGAGGCCTCCACCTGTTGACAAGCAGGTCGGCCTCAGCCACGCGAGGACCCGTCGATATCAGGGGGCGAGCGGTCCGGGGTGCCCCAAGAGACGGTCGAAGGGACGATCCAACAGCCGATGCCAGAGCAGCCGAGATCCGAAAATCCGCCGGTCAGCGCCGGCGAACTGCTCCGCCATCGCGCCTTCCTGTACTTCCTGCTCTCGCGCAGCCTGTCGCGCTTTTCGAGCCAGATCGCGGCGGTCGCGATCGGCTGGCAGATCTACGATCTCACCGGCTCGGCCTTCGACCTCGGCATGGTCGGTCTCGTGCAGTTCCTGCCCACTGCGCTCCTGGTGTTCGTCGCCGGCCACGCCGCCGACCGTTTCGAGCGCAAGCGCGTGGTCCAGCTGTGCCAGCTCGTGGAAGCCGCAACCGCGCTCTACCTCGCCATCATCACCTATCTCGGCGCGGTCAGCGAGGTGCAGATCTTCATCGCGACCTTCGTGCTCGGCATTGCCGGCGCCTTCGAGAGCCCGACGACCGCGGCGCTGCTGCCGCTGATCGCGCCGCAGGGATCGCTCCAGCGTGCGACGGCGGTCGCGAGCGGTGCGGGGCAGGTCGCGACCATCACCGGCCCCGCGCTCGGCGGCTTCGCCTACGCGGTCGCACCGCATCTTGCCTATGCCGTGATGCTGGTGTTCTGGATTCTCGGGATGATCTTGACCGGCTTCATCCGGCCGCGGCCGCAGGCCGTCGCCAAGGACGTGGGCGATGCGGACAACATCTTCGCCGGCGTCCGCTTCATCCGCAGCAACCCCGCGATCCTCGGCACCATCTCGCTCGATCTGTTCGCCGTGCTGTTCGGCGGCATCACGGCGCTCTTGCCGATCTATGCCCGTGACATCCTGCAGACCGGCCCGCTGGGCCTCGGCGTGCTCCGTGCCGCGCCCGCGGTCGGCGCGCTGCTGATGACCATGGTGCTGGCGCGTCACGCCATCTCCAGGCATGTGGGCCTGCGCATGTTTCAGGCCGTGATCGTGTTCGGCGTCGCGACCATCGTGTTCGCGCTGTCGCCGTGGATGTGGCTGTCGGTGCTGTCGCTCGCCATCTTAGGTGCGGCCGACACGATCAGCGTCGTGATCCGCTTCTCGCTGGTGCAGCTGTCGACGCCCGACGAGATGCGTGGGCGTGTCGGCGCGGTGAACTTCCTCTTCATCAACGCCTCCAACCAGCTCGGCCAGTTCGAGAGCGGGGTCACGGCCGCCCTGTTCGGCACCATGCCGGCGGCCGTGCTCGGCGGCGTCTGCACCGTGGCGGTCGCGCTGCTCTGGATGAAGCTGTTTCCCAGCCTGCGGCAGGTGGACAGTCTGGAGTAGGGGGAGGTCTCGTGTCCCGGACGCGGTGCGGCACGAAGTGACGCGCCGCAGAGCCGGGACCCAGAAGGCCAGGAGCGAGATCGCGGAGGCATGGGCCCCGGCTCAGCAGCGCGTCATTGCATGCCGCGCTGCGTCCGGGGCACGAGCTACCGATTAGCCCCGTCCGACGAACGGCATCTTGGTGGCCATCACGGTCATGGTCAGCACGTTGGCGTCGAGCGGCAGGCCGGCCATGTAGGCGACGGCATCGCCGACCGCTTTCGCGTCCATGCGCGGCTCGTGCTTGGTGGTGCCGTCGGGCTGCAGCACGCCGGGGCCGTTGACCATGCGATCGGTCATCGGGGTCGCAGCATTGCCGATGTCGACCTGGCCGACAGCGATGTCATACATGCGGCCGTCGAGGTTCGACGCCTTTGTCAGGCCCGTGATGGCGTGCTTGGTCGAGGTGTAGGCGGCCGAGAACGGCCGCGGCGCATGCGCCGAGATCGAGCCGTTGTTGATGATGCGGCCACCGCGCGGGTTCTGGTCCTTCATGATGCGGAAGGCGTGCTGGGTGCACAGGAACGGGCCGGTGAGGTTGGTGTTCACCACCGCCTGCCACTGATCGAGGCTGAGGTCCTCGAAGTTCACGGCAGGGGCGCCCATGCCGGCATTGTTGAACAGCACGTCGAGGCGGCCATAGGTCGCCTTGACCTTGTCGAACAGCGCGGCAATGGAGTCCGGCTTGGTCATGTCGGCGGTGACGCACAGGCTCTTGCCCGCGGGGCCGAGCTTTGCGGTCTCCTCGAGCATCTCCATCCGGCGTCCGACCAGCACCACGGTGAAGCCGGTGTTCATCAGCGCCAGCGACGCCGCGCGCCCGACACCGGTGCCCGCACCTGTCACCACTGCGATCTTCTTTGCTTCACTCATCGTTTCCTGCCTTTTCTTCAGTTGTCAGGTTTTGGGTTCTTTTTCGTTCTTGTAGGGCGGCCGCGGAATGTTCTGGTGCGCGGCGCGCAAGGCCGCCGACCAGCGCGAACGCAGATCGTGGAAATAGGGTTCGCCCGCCTCGATGCGGTGGTTGAGGTCGGCCTCGCAGGCGTCCGTGCGCACCACCAGCACGTCGATCGGCAGGCCGACGCCCAGATTGGAGCGCATGGTGGAGTCCATCGAGATCAGGCCGGTCTTAAGCGCCTCGTAGAGCTCGACGTCGTAATGCATGGCGCGGTCGAGCACCGGCTTGCCGTATTTGTGCTCGCCGATCTGCAGGTAGGGCGTGTCGGTGGTGCACTCGATGAAATTGCCGGCGGTGTAGACCATGAACAGGCGCATGCGCGCGCCCTTGATCTGGCCGCCGAACAGAAAGGAGACGTCGAATGAGACGTCCTCGGACTTCAGCGCGGGTCCCTCGGTCGCATGCACCGCGCGGATCGCCCGGCCGATGCGCTGGGCGGCCTGGAACATGGTCGGCGCGTTCATCAGCGTCTCGACCTCGCCCGTGTTGGGGTCTTCGAGACCTTCGGTCAGCGTGGAGAGCACGGACTGGCTGATGGCGAGGTTGCCGGCGCTGGCGATCGCCATGATGCGGTCGCCGGGCTTGGAGAAGATGTGCAGCTTGCGGAAGGTCGAGACGTTGTCGAGGCCGGCATTGGTGCGGGTGTCGGCGATCATCACCAGACCGTCCCGAACCAGGATTCCGCAACAATAGGTCATTTCCAGTCCCCGAACGCGTTTGCGCGGAATTACTAGCCAATTTCAGGGGCCACTCCAACCCCCGATTCCCGCGGGGGCGGGGCCTCAGTCGGCGGCATCGGCCAGAAACGCCTGATCGACGGGAACGCCGAGCGCCGTGACCAGCCGGTTGGTTTCCGCGGCCATGCCGACGATCGCGAGCAGCTCGCCATATTCGGCCGCGGTCATGCCCTTGGCCCGGGCACTCGCGGTGTGCGAATGGATGCAGTAGCTGCAACCATGCGCGACCGACACCGCGACGTAGAGCATCTCCTTGACCTTGGGATCGAGCGTCCCCGGGCCCATCACCTCCTTGAGGCTCTCCCAGGTCCGCCGCAGCGTCTTCGGATCGTGCGCCAGCGCGCGCCAGAAATTGTTGATGAAATCCGACTGCCGGACCTTGCGGATGTCGTCGAAGACAGCGCGCGCCTCGCTGGAGAGCTCGTCGTCCGAAAGCAGTTTTACGGTGGCCATGGGGGTCCTCGCAGGGGCTGGTCTGATCCTGCGATCATAGCACCCTGATGCGGTTGGCCGGCATGCGCCTTGCGACGAGCGCGCCTGCGCCTAGCCCTGCCGCTGTGATTGCGACTGCCCGCCGCGGCCGGCCTGCTCGACCTTGACGGCCACCGTCAGCGTCTCTGCGCCGCCGCCATAGCGGGTGCCGCGCACGGGGGCGGCACCGAGATAGTCGAGGCCGATGGCGACGCGGACATGGGCATCCGTGGTGCAGATGCAGTTGGCGGGATCGAAGCCGACCCAGCCGAGATCGGCGACATAGGCCTCCGCCCAGGCATGGCCGGCGTCCTGATGCACCGTGCCGTCGGAGCGCAGGAAATGGCCGGAGACGAAACGCGCCGGCACGCCGCCGCTGCGGGCGCAGGCGATGAAGATGTGCGCGTAGTCCTGGCAGACGCCGCGCTTGAGCGCGAACGCCTCGGCCGCCGACGTTCCGCTATTGGTCGGATCCTCGTCGAAGGTCATGTGGTCGCTGATCTGGCTCATCAGCGTGTGCAGGAAGCCGAGCGTGTCGCTCTCGGCCTCGCTGCGCAACTGCCGCGCGACCGCCGCCATCGCCGGATTGACGGTGGTGAGGTCGGTGGCGCGCAGGAACATGCCGGCCGGAAAGCGCTCGTCGGCGCCGCGCAGCACGCCGCCGGTGTCGTGGGTCTCGATCAGCCCTTCGGCGGTGATCTTGATGTCGCTGACGGGCCCGCAGGACAGCACATGGGTGACGTTGCCGAACGCGTCCTCGTGGGTGTCGAGCCTGGTGTCGGTGGAGACGTCGATCTGCCACTCCGCCACATATTGTCCGTCATGGCTGCCCGGCGTCATGCGCAGAATCTGGATCACGCTGGTGGCCGACGGCTCGTAGCGATAGGTCGTGGTGTGCTGGATTCGCAGGCGCATGGTGGACCGTTGTTGTGGCGTCGTCATTCCGGGGCGATGCGTCAGCATCGAACTCCGGTGCGCAATTGCGCACCTGAGAATCTCGAGATTCCGGGTTCGCCCTGCGGGCGCTCCGGAATGACAGCGTGTATCAGATCAAATACTGCTTCGTGATGATTTCGCCCAGCCTGGAATTGTCCGCGATGAATTCCTGAATGAATTCATGCACGCCATGCTGGAAAATGTCGTTCATATTGCTGTGTTCGAGCCGGTTGCGGATGCCGCGGGCGTGGCGCTGGGCCGGGCCCTGGCGGCCATAGGCGACGCCGATCTGGTCGAGGTTGCGCGTGAGATTGTCGTAGCAGCTCGCCAGCGAGCGCGGCAGCGTGCCGTTGAGGATGAGCAGATCCGCGACCAGCCAGGGTTTCAGCGTCTCGCGATAGACCCAGTGATAGGCCGTAAGCGCCGAGACCGAGCGCAGGATCGAGCTCCATTGATAGAAGTCGAGCGGGCCGCCGACATGTTCTTCCTCGGGCAGCAGCACGTGATACTTCACATCGAGGATGCGCGCGGTGTTGTCGGCGCGCTCCAGGTGCAGGCCGAGCCGCGAGAACCAGTAGGCGTCGTTGCGCAGCATGGTCCGGTAGGCCGAGCCGTCGAAGCGCAGCGAGGTCTCCTGCACGAAGCGCAGGAATTTTGCCAGATCCTCGCGGGTCGAGGTGCCCTTGCTCCAGACTTCCTGCAACTCGATCCAGGCCGAGTTGATGGTGTCCCACATCTCGCTGGTGAGCGCGGTGCGCACCGAGCGCGAGTTCAGCCGCGCCGCCTCGATGCAGTTCCGGATCGAGGAGGGATTGTCCGCGGAGAACGAGAGATAGTCGACGACGTTGCGCTCGTTGGCTTCCTCGTAGGTCTGATAGAAGCTGGTGGCGACGCCGGCGGTGAGCAGCGCCGAGTCCCATTCGTTGGTCTTGCCGATATAGGCGGCAGGAAGCGCGGTGACGCGCAGCGTCGCATCGATGGTGCGCGCGAGATATTCGGCCCGTTCGACGTAGCGGGCGAGCCAGTAGAGGTTTTCGGCGGTACGCGACAGCATCTCTCTACTCGTCCAGAATCCAGGTGTCTTTGGTACCGCCGCCCTGGCTCGAATTCACCACCAGGGAGCCTTCCTTCAACGCGACACGGGTCAGTCCGCCCGGCACGATCGTGGTGTGCTTGCTGCCGGTCAGCACGAAGGGCCTGAGGTCGACGTGGCGCGGCGCAAGGCCCGACGCCGTGCAGGTCGGGCAGGTCGAGAGCGCCAGCGTCGGCTGGGCGATGAAACCTTCCGGCTCGCGCTTGAGCTTCTCGCGGAACGCCTCGATCGTCGCCTTGGTCGCGGCGGGGCCGATCAGCATGCCGTAGCCGCCGGAGCCGTGCACTTCCTTGACGACGAGATCGCCGAGATTGTCCAGCACGTAAGCGAGATCCTTCGGCTCGCGGCAGCGCCAGGTCTGCACGTTCTTCAGGATCGGCTCCTCGCCGAGATAGAATTTCACGATCTCCGGCATGTAGGAGTAGATCGCCTTGTCGTCGGCGATGCCGGTGCCGACCGCGTTGGCGAGCGTGATGTTGCCGGCCGCATAGGCCGACATCAGTCCGGGCACACCGAGCGCCGAATCGGGCCGGAAGGTGAGGGGATCGAGGAAGTCGTCGTCGACGCGGCGATAGATCACGTCGACCCGCTTCACCCCTTCCGTCGTGCGCATGAACACTTCGTTGTTCTTGACGACGAGGTCGCGGCCTTCGACCAGCTCGATGCCGAGCTTGTCGGCGAGGAACGAGTGCTCGTAATAGGCGGAGTTGTAGACGCCCGGCGTGAGCAGGGCGACGGTCGGCTCGCTCGAGGCGCTGTGCGGCGCGACCGAACGGAGCGCCGAGAGCAACTCGTCCGGATAGCGCTCGACCGGCGCCACCTTGTGGCGGGCGAACAGGTCCGGAAACAACCGCATCATGATCTCGCGGTTTTCCAGCATGTAGGACACGCCGGAGGGGGTGCGGGCGTTGTCCTCGAGCACGATGAAGTCGTTGGCATCGACCCTGATGATGTCGATGCCGGCGATGTGCACGTAGACGTCGTGCGGCACCTGCTGGCCGTTCATCTCGGGGCGGAACACCGGATTCTGGAAGATCAGATCGTCGGGCACGATCTCGGCGCGCAGGATCTCGCGGCCGTGGTAGATGTCGCGCAGGAACATGTTCAGCGCCTTGACGCGCTGCTTCAGGCCCTTCTCCAGCAGCGCCCATTCCTTGCCGGACATGATCCTGGGGATCACGTCGAAGGGGATCAGGCGCTCGGTGGATTCGGCCTCGCCGTAGACGGCGAAGGTGATGCCGATGCGGCGAAACAGGAGCTCGGCTTCCTGGCGGCGATATTCGAGCGCCTCGGGAGGCGTCTCCTTGAGCCAGCGTGCCAGCTCCTGATAGGCGGGGCGAAGGTCCCCGCCTGGAATGTTCATTTCATCAAACGCGACTGCCATAGATCCCGACTTGTCTCCGCAAGGCGTTGCGCCATTGGACAGGCCGCCGGCCCCTGGTGAAGACCGCAACGTCCTGTGGCCATGCATCAACAGTGCATGACTTTCATGTGGTAGCAAGGGCCGGGCCAGCGCGATAAGCATGGACTGGCAGGATTTAGCGGGGACGGATGGCGGCGTGCCTGAAAAAATGGCTGAGGACTGCTTATTTCGGCAGCAAAACCGCGTGACTTCAACGCGTTACCTCGGCAAAGTCTAGGCATAGGTGAGGGACTTAAGGCATGAGCGAGATCGTCACGGCGGGCATTCTGGTCATTGGGGACGAAATTCTGTCCGGCCGGACCAAGGACAAGAATATCGGCTTCATCGCCGAGTACCTGACCAACATCGGCATCGACCTGAAGGAAGTCCGGGTCGTCTCCGACGACGAGCCCGACATCATCGCCGCCTTGGATGCACTGCGGCATCGCTACACCTATGTCTTCACCACCGGCGGCATCGGGCCGACCCATGACGACATCACCGCCGACAGCGTCGCCAAGGCGTTCGGCGTCGGCATCGACCACCATCCCGAGGTGGTTGCCCGTTTCCGCGAGCGCTGGAGCGAGCAGGACCTCAACGAGGCCCGCCTGCGCATGGCCCGGATTCCCGACGGCGCCGAGCTGATCCAGAGCGCGACCATCCTCGCCCCGGGCTTCAAGATCGGCAATGTCATCGTGATGGCCGGCGTGCCCTCGATCATGCAGGCGATGATGGACATCGTCTCGCCCAAGCTGAAGTCGGGCGTGCGCATGCTGTCCGAATCGGTTCGTGCCAACGCGCGGGAAGGCGACATCGGCAGCCCGCTGCGGGCGATCGCGGCGGCTCACCCGGACACCATCATCGGCAGCTATCCCTTCATGGACGAAGAGCAGAAGCCCAACACCAACCTGGTGGTGCGCTCGCGCGACCCGGACAAGCTCTCGGCCGCGATGGCGGCGGTGAAGGAAATGCTGGCGGGCTTGAACATCACCCGCTAGCAGAGACAACTGCCCGCAGATCAATGGCAGGAGACGACAATGGCTGGTGACGCACCAGAACTGAATGCACAGGAGAAGGCCGGCAAGGCCTTTCCGGTCTCGTGGGACCAGTTCCACCGGGATTGCCGGGCGCTGACCTGGCGGCTCAACGAGGTCGGCCCGTTCCACGCGGTGATCGCGATCACGCGCGGCGGCCTGGTGCCGGCCGCGATCGTCGCGCGCGAACTCGGCGTGCGCGTGATCGATACGGTCTGCATCGCCAGCTACGACCACAACAAGCAGGGCGAGCTGCAGGTTCTCAAGGGCATCTCCGAACAGGCAATGATGCTCGGCGGCGGCACCGGAAAGGGGCTTCTGATCGTCGACGACCTCGTCGACACCGGCAAGACCGGCAGGATGGTGCGCGAGATGCTGCCCGATGCGCATTTCGCCACGGTCTATGCCAAGCCGATGGGACGCCCGCTGGTCGACACCTTCATCACCGAGGTGTCGCAGGACACCTGGATCTTCTTCCCCTGGGACACCGCGCTGTCCTACCACCCGCCGCTGCGCGACGGGGCGGCGTAAGGCGTGGAGTCATTCCGGGGCGACGCGAAGCGTCGAGCCCGGAATCTCGAGATTCCGGGTCTGGTCCTCCGGACCATCCCGGAATGACGGCAGTTGGATAGGCGCGCTTCAATGCCCCTGCAAAACCGCGTCACCCCCACCGGCGAGATCGTCGCCGCATCTCATCGCGGCCTCTTCACCGGCAATCGCGGCATCATCCACGATCCCGCGACGAAGACGCTGTTGAACAAGCGCTGGTCGACGCCGGCCTGGATCACCTGCCTGTGCGAATTCCGGGGATGGCGCCGTCCGGTGATGGCGCGGCGGAGCTGGACCGAGCTGTTCTTCCTCGACGAGGCCACCGCCTTTGCGGCGGGGCACCGGCCCTGCTTCTTCTGCCGGCGCGACGATGCGAAGCGGTTTCGCGCGGCGTGGGAGAAGGGCAATGGTGTGAGCGATGTGAGTGCGAAGGCAATGGACGCCGTGCTGCATCGGGAGCGGCTCGATCGTGGCAAAAAGCGGCTGCATGAATTGCCGATGCCGCTCGCGCAATTACCTGATGGCGCAATGGTGCAGCAGGGGGACGATAGTTTTGTAGTGGTGCGGGGCAGGGCGCTGCTGTGGTCGTTGGCCGGCTACGTCGCCGGCACACACGAGCTGTCCCGACCCATGTTGCTCACACCGCCATCGACGCTATGCGCAATGAATGCTGGCTATGAAGTCGCATTGCATCCAAGCGTACAGCCAGCTCCCTCCCCCCTTGCGGGGGAGGGCGGGGGAGAGGGGTAGCCCCAAGCGAGAGCGGAGTTCGTGGCCACCCCTCTCCCTAACCCTCCCCCGCAAGGGGGGAGGGAACGCTGCGAGCGTGCGGCTATTTCAGCGGCCGCCCTTGCTCATCCACGGTCGTCCGCGCATCGCGAAGAGCCCATTCGCGAATGATTTGGCGGCAGCGCGTGAGCTCAGCCTCGCTCGCTGAACTCGCCTCCTTCTCCGCACGCTGCACCATGGCCTTGCAATTGGCGAGCACGGAGCGATCCTCCGCGCGCACTGGCAAGGCGATCGCCGCCAGCGCTGCGGCGACGAGTACGGTCCGGACCACCGCCATTACGCCAGCTTCTCGCGCGCCAGCTTGGCGCCGGCGCCGAGCGCCATCAGCTTGGCTTCGGCGATCTCGCGTCGCATCGGCGCCATGCCGCAATTGGTGGTGGCGATGATGTTGCTCTTCGGCACGAATTTCGACACCGCGTCGATCACCTTCACGACGTCCTCGGCGGTCTCGACCGTGTCGCTGGCGACGTCGATCACGCCGGCCTGCACAATCTTGTTCTTGAGCAGCGCGAGCAGGTCCAGCGGCACCTTCGAATTGCGGCACTCGATCGCGACCTGTTGGATCGGGCTGGCGTCGATCGCCGGAAAGATCTGCTCGTATTGCCGCCATTGGCTGCCTAACGTCTCCTTCCAGTCGGTGTTGGCCTTGATGCCGTAGCCGTAGCAGATGTGGACGGCGGTGGTGCAGGTGAGGCCCTGCGCGGCGCGCTCCAGAGCCTTGATGCCCCAGTCGTTGACCTCGTCCATGTAGACGTTGAAGGCGGGCTCGTCGAACTGCACGAGATCGACGCCGTCGGCCTGCAACGCTTTGGCTTCCTCGTTGAGCAGCTCGGCGAAGGCGAACGCCATCTTGACCCGGTCGCCATAGTAGCGGTCGGCAATGGTGTCGATGATGGTCATCGGACCGGGCAGGGTGAATTTCAGCCTTCTTCGTATGCGTGCGCGCGACCTGCGCCTCGAAAGCATGGACGCGTCCCCTAAGCCGGAGCGGGGCGACCACCTGCGGCACCATCGCCTTGTAGCGGTCCTTGCGGATGCCCATCTCGACCTTGTGGGCGAAATCGATGCCCTCGATCTTCTCCAGAAAACCGTGCACGAAATGCTGGCGGGCCTGCTCGCCCTCGGTGAGGATGTCGATGCCGGCGTCCTCCTGGATCTTCAGCCAGATCAGCGTCGCGTCGCGCTTGGCACGGAGCAGCTCGTCGCCTCCGGACTTCCAGGGCGCCCAGAGCATGTTGGGCTCGGCGAGCCATTCGGGCTTCGGCAAGGAGCCGGCGATCGTGGTTGGAAACAGCATGGCGGCCCTCCCGGCAGGTTCAGTTGCGCCCCTTCCTGCCATGTCCTAACGTCGAGGTACAGAACAACGAAAGTCGCTCTCTATTCCGGCGGCAGCGACAGGGAAGGCCGAAAGAACGGCCAAAGGAAACTCCAAGGAAAGACCAAGGGACAGGTCATGATCGACCTCTATTACGCGCCGACGCCGAACGGCTGGAAAATCTCGATCATGCTGGAGGAACTCGGGCTTCCCTATCAGGTGATCCCGGTGAATATCCGCGCCGGCGAGCAGTTCAGCCCCGAGTTTCTGGCGATCTCCCCCAACAACCGCATTCCCGCGATCGTCGATCATGATCCCGCCGATGGCGGCGCGCCGTTCTCGGCGTTCGAGACCGGCGCGATCCTGATCTATCTGGCGGAGAAGACCGGCCGCTTGCTGCCGACGGATCTGCGCGGCCGCTCCACCACGATCCAATGGGTGATGTGGCAGATGGCGGGCCTCGGGCCGATGCTCGGCCAGCACGGCCATTTCGCGCTCTATGCGGCCGAGAAGATCCCTTACGCGATCGAACGCTATCGCGACGAGGCGGCGCGGCTCTACGGCGTGCTCGACCGGCAGCTCGGCAAGACCGGTGCCTGTGTCGCCGGCGGCTATTCCATCGCCGACATCGCCTGCTTTCCCTGGACCATGACCCACAAGGCGCAGGGCTTTACGCTCGACGACTACCCGAACGTGAAACGCTGGTACGCCGAAGTGCGCGCCCGGCCGCAGGTGCAGGCGGGGCTGGCGATCGGAAAGTTCGTGAAAGAGCCGTTCGACGAGGAATCACGCAAGATCATGTTCGGCCAGCGTGCGAAGGAAGTGCTGGGAAGGAAGTAGGCCTCCGCTCCCTCCTCGTCATTGCGAGCGAAGCGAAGCAATCCAGACTGGTTCCGTGGAAGGATTCTGGATTGCTTCGTCGCTTCGCTCCTCGCAATGACGGAGGAGAGAGCAGCAAACACAAGGAAACGCCATGATCGAATTCTTCTTCGACTGTTCCAGTCCCTGGACCTATCTCGCCTTCCACAACATCCAGCCGCTGGCGAAAGAGCTCGGGGCCGAGATCGTCTGGCGGCCGATCCTGGTCGGCGGCATCTTCAACACGGTCAATCCCAGCGTCTACGCCCAACGCGAGACGCCGGTGCCGCTGAAGGCCCGCTATATGAAGAAGGACCTTGCCGATTGGGCACGGTCCGCGGGCCTGTCGATCAAGATGCCGCCAACGGTGTTTCCGGTGAACAGCGTCAAGGCAATGCGCGGCTGCATCTGGCTCGGCAAGGACATGGTGCCGTTCGCGACATCGGTGTTCGAGGCCTATTGGGGCGGCGACAAGGACATCTCGCAGGATGCGGTGCTGGCCGAGATCTGCAGCAAGGTCGGCATCGACGCGCCAAAATTCTTTGCCGGCATCTCCGAGCAGGGCATCAAGGACCAGCTCAAGGCCAATACGGAAGAGGTCGTGGCGCGCGGCGGCTTCGGCTCGCCGACGATCTTCGTGAACAAGACGGATATGTATTTCGGCAATGATCGCCTGCCGCTGATCCGCGAGGCGCTCGCGCGTGCCAAGGCGAGCGCGGCCTGATGGTGCGCGCAGTCGTCTGCCGCGCGCTCGGCGCACCCGAGACCTTGCGGCTGGAGGAGTTTCCGTCGCGCGCCCTGAAGCCGGGCGAGGTCCGCGTCGCGATCCGCGCCGCGGGCTTGAATTTCCCAGACGTGCTGATGGCGGCCGGTGAATACCAGCTCAAGCCCGAGCTGCCGTTCACGCCCGGCATGGAAGCTGCCGGCGATGTCACCGAGATCGGGCCGGAGGCGAGGGGCGTTGCCGTCGGCGACAAGGTCATCGTGAAGATGCGCCACGGCGCGTTCACCGATGAAGCGGTGGTGACACCGTCGCAGCTCACGCCGATGCCGTCGACGTTCGACTATGCGGAGGCCGCGACCTATCTCGCCGGCCACGGCACCGCCTATCACGCGCTGATCGATCGCGGCCGGGTCGAGCCGGGCGAAGTGCTGCTGGTGCACGGCGCCGGAGGCGGCGTCGGCCTTGCCGCCGTCGAGATCGGCAAGATGCTGGGCGCGACGGTGATCGCGACTGCGTCCAGCGACGAGAAGCTCGCGATTGCGAAATCGCGCGGCGCCGATCATCTCGTCCGCTACGACCGCGAGCCGTTTCGCGATGCCGTCAAGCGCATCACAGAGGGGCGGGGCGCCGACGTCGTGTTCGACCCCGTCGGCGGCGAAGTGTTCGAGAACTCGATGCGCTGCATCGCCTGGGGCGCGCGGCTCTTGGTGATCGGCTTTACCGGCGGCATCGGCTCGGCAAAGACCAACCTGCTGCTGATCAAGGGCGCGAGTGTGCTCGGTGTGCGCGCCGGCGAGGCCGTGCGGAAAAATCCAGCGCTCGGCGAAGTGCGCCTGAAGGCGCTTCTGCGCTGGGCCGAGGAGGGCAAGCTGCGCCCCAACATCTCGCACCGCCTGCCGCTTGAGGATTACGCCAAGGCGATGCGGCTGTTGCTCGATCGTAAGGCGATTGGGCGTGTGGCGCTGGTGATGGAGTGACGGTGCCGTAGCTGTAGGGTGGATTGGCCGAAGGCGTAATCCACCTCTTCTGTCACCGCGGATAGCAAAGTAGTGGGTTACGCCTTCGGCTAACCCACCCTACGAGAGCGTCACTTGTATTCCCGCTCCGTCCACCACGGGAAATAGTCCGGCATATCGCTGGACACCTTGTTTTTGAACTGCGCCGGCCGTTTCTCCAGGAACGACACGACGCCTTCCTTCACATCGTCGGAGCGGCCGCGGGCATAGATGCCGCGGCTGTCGACCTTGTGGGCTTCCATGGGATCGTCGGCGCCCATCATGCGCCACATCATCTGGCGGATCAGCGCCACCGACACCGGCGCGGTCTTGGCGGCGAACTCCTTGGCGAGCGCGCGGGCGGTCGGCAGCAGGTCGTCGGGGGCGACGACCTTGCTGACGAGGCGGCCGGCGAGGGCTTCCTGGGCCGGGAAGACGCGGCCCGAATAGCACCATTCCAGCGCCTGCGAGATGCCGACGATGCGCGGCAGGAACCAGCTCGAGGCGGCCTCGGGCACGATGCCGCGCTGGGAGAACACGAAGCCGAAACGCGCAGCGTCCGAGGCAATGCGGATGTCCATCGCCAGCTGCATGGTGACGCCGATGCCGACCGCAGGCCCGTTCACCGCGGCGATGACAGGCTTGAGGCACTTGAAGATGCGCAAGGTGACCTGGCCGCCGCCGTCGCGCACCTGCGGATCGCTGTAATCGACCTTGCCGTCGGCAAAGCGCTTGACGGGCCCGCGCCGCGCGTCGCGGTCGAACGTATCCGCGCCGGAGGAGAGATCTGCACCCGCGCAAAAGCCGCGGCCGGCGCCGGTGACGATGATGGCGCGGACATTGTCGTCCTTATCGGCGGCGTCGAACGCGTCGATCAGCTCTCCTTGCATCTGCGCGTTGAAGGCGTTGAGCTTGTCCGGCCGGTTCAGCGTGATGGTGAGGATCTGCTCGGCGACCTCGTATTTGATCGTCTCATACGCCATGGGTGGTTTCCTTCCTTGTCATTCTTGAATCAATTCTGTCATTGCCGGGCTTGACCCGGCAATCCATCTTTTTGAAAAGGATGGATGCGCGGGTCGAGCCCGCGCATGACGAGTTGTGCTGAGACGCTAGATGTTCGCTCAGTGCGCCGGCGGCTTCGGCCAGGGCTTCTGCGCGCCGCGCAGGCCCTCGAACGCCTTGGCCATGCCGAGCACGCCGATATCGTCGAAGCGGCGGCCGACGATCTGCACGCCGATCGGAAAACCCGTGGCATCGAACCCGCCATTGATGGAGACGGCGGGGTTCTCCGACATATTCCACGGCACGGTATAGCAGATGTGCTCGAACGGCCGCATCGGATCGTTGGTGGGCGATGCCCAGTCAGCCGGGTAGTTCACGTTCGGCGCGGTCGGCGAGATCAGATAGTCGAGCTCGCAGAACAGTTTTGAGGCGGCTGCCCGGATCGCCATGGTCTGGTTGAAGCCGCGGATGACGTCGACGCCCGACAGCTTTGCGCCGGACGCGCCCCATTTGAAGATATAGGGCAGCACCTTGGCCTGTTCTGCGGGCGTCAGCTTCGCCAGATCGTCCCACATCCGTGCGCGCCAGAAATTGTCGAGACCATCGAGCATCTCGCGCGTGAGGATGCCGTCGACTTCGGTCACGACCGCGCCCGCGGATTCGAATGCCTTTGCGGCTTTCACCGCGACCTCGCGGACCGGCTTTTCCGCCGGCAGGCCGACGCCGGCATCGAGCATCAGGCCGATGCGCAATTTGCGCGGGGACTTCTCCAGTCCCTTCCAGTTGAGCGGCTCGGCCGGGAGGCTCATGCCGTCGCGCCGGTCGGGCTTTGCGATCACGCTCATCATCAGCGCGCAATCGTCCACGGTGCGGGTCATGGGACCGGCAACGCGGCCGACATAGGCGGGGTCGATCGGCACGCGGCCGAAGCTTGGCTTCAACCCGACGAGGCCGCACCAGCCCGCGGGCAGGCGAACCGAGCCGCCGATATCGGTGCCGAGATGCAGGGGACCGTAGCCGGCCGCCGCAGCAGCGCCGGCGCCCGCGCTGGAGCCGCCGGGGTTCTTGCTGAGATCCCAGGGGTTGCGCGCCAGCGCATGGAAAGAGGAGAGCCCCGACGACAGCATGCCGTAATCGGGCATGGTGGTCTTGGCGAAGATGACCGCGCCGGCCTCGCGCAGGCGCGCGGCGGGCGGGGCGTCCTTCTCGGCCGGCACCAGCTTGACGCTGGCCGCGCCCAGCGGCACCGGCACGCCCTTGGTCGCGATGTTGTCCTTCACGGTGACGGGCACGCCGTCGAGCGCGCCCGACGGCTCGCCGCCGCTCCAGCGCGCGGTCGAGGCCTTGGCGGCCTCGCGCGCGCTGTCGGGATCGAATGCATAGAGCGCCTTCAGATGCGGCTCCCACGCAGCGACATGCGTGAGCAAATCCTCCAGCACCTCGCTCGGCGAGAACTGCTTTGCGCGATAGCCCGCGATCAGGTCGACCGCGGACAGATCGTGCAGCGAGGTAACCGTCTCTTCAGGGCTCTTCTTGTGCATTGCTAGCCCACCGGCATACGCGTTTCGATGATGCGCGCGAACATGCTGGCACCGATCGGCAGGATCTTGTCGTCCAGCACGAAGCCGGGATTGTGCACCGGCACCGAGCCGTCATGGCCGACCCAGAAATAGGCGCCGGGAATGGTCTGCAGCATGTCGGCGAAATCCTCGCTGCCCATCTTCGGCTGGGTGCGGGTGATGACGTTGGCGGGATCGACGATCGTGCGCGCGACCTCCTCGACCACCTTGGACTGCTCGACCTGGTTGACCAGCACGTCGAACGTGTCGCGGATGTCGGCTTCGATCGTGCACTGATACGCGGCCGCGATGCCGGCGCAGATCGTGCGGATGCGGTCGGCGATCAGGGAGCGGACCTCGTTCGAAAAGGTGCGGATGGTGCCGCACAGATGCGCATCGCCCGGAATGACGTTATAGGCCGAGCCGGCATGGATCTGGGTGATCGAGATGACGGCGGCCTGCAGCGGCTCGACGTTGCGGCTGACGATGGTCTGGATCGCCTGCGCCAGCGTGGTCGCGATGATCACCGCGTCCTTGGAGCGCTCGGGCATCGCGCCATGCGCGCCGTAGCCGGTGATGCGGAGGTCGAAGAAGTCGGCGCTGGCCATGGCGGGGCCGGGCAGGATCGCGATCTCGCCGTGGTTGAGGTCGGGCGCGTTGTGCAGGCCATAGAGCTCGTCGCAGGGGAACTTCTCGAACAGGCCGTCCTTGATCATGGCGCGGGCGCCGCCGAGGCCTTCCTCGGCCGGCTGGAAGATCAGGTGCACGGTGCCGTCGAAGTTCCTGGTCTCGGCGAGGTAGCGCGCGGTGCCGAGCAGCATGGTGGTGTGGCCGTCATGACCGCAGCCGTGGAAGCGGCCGGGGATCTTCGAGCTCCATTTCAGGTTGGTGTTCTCTTCCATCGGCAGCGCGTCCATGTCGGCGCGCAGGCCAATGCGCTTGCTGCCCGAACCCTTGCCCTTGATGACACCGATCACGCCGGTGCCGCCGATGCCGCGATGCACCTCGATGCCCCAGCTCTTCAGCTTGTCGGCGACGATGCCGGAGGTGCGCACTTCCTCGAAGCCGATCTCGGGATGGGCGTGGATGTCGCGGCGGATGGCGGTGAGTTCGTCGGCATAGCCGTCGATGCGGTCGATGGTGGGCATAGGTCCTGTCCGGTTAGCGTGAAGGGGGAGTGAAAACGGGGCCGTTCGGCTTGATGCGGATGCCCGGGCGCAGGCGCGTCCAGGGCAGCGAGGCGGTATCGGCCGGCATCGCGCCGGGCGCGGCGCAGATCATCAGCTTCTCGGCGATCGGCTCGAAATCGGCGCGGAAGTGCACCGAGCTCTTGTTGACCAAAATCTTCTCCTGCGTCGGCTCGATGCCGACATAGCGATACATCGCCTGATCGGCGAGCTGCGCCTTGTGCGAGGAGACGACGACGCGGACGTCGCCGATGCGCAAGGCTGCGGAGGGACCCATCTCCATCTCGCGGCCGCCATAATAAGGACCGGGCGCGATGAAGCGGCCGTCGGACAGTTTCTCGACCACGAAAGTCTCGCGATAGGGCTCGTCGCCGGGAATGCCTGACTTGCCGCCGAGCGACAGCGTCACGGTGGCGCCGACGCCGGCCGCATGGGCGGCCTTCGCCGATTCCGGATCGTAGATCACGCCGGTCGCGGCGCTGGCCTTGTTGCGCACCAGCGCGCGCAGCATGCCCGTCGTATCGGAATCGCCGCCGGCGCCGGGATTATCCTGGGTGTCGGCGATGATGATCGGCTTGTTCGCGCTCTTCGACAGTTCCATGGCGTGGCGCACGCCGTCGTCCGGCGACCAGATCTTGCCGTCGAAATCGTCCTCGTGGCTTTCGATCAGCTTGACGATCGCATCGGCTGCACGGTCGGCGTCTTCCTGCGTCCTGCCATAGGCGAACACGCTGGGCCCGCAATCGCGGAAATCGGCGGCGGGGAAGCCGGGCGCGAAGGACAGCGTCGGAACCGCATCGCTTTCGAGCGCGGCGAGCTGCTCGTAGATGCCCTTGGTGGGAAAGTCGTTGGTGCACTGCCAGCTGATCGCGATCAGGAACGGCAATTGGCGGAACGACTTTGCCAAGCGCTGCTTCGTCTTCAGGAGCAGGGCGAGGTGACGCGCAGCGGCGCGGCCGGTCTCGGCCATGTCGACATGCGGATAGGTACGGTAGGCGATCAGCGCGTCCGAATGTTCCATCATCGCGGGCGTGACATTGGCGTGCAGGTCGAGGCTTGCGACCAGCGGAACATCCTTGCCGATGACGCGGCGCACACGCGCCAGAATCTCGCCTTCGCCGTCGTCGAGATGCTCGGTCACCATCGCGCCGTGCAGGTCGAGATAGACGGCATCGAGCGGGCCGGCGGCCTTGATGCCGTCAACCATCACCTTCACGATGCGCTCGAAGGCATCCTCCGTGACATGTGCCGAGGGGCTTGCCCCACACGCAATGGTCGGAACCAGTTCCCAGCCATTGGCCTCGGCGCTGTCGGCGAAGCCGGCAAGGCCGACATTGATGCGGCGCATCACCTTCAGCACATCAGGCCCTTCAGTCATCGCCGGCCAGCCGCCGCCATGCTGGAAGTCCGCGAAGGTCGCCTTGGTCGGCGCGAAGGTGTTGGTCTCGTGCAGGAAGCCGCCGACGGCGATACGTGTCATCAATTCAAGTCCAGTCGATCAAAAGTTGCGCGACGTTAGCCCCGCCTTTGCGCGGAGAGCAAGGCGGGAAGCAATCGCGCCGCGCATAGGGTCAAGCTGTTTTGGGAATGCTGCGGGCTATTGTGAGCCACTCCGCCAACTAACTCTCGGTGTCGTCCCGGCGAAGGCCGGGACCCATAACCCCAGGGGGATGTTTGGCGAAGATTGGTCGTTAGGGACTAGCACCACGCGCGACGGAAAGAATCCGCGGTATGGGTCCCGGCCTTCGCCGGGACGACACCTGAGAGTGTTGCTACAGCGTCGCCCCCACGCCCTCCGACACCGGCCGGAAATTCGCAAAATCCCAGTCGCGGCCGGGGGCGGCATCCAGCAGCGCCTTGGTGTAGGCCTCCTTCGGATGCGTCAGCACTTCGGCGGCGGGGCCCTGTTCGACGACGCGGCCGTGCTGCATCACCACGACCTCGTCGCAGATTTGCGCTGCGACGCGCAAATCATGGGTGATGAACAGGATGGCGATGCCGAGCCGCTTCTGGATCTCGTCCAGCAGTTCCAGCACCTGAGCCTGCACCGAGACGTCGAGCGCCGAGACCGCTTCGTCCGCGACCAGCACGTCCGGATCGAGCGCCAGCGCACGCGCAATCGCAATGCGCTGCCGTTGGCCGCCTGAGAACTGGTGCGGATAGCGCGTCACCGCGTCGGCGGGCAGGCCGACCAGCTCGAGCAGCTCGCGCGCCCGCTTCGTCGCATCGGCATGCGAGGTGCCGTAATTGATCGGCCCTTCCGCGATGCTCTCGCCGACGGTGACGCGCGGGTTGAGCGAACGGTAGGGATCCTGGAACACGATCTGGATCTTCTGCCGGTGCGGCTGCAGCAGGCGGCGCGAGATGTCGGCGATCTCCCGGCCGGCAAGGCGGACGCCGCCCGAGGTCGGATCGATCAGGCGGACGATGCAGCGCGCCACGGTGGACTTGCCCGAGCCGCTCTCGCCGACGATGCCGAGCGTGCGGCCCTTGCGCAGCGTCAGCGTGACCTTGTCGGCGGCGACGACCTCGCGGCCTTTGCCGAAGAACGCGCGCTCCTTGTAGATCTTGCTGAGGTCGTTGGCCTCGAGCACCACCGGCTCGCGGCTCTCCTCGCGCGGCGGCCGCGGCACCAGGCTCGGCACCGACGCCAGCAGATTGCGGGTGTATTCCATGGTCGGGTTGCGCAGCACGGTCTCGAGCGGGCCGGTCTCGACGAGGCGGCCCTGCCGCATCACGGCGACGCGGTCGGCGATCTCGGCCACCACGCCCATGTCGTGGGTGATGAACAGCACGGCGGTGCCGTGGTCGCGCTGGAGCTCGCGGATCAGCGACAGGATCTGCTTTTGCGTGGTGACGTCGAGCGCGGTGGTCGGCTCGTCCGCGATCAGGAGCTTCGGCTCCAGCACCAAGGCCATCGCGATCATGATGCGCTGGCGCTGGCCGCCGGAGAGACGATGCGGGTAAGAGGCGAAGATGCGCTCGACCTGGGGCAGGTGGACCTGCTCCATCATGTCGAGGATGCGCTTCCTGCGCGCTCTCGCGTCGAGCCTGGTATGGGCGCGCAGCACCTCGTCGATCTGGCGGCCGACCGGGACCACCGGATTGAGCGCGGTCATCGGCTCCTGGAAGATCATCGCCATCTGCGTCGCGCGGAGCTGGCGCAGGCGGCGGTCGGTGGCGGTGAGCAGCTCCTCGCCGACCAGCTTGACGCTGCCGGCGGTCGGAACCAGCGTGCCCTTCGGCAACAGGCCCATCGTGGTGAGCGAGGTCACCGACTTGCCCGAGCCGCTTTCGCCGACGAGGCACAGCGTCTCGCGCTCGCGCACCTGGATCGAAATGCCGTCGATGATCTTGTTTCCGCCGGGCTTCCTGCCGACGGAGACGACGAGGTTGCTGATGTCGAGAACGGGGTTGGTCATCGCTTGATTGGTCATTACTTGCCTTCCCGCTGCTTCATGCGGGGATCGAGGGCGTCACGGGCCGCGTCGCCGATCAGGTTGATGCTGAGGATGGCGATCGAGAGCAGAAGGCCCGGCCAGAAGATCAGCGAGGGCTTGATCTGGAAGTACTGGCGGCCCTCGGCCATGATGTTGCCCCAGGTCGGCGTTTCCGGCGAGATGCCGGCGCCGAGGAAGGACAGGATCGCTTCGGTGAGGATCGCGGAGGCGCAGACATAGGTGCCCTGGACGATCAGCGGCGCGATCGTGTTCGGCATCAGGTGCCGCCACATGATCTTCGGCAGGGACGAGCCGACCGAGATCGCGGCCTCGACGTAAGGCTCCTCGCGCGCCGACAGCACGACCGAGCGGACCAGGCGGGCCACGCGCGGGATCTCGGGGATGGTGATCGCGATCAGCACGGTCCAGAGGCTGGCGCCGGAGAGCGAGACCACCGCGATGGCGAGCAGGATGCTCGGCATCGCCATCAGGCCGTCCATGATGCGCATCATCACGGCATCGACCAGTTTGAAGAAGCCGGAGACGAGGCCGATCGCGAGCCCGATGACGATCGAGAGGATCGCCGAGCCGATGCCGATCAGGAGCGAGATGCGGCCGCCATAGACCACGCGTGACGCCAGATCGCGGCCATAGGCGTCGGTGCCGAGCAGGAACTGCGCCGAGGCCGGCTTCAGCCGCTGCGACGGCGCGAGCTGGATCGGATCATGCGGCGCGATCAGCGGCGCGAGGATCGAGATCAGCACGATCAGCGCGAGCAGGCAGGTCGCCGTCGCGATGATCGGCGTCGAGGTGAGGAATCCGAAACGGGGCCGCAGCGGCGACGTGATCGGGATGGAGGACTGGGGAAGGGTATCGACCGACATTTTGCTCTTGTCCTTGCCTCAGTACCGGATCCGGGGATCGAGCAGGGTGTAGGCGACATCGATGAGGAGATTGACGACGACGTAGATCAGCGAGGTCAGCAGGATCATCGCCTGGATCACCGGATAGTCGCGCGCCAGCACCGCATCGACGGTGAGGCGCCCGATGCCGGGGATGTTGAACACGCTCTCGGTGACGACGACGCCGGAGATCAGCAGCGCAAAGCCGGTGCCGATCACGGTGATCACGGGCACGGCGGCGTTGCGCAGCGCATGCCGCATCATCACCGCGACTTCGTTGATGCCTTTGGCCCGCGCCGTTCGCACGTAGTCTTCGCCGAGCACGTCGAGCATCGCTGCGCGCGTCATGCGCGCGATCAGCGCGATGTAGATGAAGGACAGGGCGCAGGTCGGCAGGATGATGCGCTCGAAGAACGGCCCGAAGCCGTTGAAGATGCTGCGGAAGCCCTGCACCGGCACCAGGCGCAGATCGATCGCGAAGACCTCGATCAGGACATAGCCGACCACGAACACCGGCACCGAGAAGCCCAGCACCGACAGGCCCATCACGAAACGGTCGATCCAGGTGCCGTGCTTCCACGCCGCGATCACGCCCAGCGGCACGGCGACGATGACGGCGAGGATGATGGTGCACAGCGCGATCGAGATCGACGGCTCGACGCGTTGGCCGATCATCTTGATGACCGGCAGGTTGGAGATCAGCGACGTGCCGAGGTCGCCGTGCAGCAGCTTGTTCACCCAGGTGATGAACTGCACGATCAGGGGCTCGTTGAGGCCGAGCGATTCGCGGATGCGCTCGAGGCGTTCGGGCGTCGCGTTGTCGCCGGCGAGGATCGCGGCGGGGTCGCCCGGCGTCAGCCGCAGCAGCAGGAACACGAACAGCGCGACGACGCCCATCACGGGCACCGCGGCGAAGATTCGGCGAATGAGATATCCGAGCAAGTTGGATCCGTTGGATTAGAGTCAAATCGGCCGCAAGGCCTTCAGCAGGTTGCCATCAGCCTAACATTTCAGCAATTCCCGTGCCATCCGGGCCACAGGTTTTGCGGGGCGGGCATTTGTTTTGTGGCCCGTGCCCCTCTAGCCGTCATTCCGGGGCGATGCGGAAGCATCGAACCCGGAATCTCGAGATTCCGGGTTCGCGTCTGCGACGCGCCCCGGAATGACGACCTTCGCTACTCCAGCGTCGCCAACAGCCCCGCCATCAGGCGGCCGCGTTCGACCAGGCTCTCGACCTCGATATACTCCTCCAGCGTGTGGCCGTTGGCACCACGCACGCCCAGGCCGTCGAGGGTGGGGATGCCCATGGCGCCGGTGAAATTGCCGTCGGAACCGCCGCCGGAACTGGCATGCGGCAGCTCGGCGCCGAGCGATTTGGCGATGCCGCGTGCCTTTTCGTACAGCGCCATGGTGCCGGCATCCGGCTCCCATACCGGCCGCGTCACGCCGCGCGTCACCTTGAAGGTGACGTCGTTGTTGGTGCCGGACAGGGCCAGCATCCGCTCGACGCCGCGGTCGAGATCGGCCTGGCGCTTGGCCATCGACAGCGCCTCGCCGGTCGCGGTCGTGGCAACGCAGTTGACCCACTGGCCGCCATGCACGACGCCGACCGAGAAAGTGCAATCCTCGCTCGTCATGGCGTCGATCGCGAGAATCTGCCGGGCCATTTCGCGGATCGCCGAACGTCCCGCCGACAGCGTCGCGCCGGCATGGCTCGGCCGTCCGGTCGCCTCGAGATTGAAACGTGCGATGGCGTAACGTCCGGTGGTGACGCCGTTGTCGGCGCGGCCGGGCTCGGGCACCAGCACGTATTTATTGCGTGCGGCTTCCGCCTCGATGATGTCGCGGGTCGACGGCGTGCCGACCTCCTCGTCGGGCGTGAACAGCACGGTGATCGGCAGCGGCGTGGTGAAGGATGCGCGCGCGAGCTGCCGGATCGCTTCCAGCGAGAGGTAATTGCCGCCCTTCATGTCGTAGATGCCGGGGCCGTAGCACTTGTTGCCCTCGCGCCGCCATTTCAGCTTCTCGATGGTGCCGACCGGATGGACGGTATCCATGTGACCGGCGATCAGGATTCCCGGCTCGCCCTGCCTGGGATGCGGAAAGCGCGCGCGGACGACGCCGCCAAAGCCCTGACGGCCGGCGATGCGTTCGATCGTCGCACCCATGATCGCCATATCCCGCGCTGCGATATCGAGCATGCGGTTCACCGCGCTCGCGTCCCAGGTCGGGCTTTCGCATTCCACCCAGGTACGCAGGCCCTCGAGCATGGCCTCGGAATCGAAGGGAAGATTGGCTGGATTCATCTTAATCTCTCTCAGGCTGCGAAAGATGGAACGCGCATTGCATCGGCGCGGGGCAGGACAAGCAGGGGAGCGTTGTAGAGCTAAACCGATCTTTGTGGAGCCCGTGCGCGCGCCGCGAGGGCTTGCAGCGAAACCGGATTGACGCGCTCAACACTGTCTGCAAGTCTCGAAAAGATAAAGGCATTGCATGAGGTTAGTTCGCCCAAGGAACGAACCGAATGCTCAATCAATAACCCGCCTTTGACCAGTTTCACGTCAGGAGAAACTTTATCCATGTCCAACTTCATGCGCCGGGGGTCTCGCGCGTTCGCCTCCAAACTTGCGCTGTCGGTCGTCGCGCTTTCGACGGCACTGGCCTCGCCGGTGCTTGCGGCCGGCAAGACCATCACCGCGGTGATGCATTCCGACCTGCGCATCATCGACCCGATCTTCACCACGGCCTACATCACGCGCGACCATGGCTACATGGTCTACGACACGCTGGTGGCCCCGGATTCGAGCTTCAAGATCCAGCCGCAGATGGCGGACTGGAAGATCTCCGACGACAAGCTGACTTACACCTTCACGCTGCGCGACGGTCTGAAATGGCATGACGGCGCGCCGGTGACGGCGGAAGACTGCGTTGCCTCGCTCAAGCGCTGGGCCGCGGTCGACGGCATGGGCCAGAAGCTCATGGACTTCACGGCGAGCATCGAGGCGACCGACGCCAAGACCATCACGTTGAAGTTGAAGGAGCCCTACGGCCTCGTGCTCGACTCCATCGGCAAGCCGTCCTCGCGCGTTGCCTTCATGATGCCGAAGCGTCTCGCCGAAGTGCCGCCGGACAAGCAGATCCCCGAGCAGATCGGCTCGGGTCCCTTCAAGTTCGTGCAAGGTGAGTTCCAGCCCGGCGTGAAGGCGGTCTACGTCAAGAACACCGACTACGTGCCGCGCAAGGAGCCGGCGAGCTGGACCTCCGGCGGCAAGGTGGCGAAGGTCGACCGCGTCGAATGGATCACGATGCCGGACTCGCAGACCGCGGTGAACGCGCTGCAGTCGGGCGACATCGACTTCATGGAGAACCTGCCCTACGACATGCTGCCGGTGCTGGAAGCGAACAAGGAGATCACGATCGAGGTCTCCAACAAGTTCGGCTTCCAGACCCTCGGCCGCATGAACTTCCTCTATCCGCCGTTCGACAACGTGAAGGTGCGCCGTGCGGCCTTCCTGGCGATGAACCAGAAGGACGTTCTCGACGCGCTCGTCGGCAACGCCAAGTACCAGAAGGTCTGCGGCGCGTTCTTCGTCTGCGATACGCCGTTCGCGACCGATGTCGGCGCCGAAACCCTGGTGAAGGGCAACGGCATGGCGGAAGCCAAGAAGGCGCTCGCCGAGTCCGGCTATGACGGCACCCCGGTCGTGGTGATGGCGCCCGGCGACGTCACGACCCTCAAGGCGCAGCCGATCGTCGCAGCCCAGCTGCTGCGCGAGGCCGGGTTCAAGGTCGACCTGCAGGCGACCGATTGGCAGACGGTGGTGAGCCGCCGCGCCAGCCAGAAGCCGCCGAAGGAGGGTGGCTGGAACATGTTCTTCACCAACTGGGTCGCGGCCGACGTCGCCAACCCGATCGCCAATCTCTCGATCGGCGGCCAGGGCAAGAAGGGCTGGTTCGGCTGGGCGGAAAACGCCAAGATCGAGCAGCTCAAGGACGCCTTCGTCCGCGCGTCCTCGATCGACGACCAGAAGAAGATCGCGGCCGACATCCAGAAGGAAGCCTATGAGCAGGTGATCTACATCCCGCTCGGGCAGTACCTGCTGCCGAGCGGCTGGCGCAAATCGCTCACCGGCGTGCTCGACGGCCCGGCAACCCCGCTGTTCTGGAACGTCGACAAGTCGGAGTGATGTTGAAGGCGCTTCCCGCGCCTTGCTGACGGACCATCCCGCGGCGCCGCCGTCCCCGGCGGCGCCGCTTCCCAGGAGAATGACGATGTTCCAACTCGTGCGGTGGGGGCGTCTTGCGTTCGCCCCAAGACTTACGCTTTCGGTCCTGGCGTTTTCGGTCTTGGCGTTGTCGGCACCGGCTTCGCCGGCTCTTGCCGCGGGCAAGACCATCACCGCCGTGATGCATTCGGATCTGCGCATCCTCGATCCGATCTTCACCAGTGCCTACATCTCGCGCGACCATGGCTACATGGTCTACGACACCCTGATCGCCACCGATTCGAGTTTCAAGATCCAGCCGCAGATGGCGGACTGGAAGATCTCCGACGACAAGCTGACCTACACCTTCACGCTCCGCGATGGGCTGAAGTGGCATGACGGTGCGCCGGTCACCGCGGAGGATTGCGTCGCCTCGCTGAAGCGCTGGGCGCAAGTCGACGGGATGGGACAGCAGATGATGCTGTTCACCGCGAGCATCGAGGCGACCGACGCCAAGACCATCACGCTGAAGCTGAAGGAGCCGTACGCGCTCGTGCTGGAGTCGATCGGCAAGCCGTCCTCGCGGGTCGCTTTCATGATGCCGAAGCGTCTGGCCGAGACGCCGGTGGAAAAGCAGATCCCCGAACAGATCGGCTCCGGCCCCTTCAAATTCGTGCAGGGTGAATTCCAGCCTGGGGTGAAGTCGGTCTACGTCAAGAACACCGACTATGTGCCGCGCAAGGAGCCGGCGAGCTGGACCGCCGGCGGCAAGGTGGTGAAGGTCGACCGCGTCGAATGGATCACGATGCCGGACTCGCAGACGGCGCTGAACGCGCTGCAGTCGGGCGACATCGATTTCATGGAATACCCCGCCATCGACATGTTGCCCGCCATCGAAGCCGACAAGGAGCTCAAGATCGAGATCCTGAACAAGTTCGGCTTCCAGACGGGCGCGCGGATGAACTTCCTTCATCCGCCCTTCGACAACGTCAAGGTCCGCCGCGCGGCATTCCTGGCGATCAAGCAGAAGGACGTGCTCGATGCGCTGATCGGCAATTCCAAGTACTACAAGACCTGCGCCGCGGCCTTCATCTGCGACACGCCGTTCGCGACCGAGGTTGGTGGAGAGACGCTGGCGAAGGGCGGCGATATCGCGGCGGCCAGGAAGGCGCTCGCGGAGTCCGGTTACGACGGGGCGCCCGTCGTGCTGATGGCGCCGGGCGACGTGCTGTTGCTGAAGGCCCAGCCGATCGTGGTGGCCCAGCAACTGCGCGAGGCCGGCTTCAATATCGACCTGCAGGCCACCGACTGGCAGACGGTGGTGAGCCGGCGCGCCAGCCAGAAGCCGCCGAAGGAGGGCGGCTGGAACATGTTCATCACCAACTGGGTCAGCGCGGACGTCGACAACCCGATCTCCAACGTCGCCGTCGGCGGCCAGGGCAAGAAGGGAGGCTGGTTCGGCTGGGCGGAGGACGCCAAGATCGAGCAGCTCAAGGACGCCTTCGTTCGTGCCGCCTCGCTGGACGAGCGCAAGAAGATCGCGGCCGAGATCCAGAAGGAAGCCTACGACCAGGTGCTCTACATGCCGCTCGGCCAGTATCAGGCGCCCAGCGCCTGGCGCAAGTCGTTGACCGGTGTGATCGACGGCCCGGCCACCCCGGTGTTCTGGAACATCGACAAGTCCGAGTAAGGCGAGGGCGCATCCCGCGCCTTGCACCTCGACCATCGCGCGGCGCCGCTGTCATCAGCGGCGCCGTTTTTGCGTTGGTTGAGAAGGCGCCACCGCTTTTAACCTTTCTAGTTTCTGATCATTGCTATTTGTTTCTATCCTGAAATAAATGTGTCGTCTTCGCGCATCACTTTCCTTTCCTCATTTGCTTCCCGTGCCGCTCGATTTTGCATTCCAGGCGATGGCCGCACGGTCTGATCGCACGCCCGCGCGCTGGCGCCGGCCCTTCCTGCGCTGGCTCGACCGCGTCGAGGCGGGCTGGGCGGTGCCGCTTCTCATCGCGTGCTTCGTTGCGGTCTGGACGGTCTATCTCGCCGTCGCCTATGCCGGCGGCGGGCTGCATCCCGATACGCTCGAGGCCTGGACGCTGGGGCGGAATTTCGCCTTCGGCTATCACAAGCATCCGCCGCTGATGGGATGGGTTGCGGCGGCGTGGACCTCGGTGTTTCCGCTCAGCGACTGTTCGCTGCAATTGATGGCGATGGCCAACGCCGGGCTTGCGCTGTTCTTCGTCGATCTGATCTCGCGGCAGTTCGTGACCGGGCACAAGCGCGTCCTGGTGCTGCTGCTGTTGATGCTGACGCCGGCCTATCAATTCCACGCCCAGCGCTTCAACGCCAATGCGGTGCTGCTTGCGGCCTGGCCGCTGGCGACCTGGTGCTTCCTGCGCGCGTTCGAGACCCGCACCGTGATGTGGGCCGTCGCAGTCGGATGCACGACGGCGCTGGCGATGGTCGGCAAATATTACTCGATCTTCCTCGTCGCGAGCTTCGCCTTTGCCGCGCTGGCGCATCCGGGGCGGCGCGCCTATTTCTTCTCGGCCTCGTCCTGGATATCGGCCGTCGTCGGGCTCGCGGTGCTGTCGCCGCATGTCTGGTGGCTCGTGACGACGGGGGCATCGACCTTCACCTATGCGCTGGCCCACGCCCACGGCAATATCGTGAGCTCGCTCGGTGAGGTCAGAAACTTCCTGCTGGGGCTGGCGGCGGCCATGAGCGTATCGGCCGTGTTCTGGGCCTTGATCGCCGGCACGCGGCTGAAGCAGTTTCCGGCCGACTTTGTCGCGATGAGCCCGGGCCTGCGGCTTCTCTTCTACGTCGCGATCGGAACCATCGCGCTGCCGGTGCTGACGTCGCTCGCGATGGGCACGGATTTGCCGTCGCTGTGGGCGTTGCAGGGGCTGTTCCTGTTCGTCGTTCTCGTGGTCTGCGGCACGCGCTATCCGATCGAGCGCTTCTACACCGTCAACGTCACGGTGATCGTGGCCGGCATCGCGCTCGCCGCGGTCCTGGTCGCAGCCCCGATCCATGCCGTCTATCGCAACGACCACGGTTATGAAGAAGGACGGAATGTCTATGCGCCGGCGGCGACCGAGGTGACGCGCGCCTGGCGCGAGCTGACCGGCACGCCGCTGAGCGCCGTGAGCGGCGACGATGCGCTGGCGTTTGCGACGGCATTCTATAGCCCCGACCACCCGCGTTATGCGCGGCCGTTCGAATATCAGTACAATTGGGGCTTGCCGCGCAAGACGACGCTGAGCCGTGGCTGGGCCGCGGTCTGTTTCCGCGACCAGAACGATTGCATCCGCTGGATGGAGTCGGTGGCGTCGCGCGCCGAGCATTTCGTCAGGCGCGAGCTCACCGTGCAGGCGACGCTATGGGGCAAGCCCGGTTCGACGCGGGAGGTGGTGCTGCTGATGGTGCCGCCGCGCGGAAAAAGCGCGGCACCGGAGAGCGCTGCGGAAGATTTCAGCGCCAGCAAGCGGACCGCGGAGTAGGGCACTCGCTCAGCAATGGCTGTCGCGCAGGCGTTCAAGGCCCTCGCTGGCGAACGGCGCGGTGAAGGCGGCCTGCTCCGCATTCGGCTCGGAGCGTTTTGATTCCGCCGGCTCCGAGGCGTGATGGTCTTCGCGGAGTTCCAGTTCCATGGCAGCGCCTTTCGAATTGCTGCAGGACAACATCGAGGGCGCCGCGAAGTTCCTCACGCGATGGGGCGATGATGCGGCTTGAACAGCCGTCCCTTCTCCACCACCAGCACGATCGCGAGCGCCGCCAGCGTCGACAGGAAGAAGCCGATCGAGAACGGCAGCAGCGTGCCGTCGAAACTCTGCCCGATCGCCATGCCGACCACGATGCCGATCAGCGTCGTGATCGAGCCGTAGAGCGAGGAGGCGGTGCCGGCGATATGGCCCTGCGGCTCCATGGCGAGAGCGGTGAAGTTCGCGACCATCATGCCGAACGAGAACATCATCAGCGCGGAGAGCACCATGAACAGGGCGAGCGGCAGCACGCCGAGGATCTCCGTCAGCAGCATCACGCCCGCCACGGCAGTATAGAGCGTCAGCGCGCCATGCGAGATCACGCGCATGCCGAGCCGTCCGACCAGCTGGGAGTTGAGGAAGCCTGCTACGGCCGTGCCGGCCGCGATCGCGGCGAAGGCGACCGGAAAGTAGTGGCCGAGATGATAGACGCCGGTGAAGACCTGCTGGGCGCAGAACACGTAGGCGAACAGCGCGCCGATGACGCTGCCCGCGGCGGTCGCATAGCCGATGGTCTGGCGGTTGGTCACGGTCTGGCGGAAGGCCGAGAGCACGTCGGCGGGCGCCAGCGACCGGCGTTCCGACACAGGAAGCGTCTCCGGCAGCCGCAGCACGCACCATGCGAGCGCGAGCAGGCCGTAGAGCATCAGCACGACGAAGATGCCGCGCCATGCCGTCACCAGCAGCACGGCCTGTCCGAACGAGGGAGCGATCACGGGGACGGCGATGAACACCATCATCGCGAGCGACATCACGCTCGCCATGCGGCGCCCGACATAGCAGTCGCGCACGATCGAGGTCGCGATCACGCGCGTCGCCGAGGTGCCGAGCCCTTGCAGCGCGCGCGCCAGCAGCAGCGTCTCGAACGAGGGCGCGGCGACCGCCAGCACGCTCGCCACCGCATAGACCGCCATGCCGCCGAGCAGCACCGGGCGGCGGCCGAAACGGTCCGACAGCGGGCCCATGACGAACTGGCCGGCGCCGAAGCCGATCAGGAAGGTCGACAGCACCAGCTGCAGATGATTGGCGACGGGAATCTGGAAGGCCGCGCCGATGTTGGGCAGCGCCGGCAGCATCATGTCCATCGCAAGCGGATTGAGCGCCATAATGGACGCGATCACGATGACAAATTCGGGAAAACCCATGGGCCGGTGTCCCGAGGACACCCAACCGTCGGCATTGACGTCGGACAAGAAGCACCTCTGAAATTCAGGGCACTTTATCTCCCGTCCATGCTGCGTTGCACAACCCTTGTTTCGGGATGGCTGTCAGGCGAGGCGGCGGCGGACACGAGTTGGTGAGGTAGCCCGTCACCCCGGGAGTTAAAGGCGGCTTAACCGCGGCCCGTCTTCTGCGCGGCCTCGACGAGGCCGAGCGCCAATTGCCCCGCGGTCTCGACATAGGCGAGATCGCGGTGGATCAGCATCACGGTGGTGGCGCCGTCGAGCAGGATCAGGATCTGGCGTGCCAGCGCCGCCGCATCGCGCAAGCCCTGCGCGCGCAATTCGGTCGCAAGCCACGCCTCGAAGCGCTTCTTGTGGGCCGCGCCGGCCTTGACCGCGGGATGCGCCGGGGTGTTCGCGAGCTCGGCGATGGTGCGGAGGAATCCGCAGCCGCGCCAGCGCGGCGTGTTCACGGAGTGGCCGAGCCTGGTGAAAAGGCCGCGGACCTTGTCGGCAGCGCTGCCGTCGGTCTCGGCGAACCAGCGCATGTAGAGCTCCAGCGTCGGCTGATCCCTCGCCGCGATGGTCTCGGCGACGAGCTCGTCCTTGCCAGTGAAATGATAATAGAGCGTCTTCTTGGTGACGCCGGCCTTCTCGGCGACGGCGTCCATGCTCACCGCCCTGATGCCTTCGCCATAGAACAGGCGCGTCGCCGCAACGACGATCTGTTCGCGCGTGCTGTCACCCTGTCTCGGCATCGATCCAATGTATACTGCCTAGTGAGTATACACGGCAAGCCTGCTGTGGCTGACTTCCTGATCTGTTCGACCTGGAAGGAGCCTTCACTTGCCCGATCTCGTCCTCTCGGAAACGCGCGGCGCCGTCGCGTTATTGACGTTCAATCGCCCGAACAAGCTCAATGCACTGAGCTACGCGCTCATCGACCGCCTGATGGTGCTCCTCGACCGGATCGAGGACGATGCCGGCATCCGCGCCGTCGTGCTGACCGGTGCCGGCGAGCGGGCCTTCTCGGCCGGCGCCGACATCGCCGAATTCTCTGAGAGCGTGAGGGGCGGGCCCGATGCCGCGGTCAAGGCGTTCGTGCGGCGCGGCCAGGCGATGACGGCGCGTCTGGAGGCGTTTCCGAAGCCCGTCATCGCCGCGGTCAACGGCATCGCCTTCGGCGGCGGCTGCGAGATCACGGAAGCCGTGCATCTTGCCGTCGCGAGCGAGCGGGCAAGCTTCGCCAAGCCCGAGATCGCCATCGGCATCACGCCGACCTTCGGCGGCACTCAGCGCCTGCCGCGGCTCGCGGGCCGCAAGCGGGCGCTGGAATATCTCCTGACAGGAGATTCCTTTTCACCGCAGCGAGCCCTGGAGATGGGACTGGTCAATCGCGTCGTGCCGCACGCGCAGCTCCTGGATGCCGCCTTCGCGCTGGCGGATCGCATCAACAGGCATTCGCAGCTCGCGGTCGCCCGGGTCATCACCGCCGCCACGCGCGGCCTCAACGTCTCCATCGCCGAAGGCCTCGCCATCGAGGGCGAGCAGTTCGCGCGCATGGCGGCGACACAGGACACGCGCGAGGCGCTCGACGCCTGGCTGGCGGCCCGCGCGTCGCGGTAGGAGAGGCCGGTTCCGCCCGCCGCGGCGCGGGCCGGCAACCAAACATTCACCATAAGGCCTTGGCGGCCGCATCAGGGAGATGAATCCGCAACCCATCCTCCCCATTGTGGGTCTGACGGGCGCCGCGAAAGGCGCCCCGTGGAACCCGTAAAGGCAGGTATTTCGCACGTGTCCGACGCGAGCGGCATAGCACGATGGCTCGGCCCTTCGGTCGACACGACCGCGCGGCGGAACACCTGGCTTGCCTGCCTGATCGCGCTCACCGCGCTGCTGGTGCTCGGCAATCTCGTTGCCGACGCCACGCTTCCGCTGAACTACGGCTGGGACGTTCGCGTCAATTGCGCCGCGGTCGATGCCCATGCCGCCGGGCTCGATCCGTACTTCGTCAAAAATCTGAAGGGCACCAGGTTCTCCTATCCCTATCTGCCCGTCACGCTCGACGCGTTTCGCCCGTTATGCGCGGGCAATTTTCTCGTCGGTCATTACAGGGGTGTCTATCTCGTCCTCGCCGTGCTCTGCGCGCTGATCCTGCCCGGTCTCGGCCGCGCGCGGACCAGCCCGCGCGACGTCGCGCTGAGGGGGCTGTGCGCGCTCGGCGCGTTTGTCGGCTTCGAATGGGTGCTGGCGTCGGGGAATTTCGCGATGCTGGCCGGCGTGCTGACTGCGGTTGCGTTGAGGCTCCTGCTGCGCCCATCGGCATCCGGTGCCTGGGACCGCGGCTTCCCGCTTCGTCTCAGTGGGGCCGCGCTGCTTGGCCTCGTGACCTCGTTCAAGCTGGTGTTCTGTCCCGTGCTCGCCGCGCTCTATTTCCTGCCGTTGCCGCGCAGCCGCAAGCTGGCGCTGATCGCGGTGGCCGCGCTCGGCTTCGCGTTGCCGATCCTGATATCGCGGGTGTTCTACGCCGATCTGTTCGCGAGCTGGCTGCTGGCGATTGCAGGGCAGATCCCGGATCAGCATGCCGTCGATCTCGTGGAAACCAATCCGTCGCTGCTGTTGCTCGCGCACAGTCTGCTGGAACAGGCCGGGCTCGGCGACAGCAAGCCGCTGATGCTCGCGGTCTATGCGCTCGCGGCCCTCGCGCTCGTGCTCGCGCCGTTCGCGCTGTCCGTCCTGCGCGCGGTCGGCAGCGGACCGGTCGGGGCAGGGGGATCGCTCCTGGCACGGCTCGATCGCTGGCTGATCGACCATCCCCATGCGGCCTCGCGCATCACCGTGCTCGCGATGTTCGCGCTCTACGTCACCTCGCCGCGCCTCAAGGAATATGCCTTCTTCGAGCTCGCGGTCTATGCCGCGGTCCTCATCGCCGATCTTCCGGCCGTGGCACTCGCCGCCATGCTCGGCGCCGGTGTGCTCGCGCCCGGCCTGATCTCGATGACGGGACACACGGTGGAGGGCAGCTTTACTCTCCTCATCGTCGCGCTCACATGCTTCTGGATCCTGCTGCTCGATTTCCGAGCCGAGCCGGTGCGGCGCGAGCCGGAGGAGTTGCGTCCATGACGAGCCTCGCCTCGTCCGCAGACGCCGGGTCCCCGGCTGCAAGCGTCTCGGATAGCCGCTGGCAGACCTGGCTGATCCTGGTCGCGGCGATGCTCGTCGCGATGTCTGTCTCGGTCGACTTCGCCGCGGAAGACAGCTTTGGCTGGGACGTGCGGGTGAATTGCCTGGCTGTGGATGCGCACGCCGCGGGGATCGATCCCTATTTCGTTAGGAATCTGAAGGACACCAAGCTTTCCTATCCCTATCTCCCTGTCACGCTCGATGCCTTCCGGCCGCTCTGCGCCGGCGGTTATCTCGTCGCCCATTACAAGGCGATCTATCTGGTTCTCGCGGTGATCTGCGCGCTGCTGCTGCCCCGCCTCGGCATGGCGCGCCGTGGCTGGCGCGACACCGTGCTGCGGGCCGTCATCGTGCTGGGCGGTTTCCTCGGCTTCGACTGGGTCGTTGCGACCGGCAATTTCGAGATCCTGAGCGGGCTGCTGACGGCCGCCGCGCTCGCATTGTTGCTGCGTCCCGCGCAGTCCGCGGAGCGGGGCGATGCGAGCCTGGCACCTCAGCTCGCCGGCGCCGCCGTGCTCGGCCTCGTCACGGCGTTCAAGCTGGTGTTCCTGCCGATTCTCGCCGCGCTCTATTTCCTGCCGCATCCGCGACGCCGCAAGCTTCTCCTGATCGCGGTCGCGGCCGGCATGTTCGTCCTGCCGATCCTGGTCTCGCTGGCGTTCTACCCTGATCTGTTCCGGAGCTGGGTCAGCGCGATCACCGGCCAGATTCCCGGACAGCATTCGCCCGCGAGCGAGGTCAACCAGTCGCTGCTCCTGCTTGCATCGTCGCTGGCCGGCTCCATCGGGCTCGCCGGCAGCAAGCCGTTCGTCATCGGCCTCTACGCGCTCATCGCGGTGACGCTGGTGCTTGCGCCTTTCGCGGTGTCCGTGTGGCGCATGTTCAGGTGGGAGGCCGGGCTGGGCAAGACCGCGCTGCTGTCAGCGTTCGACGACTGGCTGGTGCAGCATCCCGCCGCCGCGATGCGCATCACCGTGCTCGCGATGTACGCGCTCTATCTCTGCACGCCGAGGCCAAAGGAATACACCTTCTTCCAGGTGGCGCTCTATGCCGCCGTTCTCATTGCCGAGCTGCCAGCGGCGCTGATGGTCGCCGCGCTCATTGTTGCGGTCTTCATCCCGATCCTGGCGTCAGCCTCCGTCACCGCCTTCATGGGCGGCTACGGCCAGCTCACGCTCGCGCTGATCTGTTTCTGGATCCTGCTTCCGCGCCAATCGCAGCGCGCTTGATCTCATCGCGGCGCAGAGGCCTGCGGCGCGGTGTAGAGGCTCATATAGGCGCCGGTATAGTCTTCCTTCCAGCCCCTGCGGCCGACAAGGAACTGCCGGAGCTGTTCGTGGCCGCGGACCCAGAGCACCGCATCGATTTTGTATTTGCTGATCACCGTGTCCCAGGCGGCCTCGTCGATGTCCCAGCGCACCAGCTTGAGATAGTCGCGCAGCAACTCGTCCGGGTAGGCGGTCGCGGCCCGGCCGTCCACGAACATCGGCACCTTGCCGTGGGTGCGGAAGATCAGGAGCCCGCCGGAATTCCAGTGGTTCAGCACGCGCGAATGCGTGGAATGCGTGAGCAGATAGGCGGCATCCTCGTCCGAGAGCATCTCCGGCAGCGCCAGCGCCGGCCTGACCTGCAGGAAGCTCAGCGGCAGCACGACCATTCCGGCGATCCCGGCCGCCAGCATCGCGCGGCGGATATCGAGCCTCGCGAGGTGCGCGGGCAGCAGGCGGTCGACGTGAAGCGCCATCGGCACCGCGGAGAAGATGAAGAAGAACGCGATGTACCTGAACTGGTAGAGGCCGAGAGCCAGGAACAGCCATGCCAGCAGGCGCGGCTCCACGGGAATGGGTTTTGAGTTGCGGTAGCACAGCTCGAGCGCGATGAAGGTCAGCGCATAGGCGATGCCGGGGATGCTTCCGGGCAGCTCCATGTTATGGAAGTAGGGGCGCCATTCGCCGATATTGGCCTGGATGAAGTGGCCGAGCGTCGCCATCACACCGTCGTAGATGTGCCATCCCAGCGGATTGACGAAGATCGCGGCGAAGCAGCCGACGCCCGCGAAGCAGTAATTCCGGAAGTTCGGCCAGTCCTGCCGCAGCAGCGCCACGCCGGCGAACACGCCGATGATCGGAAAGGCCAGCATGAAGCCGCCATGAAGATTGACCCACAGCACCATCATCGGCGGCAGCAGGAACCATCTGCGCCGCTGCAGGCATTCGCCGTAGAAGATCACCGCGAACAGCATGGTCGCAATGTTCGGCGATGCCGCAAGATAGGTGTTGGGCGCCGCCTCGTAGCAGGGATAGAGCAGGCATGCGGCGAACACGGTGATGCAGACCGCGGCGGCCGATGCGCCGCTGCGCAGGCAGCAATGCGTGATATATCCGACGATGATTGCGCCGCAGGCGACGACGAGCAGGACGATCCCGGCAAGCCCGGCGTGCTGATACAGCACGCTCGCGATCACGTCCCACAGCCACGACAGATTGTACCAGCGCTTGTCAGCGAGCGTGAACGCCCATGGATCTTGAAACGGAATCTCGCCGCGCTCCCTGATCAGGTCTCCGGCGGCGATGTGCCAGCCGAGATCGTAATGGCTGAGCTGGACCGGCCCGTTCGAGATGTAGAACACCGACAGGAACGCGATCAGGACGAGGTAGATCTCGTACCCGTGCAGATGGCCGCCGAACGCCGTGGGCGCCCCGCCAATCCCCGACCGGGACCAATTCTCGCGCGCGTCCATGAGAGCTCTCACCATCGAAGCCGGCGCCGCAGGCTTTCGCGTTTCCCCTGACGTCCGCGGCGACGGGCGGCAGACATCGTCCGGTTTAGGGGAGGACGGTCTAAGGCCGGGTAAAGGGCGGGTGCACCGGGCGGATTCCGGGGGGCGACGGGAGGGGTGGTAAACGAATGGTTGCGCGTGCGGTGCGTCGGCACGAACCGTCCGGGTTGAGGCGCGGGAAAGTTCCCGTCCAGTTGACCGGATGCGCCGGAAATGGCCAATTCGGCGCAGCACAACCTGCAGGATTCTCGTTGCAGGTGCCGTCGGGGGGGACGATTGCTGGATCGAACGGGGCCATGGGGATGGCGGTGGATATTGGCGGCTACACTTCTACTGGTGCTGCCGGGCTGTATCCTGTCCGAGCGACCTTTGTTCTCACAAAGCGAAGCCACCACGCCCATCGAGCAGGGCAGCTACACCGTGGAGACCCTGAAAGACGGCGTATGGCAACCTGACGAAACTATGTTCGGACGCGTTGTTCGGATAAGCAGGGATGACCGAACCTACAGCATGATGTCCGAGGACGGAAAGGTCGTGATGCGGTTCCTGGTTTTCCTGCCAAGACCGCAATTTTACCTGGCCGAGGTTCAGAAGGGCGCCGACACAGAACGCCTCTATGCGCTGATGTCGGCATGGAACGGCCAGATAACGGTCATGGACGCGGGCTGCACCGAGCTTCGGAATTCGGTGTTGGCCGAGCAGTTCAAGCCCGATGGGGTCAAGACCGTGGGCTACTCTTCGGAATGCTATTTCGCGAGCAAGGAGAGGCTCGTGGCGATGATGAACGCCTATCGGGACATCGCAAAGCCCTTGTTTAGATTCACCAGGGCGGCTGGAGCCGAGCCAGCGAAAAGCGCCGCCATTGGCCAACAGGTCCAAACCGGGGGCTCGATCAGCAACAGCACAGTTGCGTCGGAAGACCCGCAGTTCACACTTTCGGTCTGCAACAAGACCAAGGTGTCGGCGGACTATATTGTCTTCCACCGGCATCGGCAGGAAGAGCAGAAGTGGCAACTGGAGGGATGGTACAAGGCGGAGCCGGGCGCATGCCGTCAGATCAGGATTCCGCGCGGCTACTTCTACATTTCTGCCAATGGGGCGGATGGAAGCGTGTGGTCCGGCAATGACCGCCGCATCTGCATCGTCAATCGCGCCGTCGAGCGTGTCGTCTTTGAAAAGGAGAAATGCCTGGTCGGCGAGACCAACCGGGGTTTTCAAGAGGTGTTCAACAAGGAGGACACCTTCACCTACAACCTGAACCCCGCGCGGCAATGACGACTGTTTCGCATCTCACCAGGAGTGCTGTCGTCGGCATCGTGCTCGGCGGATTGGCAATCCCGCTCGCCGCCTCCGAGCCGGTCGACCAGCAGAACTATGCCAAGGTTACGTTCTGCAACAAATCCCGCGACACGGTTTCCGTGATCGTGATCCATCGCCATTACTACAATTCCACGCTGCAGATGCTCAACGGCTGGAGACAGGTTGCCGCCTCGGAGTGCAGATCCATAGGCAGCTTCCCGCGAGGATCGGTCTGGTTCTATGCAAAGAACAGCAAGGGGGTCGAATGGAAAGCGAGTGATGCCTTCGCCTGCGTCGCCCCGCGCCCTACCGAGCGCGCGATTTATGAGAACGAGAAGTGTGTCGAGGGCGAGGCTCGCCTCGGCTTCTTTCTGAGGACCATGAATGCTGCCGAAGAAACGGTGAGCATCTCCGAATAGAGCTAGTTGCAACGGGTCATTGTGCCCGACGAGCAATGAGAACCTTGAAAGCAACTCGAGTACGTGAGTCGGTTTGCGTCCGCTCGGCTCAAGCGAACATCGATTGCTCCGCCTTGATTTCCCATGCAGGAAAGTTGGAAGCGCCAGAGCCTCGGAGGCTGGACGGGGACGAGTCCCGAAATATTGCAATAAGCATTTTGCATTGGGCTAATGAAGCCCCGCATCTCCGTTTGAGTGACGGTTACCGGAGAGGCGCAACTGCCTCCGTCCATCGCCCAGCGGCCAGTGACATCGCCGCCATCGCCAGGCCCTTGGCTGGTTTGGTCGCTTCCATCCTTGCAGACGCTTGGCCCAACCGAATTGTAATCGATGCATGAAGAGCCCTGGGGGGTATTCATGGCAACCGAGGGCCGGTCATACTGCCTGTCCTTTGCGGAAGGCTGGTCGGGATCACTTCCGAGTGCCGCACCGGGCCGTTCGTAGGTCTTGCTGGGCTTGTCGTCGACGAGGCCGCCAATGCGGACACTGCCGTCCGCCTGTCTGGGATCGAGACTGCCAACGCGAACACCTCCCACGTCGTCCCACTGGGGTCTCGGTGGTGCCGGCGATGTTGCTGGCGGCGAATATTGTGTGCTGCTCGGCGGCCGAGACGTCGTCGTTGTGCTTGGAGGATCGACGGTCCGAGGCACGATCATCGTGATCTTGGGCTTGGAAACCGGGGCCGGAGGCTTGGTGGCCTCCACAGTCGCGGGCGGTTTGGGCGGAGTCGCAGCAGCGGGAGGGGGTTTGGCAGCTGGTGTCGTCGGTTTGCTGGGTGGCGTCACATCGACTTCGAGTTTTTGCCAAGCGCCTTGCTGCGTCGACGTAACAGACGTCGCTTGCGCCCGCGTCAGTCGACCTCCTCGCACCGCTGCATCAATATCCTCGTTGATCGTGTTCTTCGGAAAGCGGCTGGCGGCGTCGGTGTTGGCTTTGCCCTGTTGATAGGCGGCTTCGAATGTGCGGGCCGCTTCGCGCTGCCTTTGGGCTTCGGTCACGGTATTATCAACGGTTTTGACGATGAAGGTCGCTGTAGGGCGTGCCACAAAGCCGACGAGGGGCGCCGCCTCGGGACCCAGGGCGGCGGTACCGGCCGCTGTGATGACCCTTGTCAATCCGATCTCGGAGCCGGCAATGATGGCCCCGCGACCGCTGCCGGCGTTCCCAACGATGGCAACGTCCTTGATTACGCCGAGCCCCTTTGCGGCCGACTTGATGGCTGCGTTGTCGGCCGCCTCACCCCATCGCTTGTAAACGGATTTTGTCAAACCGATAGCATCGACATATCCAGGCTCTGCAAGAGCGCAGTCCACGGCCAGGATGCTTGCAGCAGCGCCGCCCAAGATGGCCATATGGCGTGTTCGCGGCAATGATGCCCCCGCTAGTCTACGATATACTGGGTAAGCTGCGATTTCGTCTTGCAGGCCGAGATATCCTTCTCCATCAGGACGAAGGTGCGGACCCGCCCGATCACCGTGTCACCAAAGACGAACACCGGTGTTTCGCCTCCGACGCGGAGCAGTAACTTCACCGATGATTTGACGTCGCCGCTCATTCGGTCGTCAGGCAGGAAGCTGTCGCGCTCCTGCATGAAAGCCTGGCGGATGAAATCAAAGCAAGGGTCGTCTTTGTTCTCTTCGATGAGCTTCATATACGCGATCATGCCGTTCGCGATCGCATTCCGCTCGGCCTCGTCGAAGACATGCTTCCGGAACAGCGCCGAGACGTCGGACTTCTTCATGATGTCGTGCAGTTGTGCCAGGACCGTTGGTCGCTGTACGACGAGCGTAATGAAATCCTGCTTCTGATCGGGGATTGCCAGAGCTGCCGCGATATTCGCTCCGGACGCGAATTCGACGCTCTTGAGCTTCCCTCCGTCGAATTCAGCCAGGGCAAAGACGTCCGCGAGAGAATTGTACAGGATGTAACGCTTCCCGTCGCTGTCAACCGGGTCGACGGCGGAGAAGCGGATGACATATTCGGCCATGATCTGGAAGGCCGCACGGTCTGCCGTGTCCGCGATCTGTGTTTTGGCGCGTAAGAGGACGCTCAAGACTGCGTCGGTCGCGATCTCAAGGTCGGCACCTCTAAGCGCGAAGGAAGGTGCATAGGAACGCCATGCGTCCTGATCGTCCCGCAGCGCCAGCGCCTGCTCCGCTGTTGCGGGATTGGAAAGCAGCATCACCAGGACGGCGCCAAGGCCCAGGAGGTCGAGCGCTCGTCTCATGGTTTTTCGGTTCGGCTTGCAATCGATCATTGCGAATAAAATGGCTGGGCTGGGGACCCGGATGTGAAAGCATCGTCCGTTCTTCGGCCGTAGAGTTTACGAATCTGTTCGGTGTCGTTGCAAGCTCTGCGTGCATCCACGATGTGAGTAACCGGCTGCACCAATCGCGGCCGGATGGGAGTCTTGAGGGGACAAGGCATGAGCGGCGGGGCAAGGGAGCTCCGGCCGGTGGTCCTACACCGAGCAGGACGCCGCCGCGCTGCCCGAAATCGAGATTTTCTCGACGGGCATCTCGTCCCCGTCAGCTCAGTTGGTGCGGGCAGCCGGGGTCGAACCGGCACAGCGCTTGCGCACCGAGGGATTTTAAGTCCCTTGCGTCTACCAATTCCGCCATGCCCGCTTGATCCAACGAGATCAAACACTTAAGTCCCTTGCCGGCCGTCTGGAATTGGCGCCTTGCCGGTCCGGTGGGTGGTTCTTCCTTAAGCGAGCCGGGCGCACAAGGCAAAGCCTCAATCCGGACACCTGTTGCTGCTTTAGGCATTCTCAATCCACGGGGACTATTCGTCGGGCATGGCTGCTTCGTTTTCCTCTTCGCTGCGTCGTTGCGGCGCGCTTCTCGTGCTGCTCGCAGGCAGCGCCGCCCTGGGCGGCTGCGCCGGCATCAGCGAGACGGTCGCTCCGGCCTTTGCCGATCCCGCCAGGTACGAACTGTACGATTGCAAGCAGCTCGAGGCCGAGCGCAAGGCGCTTGCCAACCGCACCGGCGATTTGCAGAGACTGATGGACAAGGCGCAGACCGGGGCCGGCGGCGCCGTCGTGTCCGAGCTCGCCTATCGCAACGAATACGTCGCGGTGCGCGGGCAGGCTCAGCTCGCCGACGACGCCTGGCGCCGCAACAGGTGCCGGGAGACGCCGCCCGACGCAAAGCCTGAGCCCTCGACGCCGCAGCGGCCGGTGATCAAGCCCGCCCCGACGCGACCCGGCAGCACTGCGCGCTGAGCCGGCACGACTGCAGCCTCAGGGCCGCCAGCCGTAGATCCAGTCCTGCCGCGCCAGCATGCGGTCCCGGCCGAGCGCGCGGATGGCAAGATCGCGCGCCATCGCGAGCGGCCCGCCGAGATGATAGATGCGGCCCTGCTGCCGCGCGGTCCGTTGCACCCGCCGCACGCGGCCCTCGCGCATCCGGCCATATTGCTTCAGCGCCGCCGTGATGCCCGCGGTGCTCTCGGCCGCCTCGAGGCTCAGGCATTGTGCCAGCACGGCGGCGTCCTCGATCGCCATCCCGGCTCCTTGCGCCGCGAACGGCAGCATCGCATGCACGGCGTCGCCGAGCAGGGCGATGGGGCCCTTGCTCCAGGGACAGCCGTCGGGCACGCCGAACAGCGCCCATTTCCGCCAGCTATCGACCGCGGTGAGCATCATCCGCGCCGACGACGGCCAGCGCGGCGCCGCGAAGGCGTCCATCACCTCGAGCGGATCGCCGGGCGTGCTCCAGCCGGGCCTGTTCCAGGTGCCCGGCAGCACCGCGACCACGTTGATCTGGCGCCCGCCCGCGATCGGATAGGCGACGAGATGCGCGTTCGGGCCCATCCAGAGCTGCACCCGCCGCGCGGTGTAGTCCTTCGGCAGTTGCGTGGCATCGAGCGTGCCGCGCCAGGCGATCAGCCCGGAGAAGCGCGGCTGCACCTCGGGAAACAGATGCTGGCGTACCGTGGACCAGATGCCGTCGGCGCCGATCAGGGCGCTGGCGAGATCGCTGCGGCGGATCGTGCCGCTGCGATGGACCACCGTCAGTCCCTTGGCGTGCGGGGCGACGTCTTCGAAGGTCGCGCCCAGTTTCAGGTCGATGTCGGGGTTTTCCGAGACCGCGCCGGCGAGCGCGGATTGCAGGTCGGCACGGTGCACCACCCAATAGGGGGCGCCGGCGCGCTGCGAGGCGGCTTCACCGAGCGGCATGCGCAGCAGCTCGCCGCCGGCCCGCGCGCTCATGATCGAGACCGCCTCGGGCACGACGGCGCGCAGCTTGAGGCGCTCGGCAAGGCCGAGCTCGACCAGCACGCGGCTGGCATTGGGAGAGAGCTGCAGGCCCGCGCCGACTTCCTCGAGCCGCTCGGCCTTTTCCAGCACGACGATGCGGAAGCCGCGCGCGGCGAGCGCAAGCGCGGCCGTCAGTCCACCGATGCCGGCTCCGGCAATGACGATCGTTCGGGAGAGCGCCACCCCTGACCGATGGACGCGGTCAGGCCACCTTGTCCTTCAGCACGCATTCCGGCGGACGGGCTTCGCCCGCCTTCAGGTCGGCGGCGAAGCGGTACAGCGTCGAGCAATAGGGGCAGATGATCTCGTTGTCGTTGCCGAGGTCGAGGAAGACGTGCGGATGATCGAACGGAGGGTTGGCGCCCACGCACATGAACTCTTGCGAGCCGATCTCGATGACGGGGACACCGGCATCGTTATGGAAGTGCGGGACGACATGGTCGGACATCGTAGTTCATCCTGGAGTGGCAATGGCGGCAGACACAATCACGAACTGACGCGGCATCTTTGAGGCGCCGCGGACCATAAAGGCGGGTTCGGATGATTGCTAGTCCAGCGGAACCGAAAGGTTCGCAATTGCCCCATGCTCATTTGCTCATGCAAATTCGACACAATCTTGCGGCCAGAGAGAAGCCCTTCTTTCGTCGGGGACGTTGTGTCGCAATTTTGGCATACTATGTCTGTGGACGCGCGGAATTGCGACGAAATGCGAACCATCAGGCGCAGATGATCTCGAGACAGATCTTTGGACCGTCCAGGCTCTTGGCATGAAGTGGCTGCGAATCAGCACGGCGTTGACCGGTATCGCGGCCTGCAGCTTCATGCTCGCGCAGGTGGCGCCGCATGCACGCGAGGCGGGCGCGATCCTCTCCGCCCAGGACGATCCGGCGGCGCTCTCCGAGCTCAAGCTCGATGCGTTGCTGCGGCAGAACGACCACCTGGTTCAGGACAACATCGAGGCCGCGCTCGCCGCCCGCGATGCCGATCTCGCCGACAGCTTTGTCGC
>Ga0207426_1000560_pt1 | contig 50872 bp, 44 predicted proteins | sample AraplaMF_Cvi_mMS_FD_184265 | JGI IMG/M metagenome (GOLD analysis project Ga0207426, IMG submission 184265) | Arabidopsis root microbial communities from the University of North Carolina, USA - plate scrape MF_Cvi_mMS (SPAdes) (version 2) | ecosystem: Host-associated > Plants > Roots > Endosphere... | reverse complement strand
CCCTCGTCCCGAGGTGCGTCGGTACTTCCCGGAAGTGCTGACGCGTGAGCAGAGCGAGGCCTCCGCCGCCGTGACCTGATCACCGGTCACACGACCAGGCGCAGCCAGGCCGCCGCGAGTGCGGCGTGACCGGCCGGCGTCGGGTGCACGCCGTCCTCGGCCCAGTATTCCGGTCCGGTCGTCGCGGCGAGTTCGGCGAACATGCGGTCGGCGGCCAGCAGATGGGCACCGTACCTGTCGGCGAGTTCCCGTACGGCCTGGATCTTCGGGTCCAGGTCGGCGCGCCACTCCTTTCGCTCTTCGACTCCGATGCGTGCGACACCGGCCTCGACGACGCCGTGGATCGGCAGCAGGAACGGCTCGATGAGGATCAGCTCCGTGCCCGCTTCGGCGAGGGGCGCCAGCAGGCGGTCGTAACCCGCTGAGAACTCCTCCACGGGGATCACGTGTCCCTCCGGGTCCAGTGTGTGCCAGCCCATGTCGTTGACCCCGACGAGGATCGACACCACGTCCGGGCCCGCGTCGAGTACGTCTGTCTGCCAGCGGGCTTCGAGGTCGCTCACCTTGTGGCCCGCGATGCCGGTGTTCAGCCAGGTCACGGGCCGGTCCGGGTGTCTGAGGCCCCACTCGCCCGCGACGCGCAGCGGGTAGCCGAACCCGAGTCCGTCCTCGCTCTCCAGGCGTTGGCAGTCGGTGATCGAATCTCCGGTGAACATCACGGTGCTGCCCGGTCGGACAGTGATCGTCATGTGCGCTCCTTGAACTCGGGTGAGGAAAGCAGACGGGCGGCCGCTCAGGAGAAGGGGGCCGCTTCAGCTTTCGGGGCCACCGAACCACTGGTCGGCGGCCTGCTCGAACGCCTCGCGATCAGGGGTGCGCTCACCTGCCCAGGCGACCACGCCGTCGGGGCGGACGAGCACGGCACCCAGTCCCAGGTCGTCTTCCGCCGGACCGGCCGCATACCGCATCCGGCTGTCCCGGCCCTTTGCCGAATCGCGCAGGCATCGGTCGGCGCTGAAATCGAGCGCGACGCCCCGCCCGTCCCGCATCAGGTCGCTGAGGCGGGTGCCGTCTTCGAGACAGAAGTCCGGGGCGCTGCGGCCGACCAGGGGATGCTCGCTGCCGAGGTCGTAACGGATCGACGCTCCCGACAGCCTCTCGAACACGTAGGTCGAGCCGTCCCGGGTCCCGATCAGGTCGCGCACCACTCCTTGGATCGCCTGGCTGTGCGGGTCCGGCCGCATGACCGTGACCTGGGCGCGCGACCAGTCGAGCACCTTCGCTCCGATCGGATGGCGCTCGCGGGTGTAAGTGTCGAGCAGCCCGTCCGGCGCATGTCCGTGCACGGTCGCCGCGAGCTTCCACCCCAGATTCATGGCGTCGCCGATGCCGGTGTTGAGTCCCTGTCCGCCGAGGGGCGAGTGGATGTGAGCGGCGTCGCCCGCGAGCAGGACGCGCCCCCGCCGGTAGGTCGTCGTCTGCATCGCCCGATCGGTGAAGCTGGAGGCGAGATGTACCTCGCTCAGCGTCACGTCGGTGCCGGACACCCGGCGCAGAACCGCCTGGAGATGGTCGCGCGTCAGCTGCTGCGAGCGGTCGAACGCGCCGCCGTCGAAATCCACCATGGCGATGTGCCCCTCCACGATCTGGAGGTACATGCCCGTCGGCGTCGGGTTGATCCCGAAGCGCAGCTTCTCGGCGCCGGTGGCGGTGGCTTGCATGGTGTAGCCGGTGAACTGCGGCTCGGTGCCGACGAATGCGAAGCCCGCGAGCCCACGCACCGTACTGCGTCCGCCGTCGCAGCCGACGACCCAGCGCGCCGCGTACTCGTGCTCGCCGGCGTGCGCGATCGCGCTCTCCTCGTTCTGGGTGAGGGCGGAGACCGTGACCCCGTACCTGATCTCCACGCCGAGCCGGGATGCCTGCTCGGACAGCAGCGTCTCGACCGCTTCGAGGTAGGTCGGCATGCCGTCCATCGCCTGGCCGGGAAGCCGGTACGGCAGAGCAGCGGCGTCGAGCTGGGCCGGGTCGAGCCGCATGCCGGCGAAATGGCCCACGCCACGAAGGGACGGCTGCAAGTGCGCCGCGGGGTCCGCACCGGGTTCGTCGGTGCCGCCCGATGCCGTCCGCAGCTGGTGCAGCATCCCGCGGCGGTGGAACGACTCGGCCGAAGCGGCGGACAGTCCCCGCATCCCGAGCGGCCTCCCCTTGAACGGGGAGCGGGAATCCGGCTCCCGCTCCAGCACCAGAACGGAGCAGCCCGCGAGGCCGAGCTCGCAGGCGAGGAACAGACCGACCGGGCCGGCGCCCACGATCACTACGTCATACACAAGAGATCCCCTTTCCGGAGCCGGGTGGACACCCGGCTGGACCTCTCGAAAGGTGCCGGACCCCGCCGACATCGGACCGACAGTCCCCGATACACCACCGATACCGGCCCGAAAGCCCCGGCCTGCCGCCGGCACACGGATCTGCCACCCGCTCCCCCGGAGTCACCCCCTCCCCGCGGGGCGCCGTCCCGCTCCGTACGGCGCCCCGGCGGTGCGCGGTCACCGACCGGTGAGGGCGGCGTTCCGCGGCGGGAGCGTCTCCAGCCCCGGCGGCAGGGGGGCCGCGTGGACGACGCCGAGCCGTTGGGTGGCCCGGGTGAGCGCGACGTAGAGGTCGCTGGCTGCGAACTCCGCCGGTTCCACGACTATCACCGTGTCGAATTCCAGACCCTTGGCCTGCCGCGGGTCGAGCAGCACCACCGGGCTGGTCAGGTCCGGGGAGGCGCCGGCGGAGGCCCCGGGGAGGGCGGCGGAGAGGGTTTCGTGGCGGGCGGCCGGGGCGATCACGGCCAGGCGGCCCTCCTCGTGGGTGTTCCGGGCGACGGCCCCGGCGACGGCGTGCGCCAGGTCGTCGGTGCGGTGTGCCCAGGGGGACACGCCGGTGGAGCGGATGGAGCGCGGCGGTTCGAAGGCGGGGTCCGTGGACCGGGGCACCTGCGCCGCGATGTCCATGATCTCGCTCGGCGTACGGTAGTTGACCCCGAGCCTGACGTGCTGCCAGCGGTCGCCGGTGTACGGCGCGAGGATGCTCTCCCACGAGCCGCAGCCGCCCGGCTCGGCGGTCTGGGCCGGGTCGCCGACCAGGGTCATCGAGCGGGTGGGGCAGCGGCGCATCAGCAACCGCCACATCATCGCGGACAGCTCCTGCGCCTCGTCCACGATGATGTGGCCGAACGCCCAGGTCCGGTCGGCCGCGGCGCGTTCGGCGGCGGTGCGGTGGTCGGCCTCCTCCTGCCGGTCGGCGAGCCGTTCCGCGTCCAGCAGGTCGTGCGCGGCCAGCACCTCCGAGTCCTCGTCCTCACGGTCCTCGAACTCCTGGGTACGGGAGCCGTAGGAGAGTTCCAGCACGCCCTGGGCGTACGCGATCTGCTCCTGGCGTTCCGCTTCGGCGGCGGCGCGGGCCGCCGAGTCGTCCTCGCCGAGGAGTTCGGCGGCCTCGTCCAGCAGGGGGATGTCCGCGGGGGTCCAGTCGCCGTCCGCGCGGCGGATCGCCTCGGCGTCGGCCTCCGGGAGGTGGGCGGGCGCGGCGAGGAAGTCGGCGACCAGCTGCTCCGGGGTGAGGGCGGGCCACAACTCCTCGATGGCGCGATGCACTTGGGCGCTGGTGGCGATCGCCTTGCCGAGCTGGGCGAGGTCGTCGGGGCCGAGGAAGTTCGGCCCGCCGAAGGGGTCGGCGCCGAGGCGCTCGGCCAGTTGTGCGGTGAGTGCGTCGATGATGCGGAACGCGAAGTGGGGGCGGGCGAGGTTGTGCGGCAGCCTGGTCTCGCGGGCGAGGCGTCGTGCCTCGTGCACCACGTCCGCGTCCAGCCGCAGTTCGCCGTCGTCGTGGTCGATGACGATCTCGTGGTCGGGCAGGGTCTGCCGGTCCTGTACGTACTCCGCCAGCGCCTCCGCCAGCGCCGCGCCGCCCTTGACCGCGGCGGCCTCGGCGGTGTCGGTGCCGGTCGCGGTCACGCCGGGGAAGAGCTCGCCGGGCGTGGCGAGCAGGACCCCGGTCTCGCCGAGCGAGGGCAGCACCTCCTCGATGTAGCCGAGGAAGGCGGGGTTGGGCCCGACGATCAGCACGGCGCGGCGGGCGAGCAGTTCGCGGTGCGCGTAGAGCAGGTAGGCGGCGCGGTGCAGCGCGACGACGGTCTTGCCGGTGCCGGGGCCGCCCTCCACGACGAGGACGCCGTGGTGCGGGGCGCGGATGATCGCGTCCTGCTCCGCCTGGATGGTCTGCACGATGTCGTGCATCCGTCCGGTGCGCGCGGCGTCCAGCGCGGACAGCAGGACGGCGTCCGCGTCGGTCCCCTCGTACCCGGTGCGTTCGGTGTCGGCGAGGTCGAGGATCTCGTCGTGGAGGGCGGTGACCCTCCGGCCCTCCGTCGTGAGGTGCCGCCGGCGGCGCAGCCCCATCGGGGTGTGCCCGGTGGCGAGGTAGAAGGGGCGGGCGACCTCGGCCCGCCAGTCGAGGACCAGCGGGGTCCGGTCCGCGTCGTCGCGCCGGATGCCGATGCGGCCGATGTGGTGGTCGCTGCCGTCGCGGAAGATCAGCCGGCCGAAGCACAGGCCGTTCTCGCCGGCGTCGAAGGCGGCCAGCACACCCGCGTGCTCGGCCACCAGCACATCCCGCTCCAGCCGTGCCTGGGCGTTGTTGCCGCCCTGCGGAAGAGCCGCGTTCACCGCCTTCTCAGCTCCGGCCCGCAGTTCGGCGAGGCGTTCATGGAGCAGGTCGATGAATTCCTGCTCCTGTCGCAATTCCTTGTTTGACAATTCAGCTCCGCTCGGGTAAAGTTCGGTAATGAAGTTGGGCTTACTTCATTGCTTGACAAAGGCACAGCATGAAGACACAGAAGCTCTCAATATACACAGAGAAATACCCCGGTCGCCAATGCGGACCGGGGTATTTCTCTGTGTGCCGCCGGTGCTTTACCCGGGTGCCGTGCGGGCCGCCTCAGACCTTCCCGCAGAGCCGGACCGGGCGGTCGCGGCGCGGCGGTTCACCAGGTGTGGGCGACGTCCACGATCAGCTGGTGACCGGACTGGAGCACCCGGAACGGCAGCTTGGCGCGCACGCCGAGGCCGACTTGGGTCTGCCCCTCGAAGCTCGCCCCGAACTTGGTGTCCTTGAACGTCGGGTATCCGCTGATGTTCACCCCGGGAAGCGGCTTGCCGGCGGTCCCGGCATAGGTCTGCTTTCCGGTCGCCGGGTCGTGGCTGGGTGCGGACACATATATCTGCAGGATGGCGCCGCCCTTGACGGGTATGCGCTCGCCCGAGCCGTCCTGGTGGAACGCGTCGACATATCCGACGTGGTAGCCGGCCTTTCCGGTGGCGCCGCTGATGTCGAAGACCATCCGGTCGTAGCACGCGGTGTGGCTGGTCGTGATGTTCTTCAACGGCTCGGCATTGGCATCCGTCGCCGACTTGTCGGTGCTGCCCCACGCGGTGGAGCAGGCCAGGGGGGCCTTGCCGCCCGCCGGAACGGTCGCGGCACCGGCCGCTCCGGCCGTGCCCACCACCCCGGCACCCGCCAGCACGAGTGCCGCGGCCACAGTCCCCAACCGTCGCATGAATGACCTCCAAAGAAGAGTGGACAAAGGTGCGTGCGGTAGGACGGACGGGGATGCCGCGACGTTGTGCGCGGGGCGGCTTTTGGCCGACGGCAGGCCGAGGTTGTCGCGAAACGGGGGCGCCGGTCTCTCGGCCTCCCCGTCGGTGCGGCGCGGCGTCAGGCGTCGACGACCTCGGGGGTCACGCCCCGGCGGCCCAGTGCGGCGAGTTCCCCGGCCGGTGCGCCGCGGTCGGTGACGACCCGGTCGTAGCGGGCGATGTCGCCGTAGGCATGGGTGGCGGTCTTGCCGAACTTGGTGTGGTCGACGAGCAGCAGCGACCGCTCGGCGCAGTCCAGCATGGCTTCCTTGATCTCGGCGTAGTCGCGGATCGGGTGGAAGAGCCGGCCGCCGAGGACGGACACCGCGGACATCACCGCGACATCGGCGTGGATGCGGCCGAGGGCGCGGAGCACCTCGGGGCCGACGCAGGAGCCGAACTCGCCGCGGTAGCGGCCGCCGAGGAGGGTGACGTCGGCGCCCGGCGTCTCGTCGAACAGCCGGGCCACGCCGAGGGAGTTGGTGACCACGGTGACCGCCTCGGTCTGCGCGACGCGGGCCGCGAGCGGGAAGACCGTGGTCGAGTCGTCGAGCACGAGGGTGCTGCCGGGCCGGATCTCGTCGGCGACGGCGGCGCACAGCGCCTCCTTCACCGCCAGGTTCACGCCGATGCGGAAGCGGGTGGCGGTCTCCATGGTCAGGCTGGGGAACGGCGCGGCCCGGCCGCGCTCCTTGCGCAGCAGCCGGCGTTCGGCGAGTTGGTCCAGATCGCGGTGCATGGTCGCGAGGCTGACCCCGAAGTGCCCGGCGAGTTCGTCGATGCGCACTTCTCCGTGCTCGACGACATGCGCCAGTACGTCCTGCCGTCGCCGGTCGACCTCGGCCAGCGACGACCGAGTGGAAGCCATCGGGGCCGCCCCTTTCCGGTCGGACAGCGGCGGCGCGCCTACCGCTGCGGGTAGATGACGGCCTTCACGGCGGTCGCGTCGTGGGTGGCGACGGTCAGTGCGCTCTCGGCCTCGGCAAGACCGTAACCGTGCGAGACCAGCGAGTCGAGCCGGACCCTTCCGGACTCCACCAGGGAGATCGCGGCGGGCCAGGTATGGGCGTAGCGGAAGGTGCCGGTCAGTTCCAGTTCGTAGTTCTGCACCCGGCTCACGGGCAGCGACGCCTCGGAGCCGCCCATCCCGATGAGGACCACCCGCCCGGCCCGGCCCACGGTGCGGATCGCCTCGCTGCTGACCGCGGGCACGCCGGAGCACTCCAGGAGGACGGTGGGGGTGTAGTCCGCCTCGGCCAGCGGCGTGCGGGAGACGTCGACGGCGGTGGCGCCGGCGGCGCGGGCGAGGGCGAGGCGGTGCGGGAGGACGTCGGTGACCAGGACCTCCCGTGCGCCGAAGGCGCGTGCGGTCTGGGCGGCGACCAGGCCGATGGGCCCGGCGCCGGTGATCAGCACCCGGTCGCCGGGGGCGACGCGGGCCTTGCGGCAGGCCCAGACCGCCACGGACAGCGGTTCCAGCAGGGCGGCTTCCTCGACCGTGAGGGTGTCGGGGACCTCGTGGGCGAAGTCCTCGCGGACGGCGAGGTATTCGCAGAAGGCGCCGTCCACCGGCGGTGTGGCGAGGAAGCGCATGTCCGGGCACAGGTTGTAGCGGCCCGGCCGGCACTCCTCGCAGCTGCCGCAGGGCGTGCCGGGCTCGATGGACACGCGCCGTCCCATCCGGCGCACGTCGGCGCCCGGACCGCAGGCGACGACCGTGCCGGCCGCCTCGTGCCCCAGCACGAGCGGCTCGCGCACGACGAAGTCGCCGATCCGCCCGTGCCGGTAGTAGTGCACGTCCGAGCCGCAGGTGCCGACCGCCTCGACGCGGACCAGGACCTCTCGGGGGCCGGGTGCGGGCACGGGGCGTTCCTCGATGCTCAGCTGCCCGGGTCCGTGCAGTACGGCGGCGCGCATGGTGGGGGGAATCCCGGATGTGGTCGTCATGGCGGGGTCACGGCTCCCTCGGTGTGCGGAGTGGGGCAGGGGCCGTGCACGGTCCGGCTCCGGACCGGCGCGCCCCTGGGTGTCAGCACGGTACCGCTTCTTTTTTTATCAGAGGAGTCTTGACTTCGCACAAAATGCGAGAAGACTTGCGCCGGCTCACCGACAGCCGCCGCAGGTGCCGGTGCGCCCCGTGCTCACCCGATCACGCTCAGCCCCCAGGAGAGACCATGAGCAGCCCCGCTCGCCCCCGACCGGCGGGAACACCGGACGCCGGACGCCCGCCGGCCGGCCGCGCCCGCTCCCGATGCGCCCGCCTGGGCATACCCCCGGCCCTCGCCTGGGGCTTCCTGGGCGTGCTGCTGTTCATGACCGGCGACGGCGTGGAGACCGGCTTCTTCTCGAAGTACCTCGCCGACCAGGGCCTGGCCAAGGCCGACGCGGCGGTGGTCATCGCCGTGTACGGCATCACCGTCGCCATCGGCGCCTGGCTCTCGGGAGCCCTCTCGGACCTCTGGGGACCACGCCGGGTGATGACCGCGGGCTTCGCCGTCTGGCTGGTCTTCCAGGTGCTCATGCTGACGGTGGCGCTGCCCGCCATGAACTATCCGCTGCTGCTGCTCATCTACGGGCTGCGCGGCTTCGGATACCCCTTGTTCGCCTACGGGTTCCTGGTGTGGGTCACCGCGGCGACCCCGCCGCGGCGGCTGGGAACGGCGGTCGGCTGGTACTGGTTCGCGTTCACCGGCGGCCTGCCGACCCTCGGCTCGCTCGTCGCCAGCGCCACGATCCCGATGGCCGGCTCGTACCGGACGCTGTGGCTCGCGCTCGCGCTGGTGCTGCTCGGCGGCCTGCTCACGCTCCTGCTGGTGCGCGAGCCCACCGGCCGGACCGGACTCGCGCCGGACGGCGGGGGTCCGCTGGCGACCCTGGCGGGCAGCGTCTCGATCATGCGGCGCCGCCCCCGGGTGGCCATCGGCGCCGCGGTGCGCGTCTTCAGCACCGGATCCCAATTCGGCTTCCTGGTCTGCCTGCCGTTCTTCTTCACCGAGACGGTCGGCTTCAGCACCTCGGCCTGGCTGCGCCTGCTCAGCGTGATGTTCGCCGCGAACATCTTCGCCAACCTGTTCTTCGGGGCCGTCGGCGACCGCCTCGGCTGGCAGCGCACCATGACCTGGTTCGGCGCCGTGGCCTGCGCGCTCACCTGCCTGGCGCTGTACTACGTACCGGCCGTCGCGGGCCCGCACTTCGCCGCCTCCGCGGTGGCCGCCGCCCTCTACGGCATCGCCCTCGCCGGCTACGTACCGATCTCGGCGCTGGTGCCCGCGCTGGCGCCACGCCACAAGGGACAGGCGATGTCCGCGCTCAACCTGGGCGCCGGAGCGAGCACCTTCGCCGGGCCCGCCATCGTCGCCCTCGCCCTGGGCCCGGTCGGCGTGGAGGGCATCGTCTGGATCTTCGCCGGCCTGCACCTCGCCACCGCCGTCGCCATCCGGTTCCTCGAACCCGACCCGGAGTTCACCGCACCCGAGGCCGCGCCGGCCGTCGCGGACGCGCAGCTGCCCGCGGGACGTCCCTGACGCCGCCCCTCACGCGGACGCCTGCGCGGCGGCGCGCTCGCGGGCGGCCGCGGCCCGCACCGGGTCGCCGAGCTGCTCCTCCAGACGGGCCTTGGCCGACCAGTTGTACGGGCAGACCGGGCGCAGGTGGATGCGTTCGCTGAGCAGGGTCCGCGCCAGGTCGGCGCGGCCTGCGCGCAAAGACGCCTCGACGAGGGTGCGCTGGATGGCGTCGCGCTGGGCGTGGCTGCCGCCGAAGGTGTGCAGGCGGTGGCGGACGGGCAGCAGCAGATCGGCGGCCCGGCCGTGGTCCTGCTGCCCGTAGGCGATCAGCGCGCGGCAGACCGGCAGTCCGATCTCGGCCGTCATGGCGTGGTTGGACACGCCGGACTCCGCCGCCACCCAGCGCTCCCGGTCCTCGACGAGCCGCTGCGCCTGGGCGAAGCGGCCCGCGCCGACGTAGGCCATGACGGCATGGGCGTCGTTGAAGGCGTAGTGCGGGCCGTCCTTGCGGCTCTCCCAGGCGTCGGCGAGCCGGGCCCACCGTGCGCTCTGCTCTTCCTGGGCCAGGTACAGCCGCCACAACAGCGCTGCGGCGTCCAGCAGTTCCATCGCGACCCCGGCCGAGGCGTCGTGGTGGAGCGCGGCGTCGTAGATCTCCAGGACCCGGTCGGTGGCGCCCAGTTCGAGTGTGTAGAGGGCGTAGTGCCACCAGTTGTGGACGGTGAGCAGGCTGCCCCGGGACCAGTCGTCCGTACGGGCGTCGAGGAAGCGGATCCCGTCCGTGAAGCGTCCCCGCATCTCGTAGGTGTGCACCACGCTGTGGATGCCCCACACGTCGCCCGGGTGCTGCGCGAGGGCCGCCAGGCCGACCTCCTCCGCGCGTTCGTAATGGCCCGACTCCTCCAGTCCGAACGCGTACATGCCGAGCAGCGGACCGTGGTGGGGGTCCTCGCCGTCCCAGACGTCCAGGGCTCCGCCGACGCGGTCGCGCAGACGCTGGGCGTCCCCGGTGAGGAAGTCGTGCTGGTGGCCGACGAACAGTGCCAGCGCATCGCGGGGGTGGGCGACGGTGAGGTCGCCGAGGGTGCGTCCGGCACCGTGCAGGTCGCCGTCGAGCCATGCCGTGGCGGCGGCGAGATGCATACGTTCCCGGGGCGTCAGCCGTCCGGTGTCCAGGCCGGAGCGGAAGCGGGCGAAGCGGTCGCGTGCCGCGGCCGCGTCCTTCTCCTCGGTGCCCAGCACCCCCAGATAGGCGGACAGCGCGTGCCCCATCACCGACCGCGGCGAGGCGGCCAGTACGGCCTTCGAGGTCTCCGCGACCCGGGGCCGGAAGAACAGCAGGTCGTCCAGGGCCTGTTCGTAGTGCGCAAGGGCCTCGGTGCCGGTCTCGCTCATCGGGTGCCCGTGTCGGTCCGCTGTCATGGTGGCTCCTGCGGGGTGAGGGAGGGGACGGGGGCGAAGGGGCTCGCCGGGCGGCGCGAGTGACGCCGGGTGCCCTCCCGGACTCCGCTCCGCCGCCGGCAGCCTCATGTCTACCCGCTCTCCCGGACGCGCAGCGAGCACATCCCGCTCACGGCGCCGCCGTTCCTCCCTCCCCCGCCCCGGAAACACCCGCTTCACCTGGGAGGACGCTGCGGGAAACACGCGCTCCCTAATCTCCCCAGCACCGCACACCGCTTCGCCGACGCCGGCGCGCGCCGCCCGGTCCCCTGCCGTGCGCGTGACCGCCCGTCGTGTTCCCACTGCCCCCAGGAGGTCCGGCATGAGCGTCGAGCCACAACTGACCGTCCCCGACAGCGGCCTACGGCCCGCGTCCGCCGAGCCGCCCGCCGGCACGGCGGCCGACGAGACCCTGGAGGACTACACCCTCCGGTTCGCCCCGCGCAGCTACCGCCGGTGGACGCCGATGGTCGTGGCGACCACGGCGCTGGGCGGCATCGCCTACATGGCCGACTTCTCGATCGGCGCGGGCATCGGGCTCGCCCATGGCACGGGGAACGCCCTGGCCGCGATCGGGGTCGCCGCCGTGGTCATCTTCCTCACCGGCTTCCCCCTCGCCTACTACGGGGCCCGCTACAACATCGATCTGGACCTGATCACCCGGGGCTCCGGCTTCGGCTACTACGGCTCGGTCCTGACGAGCGTCATCTTCGCCAGTTTCACCTTCATCTTCTTCGCCCTCGAAGGCTCGATCATGGCGCAGGGCCTGAAGCTGGGTTTCGGTCTGCCGCTGTGGCTGGGCTATGTGATCTCGACCTGCATGGTCATCCCGTTGGTCATCTACGGGATGAAGGCGCTCACCAAGCTCCAGGTCTGGACGACCCCGGTCTGGCTGCTGCTGATGGTGGGCCCGCTGGTCTACCTGGTCGTCACGGACCCCGGCACGGTGCACACCTTCCTCGCCTACCCGGGCTCCCATGGCGGCGGCGGGGTCAACGCCGCGTCGGTGCTGCTGGGCGCGGGCGTGTGCCTGTCCCTGATCGCGCAGATCGGCGAGCAGGTCGACTATCTGCGCTTCATGCCGCCCAAGACCGCGCAGAACCGGCGCAGTTGGTGGACCGCCGTCGTGATGGCCGGCCCCGGATGGGTCGTGCTCGGCGCGCTCAAGCAGGCCATCGGCGTCTTCCTGGCCGTCTACATCCTCTCCCGGGTGGGCGCGCACTCGGCCACCGAGCCCATCCGGCAGTTCACCGGCGCCTTCGCGGCCATGATGCCGTCGTGGCTGGTCGTTCCGCTGGCCGTGGCCCTGGTCGTGATCAGCCAGATCAAGATCAACGTGACCAATGCCTACTCCGGTTCGCTGGCGTGGACGAACTCGTTCACCCGGGTCACCAAGCGCTATCCGGGCCGGATGGTGTTCGTGCTCGCCAATCTGGCGTTCGCGCTGATCCTGATGGAAGCGGACATGTTCAGCTTCCTCAACGGCATCCTGGGGTTCTACTCCAATTGCGCCATCGCCTGGATCGTGACCGTCGCCACCGACATCATCGTCAACAAGTACCTGCTGAAACTCTCCCCGCAGGCACCCGAGTTCCGCCGCGGCATGCTCTACGCGGTCAACCCGGTGGGCGTGGTGGCCTTCACCGTCGCGTCCGGCCTGTCGATCGCCCTGTACTTCCATGCGCTGGGTGACGCCCTCCAGCCGTACTCCCCCGTCGCCGCCGCGGTGATCGCCTTCGTCCTCACCCCGCTGATGGCCGTCCTGACCAAGGGCCGTTTCTACCTGCGGCGTACGACGGACGGGATCGACGCCCCGCTGCTGGACCCGGACGGCAACCCCAGCCCGGAGCTGTCCGAGTGCCATGTCTGCCGGCAGGAGTTCGAACGTCCGGACCTGGCCGCCTGCCCCCAGCATGCCGCGGTGGTCTGCTCGCTGTGCCTGAGCACCGACAGGACCGGCGCCCATGTCCTCCCGGCGGCACCCGGTGGGCACAGGCCTCAGTGAGCATGACGGCGCGACGCCCTGTGACCACCGGAGAGACCTGTGCGCATCGTCGTTTCAGGGCGTCTGCCCGGCCGGCCCGCGCAGGGACCGCGCGGCAGGTGATCCGGGGTCGGCCGTGATCAGGACGACCTCCTGGTCGTCCTCGGGCACGAGCGGGACGTCGCAGTTCACCCGCAGCGCACCGGCCTCCGGAGGGTCCAGGGTCTTGGTGCGGTGCCCGGGAGCATGGACCGGACGTGCCTGCCAGATCGGCCGGAACTCCGCACTGCCGGCGTGCAGTTCGGCCAGCAGGGCGGCCAACCGCGGGTCGTGCGGGTAGCGGTCCGCGGCCCGGCCCCGCCGCGCCACCACGATGTGCCCGAATTCCTCGGCGCTGGAACTCTCGCACAGCCGCTCCCGGCCCAGGAAACGGCGTCGGGCCAGGTTCGTCGTCCCGCCTCCGAGGTCGGCGCGGAGCAGCGCCCGGGCCAGGGGTTCCAGGCGATGACGTCGTACGCCGCGTCAGTGACGAGGGCACCGGTCTCCGGCAGCCGCTCCAGCATCCGGGCCGCGTGGGGGCGCACCCGACGCACGGCGCTGATGCCCGGCGGCGCGCTCGAACCCGCCAGGCGGTTCTCCTGGGACGGAACGCCCGTGCCCTGGTGATCCGTCATGGGCGTCGTCGGGGACGGGTGTCCCGGCAGGAGAGCGCGGGTCGGTGCGAGCAGGTGCGACCTGCTCCGGGGCGAAAACCTCTGGTCCGAGGCCGTCCAAGGGCATTGCCGAGCCGGGTTCGCGGCGACCCGGTCATCCGTCCGGCGCGGTGTGCTGTATCTGCCGGAGAAACGTCGCATTGTCGGGTGTCCGCCGGAGCTTGTCGAGCAGGCTTTCCGTGTTCGTCTGGCCGTCTCCGGTCCTCAGGGCGCGGCGCAGCCGGCGCACGGCCGCCCATTCGGCTTGCGGGAGCAGCAGTTCTTCGCGCCGGGTGCCCGATCCGGTGATATTGACCGCCGGATAGAGCCGCTTTCCCGCGAGTGCACGGTCCAGACGGAGTTCCATATTGCCGGTGCTCTTCAGCTCCTCGAAGAAGTAGTCGTCGGCCCGGGAGCCGGTCTCCACCAGGGCCGTCGCGAGGATGGTCAGCGAACCGCCCTCCTCTGCGGACCGTGCCGCGCCGAAGAGCTTCTTGGGGCCGAGCAGCGCGGCGGCGTCGACACCGCCGCTCAATGTCCGGCCGCCCGAGGTGGCGGCGTGGTTGTGGGCCCGGCACAGGCGGGTGAGGGAGTCGAAGAGGATCACGACGTCCTGCCCGTCCTCGACGAGTCGTCTGGCACGTTCCACGGCCAGTTCGGCGAGGGCGATGTGCTCCTTCGCCGGCCGGTCGAAGGTCGAGGCGAGGACCTCTCCGCGTACCGAACGGCGCATGTCGGTGACTTCCTCGGGCCGTTCGTCGATCAGCACGACCATCAGCCGGGAGGCGGGGTGGTTCTCGGCGACGGCGGCGGCGAGTTGTTGCAGCAGCACCGTCTTGCCCGTCTTCGGGGGTGCCACGATCAGCCCCCGCTGTCCCTTGCCGACCGGTGCGATCAGATCGACGATGCGTGCCGTCAGCCCGCCGGCCGCACTCTCCAGGCGCATCCGTTGGTTCGGGTGCAGCGGTGTGAGATCGCGGAAGTGCGGCCGCCCGCGCACGGCGTCCGGGCTGCGGCCGTTGACCGAGGCGACCCGGTCGAGCACCCGGGGCCGGACGCACGTCCCGACGACGAAATCCCCTGTGCGCAGGCCCGCTTCACGGATCAGCGCGGCGGGCACCCGGACATCGCCGGACGAGGCAAGGCAGCCCTCCACGCGGAGGAAGCCGGTTTCCTGCCGGTCGTTCGCGATATCCAGCACCCCTGCTGCCGGTACAGCGGATTTCTCCGAGGCGGCGGGCTGCTGTGCGAAGGGACGGGAGGCGGACGAGGGGGCGACGGGGGAAGTGGTCATGGCAGGTTTCCTGCCGACGTGGGTATCGGTGGTCACGGGTGTCCTCTCGGGAATGCGTCTGCGGATGGTCGACGGGAAGGGGGAATCCGGCAGGAGAGGGCGGTGTGTGCACGCCCCGCAGGCCGTCAGAAAGGCCCGCGACCGGAGAGAAAGCGATGCCGCATCGCTGGACCGGGAAAGGGAACCAGTCGGCTTGTGCTGGATGGCCGGTCGAGAAGGACGGGCGCAACCGCGATGCGAGCGCGAAATGAAGAGACGAACGCTTCGGCGCCAGAAGGGCGACTGGATGATGCGCGTTCCCTCGGCACGCTACCACACAGCGCGGCCGATGCGATCCGGGTGCGGACGAGTTCTATGCTGAGGGCAATGTTCGCACCTCAGGGCCCCACCTTCCGTGAACTCGCCGTGCAGGCACTTTCCTCCGTCGAGCGCGGCTATGACCTGCTCGCGCCGAAATTCGACCACACGCCGTTCCGCACCCCGGACGCGATCCTGGCTCCCGTGTCGCGGGCGCTGCAGCGGCTCGGGCCGTTCGGCAGCGGCCTCGACCTGTGCTGCGGCACCGGGGCGGGCATGGACGTCCTGCGGCAGGTCTGCCGGGAGCGGGTGATCGGCGTCGACGTCAGCGCCGGGATGCTCGCCGAGGGCCGCGCCCGTGCGCGGGCGACCGCGGGTGCGACACCTGCCGGGTGGGTGCGCGCGGACGCCCGGGCGCTCCCGTTCGGGCCGGTCTTCGACCTCGCGGTGAGCTTCGGTGCGTTCGGGCATTTTCTGCCGCGGGAACGGCCGGGGCTGTTCGCGCAGGTGCATTCCGTGCTGCGCCCCGGCGGCCGGTTCGTCTTCCCGATCGGGGCTCCGGCGCGGCCCGGATCGCCCGGCTACTGGGCGTTGCTGGCCTTCGACGCCGCGATGCGGGTCCGCAACGCGCTGTGGCGGCCGAGCTTCGTCATGTACTACCGGACGTTCCGGCTCACCGACGTCTGTGCGGAACTGACGCGGACCGGATTCGACGTACGGCTGCACGCCCTGCCGGAACTCGGCCGGCGCACCGACGGCAGCCCGCGGTGCAGGCTGGTGGTGGCCACCCGGCCGGCCTGAGGGACGGGCACGGTCACCAACGGATCGCGGTGAAGTCGACGGGCTGCGGCCGGAGTTGGCGGGTGCGGACGGTCAGCTGCGCCAGCCGCCGCGCCATCTCTCCGGCGGGGAGCCGCCGGCGGTCGCCGTGGCCGGGCAGCACCCACTCGAAACGCAGCCGAGGGGCGGTCCGGGTCAGGGAGGCGGCCAGTTCCTCGATCGAGTACCAGGTGACGGAGGCGGCCACCTCCAGGTCGGCCGTGGTGCGTGACCAGTAGAAGCTGTCGCCGCTGAAGCAGTACCGGTGGTCGGCGAGGTAGAGCACGCTGCCGCGCGTATGGCCGGGGAGCGGGTGGGCGGTGACGCCCTCGCCGATGCCGACCGGGTCGGTGCCCCGCAGGATGTGGTCGGCGTCCGGAGCGGCATCGAGGTCGCCCTCGTGGATCCACAGGCGGGCGCCGAACCGGTCGGCGTACCGGCGGCCGTGCGCCGCGTGGTCCCGGTGGGTGAGCAGGACGTCGGTGACGGGGCCCAGCGCCTCGTACCGGTCGGCCAGCGCGCCGCTCCACCGGGGCGTATCGATCATCATCGACGTTCCCTCGGGGCGGCGCAGCAGATAGGAGTTCGCGCCCGCGGTGTGCGGGGAGTTGTGGCCGCAGAGCTGGACGGTGTCGTCCAGGGCGAGCGGGAAGGGGTCGAGGTCGGGGGTGAGGCGTTGGACGGGGTGACGGATCGACCGGGTGTGGCAGGCGAAGGCGGCGGCATACAGCTGCCGGGCCTCCGCGTCGTTCTGCGGCTGCCGGAACACTTCCGCCCGGCCGTCCTTCTCGTGGATCAGCTCGGGGGCGAGCTGCCGGGCGACATCGCAGTTGGTGCAGCGCGCGTCGACGTGCCAGCCTCCGCCGCCCCCTTCCTCCGGTACCGCCTCGGGTAACCGCTTGCCGGTCATGACAGGTCCGTCCTTCCTGGTCAGGGTGGGTGCGCCCGACGGGGATCGTGCCGTGGGCGCGTACGGGAAGCAGAAGTACCGCGCCCTGAACCGGAAGGGGAAGAGGGTTCGGATCTTGTGCTTTGCACGGGGAACGTCTCTCGCGGGCGGCGATCGCAGGAAGGGCCGGCGGGCTCGGGTGGTGAGAGGCCGCGCCGGCCGATGCCGCGAGCGGGAGGGACGCGGGCGCCGGTCGGGTTCAGGCGGCCGGCCGGCATGCGGCGTGCAGGCGGTGGAGGGTCTCGCGCATGCCGGTGCGGTTGCGGTCGGCGCGCCGGGCGGCCGGGGTTCCGGTGAAGACCAGGCCCAGCACCTCGGCGGCCCGGCGGCGCCATCCGTCGCGGCGGTGGTCGATCCAGTATTCGGTGACCAGGGTGCCGTGCTCCGTCGGGGTCAGCCGGTAGCCCCAACGCGCCACCGGCAGGCCGAACGTGATGTTGTCGAAGGCGAACTCCCGGCCCGGGTCGGCGACCACGATCCGGCAGGTGGCGAACCACACCCACCCGGCCTTCCGGTTGACGCCCACGAAGCGGTCGCCGCGGGGCCACACCCAGATGACCTCGGGGCTCCACTCCCTCATCCGCCGGACGTCCGCCAGGGCCGCGTAGACGGCGTGCGGCGGGAGGGGGACCTCCAGGGACTCCTCGACGGTCCATACTCGGGCGGTCACCGCGTCTCCTCCGGGGTCGATGTGGTGGGGGTACGGGCCGCGACGACCGCCGCGGCGTCGAGGACATGGCGGGTGAGTTCCGTCGTGTCGGTGAGGCTGGTGAGGTGTCCGCACCCCGGCCGGACGACGAGGCGGCCGTCGCGGCAGGCGCGCAGGAAGCGGCGTTCGTCGCGGCGGAAGTGGTCGCGCTCGCCGTTGACCAGCCAGACCGGTCCCGGATACGCCCGGAGCGAGGCCAGCGGCTGCATCGCGCGCACGGACTCGACGACGCTCGGAGCGATCTCGCAGCTCAGGCCGCCCGAGACCATCGCCCTGGCGTGTGGGCGGGGCAGGGTCCGGCGGAAAGCGAAGGCGCTGAGCCGGTCGGCGCCGCGGGGATGTCCGGCCGCGAGGCGGGCGACTCCCCGGTAGACGGTGCCGAACAGACCGCGCGGGAGCGCGGTGCAGCCCATGGCCACCGCGCCGAGCACCCGGTCGGGGTGGGCGGCGGCGGTGGCGATCGTGACGTAGCCGCCCAGGGACAGCCCTACGAGCAGGGCCCGGCCGCCGAGTCCGTCCACGGCGTCGGTCACCGCCTCGACGGCGCCGGGGATGCTGAACGGTTCGCCTCTCCGGCTCCCGTGGCCTGGCAGGTCGGGCGCGGCCGTGGGATGGCGCTGTCCAATGGCGTCGATCAGGGGTCGCCACATCGTGCCGCTCACCCGCGTGCCGTGCACGAAGACGAGGGGCAGACCGGTTTCGTTGGTCTCCATGCCCGGCACGCTACACCAAATGCAACGCAACGTTGCGTTGCATTTGGTGGTAACCTCTCCTCATGAACCAGGAGCACGACGGGATGCGGCGCGGCGGCGGCCCGCGGAAGGCGCAGGAGATCTTCGACGCCACGCTGGACCTGCTGGCGGCGAAGGGCTACGAAGGGCTGACCATCGAGGGCGTCGCCCAGCGGTCCGGCGTCAACAAGACCACGATCTACCGCTGGTGGCCCTCCAAGGGGGCGCTCCTGGGCGCCGCACTGATCGGCGCACGCCAACTGGAACTCACGCCCCCCGACACCGGGACCCTCGCCGGGGACCTGGAGGCGCTGCTGGACACGATCGCGACCCTCCTCACCGTACGACCGGCCTCGGACATCGCCGTCTCCGTACTGGGCGCCGCCACCCACAACCCGGAACTCGCCGCCCACGTCAAGGATTTCTTCGCCGACCGGATCGCCCGCGAGCAGTCGGTTTTCGACCGGGCCGTGGCGCGCGGCGAGATCACGGCGGACACCGACACCATGCTGCTGGTGGACCTGCTGGCGGGGGCCGCGTGGGTGCGTGTCGTCCTGCGTCAACTACCCCTGGAAAAGGGCTTCGTGGCGCGGACCGTGAGCATCGTCCTCGACGGGGCGCGGGCGACCGCGTGAAGCCCGGCGCGCCCTGCGCCGGAGCCGCGAAAGGACCTGATGGTGCCTCCGTTTCGGTCCCTTGTAAAGGGTCTGTTTCACTATCAACTACAACTTTGCCAACTCTTGGTGTAGTTGGCACAGCTTTCACACCAGTCTCAAACGCAACAGCGACGAATGCCTCACACGGACTCGTCGCTTCCACAAGGCTGGGCGAGAGGCAACAAGCACGATGACGAAGAGCAGAACCATCCGCCACGGAAGCCGGCTGCTGGCACTGTCCGCGGCGGCACTGGGCATGGTCGCGGCGATGGCCGCACCGGCCGCGGCGGACGACCAACCCACCCGGGACCAGCTCATAGCCGACTGCGCTTCCGGTGAGGGGAAGTGCAGCTTCAACGAGCCGACCCTCGGCAAGGCGTACCTCGGGGACTTCCGCCAGGTCTCCAACTCCCTCTACAACTGCAGCACCTCGGACGCCACGCAGTCGATGGGCTGGTCGGACACGGTGGGCTCCACCGACTCCGCAGGTGTCTCCGTCACCGCGGGCGGGAACATCGCCGGGATCATCGACCTGAGTGTGACCGCGACCTACAGCCACACCTGGTCGAGCTCGCACACCGAGAACAGCTCCATGAACATGACGGTGAAGCCCGGCGAGGTGGGCTGGATCTCCCGTGCCCAGGTCATGCAGACCGTCACCGGCACCTGGCAGACGCACTACGACGACCCGAAGTGGGGCCACTACTTCTGGTTCGTCCCGGACACCGTCACCGGGCCCGCGCCCAACGGAACGGACGGGCGGAACAACGCCGTGACCGTCAAGACGCGCAAGATGACCGCGTCGGAGAAGGCGTCCTGCTCCGCCGAGGCCAAGAAGGGCCGGGCGTTCGTGGTCAAGCGCTGAGCCGACCACGACGGGGCCGCACGGTCGCACCGGGGGGCTGCCCCGCGCCTTCGGGCACGGGGCGGACGACCGCCGCCGTCGGCCACGGTGCCTCCCGGCTCGCTGCCGCGAGCCGGGAGGCACTCTTGTGCGCAGCGGCGCCGCGCTGCGCGCCGTGCACCCAACTGCCCGCGCCGCGCGCCCGCGCCCAGGAGATCGCCGCCCGCCAGGTGTGAACTGTCACCGGGGACGCCGTCACCGGGAGCCTCGCGCGCCGCCGCCCGTAAGCTCCGCCCGTGCACTCTTCACGCCCCCTCGCCGTCGGCGCCTTCGCCCTGGTCATGGTGCTCAGCACGGCGTGCTCCGCCGCCCGCGCCCCGCACTCCGCCGGAGCCGGGACACCGGCACCCTCCAGCACGGCGGCCGCCCCGACCGCCGTGCGGCCGCCGGCCGCGAACGCCGACTTCGACTATCAGCTCGGCGGCGCCTATCCCCCGCCCGCCGGGGTCCGGGCCGTCTCCCGCGACCGCACGGCCCGGCCCGCTCCCGGTCTCTACAACATCTGCTACGTCAACGCCTTCCAGGCACAGCCCGATGCGGGCGGCCTCTGGAAGCGCCGCCACCCCGAGCTGCTGTTGCGGGACGAGCGCGGAAAGCCCGTCGTCGACGAGGACTGGGACGAGCCCCTGCTCGACATCTCCACCGCCGCCAAACGACGGGCGCTCATGGACATCGTCGGCCCCTGGATCGACGGCTGCGCCACGGCCGGTTTCGAGGCCGTGGAGCCCGACAACCTCGACTCCTACGAGCGGTCGGACGGCAGGCTCACCGCCGGGCACGCCGCGGCCTTCGCCCGGCTCCTGGCCCAGCGCGCCCACCAGCGTCGACTGGCCGTCGCGCAGAAGAACACCACGGACCTGCTGCCGCAACACCACCGCATCGGCTTCGACTTCGCCGTCGTCGAGGAGTGCGCCCGCTACCACGAGTGCACCGACTTCGCGGCGGCCTACGCCGGCAAGGTCTTCGTCATCGAATACGAGAAGAAGGACTTCGCCGCCGCCTGCCGCGCCTGGGGCAAGTCCCTGTCGATCTCGCTGCGGGACCGCGAGGTGCGCGCCGCCGGCACGGAAGGCCATGTCGCGGAGCGCTGCTGACGCGGCCTCCCGGGAGGAGGCCGTCGCCGGAGGCGGGGACGGGGACGGGGACGGGGACGGGGAGCCCGGCCTCGGTCGGGACCCTGCCCGGCGGGTCGCGTCGTCGGGCGGGCGGTCGGTGAGCGGACGGTTGGAGGTCAGGGGGACGGGTTCTCCGGCTCGCCGCGGCCCGGCTCGGTCCGTGGCCGGTCGGGCTCGTTCAGGCCGGGGTTCTGCACGTCGGGGTTCCGCAGGCCGGGGTTCTGCAGGTCCGGCTCTTTCCCGTCGGCCTCCTGCAGTTCGGCGCCGGAGAGCGGTTCCAGCTCGCCATGGGTGTCCAGCCAGTACAGGAAGGCCACGGCCGGGCAGACGACCACCACGGCCACGAGGGTGACCAGGCCGACCCAGCGCAGGCTGCTGGGGGCGCCGGCGCCCTCGGCCACGGTGAGCGAGGTGGGGATGAGATAGGGGCGTTGGGCCGTGCCCCAGGCGAGGACCGCGGCCGCGACGACGCCGACGGCGGTGAGCCGGGACCAGGCACCGGACCGGCGCAGCAGGAGCCACCCGGTGGCGAGGGAGCAGACACCGGCCAGGACGACGAGGCCGAGGCCGACGCCGTGGGTGAGGCCGTGCCAGACGTGCGGGGCATCGCTCCGGGTCACGGTCAGCATGATCGCGGCGAGTACGGCGAGCGCGACGACGCTGAGCAGCGCCCGCCGCCGGAAGTAGCCGGCGAGGTCGGGCGCGCCGAACCGGGCGGCGTCGGCTGTCAGGAACACGGCGCCGAGGAAGGCCGTCGCCACGATGGCGATCAGCCCGAAGAGGATGGAGGTCGGGTTGGCCCAGGCGTGAGCCGACGCCTCCGTACCCGGTACCGCGCGCCCCGAGGCGATGCCGCCGACGGCCGCGCCGAGGAAGAACGGGGTGAGAAGCGAGGAGAGCGCGAAGACGGAGCCGTAGAGGCGTCGCCCGGCGATCCGGCGGAGGGGCTTGCGCAGGGCGAAGCCGGCGCCGCGCAGGACGAGGCCGACGGCGGCCAGGGCCAGGGGGAGCCACATCGCGGAGAACACGGTCTGGAAGAGGACCGGGAACCCGGTCCACATGATGACGAAGACGAAGACCAGCCAGACGTTGTTGACCTCCCATACGGGGGCCATCGCATGGTCGATGAGCCACCGGGGCCGCTTCCCGCGCTCCGCGCCGCCGGCGGCCAGGTCCCAGAACCCGGCGCCGTAGTCGGTGCCGCCGGCGCAGGCGTAGGCGGCCACACCGAGCAGCAGCACGACGGCGATGACCGCGGCCATCACGGCCGGCCGCCCTCGGTCGGGGGCGCCTCCGGCCCGCCGGACGGCGGAGGATCGCCGGCCGGCACCGGCGGGCGCGGCCCGTAGGGGGTGTCGGTCTCCGGTCCCTCGTGCCGCTCCCCCGCCGGTGACCTCGCGTCGGCGAGCCGCCAGCCGGTGCGCATCTTGAGCAGGACGGCGAGCAGCGAGCCGAAGATGAACACGTACACCACCATCACCAGGCCGAGCATGATCCACAGGCTGGTGGACCGGGTCGCCGTCACGGCCTCGCCGATCCGCATGTGCTGGTAGACGATCCAGGGCTGGCGGCCCACTTCGGCGGTGACCCAGCCGCATTCGACGGCGACGACGGACGCGACACCCGCGCAGGCCGCACCGCGGAAGAACCACGGCGAGTCGGGCAGCCGGCGGTGCCGCAGCCGGCACCAGCCGTACCAGAGTGCGAGGAGGAGCAGCAGGGAGCCGATCACGACCATGAGGTCGAAGGCCCAGTGGGCGATGGTGGCCTGGGCCGGCGTCGGGCGGTCGCTCACCGGGACCGAGGTCAGTCCGGTCACCTTGGTCCCGGGCCGGAACCCGGCCAGCACGGAGTCGAATTGGGGGATCTTGATACCGCCGGAGATATGTCCGTCGGGGTGCAGCCGGCCGAAAATGTACTCCGGTACGTGGGTGTCGGTCCGCCAGACCATCTCCGTCGCGGCGAACTTCACCGGCTGCTTGTGGAAGACCGACCGGGCGATGGAGTCGCCGAGCAGCATCTGCACCGGGGTGAACACCGCGGCGAGGGTGAAGGGCACCGTGAAGCCGAGCCGGTGGTAGCGGTCGCGGCGGCCGCGCAGCCAGCCGGCGGCGTAGACACCGGCGACGACGTACCCGGCGGTGACCAGCATCGCCACGACGAAATGCCAGTACTGGGGGCCGAAGATGGGGGTGAAGATCGCCGACCGGACATCGACGTCCACGGGCTTGCCGGCGGCATCGAGGGTGAACCCCTGGGGCGTGTTCATCCACGAGTTGGCCGCCAGGATGCCGAAGGCGCCGAGCAGGGCGGCGGCCGGGAGAGGCAGGCCGAGCAGGAAGTGGGTACCGGGCTTCAGCCTGCGCCAGCCGTAGAGGTAGATGGCGATGAGCACCGCTTCGAGGAAGAAGGCCCAGGCCTCGACGCCGAACCCGATGCCGAAGACGCCGCCCCAGGTGCCCATCAGGCCCGGCCAGAGCAACCCGAACTCGAAGGACAGCACGGTGCCGGTGACGACGCCGACCGCGAACTGCACGGCCATGACCGCCGACCAGCGTCGGGCGAGGAGCAGCGCCACGGGGTCGTTGCGGCGGAGCCCTCGGTGGTGCATCACCAGGGTGATCAGCGGCAGCGCCACGCCGAGCGGTACCAGGATGATGTGGGACGCCAGGGTGAACGCCATCAGCTGCCTGGCCGGGAGCAGTTGGGCCGGAGCGTCCGCCAGCAGGGTGACCGTGGTGTGCATGCGCCGTGCCTTTGCTGCTCGGGACGTTCAGGAGAGGGCCGCCTCGGTGCCGTCGACGGGCGGGCCCCGCCGCCGGCCCGGTCCGCCGGGCCCCACGCCCCGTACCGGCCCGGGCTCTCGTGCCGCACCGACGGTGGAGTCCACGCTGGCCCGCCTCCTCGGTGCTCGGCCCCGCCCCGCTCGGTGCCCGCCCCGCGGACACCGCGCCGGTCGCACCCGGCTCGTCACCACATCACCGGCGGGCCGGGCAGCACGCACGGCGGGCCCGGGTTGCGCCGTTTGGGCCGACGATCTTCCCTCGGTCGGCGCAGCCCGCGTCCCGGCGGCTCCTCACGAACCTTCCCGGGGCGCCGCACGAACGCCTCACGAACGCCTCATGAACCTCCCGGCGCAGGGCAGCGGTCGGGGGCCCGTCGCCGTCCTGCGTCGTGGACGTACGGCGGGCCTGGGCATGCGGAAGGGCAGGAGGTGCGGCGTTCCAGGACTGCCCACCTCCTGCCCCAGGGGACCAGGACGCTGCTCTTCGCCGCTCTCCTCAGTGCGGCGAAGCGCTACGCCGTCTCATGGGCGGCGCTGCCGTTGATCTTCTCTATCGCTTGACGGGCCTGTTCCTGAGGAGACCGGGAGGGCAGGGGCGAGACCGTCGTGGAGGTCACGGCGGGCTGCGCCCGCTCCTGGGCCACCGTCTTGGCGTGAGTGGCGGGCGGACGGATGCGCAGCCGCTGGCTGGCGGCCTCGTCCAGAGTCACCGGCCGCTTCCAACGGGCAGCCAGCCGGGCGGCGTCCTGACCGAGCGCGGCGACGTCCTCCCACTGCAGACGAATCACCAGGGATACTTCGGCGTCTCCCTCCGGCAGTGCCTGGAGCTGCGGGATACCAGGGTCAGTCATGGTGCCCTCCTCACATCGTGGACCGGTGCCCCACGGGGCGCGGATATGGAGAGATACGCAGCCGGCGCCGCCGTCGTTCAATTCCCGCCACCGCCAGATGATTTCCGCGCACTCCTCCTGACGCGCGCGGTCGACGAGAGCGCGGCGGGCCGTGTGGGCTCCGCGCCTGCCGGGCGGCTCGTGCACGAGCGCGGCGGGGGCGTGGGCGGCCGGGGGCGGCACCGACGCTCACTCACCGTCGCACCTCCATGACCATCGGTTCTCCTGCGGAAACCGCAGGTGTTGCCGCGCGGGGCCACCCGCCGCACCGGTTCCTGGGGCGGTGGTCCCGTGCGCGGGGCGTCGGGAGAGGCTGCGTGCGGAGGTGCGCATTCCGTAGGGCACGATGGTGGGCGGAACGGTGAGCGGGTGATGCCCAGTGATGAGTCTGCAACGGCTACTCGGCTCCGTCGGGCCGGCGGTGCTGTCGGGGGTGTGCGCCCCTCAGGGCACGGCGGTCCCGGTGGGCGACGTGGTGATCGCGGAACCCGACGGCGGTTTCGATCTGCGGCCGGGCGACCTCGTCCTGGGGGTGAACCTCACGGACCGCTCGCAGGCGCTGCGGCTGCTGTCGGCGTGCGCCGAGCGGTCGGCCGGTGCTCTGCTGCTCAAGGCACCCGCGGCGGTCGACGAAAACGTGGTCACGGCCGCGAGCGCGGCGGGACTGCCCCTGGTGCAGGTCGAGCAGCAGGCGGGCTGGGCGCAGGTGGTGTCCCTGCTGCGTGCGGTGCTCGACAGCGAGAGCCATGCGGACTCCGGCACCCGGGCGGTCGGCGCCGAGGCAGGTGACCTCTTCGGGCTGGCCGATGCGATCGCCGCCGTGATCGACGCACCGGTCACCATCGAGGACCGCAGCTCACGCGTCCTTGCCTACTCCGCCCGGCAGGAGCGGGGTGACGAGGCACGCGTCGCCACGATCATGGGACGGCATGTTCCCGACGACGTCAACGCCCACTTCCGACGGCACGGCGTCTTCCACAGGATCGCCCAGGACACCGGCCCCATCTACGTGCCCGCCGTGGTGGAAGGGACCAAGCCCCGGCTGGTGGTGCCGGTGCACGCCGGCGGGGACGTGCTCGGCTCGATCTGGGCGATCGTGCCGGGGCCGGTGGCCGCCGAGCGGGCCGAGGCCTTCGCCGACATCGCGGCGGTGGCCGCCCTGCATCTCCTGCGCCGACGGGCCGGCGCGGATGTGGAGCGCCTCGTCCTGACCGACATGGTCGCCACGGTGCTGCACGGCCAGGAGGGAGCGGCGGACGCGGCCCGGCGCCTGGGACTGACGGCCGGCCCCTGGCGGGTGATCGCCGTGGGGGTGAGCTGCGAGGACGAGGGCGAGGCGGAACGGCAGCGACTGACCGTATGGGAACGGATGTCCCGCTTCCGCGGGTCACGCCTCCGCTCCCCCGCGGCGGTCGTGGGCGGGGTGGTGTACGGGATCGTGCCGGCGGAGATGGTGACCGCGGCCACGGACGGGGAGTCCGCCTGGCTGGAGACACTGTGCCAGGCCACCGGCCGACCCGCGCCGCTGGTCGCGGTCGGCGGCCTCGCGGCGTCGGTCCCCGGGCTCGCCCGCTCGCGTGAGCAGGCCGACGACACCCTCGACCTGCTCCGGACGGGCCTGATCGCGCGCGCCCAGGCCGTCCACGACGAGGTGTGGGCCACGGTCGTGCTCCGGCATGTCGCACGCTCCGCCGCGGCGGCCCGGATCTTTGCTGTCGGGCCGCTGCAGCAGCTGGTGGACCACGACCGCGCGTACGGCACGAGCTGTGTGCCGACGCTCCACGCCTGGCTGCGGGAGATGGGCGACCCGCGGGCCGCCGCGGCGCGGCTGCACATCCACCCCAATACCCTGCGGCACCGGATGCGCCGCCTCCAGGACGTCGTGGCGCTGCCGCTGGACGATCCCGAGGTCCGGACCGCGCTGCTGCTCCAGCTCACCGCCCGCCAATACGGCACGGAGGGCAGCCCGGAGGCGGACGGACACGGAGGCGGGTCGGCGGCCTGATCCGGCTCGGGCTGACTCCTGCCCCCGGCTGAGTCCCGCTCGAAAGCCCCCGGCTCCGCGACGCCCCCCGGCACCGAGCCGTCCTGACTCCGCGGGCGGCGTCGGGGGCACGGGCCGTGGGCGTTCTCCCCTAGCGGCCGTGGGCGTCATCCCCTGACGGCAGCGCGCTCCCCGGCGCACCGCGCACCGCGTCGCTCGGAAGAGACCCCGGCCCGTCGGCCGTCCCGGCTCCCCGGCGTCACGGCCCACCCCCGCGCCCCGGCCCGCCCGTCACCCCTCTCCCCCGCGCCCCGTTGTTCCGCGCCCACTCCCCGGCGCCCCGAGACAGTGCCGATCGAACGATGACGGCCCGTTCCCCCACCGAAACCATGGCTCCACCCGCAGCTCGTTCACCGGGCGGCAATGGATTCCATGGAAGGACGGTGGCATGACATTCGGCATTCCCCGCGAGGCCGAGAGCGTCGGAGCCGGATCCGGGGCGGCGGTGACCGCCGTGGCGGACGTACGGCCCGCGGCGGTGTCCGGCGGGACGGCGGCAGGCTCCGCACCGGAGCTGTCCCCGGCCCCCACCACGGCCCCGGGGACGGGTCCGGCCGACGGATCCGCGCGCGCACGCCACACCGGGGAGCCGCACCGGCCCGGACCACCGCACGCCCAGGCCCGGATCGACCTCGCGGCGATCCGCGCCAACGTCGGCCGGCTGCGCGAGGCGGCGGGCTCGGCGGAGGTGATGGCCGTGGTCAAGGCGGACGGCTATGGGCACGGCATGGTCGCGGCGGCGCGCGCCGCCCTCGCCGGCGGCGCCACCTGGATCGGCGTCGCCGGTATGCAGGAGGCGCTGGCCCTGCGCACCGCCGGTGTCCCCGGCCGGCTGCTCGCGTGGCTGCTGACGCCGGGCGACGACTGGAATGCCGCGGTGGCCGCCGGGGTCGAGCTGTCGGCCGGTGCCGACTGGGCGGTGCGGGCAGCGGTCCGGGCGGCGCACGCCACGGGCCGCCCGGCACGGCTGCACCTCGAAGTGGAGACCGGGCTCGGGCGCGGCGGCGCGTGCGCGGGCGACTGGCCGGCGCTGCTGGACACCGTGGCGCGCGCCGAAGCGGCCGGTTCCGTGCACGTCGTCGGGGTGTGGTCGCACCTCGCACGGGCCGACGAGCCCGGACACCCGGGCTGCGACCGGCAGTTGGCGCACTTCCGCTCGGCCGTCGCACGCGCCCGGCGGGCCGGGCTCACCCCCGAGGTCCTTCATCTGTCCAACTCGGCCGCCACCCTGACCCTGCCGGAGGCCCGCTTCGACCTGGTGCGTCCCGGGCTCGCCGTCTACGGACTGAGCCCGGTGCCCGACCGGGCCGGGCCCGCGGAACTGGGGCTGCGCCCGGCGATGACCCTCACCGCCCGGCTCGCCTCCGTCAAGCGGGTAGCGGCCGGGCACGGCGTCTCCTACGGGCACCGCTACCGCACCGCCCGCGAGAGCACGCTCGGTCTGGTCCCCCTCGGCTATGCCGACGGCGTGCCCCGGCATGCCTCGCAGGCCGGACCGGTTCTCGTGGCCGGCCGGCGGCACACGGTGGCGGGCACCGTGTGCATGGACCAGTTCGTGGTCGACCTCGGCGACTCCCCCGCCGCGCCCGGGGACGAGGTCGTGCTCTTCGGGCCCGGCGACCGCGGGGAGCCCGCCGCACAGGACTGGGCCCGCGCCGCCCACACGATCTCGCACGACATCGTCACCCGCATCGGCACCCGGGTGCCCCGCACCTACACCGGCGACGCACCCGCCGGCACGTGCTGAGCCGATACCGACCACCGCCCCGCCCCGTTGGACCACCGACACCGTCTCCCCCGTCCGACCGCCACCGACGAAAGGGCCGCACCATGACCCACCAGTCCCCGCCCTCCCCACCACGTCCCACCGGCCCCGACGACCCCGGCTCCGAGCACCTCCAGCGGAATCTGCAGCCCCGTCACATCCAGATGATCGCCATCGGAGGGACGATCGGCGTCGGGTTGTTCCTCGGGTCCGCCCAGGCGCTGCACGATGCCGGCCCGGGTCTGCTGATCACCTACGCGGTGGCGGGCCTGGTGGTCTTCTTCGTGATGCGCGCCCTCGGTGAGCTGCTGGTCCACCGGCCCGTGTCCGGCTCGTTCGCCACCTACGCGGAGGAGTTCATCGGCAAGTGGGCCGGGTTCGCCACCGGCTGGAGCTACTGGCTGATGTGGGTCGTCACCGGTACGGCGGAGCTGACCGCGGCCGGGATCTACGTCCGGTACTGGTGGCCCGAGGTGCCCCAGTGGCTGCCGGGCCTCATCGCCCTGGCGGTCCTCGGCGTGGCCAATCTCCTGGCGGTGCGGCTGTTCGGGGAGTTCGAGTTCTGGTTCGCCATCATCAAGGTCGCCACCATCGTCGTCCTGCTGGTCATGGCCGCCGCCATCCTGGTCTTCGGCTTCGGCCCCCTGGGGAAGACCGCCGCGCTGAGCAACATCTGGACGCACGGGGGCTTCTTCCCGCACGGCATGGCCGGACCGTTGCTCGCCCTCCAGGTGGTCGTGTTCGCCTTCGTCGGGGTCGAACTGCTCGGTGTGACCGCCGGGGAGAGCAAGGACCCCGAGAAGACCCTGCCCTCCGCCGTGCGGCGGGTGATCTGGCGGATCGGGCTGTTCTACCTCGGTGCCCTCACCGCGGTCATGGCACTGGTCCCCTGGACCCAACTCGACCCGGACATCAGCCCGTTCGTGCTGGTCTTCGCCAAGGTCGGGGTGCCCGCCGCGGCCGGCGTGGTGAACATGGTCGTGCTCACCGCCGCGCTGTCCTCCTGCAACAGCGGGGTGTTCTCCACCGGCCGGATGCTGCTCACCCTGGCCGGCGACCGGCACGCGCCGGCCGCGTTCGGGAAGGTCAGCCGCCAGGGCGTCCCCGCCGCGGGCATCCTCGCGTCCATGGCGGTCATGCTGCTGGGCGTGGCCGCGAACTACTTCGTCCCGAAGGAGGCCTTCGCGTACGTGACGAGCGTGGCGACCATTGCCGCGGTCTTCACCTGGGGCATCATCGTCTGCGCCCATCTGCGCTACCGGGCGGCGGTCCGCGCCGGGCGGCTGCGGCCGGTCGCCTTCCGCATGCCGCTGGCGCCGGCGTCGAACTACTTCGTCCTCGCCTTCCTCGGTCTCGTCCTCGTCCTGCTCGCCTTCGACGCCGAGACCAGGATCGCGCTGTACGTGGCTCCGGTGTGGGCGGTGATCCTCGTGGCCGGCTACCGCCTCACCCGCCGCACCCGGGCCGCCGTCCTGCCGGAGACACCGCCCGACGAGGAGACCGCACAGCCGTCGCGGCTCGCCTGAACGGGGTCGTGGGAGCGGTCCGGGCCTGGTGCCCGGACCGTTCCTCATGCGGAGGTCCGCAAGGGAGGGACGGCAGGCACGTCCGGGGCGTGGTCGATGTCGTCGGCGGTCAGCCGGAAGCCGTCGGGGTAGGCGTCGCGGCGGGTGCGACGGTCCGGCTCATCGGTGCGCCAGCAGTAGAGGCAGCGTGCGCACTGCAGGACGTCCCAGACGCCGGGGACGGGCGAGGCGAAGAGGTGCGCGAGGGTGGTGTGCGCACAGCGCGGGCAGCAGGTGGCGGCGGCCTCGGTCATGGCGTGCTGTCCTTTCATGGAGGGGAGTCACGTGGAGGGGAGTCACGTGGAGGGGAGTCACGTGGAGGGGAGTCACGTGGAGGGGAGTCGTGTGAGGCGGCGTCAGCGCCGGCCGGCGAGCTGCTGGAGCTTGGCGAGCCAGTGGCCCGTCTCGGGCAGGTCGCGGACCTGGTTGCCGTAGTTGCCGCGGCCGTCGGGGGCGACAGGGGTGGTCGCGTCGATGATGAGCTTGTCGACGATGCCGGCGGGCTGTGCCTGCGGCGCCAGTTCGAGGACGGGCAGCCGAGGGACCTGGACGAGGTCGCCCGCCGGGTTCATCTTGGTGGACAGCGCCCACATCACCTGCGGGAGGTCGAACGGGTCGACGTCCTCGTCGACGACGATGACGGTGGCGGCGTAGCCGAGGCCGTGCGGCGTGGTCAGCACCCGCATGCCGACCGCCTTGGCGAAGCCTCCGTAGCGCTTCTTCGTCGAGACGATGACGACCAGGCCATGGGTGTACATCGCGTTGACCGCCTGGACCTCGGGGAAGTCCGTCTTCAGCTGCTGGTACAGCGGGACACAGGTGTTGGCGGCGATCAGGTAGTCGACCTCGGTCCACGGCATGCCGAGGTAGAGGTGTTCGAAGACCGGGTGCGTGCGGTAGGAGATCTTGTCGATGCGCAGGACGGGCAGTCTGCGGCCGCCGGAGTAGTGACCGGTGAACTCGCCGAAGGGGCCCTCGATTTCGCGCTTGCGGCCCTCGATGACGCCCTCGATGACCACCTCCGATCCCCACGGCACCGGCAGGCCGGTCAGCGGGGCCTTCGCGAGCGGTGCCGGGGCGCCGCGCAGGGCACCGGCCAGTTCGTACTCGTTCTCGTCGTACTTCATGGGGGTCGAGGCGACGAGGGAGATGACCGGCTCGTTGCCGAGGGCGAGGGCGACCGGCAGGTCCTCGCCGGCCTCCTCGGCCTTGCGCAGGTGCTGGGCGATGTCGTGCATCGGCACCGGCTGCAGTGCGAGCCTGCGGCGGCCCTTGACCTCGACGCGGTAGATCCCGACGTTCTGCTTGCCGCTGTGGCCGGGGTCCTCGGGGTCCTTGGAGACGACCGCGGCCTTGTCGAGGTAGAAGCCGCCGTCGCCGTCGTTGAGGCGGATCAGCGGGAGCACCGTGAAGATGTCGACCGCGTCGCCGTCCATGGTGTTCTCGGCCCACGGCGGGGCGCCGCGCCACTCCGGCGCGACGGGGAACCGCGCCCAGCGGCGGATGAACTCCGCCACCTGCTCCTTGGTCCCCGTCTCCTTGGGCAGACCCAGCGCCAGGGCGTGATTGGCCCAGGAGCCGTGCACGTTCATCGCGATACGGGCGTCGGTGAAGCCGCGCACGCGGTCGAAGTACAGGGCCGGCGCCGCGTCGCCCAGGCGCGGGGCCGCGTTGGCGGCCGCGGCGATGTCCGGCTCGGGCCGCACTTCTTCGGTGATGTGCAGCAGTTGGCCCTCCTCGTCGAGGGCCGCCAGGAAGCTGCGGAGGTCGTCGTATGCCATGGGTGCTCCTCGGTGGGGCGGGGGTGTCGGGGGTCAGGCGGCGGGCTTGACCGCGCGGGCGGCGCGCATGCCCTCCCAGCGCTTGGCGTCGGGCGCGGGCAGGCCGAACTGGTCGAGGATCCGCGCGGTGAGGTGGTCGACGAGGTCGTCCACCGTCTGCGGGTGGTGGTAGAAGGCGGGCATCGGCGGCACCATCTGCACGCCCTGGCGTGCGAGGGCGAGCATGTTCTCCAGATGGATCTCGCTCAGCGGTGTCTCGCGCGGTACGAGCACGAGCGGGCGGCGCTCCTTGAGCACCACGTCCGCAGCACGCCCCAGCAGCCCGTCGGCATAGCCGGCCCGGATGCCCGCCAGCGTCTTCATCGAGCACGGCGCGATCACCATGCCGTCCGTGCGGAACGAGCCCGAAGCGAGGGTCGCGCCCTGGTCCTCGGGCCGGTGGGTGACATCGGCGAGCGCGCTCACCCCGGCGACCGAACGGCCGGTTTCCAGCTCGATGGTGGTCCGCGCCCAGCGGGAGAGGACGAGATGGGTCTCGACGTCCGGCAGTTCGGCCAGGGCCTCCAGGAGCCGGACGCCGAACACGGCGCCCGTCGCTCCCGTCATCCCCACGATCAGTCGCACAGTGGTCAGCTCCTCGGTTCGTCGGACGGCACCCGGGCGGTGCGAGACCGGTGCACGGTGGGTGCCGAGGCCGGTGCACGGCAGGCCGGCAGAGCCTTGACACCGGTGGAGGTGCACTGGACCTTTCGGTCACCGCATCGTCATGCCGGATTCGGGTCGCGTCCGCCCGCACGTGGCCCGACCGGCCTCGTCACCTCTCACGCTAGGCGCGAGTCGCCCCTTCGAAGCAGTACGCTGAGGACACGCTATGGACAGAAACGGACCGTCTGATGTCACCGAGGTCCCCTTCCGGGCCTCGGCGGGAGCCCCGCCCGGCGCGGAGGTCCTCGGTTTCGCCGATCTGCTCGCCCGCGCACAGGGGCACGGCATCGACCCGTACGCGACCAAACGCCTCGCCTTCCACGAGCTGATCGCGGTGCGCACCGGCACCCTGCGCTGCTCGGTCGACTTCACCGAGCACGAGCTGACCCCGGGCAGCTGGCTGTGGGTGCGCCCCGGCCAGATCAGTCAGTACCGGTCCGACCTCACCCGGGCCGAGGGCACCATCGTCCTGTTCCTGCCGGGCTTCCTCAGCCCGGCCACCGCGGATGCCGCCCGCGTCGACCGGCTGGACGGGACCCGGCCCCTGGCCCCGCAGGGCGCGGAGGGGGATGCCGTACGGCGCGTCCTGGAACTGCTGGAGAGCGAGTACCGGCAGTTGGCCGGCCTGCCGCTGGAGGTGCATCTGGAGGTGGTGCGCCATCTGCTCGCCGTCCTCGTCCTGCGGCTGGCGCAGGTGCGCGGCGCGCAGGGCGGGGACGAGGCGGGCAATGCGGCCTTCCGGAGTTTCCAGCAGGCCGTGGAGGCCGACTTCGCCCGCAGCCACCGGGTGGAGGAGTACGCCAGGAAGCTGGGCTACAGCGTCCGCACGCTCACCCGCGCGGCCCACGCCGCCGCCGGGTGCGGCGCCAAGCGCTACATCGACGACCGGGTCCTCCTGGAGGCCAAGCGTCTGCTGGTGCACACCGGCCTCACCGCCACCGCCATCGGCGACCGGCTGGGCTTCCCGGACGCCACGGTCTTCACCAAGTTCTTCCGCCAGCGGGCCGGCGAGACCCCGGCCACCTTCCGCAACCGCGCCCGGGGGAACCGTCCGTGACCCGGCGCCGGGTCCCCGGGCACCACGACGGCCGGCCGCCTGTCGACGCACTCGTGGCACGCCACGGGGCAGCCGATGCACCCGGCCCGCAGCCGTTACGCCACCGTGTGGAAGAGCGCCGCCGCCTCGCCCCGTGAGCCGACGCCCAGTTTGGTGAGGATCTTGGCGACATGGAACTTCACCGTCGACTCGCTGATGTGCAGCTCCTGCGCGATCGCACGGTTGCGGTGGCCGAGCGCCAGCCGGGCCAGCACTTCCAGTTCCCGCTCGCCCAGCGAGGTGAGCGGGTCGGGGGCCGGGTCCGGGGAGATGCGCAGCGGGATCGACGCCGAGACCGTGGTCCCCCACCCGGGTACGGCGTCGACGTCCAGCCGCCCGTCGAGCACGTCGAGGCGCGCGAGGACCCCGCCGTGCGCCACCTCGTCGTGGGTGAGCGTGCCGGGCCCGTCGTCGCGCACCGTCGCGCGCAGTACGTCGTCGGTGAGCTGCCAGCCGATGTGGACGCGGCTCACCTCCGCCTGCTCCAGCACCCTCAGCAGCAGCGTCCGCACGACGGCCCGCGCGGTGTGCGCCACGTCGGCCGCCACCGTCCGGGCGGAGTCCGGCGCGCCCAGCTCCAGCCGTACGGGGCTGTAACGCACCAGCGGCCGCAGCGAGTCGGCGAGCCGGGCGAAGGCCTGTGCGGCCGGCTCCTCGGCGATCTCCTGGTCCCGTTCCGCCTCGGCCCGCAGCTCCACCAGGGCCGAGACCGCCAGGTCCGTGGCGGTGGCGCGGGCCGCCGCATCGTCGAGGGTGCGACTGCGCAGCACGCCCAACACCCCGGTGAGCGCGGCCGAACAGGCCTCGCCCAGTTCCGCGATCACCCGGGCCCGGGTCCCGGCGGCGGTCCGCGAGCGGGCCAGCGCACCGGGCACGGCCTCCGCCGCCAACCGGTCGAAGTGGCTGGTGACCACGTCCCACAGGGCCTGCACCAGGACGGCCGCCGGTTCGTCGACCGGGGCGGCGTCACCGTCCCTGACCAGCAGCAGGACGGCGCCCCGGAGGGTCGCGTGGCTCGTCACCGCGAGGACGGGCAGGTCGACGCCGGCGAGCGTGCCCTGCCACGGGCGGCCCGGGATGCCCGAGGCGAGCAGCGGCGCCAGGTGGGCGGTGGACAGCCGGCCGGTGAGCTCCGCATCGCCGTACGTCTTGAACGGGGAGTGCGCGCAGTGCGTGGAGAGTTCGGCGACCGCCCGGTGCGGCACGGATCCGGCCAGAACGGCGGAGAGCCGGGGCAGGATCTCGCCCAGGGGCTGGCGGATCACCTCGTACGCGGCGGTCAGGGCGGGCACGGATCCGGTCAACTCCATATGCCTCAGCGTAGCCAGACGCGCCGGGGCGGGGCCCGGCCGTTCGGCCAGGCCCAACTGTCCCGATGGCCGGCGCAGCGCCGCTCTTCGCACCCGAAGCTGAAGCCGTGCATCCGTTGCGGTCCACACCTTCGATGAGTCCCATATCCCATGCCTGGAACGGGGAGACCTCCATGCGAGCGATCATCTACAACGAATTCGGCGGACCTGACGTCCTCGCCCTCGGGCACACCGACAAGCCGGTGCCCGGACCGGGGCAAGTACGGGTGAAGGTGGTGGCGGCCGGCGTCAATCCGCTGGACCACAAGCGGCGCTACGGGTGGGTGGAGCACTTCTACCCGACGACGTTTCCCGCCGTGCCGGGGCTGGAGTTCGCCGGGGTGGTGGACGCGATCGGCGACGCGGACGGCCACGGGTCCCTCTCGGGAGAGGCGCTCGCCGTCGGCGACGAGGTCTTCGGCTTGACCAGCACGGGTTCCTACGCGGAGTACGCCCTCGCGGAGCACGTCGCCCGCAAGCCCGCCACGCTCTCCTTCGAAGCCGCGGCCGCCCTCCCGGTGGCCGGCGAGACGGCGCAGCGGGTCCTCGGCACACTCGGCCTGATGACGGGCGAGACGCTGCTGCTGCACGGTGCGGCGGGGGCCGTCGGCCAGGCCGCGGTCCAGCTCGCGGTGGCGTCGGGCGCCACCGTGGTCGGCACGGCGTCCCCGGCCAACCACGATTTCCTGCGTGCCCTGGGCGCGGTCCCGGTGGCCTACGGGGCGGGCCTGGCCGACCGGGTACGGGCGGCCGCGCCGCAGGGTGTCGACGCGGTCCTCGACGCGGCCGGCCAGGACGCGCTGCCGGTCTCGATCGCCCTGCGCGGCGGCACGACCGACCGCATCGTCACCATCGCCGATATGCACGCCGCGGACCATGGGGTGGTCTTCTCCGCGGGCGGTACGCCACCGGAGCAGGTTCGGGCGATCATGGCCGCGCACGCCCGCCTGGCCGTCGAGGGCAAGCTCGCCATACCCGTCGTCGAGACCTTCGCGCTCGCCGACGCCGCGAAGGCCCAGGAGCTGAGCGAGGCGGGGCATGTGCGGGGAAAGCTGATCATCAAGGTGTGAGCCGTGCGGCGTTCGGCGGCTCCCGCACGGCGGTGCGCCGCAGACAGGCCGTCTGCGGCGCACCGGGTGGCACAAGCTCCGGCCGGTGAGGGAGGGGCGACCCCCTCACCGGTCACCTGCGTTCCGGGTCAGTGACGGCGCCCCCACGCCACGGTGTCGACGACCCGGTGGCGGTCGCTGCGCAGGGTCGCTTCGTCCCGGAGGTTGTCCCAGACGTAGGCCCGGCGGTTCTGGTAGACGTCATGACGGTTGTCGCGGCCGATGCCGGTGTGGACCCGGACCTGGCTGCGGCCGTTCAGCCGCAGGTTGCCGAAGCGGTAGGTGTGCCCGCTCTTGTCGGACAGGCTCCAGCCCTTGATGTTGACGGGCGTGCGGCCGGTGTTCCGTACCGTCACCCACTCCGCGTTCAGGCTCCGGTTGGAGCGGTCGTCCCGTCCGGGGCTGTCGTACTGGACCGCCCCCAGCACGACCGCGGACCGCGTGGGGTGCGGAGCATGGTGGCCGGCCGCGGTGGCCGGGAGGGCGGCGGTGGCTGCGAGGGCCGCGGAGCCCAGGACCACCATGGCAACACGCGAAGCGTTGGGGAACATCGAACCTCCTGCAAGGGGCAGCCCTGTGCGGGCGCCCAAAAACCGGACGCCCGGCCGGTTTGACCGGGCCTCCATAGATTGACCGCCCGTCACCCCTTGGCAGGGGAAATGCCCTTTGATGTGACACAACACAGACATCTGCACCACCACACCGCGCCAGGCGCGCACGCCCCCGCGCTTGCCCCGCCCCCCACAACGCCACATACACGTATCCGCGCCGGAAGGGGCACCGGGGACACCCCGCTCCTCCCGCAGCTCGCCTGACCACTACGAAACTTGGACCTCATGCGTTGCTTGGAACCCCCGGAGCCTCTACGTTGAGCGCGCCTGAATCCGGCTCAACCCGCCGCCTGTGCGGCGGGCTTCGGGAGGAACCCCCCATGCGCAGACGCACCTCCAAGGACGCCCCCAGACGCCTGTCCATACGCACCGCGGTGTCGGCCGCCCTCGCCACGGTGACACTGGCCGCAACGGCCACCGCGGCCACCGCCCAAGGCGCCGCCCCGCCCTCGTCCCCCGCCCCGCACGGGCCGCGCACCCAGCAGGTCGAGTACTTCACCGAAACGACCGGCCACCCCCGGCACACCACCGTTCCGCCCTCCCCACCGCTCTCCCCCGCCGAGAAGACCGCGATCGCCGGCGACGGCGATGTCACCTCGATCGTGCAGAACGGCCCGGTCGGCACCAAGCTCGATGTGGTCTTCGTCGGCGACGGCTACACCGCCGCCCAGCAGGAGGACTTCCACGCCGACGTCCGCGCCAAGTGGGCCAAGATGTCCGCCGTCGAGCCCTACGCCTCGTACGCCGGACTGTTCAACGTCTGGGCCGTCGACGCCGTCTCCAACGAGTCCGGCGTCTCCGGGGACCCCACCCAGGACGTGGTCCGCGACACCGCCCTCGACTCCGCCTTCTTCTGCGACGGCACCGAGCGGCTGCTGTGCGTCGACACCGGCAAGGTCGAGTCGTACGCCTCCAAGGCCCCGGCCGCCGACCTCGTCGTAGTGCTCGCCAACTCCACCAAGTACGGCGGCGCCGGTTACAACGACGTCTCCTCGCAGGTCGGTTACGACGGCATCGCCACCGCCTCCTCCGACAACGACCGGTCCGACCAGATCGCGGTGCACGAGACGGGCCATTCGCTCGGCAAGCTCGCCGACGAGTACGACTACGGCGAGTCCGGCACCTACTCGGGCCCCGAGCCCGCCGAGGCCAACCTCACCACACTCTCCGCCGACCAGATGACCGCACAGCGGCAGAAGTGGTACCGCTGGATCGGCCAGGAGTCGCCGGACGGCGGTGCGGTCGGCGCGTTCGAGGGCGGCGGCTATTACGAGCACGGGCTCAACCGGCCCACCGAGAACTCGATCATGCGGACGCTCGGCCGGGAGTTCAACCTCCCCGGCCGGGAGGGCATGATCGCGGGCTTCTACCGCTATGCGAGCGTGCTGAGCAGCCCCGTGCCGACCGACCGCGCCGTGCCCCGCACGGCCCGTCTCCGGGTCGGCGCACCCGCCTCCGCGCAGGTGAAGTGGTATGTCGACGGGCGCGAGCGCAAGGCCGCGCGCGGCCGGTCCACGGTCGTCGTACGGGCCCTCGGCGTCCCGCACGACGGTCGCACCCATACGGTCACGGCCAGGGCCACCGACCGTACGGCCGCGGTCCGTGACCCGGCGCTGCGCAAACAGCTGTCGGCGAAGCTGAGCTGGCGGGTGGCCCGCTAGGGCCTGTCGTCACACTCCTGCCGCTGGGCCGGGGCGGCGGTGCCTTGCCGCCCCGGTGCCGGGCGTCTTGGTGCCGGGCGGGTGGCGGGGCGGGCGGGTTCACGCCCGCCGCCCGGCCACCCCACGGGAACGCGGTCGGCAGTGGTGCCCGGCGCGCGCAGCTCAGCGCGGCGCCGCGAGGTCCTGGGTCCACCAGGGTCCGCCCGGTCCCTCGACGACGCCGATGCCGACCGCAGTGAACGTGCAGTCGAGCAGGTTGCCGCGGTGCATGGCGTCGCCCATCCAGTCGTTGACCGCCGCGGCGGCGGTGCGCGGGCCGCGGTCGAGGTTCTCGCCCCAGCTGCTCCACTGGTATCCGGCGGCGGTGATCCGGTCGTCGGGTCCGGTGCCGTCCGGGGCGTCGTGCTCGTAGTACTGCCGTGCCGCCATGTCGGCGGAGTGCCGGCGCGCCGCGGTGTGGAGTCTGCGGTCGATGCGCAGCGGCCCGCAGCCGGCCCGGGCCCGCCGGGTGTTGATGAGTGCGGTGGCCTGTTCTTCGAGGCTGGGCGGGGTGGGGGACGGTGTCGCGGACGGGGTGGGGGACGCGGTCGCGGTGCGCGAGGGCGTGGGGGTCGGGGTGGGTGTGGGGTGCCGCGTCGGCGAGGGCGCGGCCACCGTGCGTGCCGCCTTCGGCTCCGTCTTTCGTTCCGCCTTCCGGTCGGCCGGCGGGGCACCGGGCCACCACCACAGGGCGGCGGCGACGGCCACGGCGAGGGTGGCGGTCCCCGTGACGGCGGTGCCCTTCGTCACCCGGCGCGGCCGGGGCAGCCGCTTCGGCAGCGGATGGGTGCCGGGTATGCCGGAGCCGTGGTGCGCGGGTGCCGCGGTCGTCGCCACCGTCGCGGCGGTGGGGGCCGGTGCGGCGGGCGGGGCGAGGTGCGACGGCAGCGGCAGCAGGGCGAGGCCGGCCAGCAGCCCCTCGGCGGGCAGCAGGTCCTTCCAGTGTCCGGAGCAGGCCGCGCACCGGCGGGCGTGGCGGGATATGCGTTTGCGCCAGAGGGCGCAGGGTTCGTTGTCCCATGTGGCCGTCAACCGGGTCAGATCGGGGCACGGCGGATCGGCCGCGAGCGCGCGCACCACCACGCGTCCGGCCTCCAGTTGCTCCTTCATGCGCTGCACCCGGACCGCCGCATGACGTGAGCCGATCCCGACGGCGGCGACCAGCTCCGTCCTGGTGATCTCCCCGGCGGCCTCCAGCCACCACAGGGACAACAGCGACCGGTCCCCCTCGTCCAGCCACCGGGTGGCCGCGGCGACTTCACGACGCTGGCCGGAGAGTCCCAGTTTCAGGATGGTCAGGTCCACGAAGTCGGCGGAGCGGTCGGCCCGTTCCGGCGCCTGGTCCAGGCCGACGAGGGGCGCCTTGCGGTCGGTGGTCCACCGGCGGCGCACCTGGTTCATGGCGATGGCCACGAGCCAGGAGCGGAAGGACGCCGGCTCCCGCAGGTCCGCCAGCGACTCCAGGACGCGCAGCATGGTCTCCTGCACCACGTCGTCGACGTCCGCATGGCCGTCCAGTGCACGTCCCACGACGTTGTAGATCAGCGGCAGGTAGGAGGCCAGGAGTTCCTCCCGGGCATGCTCGTCCCCGGCCTTGGCGGCCTCGACGGCTGCCGTCCCGTTTTCCTGCTTCACGCCCATTCATCCCTGTTCGTTCGTGCGTACTCGTAGCCCCCGCACCCAGGTGATCCCGTGAGCTCGTCGCGATAACAGAAAAACCTACGCGGATCCGGAGAGCGACGACGCACGGGGAACGGCCCGGGCGTCGTCCGACGAGTCGTGGTCCGGTGAGGGGTCGTGGCGCCGGCCCGGAGAGGGCTGTGGGGCGCCCGGGAAAACGCGGCAAAACTTCTTTCCCGCTTTCCGTTATCGGCGCCCGGCCCCGGGGTCTCCCCTTGTGTCGGCCGCCACGGACCGCCGTACGGGCCATGCGCCGCGCGGCACCGCCGGCCGGCAGATCCCCGACCCCCACAGGAAACGGAACCATGAACAACGACCACCACCTGCAGCCCGAGTTCCACGACGAGGCCCCGACCGGGAACGGCCGCCGGGCGGACGCGTCCGCCGCGCATCGGCGTTCCGGCCCGGCCGGCGGCGGCCGTTCGGGCGGCCGGCACGGACGCAACGGCGGCCTGCACCGCGGTGGCAGCCGCCCCGGGCGGAAGGCCACCCTGCTGGCGGTGGCCTCCGTGGTCGTCGTGGGCGGGTCCTGCGTGGTGCTGATACGTCCCGACTCCGGGGCCGACCGGGCGCTCGCGGCGGACGGGGCCGCGCAGGCCGCTCCGGCCGCCACCACCCCCGCCTCCCCGGAGCCGACCGCTTCGCGCTCGCCCAAGAGCCATGAGCCCGCGGCCTCCCCGTCCGCGACCGAGCGGCACCGCAAGCGGCACGCGACGCCCCGGCCGCAGGCCTCCCGCACCGGCGGCAGCGCGGACCCGGCCAAGAGCGTCACGCCCCGCGCGGCCCGCCCCGGGTCGGGCACAGGGGGCGGCGCCCCGGCCGGCACGGGTGCCGCGAAGGGCACCGCGGCGGCGTTCGCGCAGAAGATCGTCGAGTTGGTCAACGCCCAGCGGGCGCAGCACGGTTGCGGGCCGCTCAGCGTCGACCGCCGACTGCAGGCCGCGGCGCAGGCCCACTCGGACGACATGGCCGCGCGCAACTACTACGAGCACAACACCCCGGAGGGCGTCGACCCGGGCACCCGGATGACCAAGGCCGGTTTCCCGTGGGCCAGTTGGGCGGAGAACATCTTCAAGAGCCCCAAGGACCCGGCCACGGCGATGGACGGCTGGATGAAGAGCCCGGGCCACCGGGACAACATCCTCAACTGCTCCTACAAGTCCACCGGCGTGGGCGTCAATCTCAGCGCCAACGGACCGTGGTGGACCCAGGACTTCGCCACCCACTCCTGATCCGCCACCGAGCCCTGGCCGGCCCCGGACGGTCCGGCCCGGCGCCGCCCTCGCTCCTTCTCCGACTTCTCCGGCAGAGACGGGGGCGGGGGCGGCCCGGGGGTCCGGCGGCCCCCGGGCCGGCCCTGGCCCCGGGCCGCGGTGCCGCGGCACCGCGGGGTCAGCCGGGTACCGGGGCGAAGGTGCGGTCGAGGAAGCCGTCCAGACTGCGCCGGGCCCTGTCGCCGTGCGGGCCGGTGAAGATCTCGGCGGCGTGGAGGGTGCCGGGCAGCACGGTGACCTCGGCCTCGGGGAAGCTGCGGGCCACCTCGCGCAGCTTCCCTTCGTCCGAGAGCGGGTCGTCGGCCGTCCCCAGGAGCAGCAGTTCCCCCTTGTAGGAGGCGCCGCTCCCGGCGGAGTAGCCGCCCAGTGAGGCCAGCGGGCTGATCCCGGCGACGCCAATGGGGCGGGCGGTACGGTCCGTCAGCATGCCGAGCATCAGGGTGCCGCCCATGCAGCCGCCGACCCAGGCCACGTTCGAGGTGCCGCGGGAACGGAGCAGCCGGGTGGCGTCGGACACGGTCCGGCGGCGGTCCGTTCCCCAGTCGAAGGTGACGACGTGGTAGCCGCCGGCCGCGAGCCGCTTGGCCTCGGATGCCCACTCGCAGGCGTCGCCCCAGGAGATGGGCGCGAAGACCACCCCGCGGGGGCCGCTGCCCACGGTGACCATACGGCCGCGGCCCGAGGAGCCGGGCAGACGGTACGCGGTGGCGTCCCGGGCACCGCGGTAGCACGACGGCAGCTGGTCCGGTGCGGCGCTGAACTCTCGCATTCCGACGATTCCTTCCTGGGTGGAGCGTCGCTTTTCCGCCACCTCGCCCCCTTGTGGGGCGGTGTCCGTGGCGCGACCGGCGCAGGAGGTGACACCGGTCAGCGCCAGAAGCAGGGCCACCGTCAGGGTCGCTGCACGCTTGGACTCACGCTTGACCATACGAGAAGCATAGAGAGAAAGCATTGGGAAAAGCTATATTGAAAGGTAGATGGAAAGCTTTTCACGGTGTCTGCATGCGGCAGTCACACGGTCTCCCCAGGTCAGAACGCACCTGTCCGGACGGTGAGATATCTTTGGACTGAGCTATTCGGTAGAGGGAAGGCGGTTCTCGGTGGAGCCTGACCACGTAGACGAGATCATCTCGGCATGGGGACACGAGCTGCCCGAAATCGCCGGTCTCCCCCTGGAATTGGCCAAAAGGAGCGCCCTGCTCGTTTCGGCCTTCGATGTCGCCGCCGGTGCCGAACTGGAGAAGCTGGGGCTCACCCAGGCCGAGTACGGCGTCCTCGCCACCCTGCGGCGGATCGGCGCTCCCTACCGTCTCAAGCCGACCGACCTCACCCACGCCCTCCTGCTGTCCTCCGGCGGCACCAGCAATGTCGTCAAGCGCCTGGTGGCCGCCGGCCATGTCACCCGCGCCGCGGCCGAGGACGATGCCCGCAGCAGCTGGGTGCAGCTCACGCCGCGCGGGGTGGAGACCGCCGAGGCGGCGGTGCGCGCCACCACCGCCGTGCACGCGCGCCTCGTCGACCGCATCCCGGAGCGCACCGCGAAGGCCCTCAGCGAGCAGCTGCGGATCGCGCTGGCCGCCATCGAGGAGGGCGTGCTGATCCGCCGCTGACGCAGCGGGTCAGCCGGCCAGCCGGTCGCGCACCTCCTGGGCCCGGGCCAGCAGCCCCGGCAGCCCGGCGTACGCCAGCCTCCCCTGCCGCTTGGCGATCCGCCCGGCGACCAGCACGGTGTCGACATCGGCGCGGTCCATCGACGACACGACGGCCGCGGCGGCGTCGTACACCGGCGCCACACCGGGCCGGTCGGTCCGCAGCACGATCAGATCCGCCTGCTTGCCCGGGGTCAGCGAGCCGATGCGGTCCGCCATCCCGAGCGCCTCGGCGCCGCCGAGCGTGGCGAACTCCAGGACCTCCCGCACCGTGAGCAGGGGGGCGTCCGGGCCCGCATGGCCCTGCAGCGCAGCGAAGCGGCCGATCTGGAAGGCGGCCCGCATCTGCGTGAACATGTCGCCGGCCGCGGCGACTTCGACGTCGGCGCTGAGGCTGGGCCGCAGCCCGGCGGCCACCGCCGCGGCGAACGGCGGCAGCCCGTGGCCCATGGTCATTTCGATGGCGGGCGCGACCGACAGGGCCCCGCCGCTGTCGTGGATCAGCCGCAGCTCACCGGCGTCCATCCCGGTGCCGTGGATGAACACCGTCCCGGGCCGCAGGACGCCCAGGCGGCGCAGCCGGGAGACGGGGCTGCCGCCCCGGACGTGCAGGGCGGTCGGCAGGTCCAGTTCACGGGCCAGGGACCAGCCGCGGCGGATGGTCTCGTCGCTGCCGGCCTCGGCGTTGAGCGCCATGGTCACCAGGGCTTCCCCGGCGTGCAGTCTGCCCGTGCGGACCCGGCGGGCGTCCTGGGCCGTGCCGTGTCCGTACGCGAAGACGCTGCGCAGCCCGGAGCCGGTGAGGGCGTCGAGCAGGGCGTCGGTGTGCTCCGCGGTCGGCTTGGGGACGTTGGAGATGTCCTGGACGGTGGTCACCCCCGCGTCCAGGGCGCCCAGCGCGCTGAGCAGGTTGCCGAGGTGGAGGTCGTCGGCGGTGAGCCGGGGGGCCTGGGTGTGCAGTACGGTCGCGAAGTACTGGTCGAGGGTCTGGTCGGCGCCGCTGCCGCGCAGCGCCGCCTGCCACATGTGCCGGTGGGTGTCGACGAAGCCGGGGAGCACGAGGCACCCGCGGGCATCGATGCGCTCGTCCACCCCCGGCGCGTCGATGCCGGGGCGGACGGCGGTGATCCGGCCGTCCTCCACCAGGATGTCGGCGGACGGCAGTTCACCGAGGGCCGGGTCCATGGTCAGGACGCGGCCCCCGGTGACGAGCGAGCGGGCGACGGTCATGCAGTGCCCCACCCCTGGGGCGGTTCCAGGCGGCCCATCTGGAGGTTCCAGTACTCGGTGTTGCGCCGGCAGCGGCCGTCGGGGGCGAAGAGCAGGATGTTGCTCTCCAGGAAGGTGACCCAGTGGTCGCCGTCGGGGTTGATGGCGGGGGCCTTCAGGGTGACCCAGAGTTCGACGGCCGCCCGGTTCCCGGTGACGACGGGGGTGCCGTGACGGCCGGTCATCTCGCTCTGGCCGGCGGTGATGTCGCGCCAGTAGCGGCCGATGGCATCGCGGCCGCGGAAGGTCTGCGCCGGGACGCCGGGCACCGCCTCGTACAGGGCGTCGGGGGTGAACAGCCGGACCGCGGCGGTGTCGTTCTTGGTCCGCCAGGCCTCCAGGTAGGCGTCGGTCCAGCGGGAGACGTCGGCGACGGTGAGGCGGCCGGTCTGCTCGGCGGCGTGGGCGGTCGGTGCGACGGCCGCCAGGGGAAGTGCGGCGAGGCCGGCCCGGAGCAGGGTGCGGCGTGGGGTGCGGGGGTTCACGGGTCTTCAGTGCCCTTTCGGTGCGTACGGGGTGGTGCGCCGGCCGGCCCGGGCGCGGGGCCGGGCCGGCGGCGGCGTCATGCCGGGTCCTGCAGGCGGAGCGAGAACTCGATGCCGTCGCCCAGCGGAAGCTGCTGGGAGAGGTAGCCGTTGCCGGCGGTTCGGACGTGGTCGGTGAACTCGGGCGGCAGCATCGGCAGGTTGTCGGAGACGACCAGGGAGCCGGCCCGCAGGGCGGGTTCGAGCACTTTGAGGACCGGCAGGTAGAGCTCCTTCCATCCGTCCAGCAGCACCAGGTCGACCGGGCCGGGGAGGGTGGCGAGCTGTTCGCGGGCCTCACCGGTCCGGATCTCGGCGTAGGCACCGAGCCCGGCGCGCTCCAGGTGGCCGCGCGCACGGTCGGCCTTGCCGGGGTGCAGCTCCGAGCCGATGATGCGGCCGCCGCCATTGTCGCGCAGGGCGGCTGCCGCATAGAGCGTCGAAGCGCCGAAGGACGTGCCGAACTCCACGACGAGGGCCGGCCGCAGGCTCCGTACGAGCTGGTACAGGAAGGTACCGACCTGGGGGTGCACGGGCAGCGCGGCCTGGGCACAGAGGTCGGCGGCCTCCTGGGCGGTGGGCGGCTGCGGCCAGTCCGCCGCGGTGGCGTAGGCGCGTTTCATCACCTCCGGGTCGTGGTGCTCGGCGGTGCGGGCGATCTCGTCCAGCACGGCGCTCACCCGGGTGTCGTCGAGGCCGGTGGGTGCGGTCGTCATCGCTCGGCCCTCCCGTCCCGCACGGCGGCCAGCAGCGCGGGGTCGAGGTAGCTCTGTGCGTTGTAGACGGTCCGGTCGGTGTCGAGGATCTCGCGCCGGCCGTGCATCACCCGGGTGTTGTCGATCAGCGCCAGGTCGCCGTCCCGCCAGTCGAGTTCCTCGGTGATCTCGGTGGTGAGGCGGCGGAATTCCTCGAGGAGGTCGTCGGGTATGTCGGTGCCGTCGGCGAAGGTGATGTGCGGGGCCTCATAGTTGTACGAGGGGCCGAAGATGCTGTTGGCCCAGGCGAGGCGGCTGCCGAAGAGCGTGGCATGGGCGGCGCCGGTGCGGAACGCGTAGTGCAGGGAGCCGTCGTCGTTGAGCTGGAGGGTGGTCGACACATTGCCGCCCACCAGCTCCTTCATATCGGCGAAGGTGATGTCGTCGAGCTTCTTGCGGCCCTCGGTCTGGTGGCAGACGAACGCCTTCCACTTGGGCTCCTCGACCCGGCGGCTGTACATGATGTCCTTGATGCCGAAGACCGCGCGGGCCGTGTCACCGGCCGCGTCCCAGACCCGGTAGCCGTCGCAGACCGTGGTCTGCGAGCCGCTGGCGGCGGCCTTCTCGCACAGGAACCAGGTCAGGTCGGGGCCGAAGGGGCTGTTGCCGTTCTCCAGGTGGAGGCCTACCGCGCCGGTGCCCGCGTCCACCTTCTGCGCGACCTCGCCGCCGTGGAAGGAGCGGGCCGGGTCGAGGGTGATCCGGCTGGAGTGCGCCTTCACGAACGAGGTGAACTCCTCCAGGTCGGTGCGGAAGCCGCGGAAGAGCAGGAAGCCGGCGTCGGCGAGCAGGCCGGTGACCCATGCCGGGTCCAGGGCACCCAGCGAGCTGTCCCCCGCGGGTTGCACGAGCCGGCCGGTGGCGGCGCCGTAGGGCCGGACGTCAGCGGTCGTGGTCATGCGTCAGCTCCTTGGTGGTCGTACAGCGTTCCGTTGGACAGCGCGGTGCGGACGGCCGCCCGCATGGGCCTGCCGGTGACGGTGAAGAACCTGCGGTAGAGGCGTTCGTCGGCCACCGCGAGGTGCGGTACGGCGACCCGTTCCACCTCCGAGAGGTGTGCCTCGCCGAACTCCCGCACGGCCGTCCCGGCCGCCGCGAGATCGGTGGATCCGTCGACGAGGAAGAGCCCGTGGAGGACGGTGAGTCCGTCGCCGACCACCGCGACGGCGCGGACGAACGGAAGCCGGGCGTACTGTGCCTCGACCCATTCGGGGGCCACGTTGCGGCCGGCGGCGGTGATGATGACGTTCTTCTTGCGCCCGGTGATGCTGAGGAAGCCCTCCTCGTCGACCCGGGCCAGGTCGCCGGTGCGCAGCCAGCCGTCATCGGTGAGGACGAGGCTGGAGGGGTCGTCGCGGGTGTAACCGGCGAACAGCGAGGTGCTCTTGACCAGGAGTTCACCGTCGTCGGCGATCTTGACGCGGACGTGCGGCAGCGGGCGGCCCACGGTGCCCGGGCGCCGGGCGGACGGGGTGTTCCAGCTGACCACGGAACTGTTCTCGGACAGCCCGTACCCCTCGTGGACGGGCAGGCCGTGCTCCTCCAGACGGCGCAGCAGCTCGGGGTGCACGGGCGCGCCGCCGCAGCAGATGAGCGGTGCGCCGGGCGTCCCGAACAGGGCCTCCGCCGCGGGGCGTCCGCGGTCAGCGGCCTCGTCGGCGGCGGTGGCGAAGGCGTCGACGAGCGCGGGGGTGGCGACCATCGCGGTCGGGCGGGACGCCGCCACATACGGCAGGGCGTCGGTGGCGGCCGCCGCCGCGGTGCCGACCAGCGCCTTGCCCGGCGGCATCAGGACCAGCGTGCCGCCGTCGAGCAGGACCAGATAGAGGCCGGTGACCTGCTCGATGAGCAGGCTGAACGGGACGAGGGAGAGGTAGCGGGCGAAGGCTCCGCGGGGCATCACCGACCGCAGCGAGCCCAGCAGTTCGTTCAGCGCCGCCGCCCTGATCCGCACGCCCTTGGGGCGCGAGGTCGTGCCGGAGGTGTGGATGACCTTGCACTCCCAGTCCGTGCCGGCGTCGGCCGGCCGCAGCACCAACGGCGCGGCCGGCGCCGGCTCGTCCACGGACAGCGGCAGCACCCTGCACTGCGGGCGCAGGACCCGGTCCCTCCCCCACTGCTCCAGGCGCTCCTGCCCGGCCGCGTCCGCCAGGCACAGGTCGGTCCCCTCCAGCAGACCGGCGGCCTGCTCGGCGGAGAAGGCCAGCGGGACCGGCACCTCGATGGCGCGTGCCGCGATCAGCGCCAGGTCGGCGACCACGAATTCGGGGGTGTTGCCGCAGACCACGCCGACCCGCGGCGGCCGGCCGTCCCCCTGACCGATCCGGTCGGCGAGTTCGGCGGCCCGGCGGGTGACCTCCTGGTAGCTGAGGGTCCGTGCCGGGACGCCGTCCTCCCCCAGCACCTCGATCATCGGGCGCGCGGACTCGCCGAACCTGACCAGGCTCTCCCTAATGACCCGCATGACCGGCCACCTCCATGGCGCTGATGCTCAGTTGGAGGTCGGTGACCGAGTAGCGTCCCGTGGTGTCGGAGAAGAGGCGGTCCAGGGCGTTCAGCGCGATGACGCCGACCTGTGGTTCGTGGTCGTAGTACGAGCCCCAGCGCGCCGCCTCGTCGGGAGACAGCCGGCCGGGGTCGGCGGGCCCGAACGGTACGAAGCAGATGCCGGTCCGGCCCAGCATCGTGATCAGGCTCCGGGTGACGGTGCACAGGATGTACTCCATGCCCAGGCACCAGGAGATGATCGGGGTGGCTCTGATCAGTTCGCGGCCGACGGAGGCGCGGCGGGTGGCCAGCGCCCCCACCTCCACCACCCGTCTGCGGTCCACGGTGACCCCGAGGTGGGCCAGCGCGGCGTCCTCGACCCCCGTGTCGAGATACCGCTCGGAGAACAGTTCTTGGTCCCTGCCGAAGGTGAGCCCCGCGCAGGCCAGTGGCGGGCAGGGCTCGGTCGCCCCGCCGCAGGCCGGCCGGGCGACGATGAACGAGTCGGGCCGGGGCGCCACATCGGCGCCATATGCCTGGGCGTACACCTCGCGAGCGAGGTCCGCGGCGTCCAGCCATGAGCTGGTCGCCCGGTGTGCCAGATCGATCTGCACGGTGCTCCCCCCTTCCCCGGCTGCCGGACTTACTTGGTGCCGACGACCAGAGACACGGATGAGGGCAGTGCGATCCGCTCGACGGTCTTCAGGCCCGCCCCGGTGAGCCATCCGGAGATCTCCGGCAGGCTGTAGGTGCGGTCGCCGGAGCAGGCGTACATCGCGAGCGAGAACGCCGCGTTGTGCTCGTCGAGCTCCTCGCCGCGGACGTCCTCGAGCACCACGATCTTGCCGCCGGGCCGCAGCGCCTCGGCGGCCCGCGCGATCAGGTCCTGGTTCTCCTCGTCGGTGTGGTTGTGCACGATCTCGAAGAGGAAGACCACGTCGTATCCGGTGCCCAGGTCGCCGCTGAGGAAGCTGCCGCGCTGCAGGACGATCCGGTCGGCCAGCCCCGCCTCGGCGACCGCGGCGCCGGTGTCGGCGAGCGCCTCGGGCAGGTCGAGGATGGTCGCGGACAGCTCGGGGTGGCGCCGGCACATGGCCATGGAGTGCAGCCCGTGCGAACCGCCCAGGTCGAGGAGGCGCCGCGCCCCTTCGGGCACCGGGACGGCGTCGACGATGGCCTGCACGGTCAGGCGCGACTTGACCCGCATGTACGCGGAGAAGTCCCGCCCGGCCTCGGGGTTGTCGGCCCAGCGCTCCCACAGCGACTGGGTGGGCTTGCCGTCGCGCACGGCCTGCGGCAGTTCCCACATGACGTTGGTGAGTTCGTACGCCCACAGCAGCGCGGGGGTGAAGTCGTACTCGGCGTTCTTGCCCAGCCAGCGTTCGGCGAGCGGGCCGTTGCGGTAGCGGCCGTCCTCCAGGGTGAGCCAGCCCAGCACCGCGGCGACGTCGGCCACCGCGCGGGTGCCGTCCGTACCGGCGCCGATCGCCGTGGCCAGTTCGTCGAGGGTCTGGGGGCCGTTCTCCTCCAGGGTGCGGAAGATGCCGAGCTTGGCGGCCGAGGTGAGGGCCGCGTAGCGGATGGTCGAGCCGATCACCTCGTCGATCGGGTTGCCCGCCAGCTCGGCGTCGGTGGTGGTCTTGAACATGGCTGATCTCCTCGGGAAGGCAGGTGACGACGGCCGCGCGGACGGCACGCGGCCAGGGCTTGCCGTGCTCGCGGCGGCCCGCGGGCACGGTGAAGAGCGATGGGACTGCCGAACGGGGACGAGCTTCAGCCGGCCGGGACCGGGGAGCGGAGATGCGTCGGGGCGATACGGCTCCGGCCGTGCCACAAGGGCGAAGGAGGTGCGCCACGCCGTGCGGGCCGTGGCACTCCACACCGATGGGCGGGCCCCTCGGGTGGTGTGCGGTTGCGTGTTCCGGCGGCGACGACCGCGACCGCGCCCCGGCCCCGTTACGGCACGGGCGGGACCGGCCGTTCGCCGGGGGCATCGCGGTCCCGGGGTGCCGGGCCGGCGCACTCCCCGGCCGCTGCCGTGTCCGTTGCCGTGGCGGCGTGCGGACGGCGGCGTTCGCGGCCGCGTGGTGCGGTGAGTGCGGTGAGTGCGGTCGAGAGGAAGCGGCTCGGTGGCGAGCCGGGTGATCAGGCGTCGGGACAGAACCGTGCCGTGGCACCCTCCCGGTCTCGCGGAAGCCGCCGGGCACGGCCGGACCCGGCCCGGGGAGCGCCCGGGGAGGCACCTGATCGGAGACCGCAGACCCCGTGGGATCCACGACCACCGCTCCACCCGGAGTCGAGCGGCCGACGGCAGAGTCGATGCCCGTCGCCACATCGGGCGCCGCACGGGTCGACGGGCCGTCGCCGTCGGGGCGGGCGAGCCGGATGCGGGGGACTCGACCCCGAGGGTCCCGCGGCAGAGGGCGCTGCCACGAAGGGAGTTGCGCGCACCGACGACAGGGACGACGCCGGCGGGGCCGGACGCGGCGCCCCCGCCGGTGCGGTGCGAGCGGTCGCGCCCGGTGCGACAGCCGCCCCGCTACCGGCGTGACGGCCGGGCACGTCGCCGCGGGCCGCCTCGGACGGTGTGTCCACGGTCGGCGTCAGGTGCCGCTGACGGCTGTGCATCGGGTCCCCCTCCCCGGTCGCAGCTGCCTCGGTACGGGCTGTCGAAGGTCAGGCGGAGACCTCGTCGAACCCGACGGCCGCACGGCCGGCCCGGTGCACATGGGCGGTCTCGGCGATCCGGCGGCCGAGCGCCTCCGCGGTCCGCAGATCGCTGGCGCAGGGCGTGACGTCGGGGCCCTCGTCGTTGTTCGACTGGGACATGGCGCCCAGCCAGCTGCCGAGCCGGTTGATGTCCTCGGGGCTGCCGGCGGAGGTGTTCCAGCCTCCGTACTCGGCGAGACCGACCCAGATCATGCCGTGCTGGGCGGCGAACAGCGCGATGTCGATCAGCGCGTTGAGCTTGTCGCCCGCCATGTTGCCGCTGTTGGTGAACCCACCCGCGATCTTGTTCTTCCAGCGCATGTTGTCGCCCCAGACCTGGCTGGT
>Ga0207426_1000559_pt1 | contig 50931 bp, 39 predicted proteins | sample AraplaMF_Cvi_mMS_FD_184265 | JGI IMG/M metagenome (GOLD analysis project Ga0207426, IMG submission 184265) | Arabidopsis root microbial communities from the University of North Carolina, USA - plate scrape MF_Cvi_mMS (SPAdes) (version 2) | ecosystem: Host-associated > Plants > Roots > Endosphere... | reverse complement strand
CGATACGGTTACAGAAAAACTATATCTTTATATACCACTGCTCACCATGGGGCTCATCAGCAGGGAAACCGGCGGAGGCTCTATCCGGTTGTTATATTCCTCACCTGTAAAAGTATGGCAGATCATCCTGGGTAAGTATGCGGCCATGATGACGTATAACCTGATCATGGTAGCTATCGCCGGTATTTTTATGGTGACCGGCGCCTTTCATATCAGGGGGATCGACAGTGGCCTGCTGCTGTCTGCCACACTAAGCTTCTACCTGCTGTTATGCACCTATACCGCTATTGGCCTTTTTATGTCGTGCCTCACCACTTACCAGGTGGTGGCGGCTATCAGCACTTTTGTGGCCATCGCTGCACTGAGCTATGTAGGAACACTCTGGCAGGACATTCCTTTTTTAAGAGATCTTACCTATTTCCTTTCCCTGTCGGGCCGGGCCAAAACTATGATGGGAGGGCTCATCACCACCAAAGATGTTCTTTATTTTATACTCGTCAGCGCTATGTTCCTGAGCTTTAGTTATTTCAAACTGAAAGGCGGTATGGAATCTAAATCACTGGCAGTAAAGATAACGAGGTATACAGTTGTGGTGGTAGCCGTATTGTTGATCGGGTATGTCGGCTCCCGCCCGGCCTTAACGGGTTATTACGACGCTACTGCCGATAAAATCAGGACGCTTACTCCCAATACACAACGTATCATCCATGAACTGGGCGATGCTCCCCTTGAGGTGACTGTTTATAACAACGTGTTAAACCGGTTCGGTTTTTATGGAACCCCACAGTTCCGTAACCGTTACCTGGCTACCTGGGAACGCTATTTACGTTTTAAACCGGATATCAGCTTTAACTATGTGAATTATTACGACAGCACATACGATAACAGCAGGGAAGATCTTGACCATTATAAAGGTAAAAGCCTGGAGGAGATAACCTTGCAGAAAATGAAAGCGCGTAAGATGGATATACCGCAGTTAAAAAAGCCGGAGGAAATCCGGAAAATAATTGATCTGAAACCGGAACTCAACCGCTTTGTAGTACAGCTGCGATATAAAAACAAGACTACCTTTCTGCGAGTGTTTGACGACATGATGACCTTCCCCGGAGAAACGGAAGTTGGCGCCGCTTTTAAACGCCTGCAGCAGGCCAGGATGCCAAAGATCGCTTTCCTGAGCGGAGAGTTGGAACGCAGTATTCACAGATCAGCAGACCGGGATTACAAAGTGTTGAACAACGAACCTACTTCCCGTTTTGCCCTGTTGAACCAGGGATTTGATGTAGACAGCCTCTCCGCACAAACGGGGGACATTCCGGCAGATATCAGCGTTTTAGTAGTGGCCGACCCGAAGATAAATCTGAGTGAAACGAGCCTGACAAAAATCGGGCAATATATAGATAAGGGCGGAAACCTGTTGATAGCCGGTGAACCGGGTAAACAAGCCGTACTCAATCCGCTGTTGCAAAAACTGGGCATACAGCTGATGGAAGGCATGATTGCTCAGCCAAGTAAGGAACTCTCCCCCGATATGGCACTGCCATACCTGACCAGTACAGCGGCTACTTTTACCGGGCCGGTAGCAAAAGACTGGAAAGACAGCATTCGTATATCCATGCCCGGCGTAACGGGGCTTACCTGGAATAGCAGCAATGGTTTTACTGTAAAACCATTGTTAATGTCAGATGCCTCTCAAAGCTGGATGAAGAAAGGCGCCCTGGTAGCTGATTCTGCCGACGTGGTGTTTTCTCCGGCCAATGGTGATCAGAGAACATCCGTCCCACTGGCATTGAGTCTCAACCGCCAGGTGAATGGCAAAGAGCAGCGCATCATCGTGACCGGAGATGCTGATTTCATTTCCAACATAGAATTGACAGCGCAGCGCGGTAAACTGAGAACGGGCAATTTCACTTTTTGCACCTCGCTTTTCAGCTGGCTGTGCTATGGTGAGTTCCCGATAGATACGAGCCGTCCAGAAGGTAAAGACAACCATCTTATGATAACCTCTGATGGTGTGGACGTAATGAGAATCTTTTTATTGTGGGGACTGCCGGCGCTATTGTTGCTCACCGGGAGTACTATATTGATCAGGCGGAGAAGAAAATAAAACGAATTCTTATTTTACCCGGCTGGGGTGGATATTCGTCATATTTAGTACAATAAATTTAAGCGGGTAATTACCCGCTTAAATTTATTTTTAATAGTTTGCAGCATCATATCAACCAATCATACCTTGTCTTTCAATCAACTACCAAACGAGAGAAAGCTGCTGAATGATGCTGCAAATGGTGATGAGCGGGCATTTAGCGTTCTTTTTACTCATTATTACCCTTTACTGTTTTCTATGGTACAGCGTTTTTCCTTGGAAGACAGTGATGTACAGGAGGCATTGCAGGAAACTTTTATACAGGTTTGGCTGAACAGGGACCGGTTGGCAGAGGTGAGGAATCTGCTGGCATGGCTGTTACGCATCGCTACCCGCCGATGCCGGGAGGTATTGCGTAAAAACCTGTTGCAGGAACGCACCGCCGGACAAGCCAATACAGAAAACGAAAGACCGGTACCGGTTACCCCCGAACATCATATGCAGGGCGGAGAGCTAAAGCGATTGGTGCAGGAAGTGCTGGACGGAATGCCGGAACAACGCCGGCGCATTTATATGATGAGCAGGGAAATGGGGCTTAAACCCGCTGAAATTGCAGAACAACTCTCCCTTTCTGTAAGTACGGTTAAAAATACCCTGGTAATAGCACTCAAACAAATACGTGAACACCTGGAAAATGCCGGCTATGCCCTGCTTTATATCTATGTCTTTTACAATATTTTGTAGAAAGTGAATTTAGAGTAGTACGTTTTGCTATGACATTGCACTTTATATTGAAAAAGGCAAAGGCGATATGGAAATTGAACGGTTTCAATTTTTATTGAAGCAATATAAAAAGCGGCAGCTCTCTGAAGCTGCGCGCGAGGAATTATTGGCACTTACTGATAGCATGACTGAAGAAGAATGGGAAATGCTGGTAACGCAGTTGTTGCAAACAACACCGTGGCTTCCTGCCCGCCTGGATAAACAATTCATAAATAAAGAATTGCTGGTGGTATTATCTGTCGACAAAACCCCGGTAACTGATGAGCAGCACCATATACCATCCGTCCATCGCTTGCGGCCCCATACCAGGTGGAGGTGGGTTGCTGCTGCCTCCATATTTGTTTTACTAGCCATCGGCTCCTTCTTTTGGTGGCAGCATAACCGGCAAACGATGATTGCTGCCTCCAAACCATTACCGGTAAATATTGCCCCCGGACATAAGGGGGCAATACTAACCCTGGCTGATGGTTCACAACTCGTGCTGGATAGCCTGAATAACGGCGTAATTGCCAACCAGAAAGGAACCCATGTGGTTTTGAAAAACGGCGAACTGTTGTACGACGCCAGGCAAGCCAGTGAAATAAGCTATAATGTTATTACCACTCCACCCGGAAGACAGTATGCGCTGGTATTACCGGATGGGTCCCAGGTATGGCTAAACGCTGGTAGCTCGTTAAAATACCCTACCATATTCAGCGAAACGGAAAGGGTGGTGGAATTATCTGGCGAAGCCTATTTTGAGGTAACCAAAGTAATCAACAAGCATACCGCGGAAAAAATGCCGTTTATCGTTAAAACTGCTTCCCAGCAGGTGCTGGTCCTCGGTACAAGTTTCAATATCAATGCCTACAACAATGAAACTGCCGTTAAAACCACACTCCTGGAAGGAATGGTACGTGTAGCGCCTGCAACATCTTCACAAGGTGCCGTTACCCTGAAACCAGGTCAGCAGGCGGTATTGGCAGCAGCAGCAAACGCCGCACCTGCTTCCATCAACGTTGTCGGCAACCCGGATATTGACCAGGTGATAGCCTGGAAGAACGGTGCATTCGACTTCGAAGAGCTGCCCCTTGAAGAAGTCATGCGTCAACTGGAACGGTGGTATGATATCAAAGTAGTTTATGCGAATGGCATCCCGGATATTCACTTTTTTGGCGGGATAGACCGCAACATGAATTTAGGCGATCTGCTGGAAATGCTCGCCAAAGCAGGACTGAAATATAGAATGGAAGAAGGCCGAAAGCTGGTAGTAATCAATGAAAGGAAGTAACATACATTAAAAAACCGTCCCGGTTAGAGCCCGCGACGGTTAAACGACTTAGTTAATATTAAACGGTTTAGGAACCACATTTACTAAAAACCAAAATCAATTGCAAAGTATGCAAAAAACTGCGAACTGGTGCAGGAGGATTTCTATTGCCCTACATGGCGGTCCATATTCCTGTCAGCCACTCCTGGAACCTATGTTAGTGATGAGACGAAGTCGTAAGACGGGATCACATCGTTTCACTAAGAAAACATTTTGGATTGCGATGAAATTAACCGTTTTTTTATTGACTGCTGCCTTTCTCAGCGTGCAGGCAGTGGGCAGCCGGGCCCAAACCATCACATTTTCCGGTAAGGATATCCCCCTGAAACAGGTTTTTGCCGCCATCAAAAAACAAACCGGGTATCTTGTTTTTGGTAATACCGATCTTTTGAAATCTGGTAAAGCAGTTTCCATTACAGTACAGGATATTCCGTTGCGGGATTTTTTAGGCATGATATCCAGGGATCAGGCATTTTCCTGCGAGATCAGGAGTAAAACAATTATGCTGATGCAGAAAACCCCACCCGGCCTAGCGGAAAATGTAGTGACATACACCAGGGCGGATACTTCCAAAACTGGTGGTACCATTACCGGTTTTGTCAGGAACGAAAAAGGAGAACCCCTGGTGGGAACCACCATCGCGGTAAAAGAATCAAAGCAGGTAGTACTGACAAATGAAAGAGGAGAGTTTAAACTCAACGGCGTAAACGTTGGATCGGTGTTGTTCATCACCAACATTGGGTTTAAATCACAATCAGTTGCTATACAGGACACCAGGAAAAAAATGGAGATCATCCTGGAAAAAAATATCTCCAGTCTGTCGGAAGTGGTGGTGAATACAGGTATTGTCGACAGGAATATTAATAGCTTTACAGGGGCTGCCACCACTATTACGAAAGACCAACTCTTCAGAGTAAGCAACAAGAATGTTATACAAAGTCTCAAAGTCCTGGAGCCGTCTTTGATGATATTTAATAATCTCAGTTTTGGCTCGGACCCTAACAAGCTGCCCGAAATGATGCTCAGGGGAAACTCTTCTTTTCCCCAGGGAACAGTCACCGACCTGAAGGGCGATTATGGCAATAGTCCTAATCAACCACTGTTTATCCTGGATGGTTTTGAAGTGAGCCTGACGAAGGTAGTGGATCTGGATATGAACAGGATTGAGTCCATCACTATTTTAAAAGATGCCTCTGCAAAAGCTATTTATGGATCGAAAGCTGCAAATGGCGTAGTGGTCATTGAAACGAAGAAAAATACGGGTAACAAAGCTATCATCACTTACAATGGAAGTGCAGATGTTGAAATGCCCGATTTGTCGAGTTACCACCTTACCAATGCAGCGGAGAAACTGGAAGCAGAAAGGTTGTACGGCCTGTATTCCCAGATTTCAGATTATCCACCTAACTATCAAACCCAGCTGCAACTCGATCAGCAATATAATCAACGGCTGCAGGCAGTGCTTTCAGGCGTTAACACCGATTGGATGTCCAAGCCACTTCGTAATGGACTGGGCCAGAAACATGGGGTATCAGTGGAGTTGGGAGAGAGAGACCTGAAACTGTTCGCCGATTTTTCGTATAATAATATTGCCGGTGTAATGAAGGGCTCTTCCAGGAATGTATTTGCCACTTCCGCTACATTATCTTACCGGTATAAAAATTTCCTCTTCAGGAATATCCTGAGTTTTACAGATGGAAAAAGTAATGATTCACCCTATGGATTATTCAGCGAATATGCTAAAATGAATCCCTATTGGACACCCTATGATGAATTCGGTAACCTGAAACAGAATGCGGAAACAGGGATCGTTCCTTATGCCGGCAGTACATCCATAGGACAATTTTTTGCGCCCAATCCTTTGTATAATTCTACGCTCAATACTAAGCTGACAAATAACTATACGGAGTTTATCGACAACTTTTATACAGAAGTTTACCTGACCACCGGTTTGAAAATGTTGCTGAGAGGAAGTTTTACCAACACCAAAAACCAGGCGGATCAATTTTATCCTGCCAATCATTTGAAATTCCAGAATTATAGTGGCGATGACTTTTTCAGAAAAGGCTCCTACAAGAGAAATGAAGGCGGACAGGTAAGATACACCGGGGATTTTAACATAAACTATAACAAACCACTGGGCGATAAACAGCTGTTGTTTGTAAACGTTGGCGCCAACATCAGCCAACGTAGTTTTGAAGAAGTGGCTTACAGTGCAGAGGGCTTCCCTAATGACCGGATGAATGACATTTTGTTTGCCAAACAATATAGCAAATATATGAACCGGCCAACCGGAAGTGAGGGCACCACAAGGGATCTGGGCATATTGTCCATCGCCAGCTATTCTTATGATAACCGCTTTTTTGCGGATGCTTCTTTCAGAACCAGCGGCTCTTCCCAGTTTGGCGAAAACCACCGATGGGGCTCATTCTGGAGCGCCGGCGTAGGATGGAATATGCAGAACGAAAAATGGATGGAAGATCTTAAAGTATTTGACAGGCTAAAACTTCGTGCATCGGTTGGTTCAACAGGATCACAAAACTTTAGTTCTTATCAGTCGCTCGCCACTTATACCTACTTCCAGGATAAGATATACCAGGGTTACCTGGGTGCATATCTGAAAGGTCTGGCTAATCCTGATCTCAGATGGCAACAGAAAATGGACTACAATGTTGGCGTCGACTTTAGCATATGGAAGAAACTGACCGGGCGGTTGGATTACTATCAAAGCATCACGCAAAATACCCTGGTGGACTTTACGCTGCCACCATCCACCGGGTTTCCCAGTGTAAAGGAAAATTTGGGTAAGATCCGGAATACAGGAATTGAGGCAATGCTGTCGTACAGTATTTATTCAGATCCTAAAAACAGGTCCTATTTCTCTGTATCCGCATCGGCCATACATAACAAGAATATCATCTTATCCATTTCCAATGCACTGGATGCTTATAACCAACAGCAGAATAAGATCGCAAATGACCGGTTTAACAATACACCGGTTGTTAAATATTATAACGGTGTATCTATGGATGCTATCTGGGCGGTGAAGTCATTGGGGATAGACCCGGCCAATGGCCAGGAGATATATTTAACAAAAAATGGCGTCAGAACCTATACCTATTCTGCCAGTGACCAGGTGGTAGTGGGAGACAGAATGCCGAAAGTATCCGGAACATTCGGACTGAACGGGGAATATCATGGCTTTGGTTTGAACGCTTACTTTACCTTTTTATGCGGAGGACAACTGTACAACCAAACGTTAGTAGACCGCGTTGAAAATGCGGATATGAGTTATAATGTGGATAAACGGGTATTGAACAGCACCTGGCATCAACCCGGTGATGTAAAACCTTTTAAAGCGTTGGGCTCTGTAGAAGTACAAAATCCCGATGGCAGCTGGACAAGAAAGTTTATCCGGACCCAGGCCAGCGACCGGTTTGTAATGGACAGAAACGAGTTGTCACTGGCATCGCTGAGCCTTTCCTACGATTTCTTTAAATGGGCTTTCCTGAAGCAAATGGGTTTACAACGTCTGCGTTGTGCATTTTATACCAATGATATGTTTACTATCTCGTCTATACCCATTGAACGTGGAACAGATTATCCATTTTCCAGGAAGTTTTCTTTTTCAGTGTCTGCCACTTTTTAGCGTCACTTGCTTTATTGTTTAAGATGCTTTATTGTATGACGATTAAACCAACTGTTATGAAACGAATATTAGTTTTGGTGTTAGCTGTTTGCAGTCTTAGTGCCTGTAAGAAATGGTTATCGATAACGCCGAAGTCCGAAATATCTTCTACTGAATTGTTTAAGTCGGAACAGGGATACAAGGATGCCCTTATTGGCACCTACCTGTTGATGACGTCGACTAACACCTACGGATTTGAAAGTACAGTAGGACTGATGGATGTGCTGGGGCAGCAATACGCGATGCCCGGATCAACCCATCCTTACTATTTTGCCTCTTTATATCAATATGACCAACTGTCGGTCATCTCTAAAAAAGATAATATCTGGAGTGGCAACTATAATGTAATTGCCAATCTCAACAATATTATCAATACCATTGATCGCGATAAAAATAGCATGAACCCCGCCAACTATGCCCTGATAAAGGGAGAAGCCATGGGGTTAAGGGCTTTTTTACATTTCGATTTATACCGGACTTTTGGCTATGGCAACCTGGCGAACAGCCCGGCTGGATTGACTGAAAAAACATTGCCTTATGTTAACAGTTATTCCAAAGAAATAACGCCACGGGCTACAGGACAGGCATTCCTGGATTCTGTTCAATATGATCTTTCCCGTGCAGCAGATTTAATGGCGAAGTATGATTCCGTAAGTGTTACACAGAATACTCAAAATGGCGTAATCATTCCCAATGCAGATCATTTTTATGATAACCGGAAAATGAGGTTCAATTATTACGCCATCCGGGCAACGCAGGCCAGGGTGTACCTGTGGCTGGGGAAGTATGATAAAGCTATACAGGCAGCGCAGGAGGTGATTACCAAAGGGCAGGGCTACCTTGTTTCTTTTAATGGTGGTACCATTAATAATCCTGATCCGGTTAATAAGGATTACACTTTTAGCACAGAGCATATATTTTCACTGAATGTACAAAACATGTACGATTTCATAAAACCATATATCGACCAGTTTGGCCCTGATGGCGTAAATACAAATTATAGCCAGCTGGCGCATAGCGGAACGGTGGCCAATGATCTTTATGAAATAAATTCCAAACCTGGTATGTCTTTATCTGACTACCGGTATAAGGAATTGTATAAAAAAATATCGTCTACCAACTACCTGTTGCTGAAGTTCACCTATGTAACCAATTCATCTTATAAAGACAGGATGCCCATTATTAAGCTGCCTGAGATGTATTATATCCTGGCGGAATGTTATAATGAAATGAATGATCCTGCATCGGCGGTTACCTATCTCAATACAGTGAGAATTAACAGGGGAATCTCCCCCCTTTATAACCTGCCGGCTACGCTTGGCAAAGAAGATGTGGCAGCCGAAATTCAAAAGGAATACAGAAAAGAGTTAGTAAGCGAAGGACAGTTGTTTTACTTCTACAAAAGAAGGGGAAATGTCAGCATTCCCGGAACCGCTAAGGTGATGGATAATGCGGTGTATGTTTTGCCGGTACCTCAGGCTGAAACTGATATGAGTGGCGGACACTAGGCCCGATTCCTTTTTTATCATGATTAAAATGATCGCAATGAAAAGATTAATAATTGTATTGGCAGGTATTATGTTGATGACTGCCTGTAAAAAGGAGGAAGTAAAATTATACCAGGATACGGACCCTTCGTTATATTTCACGCTTTCTGCCTACTCCTATTCTTTTATGACTGACCTGGACTCAACCTCCAGGACCATTTATCTGCCTGTTAAACTTTCCGGCGACTTAAAAGATTATGACCGGACATTTAATATGCAGGTGGTCAATGATACTAATACCACCGCCAATAAAGACTGGTACGAACTGAAAGAAGGGCGGTTGCCTAAGGGCAGCGTTAACGGGACGATTCCCATCGTGTTGAAAAGAAATGCCGTTATTGATACCACGATTATAAAACTGAAACTGGCGCTGACGCCGTCTTCCACACTGGATACTATGCCCGGTGCTTCTATACAAATCAGCTGGACAGGGAAGGTGATTCAGCCGATCAACTGGAACTGGCTACGCTACTACTTCGGAACGCCTTTTTCAACGGCCTGGTATAAGTTCATTATCAAGGCAACGGGAAAATCTTCTTTCCCCTATTCACCTACATTAGCCAGAACAGATCCCGCTACCTGGTCGATGACCTATCCGCAGATACAGGCCTATTCCTTACAGGTAAAAGAAGCGCTGCAGGCTTATAACGCAGCTCATCCGGATAGTCCGCTGACACATGACGACGGTCTTTATAAAGGGCAGTTAGTGTCGATGCCTTGATTTTTAATCTAAAAAATTATCACCGTGAAGAAACTAATATGCTATATACTTATACTTGTTGCAGTATTCGGGATCTCCTGTATAAAGGATAAATCTACTTTTAATACCAACAAAATTAACCCGATTGTAATAGACACTACTGGAATGTCCGCACAATTGATCGTGTTTCAGTTTGATACTTTAAAACTGTTACCTAAGGTTACCCAAACAGGGATGGATTCCAGCCGTTTGAAATATAAATGGACGATGAACGCCTACGGCGGATACGAGAGGGTGGTAGGAACAGCCAGGCAGCTGGTAGCCCGGATGGAAGAAACACCGGATCCAACACCTTATACGCTTATCCTGACGGTAACAGATACCACGACTAATTTAAAAACATTTTTTACCTGGACGCTGAGCGTGGTTTCTCCTTTCGGGCAGGGCCTGATAGTGGCCGACACCAGGGACGGAGTTACTTCCGATGCGAGCCTGATTATGGCTTTCAATTTTACGTCCAGTTTTGCAACGGATAGCGCCACTACCCGGATTTTTCATAATGCCTATAGCGGGGCTAATGGTGACCAGAAGATGGCCGGTTTGGTGAAACAGGTCAACTACATGCGTTACAACAGCACAAAGGATATTACGTTCTTAACAGATAATTCATTTGTGAGAATTAATCCTAACTCCTACAAGCAAACAAACAAGGATAACGACTTGTTTGTGCTGGCTCCCGGTATGATTAAACCGGATGAAATTCAAACCGCCATCGAAACCAATCAGCACCAGTATATTATCAATAACGGGAAGGCATATGGCCGTTATGGAGATGCCAAACAATTTGGATACTCTTTTTTAGCGCCGGATGCCACGGGATATACCTGCGGGAAAATTTGCGGGCTCCAGAATCCTGTGTATACCTTACAAACGGCGGGGACAGTGTACGATGAAAAAAACAACCGGTTTTTGTTATTGCCGCGTATGGTATTCATGAACAACCCGTTGATGAGTTTTAATCCAACTGATTTTTCCGATCCGGCGCCTGCTTTCGATCCTAATAACATGGGCAATAAAACCTGTTTGCATATGATGGAAGGATACGATCAAAGAATCATTTCTATTATGAAAACAAGAGATCAGGATCAGTATTTTGCCTACCAGATCAAGTTAACAGAGCCACGCACCGGTAAGATGGGGATCATGGTTAATGACCTGAGTAATAATCCTGAAATAGCGCTCTCCAGGTTTTATACCTGCTCCAATGCAGAACAGGTACTGTTTTATGCCACAGATAACCATGTTTATGCTACTACCCTTGAAGTGGGTAGTCCCAGCACCACCACATTGAGATATACCGTGGGAACAGGTGAAAAAATCACCGGTATGAAAATGCATACAGGGGGCGGAAGTATGTACCTGCCTAATCCCCAGGCGCCGGATGACTGGAGCCGGCGACTGATATTTTCGTCGGCCAACCGGTTGTTACTGCTGAGTACTTATAATGAAAATACAAAAGAAGGTAAAATTATCGCCATACCGGTTGAACTACTGGGTATTGGCGGGTTAGTAACTAACCCGGACTATATTAAAACTTATAGCGGATTTGGTAAAATAACTGCATTCAGTTTGCAAGGCATATAAAATTTAAAAAACAAGAAAATGAAACTAAAATTTTTTCTATTGGGAATGATGGTTCCAGGTGCAATCTTTGCCCAGCAAGGGAAATTCACCGTGAATGGAAGTCTGAATAAAGGAATAACAAAACCTGCGATGGCTTACCTGGTGTATCGTGCCGCTGATCAGACAGTAACAGATTCCTGTGCGGTAGAACAAGGTAAATTCGCATTCAATGGAAACGTTGATGAACCAAAGCAGGCACTCCTTACCGTTAATTATTCAGGATCGGGTATGAGGGGCAAAGGAGTGGATCAAAGAACTATTTACCTGGAGCCGGGCAATATAAAAATTAACAGCAAAGATTCATTACCGGATGCCGGTACCGCAGGGTCTGCTATCAATAAAGAGCAGGACGAATTACTTGCGACGTTAAAGCCATCAGCTGAAAAGAAGCGCGCTTTTATGGCAGAATTTTATGGGCTGCCAAAAGACAAACAGAATGATTCTCTGGTGCGTGCGGTGTTGGATAAAAAGTATGCCGCTATTATGGAGGAGGAAAAAGCAGCCTATTTAAATTTTGTCAAAACGCACACCAAATCTATTGTTGGCATTGCTGCTTTGAAAAAATTGAGCGAGTCCATAGAGGACTGTAATGTATTAACAGGTTTGTACGAATCTTTTACAGGTAATGTAAAGAACAGCACTGCGGGAAAGGCCTATGCAAAAACGTTGGCTATCATGAAAGCCACGGCTGTGGGCGCAGCTGCGCCTGAGTTTACGCAGAATGATACAACAGGGCGGCCTGTATCTCTGACCAGTTTCAGGGGTAAATATGTACTGGTTGATTTTTGGGCTTCCTGGTGCGGGCCTTGTCGCGCCGAGAACCCAAATGTGGTGGCCGTTTATTCAAAGTATCATGATAAAGGCTTCGAGATATTGGGTGTTTCGCTGGATGACGAAAAAAGCCATACTAACTGGCTGCATGCTATTAAGAACGACAAATTAATGTGGCAGCAGGTGTCAGATTTGCAAGGCTGGAATAACCAGGCGGGTCAGATGTATGGTATCAGATCTATACCTCAGAATTTTTTGCTGGACCCAAGTGGTAAAATAATTGCGAAGAACTTAAGAGGGAAGGATTTGGAGAAAAAACTGGCGGAGTTGTTTTAGAACTAAAGATTATTTTGATGCCGGTAATGAAAAAGGGTGATCAGTTTATGATCGCCCTTTTTCATTTTGCGTTGACTGCTATAAATATTCTCTAAAGGGAGTCCTGCTTTAAATTTCAACTGTTTGATTTTTGATTGCATACACAAAGTTATTGAAATTGATCTGTCATTGTTTTTGGTAATGGTGTGCCACACATCCGGATTTGAAGATGATGGTATCAACCAGCTTTAAATTAAGGTTTTCCTGAAGGTCACCTGCGTCGAGCAACCGTCTTCCTTTCCCTACCATCACCGGATGTACAACAAGATGAAATTCATCGATAAGGCCAGCTGCTATCAATTCCGGAAGCATGCTTACGCTGTCTACCGAAATCTTTTTCCCGGGTTGCTGTTTCAGTTTTAGTAGTTCTGCTGCGGGATTGCTACGAACAATCCGCACATTTTCATCTGTACTGTCTAAAGATCGTGAAACAACAACTTTATTGATGGAAGTAAGTCTTTCGGCAAACCTGTTTTCATCTGCTGTGCCGGATTGATTTTTTGCGACATCGCCCCAATAGGGAAACATGAGCTGATACATAACACGGCCGAAAAAGAGGAGGTCTACGTCGTCCATCATTCTTGTGAAATAGTCATAAAGCGTTTCACTGGGATTAAAAGCAGTGTGATCACAACAGCCATCTATGCTGATATTCATACCGAATGTTACAGTTCTCATTTTAGCAGTTTTTGTTTGATTTTTAAGGATATAAATCAAAAATAACAGATGATATTAAAAATGTGAGGGTGATCTGTGACAAAAAAGGGGGCGTTTAAGCCAAAGGCTATAAATACCTGAAAAGCTATTGGATTTTACAAAGAGGAAGGGAATCAAAAGTACTCCCGTGGGGAGGAATTTGGGTTGTTTTATATATCTTTAATGGATATAATACTATAGACCAGTGGAGATAATGCAGTCATACCAAGAGGCAGAACTTTTTAAAAGAGTTGCGGCAGGCGATGAAGATGCCTTCCGGCAGATCTTTCACTGGTATAATGAGAAATTGTTTCCTGTTATCCTGTCACTGGTACGATCTGAAACCGATGCACGGGAAATCATCCAGGAAGTCTTCATTAAATATTGGCTCAACCGCAGTCGTCTGCCGGATATGTCAAACCCCGGAGGCTGGCTCTATACTGTGGCCTGTAATGCAGCATATGACTATTTGCGAAGCAGGGCAAATTATCAGGTTAAGCTGCGGCAAATGCCGGTTGGAGAGTACGAAACAGGGCTGGAACAGGAAATTGATGCTAAATATACAAAAGCCCTGATTAATGAGGCTATTCAGAAACTGCCGGACCGCCGGCGCCAGGTGTTTCAACTGGCCAGGATGGAGGGCTATAGCCGCAAACAGATTGCTGAAACACTATCTATTTCTGAACACACAGTTCGAAATCACCTTGTTGAAGCTGTGGCCTTTGTGCAGGAGTACCTCCAAAAGCATGCCTCCCTCTACCTACCAGTTATACTGATTGGCCTGCACCAGGTTTAAATTTTTTTTTGCGTCCGATAGTACAAAGCCTTCCCGACAATCGTTTCTTCCAGGTAAAGCACTCACAAAATGGATCAATCCTACTGGAAAGAACAATTGCAGAAGTACCGCGCACGCACCCTTACCGAAGAGGAAGAGAGCGCACTGTGGCTGGCCATGGCCGATCCGGAAGCGGCAGGTGAATGGAAGGAGATCATTGCAACCTTCTTTCAGGAACAGAGAACATCTGCCGAATATGAACCGGAAACGTGGGAACCGACCCTACAGGCGGTTTTTGAGAGTGACAGGCCAACCAGGAGAACCGCCATCCATCGCATTCATATCTTGCGCCGCTGGAGCGCTGCAGCTGCGATAATCATTGCGCTGATAGGTGGAATATATCTATGGAATATAGGGATCCATAAAAAAGCAGTGCCTGTCTCCCCAACACCCATGGTAAAAAATGATGTGCTGCCAGGCGGTAACAAGGCGGTCCTAACGTTGGCCGGTGGTCAGCGCATTATCCTTGACAGTGCCCATGCCGGCCAGTTAACGATCCAGGGAAATGCCCAGGTGATGAAAATCAACGGCGGAAAGCTGGCCTATCAGTCTACAGGCAATACGACCGGTACCGCCGTCGTCTATAATACTTTAACTACTCCCCGTGGTGGCCAGTATCAATTGACGTTGCCCGACGGTTCCCAGGTCTGGCTGAATGCGGCGTCTTCCATTACATATCCGACCACCTTTAGTGAAACCGTGAGAAAAGTAACCATCACCGGCGAGGCTTACCTGGAAGTGGCTCAAAAAGCCAGTCAGCCTTTTGCGGTTACCGTCAACAATATCACCATAGATGTCATCGGTACCTCCTTTAACATTAACAGTTATCCGGATGAGCCCAGCCTGAAAACCACGGTGTTGACAGGCAAGGTTAGGGTAGTACAGGCCGGCCGGCAGGTTATACTTATGCCGGGTGAGCAGGCAATAGCCGCAGGGAATTTAACGGTATCGCCAGTGCCCAATATTGACCAGGTCACCGCCTGGAAGAACGGCAGCTTCGCTTTTACCAACGCTGATCTCCCCACCGTAATGCGGCAACTGGCCCGTTGGTACAATGTAGATGTTAAGTATGAGGGCGTCATGCCGCAGCGGCGTTTTAACGGCAGGATAGGCCGGTCACTGACATTGGACCAGGTGCTGCAAGGTTTGGCGAAATCCGGGGTGCATTATAGTATAGAAGCTGGAAACAAGCTTATTATCCGACCATAACAATAAAAGACCGTCACAATAAAGAATTCCAACGAATGAAATCAACTACACCTGTAAATCAACCACCACAAAGCGCTCAGGAAACATGATAAATGGAATAAATGTAAATGAAAAACCGGGTGCAAGATTGGACTCCTTCCCCGGCTTTTTGTTCAGACTAATTCCATAAAATCAATGTAGTGTCACCGCTTATTCATTAATCCAAACAATGCAAAAGTATGCAAATTAAGACTCTTTGCCACGCCCTGAAGTATCGAGGGAAAGGCCTCACCAAAATTGTGTTAGTTATGAAGCTAACAAGCATTTTAATCCTGATGGTAGCACTACAGGTCAGCTCAAAAGGAAGAGCGCAAACTGTCACCTATACAGCAGAGGCAGTGCCGCTGCCGCAAGTATTGTCAATAGTGGAAAAACAGACCAGCTACAATATCTTTTATGACCTCAACGATTTACAGGGCAGCACACCTGTTACCGTTCGGCTTAAAGCCACACCGCTTCGGAATGCCCTTGAAACCATCCTGGCAGGGCAGCCTTTGATGTTTGATATTCAGGGCAATACTATTTTTATTGTAAAAAAATCGCCCCAGGTCCTTCCCGCCCAAAGCGATACCTCCCACCGTTCCGTTAAAATAAATGGTATGGTCATCAATGAGAAAGGAGAGCCTTTAGTTGGCGCAAGTGTAAGAATAAAGAACGCTGCCAAAGGAACAGTAACGGATGTAAAAGGAAATTTTACGATAGCTGGCACGGAGGAAGATAAAGTGCTGATTGTTTCCAATGTTGGATATAATTCCGTTGAAATGAATATTTCTCCCCAGAAATTTCTGACTATCAGGTTAACCCCATTCATGGTTAAATTAGAAGATATGGTCATAATTGGGTACGGTTCGCAGAAAAAAGCCAATATAACCGGTTCTGTGGCCGTTGTTAAATTAGACGATGTTAAACGTGTAGTGCCTACTGTATCCGTGGGTAATTTATTACAGGGACAGGTAGCGGGCCTGAGAGTGAATACACCCAGTGGCGTTCCCGGCGCTATGCCGACTTTCAATATCAGGCAGGTAACCACATTTGATAAGGACGATAAAAAGCCCTTTCAGGCAGTGCTGTTTGTAATCGATGGAATGGTTACAGATAATCCGGCAGATTTTAATAACCTGAGCCCTAATGATATTGATAATATGTCAGTATTGAGAGACGCGGCAGCGGCGGCAGCTTATGGAGCGCGTGCTGCGGGAGGAGTAATTGTTGTGACAACACGCAGGGGAACTAAATCTGCCAGGCCGGTTATCAATTATTCATTTAATACAGGCGTGGATAAGCGCACCAGGAATGCCCCGCTGACAAGCGCTGTGGAAGCGGGATTGTTATATAACAGGATTAATCCTAATGCCAGTGATTTGTGGACCAATGAAGAGCTTGATTATTTCAAGACAGTGAATAATGGTTGGGGGTATGACCAGTTGGCTGCGGTATGGCGTAATCCCTCTACTTCCTCGCATAACCTCAGTGTTTCAGGTGGAGGTGACAAGGTACGTTATTATATGGGAGGATCGATGATCACACAGAACAGTTTTGTTGAAAATCTGGATTACAAAAAATATAACCTCCGCTCTAACGTAACGGCAGATATCACCGACCGGCTACAGTTATTTGCGGGATTAGCGCTGAATACCTCTACCCGGAATTCACCTCCCACGGGCGATGATTTCAATGATTGGTATGGGAAACTCAGGGTTTGGCAACCGGAACAGCCAGTATGGACAAATGGAGGACACCCCATTGATTATGGTTGGATTATGAATATGGGCGCCCAGGTGCGCGGTGACGGAGGATATAAGAAAAACACTTCTGTTAATCCTACAATAAACCTGAAACTGAGCTATAAGATACCAGGTATTGATGGTCTTACCGCAAGTGCGCAGTATAGCAGAAACTGGTCTAATACAAGGTACCGGAATTTTGAAAAAAAGTACGATGTATGGGTAATGAAACGACCCAGTAACAGGATCATTTCCCTGGATGAGAAAGATCTGGTTGGGCTGAAGAAAACAAACCAGGTGAGTAATGATTACCTGGAAGAAGATTACCGCTGGTCTGATTACAGTCAACTTAACCTGCAACTTAGTTATGATCATACTTTTGGAAAATCACATCATGTAGGCGGATGGGTATTGATGGAAAAAGGGCAGACAGAAGTGGGCGGAGCTGATGCATACCGCCAGAATTTCCCGATATATACTACTGATCAGTGGTGGGCTGCCAGTAAGGACCCTAACGACCTGTCTGTAGATGGTATCACCAATGAAAGGAACGGGCGTAAATCATGGGTAGGGCAATTCTTTTATGACTATGAAGGAAAATACCTGGCTACCTTTTCCTACAGATACGATGGGTCCTACAAGTTCCCGGTTGATTCCCGGTGGGGCTTCTTCCCATCTGCTTCTGCAGGATGGGTGATTTCAAAGGAAAAGTTCTTCCAGCATGTTAAAGGTATTGATCTCCTGAAATTACGTGGGTCTGTTGGTCTCACCAGTGCCGATAATATAGCAGCCTATCAATGGATGCAGATATATAACACTGGTAAGAACGCCTATTTTGGTACTTCTCCGATAACTTCCACCGGTATCCAGTATGGCAATATTACCAATCCGATAGTTACCTGGGAAAAGACAAAGTCGTACAACGTTGCGATAGACGTGGAATTCCTGCGTCATTTCAACGCCACTGCGGAGTATTATTTTATTAATACCTACGACATTCTTGCGAAGAGGATTCAGACCATTTCTCCGACCTTTCCGAGAGAAATGCCGGCAGAGAATTACGGGGAAGTGCATGCCCAGGGTATGGAGTTGACTGTTGGCTATAATAACCATGTTGGAAACCTGAAGTATTATGCGAATGCAAATGCATCTTATGGTGGCGCCACCTATGTTATCAAAGACCAAAATGTCACTTATCCGTACCAGGACGAAATCGGTCATTCCACGACCAGGATTGTGACCCGGGTGGCTGACCATATACTTCGCACGCAGGCGGACCTGGATGCTTTACTGGCTGCTAATCCCAATTATAAATATTATGGTATTGCACCACAAAAAGGGCAGATGGTGTATAAGGATATCAGCGGGCCTAATGGCAAACCTGATGGAATTATTGATGATTATGATAAAGTTGAATTGAAGCGTAACAATAATCCGGTGCTGTTAGCACTGAACTTTGGTTTTGAGTGGAAGGGATTTTCTGTAGATGCTACATTGAACGGTACCGTTAGAAATTACAAATTTGTAAATGATCTTGCCGGTAACGTGGAGTGGAACCGTAACTGGAAGGAATGGTATAGCAATAGCTGGACGCCGGAGAATCCGAATGCCGGTTTGCCTATACGCTATTCTTCTAATGACGGTAATAATCGCGTAACAAGCGATGAAAGTTCATTCTGGCTGAAACGTAATGATTTTCTTCGTTTACGCCTGCTGAATATCGGCTACACTTTGCCTGCGAAAATGATCAGCAGGTGGGGCGTCAGCGGATTGAAAGTGTATTTCAGTGGTTCCAACCTCTTCGTGATAAGCAAATTTAACAGTAAGTATTACGACCCGGAAATGGGTAGTCATGCTAACTATCCTGTGATGAAAAACTTCAACTTTGGGGTCAATGTAACACTATAATTAATTTAAGATCTAAAAAGAAGATAACGATGAAACTTATATATAAAGTCAGCATTTCTCTCGTTTGTGCGGCGCTGGCAGTATTACAGCTGCCGTCCTGTAAAAAGGGGCTTGATTATAATAACGTTGGAGCAATTTCTCCGGATAATATGTGGAAAGATTCCATCATGATCCAGGCTTACTTGTCTGATATTTACGGAGGTCTGCTACCCGAATGGCCTTTCAATGGCGGCTCTTCCGACGAAGGTATTTCCACTGCCAGAAGCCTGGGCGAATACCAGCGGGGGATTATAAACGTAAGCTCCACAAATACCAAATTGGACTATCAATACATCGAAAAGGTTAATTTCTTCCTGGATAACCTGGCAGCTTCACCTGCCAACGTAATTTCAGCGGAAAAAAACAAGCGCTTCTCTGCTGAGGCATTGTTCTGGAGAGCCTGGGTATATTGGGGAATGGTAAACCAGGTGGGCGGCGTACCTTTGATACTGCACACACAGGATTTTCAGAATAAACCCTCACTTTTTGTACCACGTAATAAAACTTCTGAGTGTATTGCGCAGATTATAAAAGATCTTGACTTTGCAATTGAGGCGCTGCCAGCTACCTATAGTAATGCAGGTGAGGACTATGGCCGCATCACCAAAGTGGCTGCCATGGCTTTCAAGGGAAGAGTATTGCTCTCCTACGCCAGCCCGCTGTTTAATCCTGCCGGGAATGCCGCACGCTGGCAAACAGCCTATGATGCCTGTAAGGCCGCTGTTGACGCAGGTATAGCCGCCGGACATGGATTGCATCCCAACTTCCGCAATATCTGGTACCAGGAGCGTAATAAAGAAGTAATCATGGTGAATCAGTTTGTATATCCTATGCATGCCAATTCATTTAACGGTATCCGGGCAGAAACTTTTACCAGAGATGCCTCCAACAACAATCAGCCCCTGCTTAGCTTGCTGCTGGCCTTCCCAAAACGCGATGGCTCTCCCATGCAGTTTGATAAAAATCAGTTGAATGATCCCGCTTATAATGCAAAGTTTCTCAACGATTTCTATACCAATAGGGACGACAGGTTTTACGCGACTGTTTTTTGTGGCGGTACTCCTTATCCGACACCTGATCAAATCCCGCCATCGTATGTTGCCGGAAACAGTTATTGGAACGTCTGGAAATACGATGCTGCTGCTAACCGTTATATCAACGCCACTTCCACCATCCATCCGGGGTTGCCCGGAAACCCCGGCCTGACCGGTTTCTTCGATCGCAAAGGACTTGATACTACTGTTACCAGTGCAGCAGTGTACCAGTCAGGTACAGACTGGCCGGAGATCAGGTTTGCCGAAGTACTGATGAACTATGGCGAATGCGCAAACGAACTCGGAAAGTCAGGTGAGGCCCTCCAGGTATTGTATGACATTCGCAAGCGGGCAAACATTGCACCGGGTGAAGGTAACACCTACGGCATCAATGCCGCTACCAAGGCCGACATCAGGGATGCTTATACCAGGGAAAGACAAGTTGAATTCGCATTTGAAGGAAAACGGTTCGATGACCTTCGGAGATGGAAACGTTTTGATATCCTGAACAGTCAGGGTGGTCGCCATGGATTGTATATCACACTCAAGGACAACCAGATGGTAGCTCCAACCGAGAACATTATGAATCCCGTCACCAGGGCGAAGTTTGCGGCACGCTATGTGGACAATCTCGACGGAGACGCAACTTTTCGCTTCAATCTGGACCTTTCCCACTGGTTTTATGCTTTGAAGCCGGAACAAATTTCTCAATCACAGAATGTACTCCAACAGAATATTGAATGGGGAGGATCATTTGATCCCCTTCAATAATAATTAATGTTTTTTTAGTTAGAAACGGGGCGGATTGATTCCTGGTATTGAATGTGCTGGCAGCTATCATTGGCTGCCAGCTTTTTTTCAATTATATTGATACTAAAATTGAGGCGTGCGGGCAGCAATTGAAGGTGCCTTTGCCATAGAAGGCCCTGTAAGTATCCCTGCCAGTATGTAGGCAATAGCATACGGCTGGCTGAGCTTGCATAGTATCAGGATCAATAACAGAATCAGTACACAAAGACAGCCTACGGAAAACAAAAGGTTGTTCATGATGATCTGTCAGGGAAGATTAATGATCCTAAAAGTTTCTTTTATAATAAGTTTTGTATTCTCGGCTAGTTCCTGCAACGTACAGGCCATTGTACGTTTTACCTGTTCTGTTTCGCCATTTTGTTCCACTAAGCTCATGTGTAATATATCGGCCTTACCGGCAGGCTCCCGGCCTTGTAACTGTTCAAAGACTTCACGGCTTTCATGCGGGTCATTGCCAATGATAAATCGCCCGGTCTCCATATTTCCCCCGATGGTACGCATATGCACCGCGATGACATAACGTTTTTCCATAGATAACTGTTTGGGTAAAAAAGCCCGTCACGTATGACGGGCTTACTGATTGAACTAATTAAGCGATCTCAATCAGCCGTGCGGCTTTTGCTTTCGCTTCTTCTTTTTTGGGGATGGTCAGCCGGAGCACGCCATTATCATAGCCTGCATGGATACCGGCTTCATCTACTACATCCTTTGCCAGTTCAAAACTCCGCTGGAAAGATTGATAACTAAATTCCCTGCGGGTGTACTGCCCTTCCGTTTTTTCTTCTGCATGTTGTTTGGCAGAAGCGATGGTCAACAGGTTACCGTCGAGCGTGATCTTAAAATCTTTCTTATCCATGCCCGGTGCAGCAACTTCCACCATAAAGTGCTCAGGTGTTTCTTTAATGTTTACAGCCGGAACAGTTGTGCGGGTTGAAGAAAAATTATTATTTCCATAATTAAAAAGTTCGCGGCCAAAGAAGTCGTCGAACATAGCAGGAAACGCCAGGAAGCTGTTTCCGTTCTGTTTTGTAAGAGACATAATTAACCTCCGTTTTTTAATAGTGAATAAAATATTTTTTTATGGTCGGCCAACCATAAAACTAAAAATCAAAGTGCAGGCCAATTGAAAGTGCAGGAATTTTTTTCAGTTTTCCTGTCATTTTTTCTGGCATCTCGAACAGAGGTATGACAAAAATATAGGATGCCGCTGTCGGGCCGAGTACGGCCATTAAGTCAATGGTATTCGCAGCCTTGTTGTCAATGAAGTTGATAAAAAATTGCGGTACGCATTTCTTTGGAAAGCGGAAGGAATGAAAAATGAGGAAATCATCCAGCGACTTAAAGCTATGGGGTTGCACATGTATAAGCAACGGCCTACAAAAATATTTATAAGAAAGAGAGGGATGAAATACCCCTGAAAGCATTTATCAAATGTTCCTGCTGTGAGCAGCCCTTAACCGGGTATGTGGTGAAGGCAAAGAAAAGGGCGTTATCGAACGACGAAAATAATCAACTAACTAATTGGCCTAAAAAGAAAAGCCCGCTCATTTGAGCAGGCTTTTTCGAGATTTCCGCGGACCGGACGGGACTCGAACCCGCGACCTCCGCCGTGACAGGGCGGCATTCTAACCAACTGAACTACCGATCCTTCCTACAGATAAGCCTTTCAGCCTGTTCCGTATTCCCCGTTTGGGGTTGCAAATATATAAATAATAATTCCAATTAACCAAATATTTTCTTTTTGTGCTCCAATAATGCCAGTCGTGCATGGTGGTCGGCAATACGCGTAGTTTCCGGTAACCTGTACTGGGTGCATATTTTCAGCACTATGTTTGTTGCTGTTGCCAATGAAATTTTATGGCCAACAGAAACAAATACCGGGTTAATGCTGTCCTGTGTTCTCAACACATTACCGATATGATCGCCTGCATCCATCAATGCAGCCACGTTTCCCCGCGCTGCTCCCAGATCGGTGTACTCGCCGGTAAGTTTTGTTTTGCCACAGCCGATAACGGGTTTGTTAACCGTTACCCCGAAATGACAGGCCAGCCCGAAGCGGCGTTGGTGTGCCAGGCCTTGTCCATCGCAAATGATAAGGTCCGGGTGCAGGGGCAGTTTTTCGTAGGCGCGTAACAGTGATGGCATCTCTCTAAAGGAAAATAAACCGGGGATATATGGAAAAGTAACTTCCATGCAATGGGAAGCGACAGCAACAACCTGCAATGTTTCATAATCCAGCAGCACAATACTCCCGGCAATCAGGTTGGTGTCTTTATCGTATTCTACATCTGTACCGGCAATAATGTTGATAGGATCCGGCAATACGTCAGTGGTGATTACCTGTGGCCGCAATTCTTCCTGTATGGCAATGGCTGCTTCTTCGGTAAGCATGGATAGCGATTTATGGGTGCGTTCAAAGCTACAGGAAATTATTGTCCGTTGAAAGCTTATATTTGAAACGTACCGCAATTCCGATTTTATGGAACCCATCACAGCTATTCAATTAAAAAATATACCGGCATTAAAAGATGTTCCGTTGGAACAGTTAGACTGGCTGCTTGCGCAGTCGGAAGAAAGAAATGTGCCGGAAGGAGAACTCCTGTTTAAAGCCGGTGATCCGGTGGTGAATACAACCATCGTTATTAAGGGAAAGGTCCGTATTTCAGCTACTGTCAACGGTCATTACCGCGAAATATTTGAACTGAACGACGAGAGTATCACGGGGTGGTTGCCTTTTTCCCGGATAAAAAATGCTTCGGGAAATGGGCTTTGTCTGAAGGATACACGTGTGATCAGCTGCCATTCGGATAAGCTGAAAGCGAATATAGAAAAGCACTACGAGCTAACGGAAGCGCTGGTGCATATCATGACCAGCCGGGTGCGGGAAACAACTTCGTCTCAGCAGCAGGATGAAAAAATGATGGCGTTGGGAAAGTTATCGGCCGGCCTGGCACATGAGCTGAATAATCCCGTGGCAGCCATTACCCGCAGCGCTGCAGCGCTGGATGCTAACATTAAGAGCAGCCCCGCTATATTCCGGGAAATGGCCGCCGTTTGTTTAACGGAAGCCCAGGCAAAACTGGTAGTGGATCAACTGCTGAAGATGCAGGCCGCCCGGCCGGAAAAACCGCTGGGACTGATGGAGCTGTCAGATAAAACCACGGAAGTGGAAGACTGGCTGGATAGCAAAGGCATACCGCAACTGGAAATAGCAGAGATACTGGCAGAATACAACCAGGATATTAATACCCTGGAAACGTTTAGTCAGCAGTTTCCGCCAAAACACCTGCCGGTGATCTGCTCCTGGATACACAGCGCGCTGGTGGCTAACCGTATGGTGAGTGATCTGCAGCTGTCGGCCAAAAGAATAGCCGACCTGGTGGCATCGGTGAAAAGTTACACCTATATGGACCAGGAACCAGACCGGCAATTTATCGATATTCACAGCGGTATCCGGAATACCTTGGCCATGCTCAATTACCGTTTGCGTAAAGGAAATATTGAACTGGTGGAAAATTTTGATGACACGCTGCCAAAAATAAAAGCATTGCCCGGGGAACTAAACCAGGTATGGACTAACCTGGTGGATAACGCCATTGATGCCATGGAAACAAATAAAAAAGGACGGCTGGAAATTGCCACGTCCAAGGATCGCCAATGCGTACATGTTACTATCATGGATGATGGCCCCGGCATACCTGCTGAGATACAATCGAGAATATTTGAACCTTTTTTTACTACCAAGGAAATGGGAAAAGGCACCGGGCTTGGACTGGATGTGGTGATGCAGATCATGCAACGACACCATGGATCTGTAAAGCAGACGTCGGTACCGGGAAAAACAATTTTTACCATCTCTTTTCCTATAGAAAATAACTAACTTAGAAATTATGAGTCTGCCTATAATATTTGCCATAGATGATGATCAACAGGTGCTGAATGCCATTACACAAGACCTGAAAGCCTACTATAGAAAGTCGTACCGCGTACTAAGCACCTTATCTGCCAACGAAGCTTTACAAAGCCTGGTGGAACTTAAGAACCGTAATGAAACCGTAGCACTTTTTATTTCTGATCAGCGCATGCCCGAAATGGAGGGCGTTGATTTTCTGCAACAAGCCATTGAAATTTTTCCTGCTGCAAAAAGAGTATTGCTGACTGCTTACTCCGATACCAGCGCCGCTATAAAAGCTATTAATGAATTAAGACTGGACTATTATCTCATGAAGCCATGGGATCCGCCGGAAGAGAAATTGTACCCGGTGGTGAACGACCTGCTCGACGACTGGCAGAATACCTACCGGCCAGAATTTCAGGGCATCAAGGTATTGGGACATCCTTATTCTTCCAAGGCTTACCAGATAAAGGAATTTCTCGCCAGCAACCTGATTCCTTATCATTCTGTAGATGCTGCCAGTGAGGAAGGAAAGCTGTTGCTGCAAATCAATCAGCTGGATACCACCGCCCTGCCCATCGTGATATTTGAAAACGGAGAAATTATGTCCTGCCCTGGTATTATCGATATCGCTGCCAGGATTGGACTGAATCCTACACTGAAAAATGAAATTTATGATGTGGTGATTATAGGCGCAGGTCCGGCGGGATTGGCGGCTTCGGTGTATGGTGCTTCCGAAGGACTAAAAACCTTGCTGGTAGAGCGTCATGCGCCAGGCGGACAAGCGGGTACCAGCTCCCGGATAGAAAATTATCTCGGCTTCCCGTCGGGACTGAGCGGCGCGGAACTTACCCGTCGCGCTATTACACAGGCTACCCGTTTCGGCACAGAATTCCTGTCGCCCCAGTCGGTGAAGGAAATAAAGCTCAAGGCAGATTATAAAATTGTTTGCCTGGAAAGCGGATCAGAAATACATACGCGTGCGGTGGTGATTACCACAGGGGTCGATTACCGCAAACTGGATACCGCCGGTATTGAACAATTTACGGGCGCCGGTATTTATTACGGGGCGGCTACCACTGAAGCAGCATCCTGTAAGGCCAAAAGCGTTTATATACTAGGCGGTGGTAACTCCGCCGGCCAGGCAGCAGTATACCTTTCCCGGTTTGCAAAGGAGGTCTTTATCATTATCCGGAAAAAAGATTTGTCGGCTACCATGTCTTCTTACCTGATCGACCAGATCAGCTCCATCAGTAATATTACGATACTGAGTCAGCGGGAGATAGTGGCCGCTACGGGGTCCGACAGACTCGAACATCTTGGCATAGAAAACCTGGAAACAAAAGAGGTGACGGAAGTGCCGGCAGACGCTTTATATATATTTATTGGCGCAAGACCTTATACCGACTGGCTGGGCGATCTTATTATTAAAGATGAGAAGGGCTATGTGCAAACCGGAAGGGAAATGAAATCATTCGATTATTTTGGTAAGTTGTGGAAGCTGGACCGGGAGCCTTACGTACTGGAAACCAGCTGCCCGGGGATCTTTGCCGCCGGAGATGTACGTTCAGGCGCGATGAGCCGTGTAGCTTCCGCAGTTGGGGAAGGATCTATGAGTATCAGCTTGGTACATAAATATCTGGCAGAAGTTTAAAATTTATTGTTATGTCAATTTGTTCGCATCTGAAAGCTATTACTGAAGTTAAAGTTGGTTCAGACTATGTATGTGAGGAGTGTATCAAACATCACGGCGAATGGGTGCACCTGCGCACCTGCCAAACCTGTGGAGCAACACTTTGTTGTGACGATTCTCCCGCCAAACACATGACACAGCATTTCCATGCTACCGGCCATCCGGTGATTGCCTCCGCCGAACCTGGGGAGCAATGGCTATGGTGTAATGTGGATCAGTCTTTCGTGGAGTATTAACGCTAATCATCATTCATCAGTATAAACGTAATATTTACCATTCCAAATTTTGCTGCATTTACTAAAAGCTACTGTCACCATACTTTTTTTTTCATATTCGAAAAGTAGATTTATATTGCTGTCACTAACGAGAATATAATAGCGCCGTATGATAGGATATACCAACCTGTCCACGTAAATTCAACTTAAAATCAACACAATACCAGCCGTTTTCTTTTTATATATAATGAAGGAATCAAGGGAGATGCATACGCTTAGTGAGCAAAGCTAAATCGATTTTTAACAGGGAGTATCAGCCAGGAAATACCAGAGTTAATATCCACGTAATATTAGGCAATTACATTTGTAGGACTGTTATATTCCATTTATGTCCGGGCACAACAATTTATCGTTTACTTGTACATCCGCCGCTGCGCGCCAGGCGGACTTTGAAACATCAGTAGCTGCTTACTGGGATAAATTACTCGGTATTGCAGTAGCCAAAACCAATGCCCACGATGCTTTCGACATCGTGCAGGATGTGCTGCTTTCCCTTTGGGAGAAATGGGAAGACGTGCCCAAAGATGAAACACTGGAATTTTATCTGCTCAACGCACTCAAGTTCCGCATCTTTAAATATTATCGCACCAATGGCCGTTACCAGGCACACCTGAAAAAGCTGGAATTATTATTAACAGATACACTCGAAACGCCCGATGCACTGGGCCAGCAGGAGATGCGCGGATTAAAGGAAGCTATCGTCAACGAAGCACTGGAGATCCTTTCCCCCAGCCAGCGACAGCTGTTTGTACTCCGGGTAAACCATCATTATTCCTATCAGAAAATAGCGCAACAACTGGGTATTGATCCCGCATCCGCACGCGTATTATATAGCCGTGCCTTAAAACAGGTAAAAGCACATATCAAAGAAAATCCGGCATTGTCTGCCAGCCTTGTTTCCTCTTTTTTGTTGTTTACAATTTCTTAACCTTGACATGAGTTAACATTTTTTGGTCTGCGGGTATTCTACTATACATGGCACCAAAAAATTATCCAAAGGCGCAAGCCCTTCTCGAAAAATTTTATGCGGGCAAATGCACACCCGAAGAACTGGCTCTGTTAGACAGCTGGTATGACGGTTTAAGCAATGAAGATGCAACAGGTATGCCTGTTGCAGATGCAACCCTTGCCCGGCAACAGTTCTTGGAAAATTTCCGCAGCAAGCTTACGCCTGTCCGGGTAGCCTGGTGGAAACGCCCTGTTACAAAATGGACGGCCGCCGCAGCCAGCTTACTGCTGCTCACCGGAGCAGGATACTGGTACCTTCAGCAGACAAGTCAGAAAACTACCAGCTTCGCCGACAAATTTGTAGTAGTCACCAACGACACACATGCCGCTAAACTCGTGGTACTGCCGGATAGCTCGCACATCTGGCTGAATGCCGCCGCATCCCTGCGCTGGAAGGACGATTTCAACCGGCAAACACGCAGCGTACAGTTAACCGGTGAAGGCTTTTTTGAAGTACAGGGACAAACCGGTAAGCCTTTTATTATCCGCACCCGCGACCTGAACATCCAGGTATTGGGCACGCAGTTTAATGTGGAAGCCTATGCAGGCGAAGGCTTAACACGGGTATCACTGGTACAGGGAAAAGTAAAAGTAAATGCCGTAAAAGATAAGGTCACACCTACCGTATTGAAACCCGGTTATGCGGCAATATATAATAATGAAGACAGGAAAATGGGCGTAAGCGAAACCGAACCCGGTAAAGTTGCCGCCTGGAAAGATGGCGCCTTCAGTGCTACCGACCTGCCGTTCAGAGACGCCGTGATGCGCCTGTGTACCCGGTTTGGATACAGCGTGCACTGGGAAAACGTACAGGGCGCCGACAAAAATATCTCCGTCATGTTCAAGAAGGAAAGCTTCACGAAAATGCTCGACAACCTATGCTACATCAATCGTAAACAATACCGTATTTCCGAAAAACAGGTTACCATTTATTAAACACGTGCGAACACTCCCGAAAACATTTAACACATGAAAATGAAGTCTACCATTTCAGATCAGCACTCCCGCAGAAGTGGGCCAGCTGCATCCAGGATCAAACGATTCCTTATTATGGGATGCGCTCTTTTACCGGCAACACTCGGATACGCCCGGCAGAACGGTTTGAACGAAAAAGTAAAACTGGATATTTCACGTGCCTCTCTTTCCCAGGTGCTGACTGCACTTGGCTCCCAGAGCACTTTTACGTTCAACTATGTAAAACAGGATTTTGATAAAATCATCGTCAGCGATTTTAAACCGGATAATATTACCCTGAACGAAGCACTCAACCTGCTCCGGAATAAATCAGGCATCGAATACAGTGTCAGCGATAAATCTATCCTGCTGAGAAAAGCGGAAAAAGATCCGGTAACACAAACCACCCAGGTAGCTACCCATAAAATCAGCGGTAGAATTACCACAGAAAATAAAGAACCGATACCCGGTGTATCAGTATGGGTAAAGGGTACCAAAACAAGAACAGTGACCGACGTTGACGGTAAGTATGAAATTGCCGTGGAGAATGAAAAATCGGTACTGGCATTTAGCTATGTGGGTTACGAAACAGTGGAAATGGTGGCGGGTAACGCAGAAACCCTGAACCTTTCCCTCAAAGTTGCCAGCAGCGGCTTAAATGAAGTGGTGGTAATGGGGTATGGTACTGCAAAGAAAGGAGACCTTTCCGCTGCTGTAGCCGTAATCTCCGATATGAAACCATTAAAGGAACGCCCGGTAATGGATGTGGGAAATATGATCCAGGGCCGCGTACCCGGCGTTACTGTAGTAAGCAATGGCGGACATACCAACAACTCCAATAATATTGTGATTCGTGGTGTGGGCTCTAACAGTGGAGAAAGTGTATTGTATGTGGTAGACGGAGTACCTGGTGCGCCTTTTAATCCTGCGGATGTGGAATCCATGACTGTGCTGAAAGATGCTGCTTCTGCAGCTATTTACGGTGCGTTCTCTGGTTCTGCCGGTGTAATCCTCGTAACTACCCGACAGGCAGCCAAGGGAAAACCATCCGTAGAATACGCTGGTTTTGTAGGCGCCAAAAACGCATGGCGTACGCTGGAATCATTGACTGCAGAAGATGAGGCCAAAGTATCCAACCTTGCACAAAAGAATGCCGGTCGCCCTCCGCTGGAAGGTTGGGATCCCGCCAAAAATCCTTATGGCGCGGTAACCCGTACCGATTGGATGAAGGAAATATTCCGCACCGGTTTAATCCAAAGACATAACATCAGCGTAAATGCCGGTGGAGATAAATTTTCTACCCTCTTCCAGGCTCGTTACGAAAATGAAGAAGGTACCCTGTTAAATACCTACAACAAAAATATTTCCTTAAGATTTAATACTGTTTACGAGTTTTCCAAAAATGTAAAATTCCGCCAGAACATCTTCTGGAATAATAATGATAACAGGGACGCAGAAACAGCCAGCGGTTATACAGGTGTTATTACTTCCGCTATTTACATGCCCCGCTCTGCCACCCCTTATTATGCCGACGGAACATTCGGAGGAACAGGCCCGCGTGATGGCGCCTATAACGGGATATACGGCGATGCGGTAAACCCGGTAGCTACCCTGCTCAGGAATCAGCCCTATAACAAAAAGAGTGATTTGCAGTCTGTCAGCGAAGTGACCGTATCCAACATATTGCCCGGATTGAGCTACCTGACCCGGTTTTCATACCGCCAGTTCAATGCACTGTGGAAAAACTTTGAACCTAAAAGAACAGAGCCCGGAAAACCAAGTGAGCAAAATACTTTGTCTTACTCCAGCGACAGAGATTACCACTGGATCTGGGAAAATACACTGAACTACAACAAAATCATTAATAGACACAACATCGGTGCTATGGCGTCTATCACGGCCCAGGAAGAATCGCACCGTAATTTTACCGCTGCTGCTATGACCTTCGAAAATGAAGCATCCTGGGCACAGTTCTTTACCAATGCCGGTGTGTTTGACCGTACCCAACCCACCGACGATGAGTGGAAAGACAGATCTGCTTCTTATGTTGGAAGATTAGCTTACAGCTGGGCCGATCGTTATTTTGTAACCGGTAGCTACCGTTATGATATTGCTGGTCGTCTCGCTGAAGGTTACCGCGCTAAGGGGTTCCCTGGTGTAACCGCTGCCTGGAAAATCAGTTCTGAGCCCTTCTTCCATGTGGCTGCAGTTGATCTGCTCAAAGTAAGGGCCAGCTGGGGAAGAATAGGTAACTATGGTTCTATTGTACACTATTACGGTTATCCAAAGCTTACTGCTGATTATACCTACCAGATCGGTAATGGCGCTCCGCGCAGCAACTCACTGGCAATGGCCAACTCATTTAATCCCGCACTGTCCTGGGAAACTTCTCAGCAAACAGACATCGGTATCGATATCAGCATGTTGAAACAACGCCTGAATGTAACCGCAGATTATTTTGATAAACTGACCTATGACCTGATCCAATCACAAACAGCGGCATGGCCTAAAACTTTTGGAATAGATCCTCCTATGATTAACCAGGGAGAAATCGGTAACAAAGGATTTGAAGTAGCTGTAAACTGGAACGATCATATCGGAACAGTAGGTTATTCAATAGGCGGTAATATCGCCACCTTAAAGAACAGGGTAGTATCAATTGATGGTAATCCTAACTCTACCTGGCTCCACGGGGATGCCTTCCGCGGCGTTTTAACACCGTTCCGTTCTACCGTAGGACAACCATTCTACTCTTATTACCTGATCAAAACAGCTGGCATCTTCCAATCTGACGACGAAGCAAAGGCTTACCAGAAAGATGGTAAAATGATCCAGCCATTTGCAAAAGCAGGCGACCTGAAATTTGTGGATCAAAACGGTGACGGTTCCATTTCTGATAATGACCGCGTATACATGGGTAATGCTTTCCCTAAAGTAACCTATGGATTTACTGCCAGCGTTAACTGGAAAAATTTCGACATGAGCTTGTTCTTCCAGGGCGTAGGTGGTGTAAAACTGTTCAATGCCTTTAAGCTGACCACCTTAAGCGGTTCTGAACAAGGCTACAACCGTTGGGACAAAATACTGGATGCCTGGTCACCTACCAACAAAGGCTCTAATATTCCTGTCATCTCTGCAGCTGACGCCAATACAAACTTTCAGACCACTTCTGACTGGTACCTGGAAAATGGTAATTACCTGAGATTAAAGAACCTGATCATCGGTTACACCTTTAAGAAAATGAGTTGGAACCAGGGACTGCGTGTATACTTCAGCGGTGATAACCTGCTTACTTTCACTAAGTATACCGGTATGGATCCTGAAGTAGGCGGATATGGACTGGATGGCGGACAATTCCCGGTTTCCCGCGTGATTTCTATCGGTGCTAATGTTAAATTCTGATCAAACAAAAAAGTATTATGAAAGCGAGAATCAATCATATCATCATATTGGCGGCTATGCTCACGGGCAGCAGCGCCTGCAATAAATGGGTAGATACGAAGCCTAACGGCGCACCTACCACCGCCTATTTCTGGCAGAGCGATAACGACCTGAAAAAAGCTACGGCCGACATGTACGTGATCATGCGTAATGAATCTACCTGGGGCCGTGATCTCTTCTGGATGCAGGATGCCAGCGATGACCTCATCGTGGGCAGGGCAAAGGCAAACGGGGAAAATATCAAGAACTTCATTCCCAGCGGAAGAGAAGGATATATGACCGAAGGCTGGAATGACCTGTATAAAATGATGAACAGGGCCAACCAGGTAATCCAGGGCGTACCTGGTTCTAAAAATACCACAGAAGGTGCACGCAACCAGGCACTAGGCGAAGCCTATTTTATCAGGGGGTTTGCACACTTCTGGATCGCTTATCTCTGGGGACACAAAGACCAGGGCGTACCTTTCGATGGTCCTGAAAATCCTGAATTCGGAAAACGTATTGCGCCGCAATTGAAATCTGTAACCGATAACTACGCGCAGATTGTAAGCGATATGCAGAAAGCAGCCGATCTGCTCCCGCTGTTCGAAACCTACAGCGCCGATAACCAGGGCCGGGCACATAAAGCAGCTGCCTGGGGATATATGGTGAAAGCATACGCTTACTGGGCACAATATGATCAATCCAAATGGGCGCTGATTCCTGCTTTGTGCGATAAAATTAAAACAGAAGGTCATCGCGCACTTCTTACCGGAAAAGGCAATGGCAAAGACAACTACCGGGCGGTATTCTCTATCGCCAATAACTGGAGCTCAGAATATATGTGGTCTGTAACTTCCGGTGTACAGGGCGGTTCTGAATTTCCCGGTGTAGTACTGGAAAACACAGGATGGTCTATCTACAACGGTTGGGGATATTTTCAGCCTACCGCAGAACTGTTTGATGCGTATGAAGCCAACGATCCAAGACGTGATGTCACCATCCTGAATTTCGGAGATAAATTTACCTTCTTCGGTGTGGAACGCGCTTACTTCTCTACCAACAGCTTATCCGGATTCCAGATGAACAAATACATGGAACCTTATAGCTACGGAAAAAATAATGAACCGGGCAGCAATCCCAATATCAACCAGAGCGGCGATTATCCTACCACCGCACTGAACCTGCCGCTGATGCGTTATGCAGAAATACTGCTGTTCAAGGCAGAAGCGCTGATCCAGCTGGGTAAAAGCGGCGAAGCAGCAGGTCCGTTGAATGAAATACGTAACCGTGTTGGGTTGGTATCAATCCCTAATCCAACCATGAATGACCTGAAACATGAGCGGAGGGTGGAACTTGCCTGCGAGTGGACCGATAGGTTGCAGGATCTGAAAAGATGGGGCGATTATGCGATGATCAATGCACCGCTTCATGGCCGTATTCATACAGATAAATTGAACCCTGCTTCTCCCTATACTATTCAGCAGGTATGGCCAAAACGTAATTTCGATCCAAATAAACATATGGCATGGCCTATGAACCCGGACGAAATTGCTAAGAGCAATGGCGCTTATAAACAAACACCGGGCTGGTAATATATAACGGGTAACTGTATAAAAGGGGGCGTCTCAAAAAGGCGCCCCCTTTGTGTTTTGTGGTAATATAATTTGTCAGATTCCCGTTATTAATATCATCAGACTATTGGTGTTTTTTATAGTCCGATGTAGCTCGTCAGTAAAGTTTACAAGTGTAAAGAATCTCTATTATTTCTTCTGGAATAATTGTAATTTCGCAAGGATATCACAACTTGTTAACCACAGTTTTCAAATCCATATTTTATGAAAGTATTGTTTGGGAAAACCCATTTTGCCATGCCGTTATTGTTGGTGGCAATGATCGTTTCCTGCGCTAAACCCGAGAAAAAATTATCACAGCTGGATGCAAACACAAGAACCATGGGGGCAGCGCCGCAGGGCACACCCATCAATAACCTGCTATTTGAGAGCAAGATTATGCAAGAGAGGCAGGGGAATTTTACCGGGTACAGTTTTCTTACCGGCGATGTGACGGGTGATGGAAGGGCCGATCTCATTGCCGTTACTCCACAATTTGGCCGCGCTGTTGTATGGGAGAATAAAGGCTATGTTTTCGGACCACCAGTTGCCTGGATGGAGAACCAGGGCAACTACAATGGCTATAAATTTATGGTGTCGGATATGTCAGGCGATGGAAAGGCCGATCTGATTGCTGTTGCACCTCAATTCGGGAAGGCGGTTATCTGGAGAAGTACGGGCAGCACTTTCCCACAGATGGCTCCATTAATGGAGAATCAGGGTAACCTTACTGACTATACGTTTTTGACAGCTGATATGACCGGTGATGGGAAAACGGATCTGTTGGCTGTTACACCGGGTACGGGACGTACTATTATCTGGACCAGCACTGGTACAGGGTTGGCATCTGCCGCTGTATGGATGGACAACCAGGGAAATTACACCAACTATAATTTTATTGCGGCCGATATGACAGGAGATGGAAAAGCCGACCTGGTAGCAGTGATACCGCAATACGGCCGTGCCGTAGTGTGGAATAGTACTGGTACTGGCTTTGGAACAGCCGCTGCCTGGATGGAAAACCAGGGCAATTACACCGGTTATAATTTTATGGTGGCTGATATGACCGGTGATGGCAGGAGTGACCTTGTTGCAGTTACACCGCAATACGGCCGTGCCGTGATGTGGAACAGCACAGGTAATAGTTTCGGAACAGCCATTGCAATGATGGAAGGACAGGGCGATTATTCAGGCCACACGTTTTGCCTGGGAGAGTTCAACGGCATAGATTTTTCTGGTGATAAACGATATGATCTGCTGGCTGTAAGAGATACCTCTGGTCAGGCAACGCTATGGTCGTACAATCACTCGGTGTGGAAAGTTGATACGACCACCGTTAAATCCGCCGAATTGCAGCACCTCGGCGGCCAGGCATGGAATAATGATGATATCCAGCAACCCTATCTCGTATATATGCCGGAGCAAAATAAATTATTAATGCAGTTACTCTCTTACCCCGCTGTGCCGAATGGGCTTAATAACAGTCAAAGAGTCCTTGTATCCAGTACTGATCAGGGTATTAACTGGAGCAGCAGGACGCAGTTCCCGGTGGGTATGCCGATAGGATTGACATATGCCGGGAACGGTTTATTATACACTTTTGATGCAAATTTTAGAGACAGGTTCTACAAGAGCACTAATTATGGCATTTCCTGGACATCCAATGCTACCCAGCCAACACCCGCCAAAGACATATTTGCATGGAATCCGGTATTGATAACTAACAGTGGCGGCATTCAGCAAATAACAGAGATGGGATATAGTCTGAACAACACTCCCGTCGGACAGAACCCTGATTATTTTTCACAACCATTCATCCGGTCTTCAACCGATCAGGGAGTTACCTGGACTGTTCCCAGGGCCATCGCTAACTGGAAAGGTTTCAATGAAGTCAGCCTGGTTGTTGCTCCCAATGGCGATTGGGTGGCTGCTGTAAGGAAAGATACGGACCCTTCGCAATTTAATTTTAACGATCACAAGGGAAACTACGATACCTATGGAGGGTTAGCTGTTTCCATTTCAAAAGACAAGGGTGCAACCTGGTCCAATCCCCAGATGTTATTTTCCTATGGAAGGCACCATGCCAGCATGATATTGTTGAATGATCAGCATTCCATACTCATGACATATGCAGTACGTGTAGGTGGTGCGCGATGTGGTATAGATGATGATTTTTGTAACTCCCCTGACGGATATCCCTATTATGGAATTGAGGCAGTGGTAAGTACAGATAATGGTGTAACCTGGAATATCGATAAAAGATATGTTATTTCGAGATGGAAGGGTAATTTTCCATTGACGAATCCTGACTATTTTTTCCGCTCCAGCCAGTCTACATCTACGATACAATTACCCGATGGTACACTGCTCACCGCTTATGGTACAGGAAGATACCGGACAACAAATGTATGGTTCATGGATACTGATGTAGTGAGATGGAAATTGTGGTAGGAAATTTATGTTGTTGAACACCAGAACATATGAAAGAAGAAAGGACGTCTCCATTGTTTTTTGAGACGTCCTTTCTTCTTTTTTTACTGAAAGATTCACGCCATCCTTTCCTGGATAGGCTTCAACTGGTATGCTTTGTAAAAGAAACGGTCTGCCTCGTGCTGGTCTGCAGCGAAGTTCACCACTTCCACAATTTTTCCGTCTTTGATCTTCCAGAGCAGGCACCACAGCATATCCACGTTGTTGCCATCTTCGCGGGTGCTCCAGCCCCGGTGACAGTCGATCACATAATCATCATTCACGCCCAGTACAATAGGATCTGCTTTAAATCCGGATTCGCTCAGCTTTGAGAAGTATGCCAGTACTTCTGTAATGCCTACTTTAGTGCCGCTCATAGGATGATGTCCGGGGATGGTCCATTTAACGTCTTCAGCTACTACTTCTTTCATAGCTGTTGCATCAAATTTGCTGTAGGCTTCAAAAAATTTACCAATGATTTCAAGATTTGGATGTTGTTGGTTCATGGATCGTATAGTTTTTCAAAAGCTCAGTATATGCTGAGTGTCTGAAAGATCAGAAAAATTATATTGATAGGCTATCGTCCACCGGCAAAATCACACAAAAGTAATATCGGTTTATGATGCCCGGGGCCGCGAAGCACCTGCTGTCACACATCTGCCATATATTTCCCTTTAGTTAGAAATTATTGTTACTTTATGTAGCAATAACCCCCGATATGAACCAAAAAAACAAGCTGTTTGCCAACATCTTCCTCTGCCTTACCGGGTTGATCATCAGCTGTGCCGCGCCCGGGGCCAAACAGCGCCCTGAAACGCCCGCATTGACCGATACCCTCCCGGTGACTGCAAAGCCGTTGTTCCGTGATTTTATGGGTATTAACGGGCATGTAACCTTTAAACCCGCATTATATGGGCAGGTGTGCCGGCTGGTGCGCAGCTATCATAATATCGACTGGGATGTAAAAGCCGTTGGTGATACATTTTCTATACCGGTAACGATCAACCATATCAACTGGAAAGAGGGCGTGTATGGCCCCTGGAAAGCAGCAGGTTTTGAAACGGATATCTGTTTGCAGTTCCTCGGGTTTGGTTTGGGTTCGCCCCGCTACCGGCAACTCTGGAAAGGACATGAACAGTGGGCCTACGATTATGGAAAAGCGATGGCTGCTTACTACGGACCATCCGGACAGGAAAAGCTGAGTACTTCTTTTGAAATTGATAATGAACCCGGAAACAGGTTTGACCCTGCGCTGTTTAAAATTCTTTTTACAAAAATGGCGCAGGGTATCCGTGCCGGCGACCCGGCGCTGAAAATAGTAACACCCGCTGTGGCAGCAGGCATGGGCGATGATTATGCTATGGGATTAGATCGTATGTATGGGGATCAAACGATCCTGCCTTTGTATGATGTGATCAACATACATACCTATGCTACCATGGAAAAATCTGCCACCAACCCTAATACCTGGAACAGAAGTTTTCCGGAAGATACTTCACTGCAATATTTGAAAGTAATAGACGAAGCTATTGCCTGGCGTAACAGGGAGGCAGGAGGCAAACAGATCTGGATAACAGAATTTGGTTATGACGCCTGTACACCGGAAGCGATGAAGCGGCGTAAAGACTGGGCCCTCAAGCTCGACTGGCAGGGCGCCAGCGATCTGCAGCAGGCACAGTACCTGGTGCGTTCCTTCCTGGTGTTTGCTACCCGCGATGTGCAACGTGCCTATCTTTATTTTTATAATGATGAAGATGAAGCTTCTTTTCATGCGGCTTCGGGGCTTACACGCAACTTCCGGCCGAAGATGTCTTTCTGGGCAGTGAAGCAATTGTATCAAACATTGGGCGGCTATCGCTTCCACCGGATCGTGAAAAAGCAGGAAGGGGAGTTGTATGTATTTGAATTTGAAAAAGACCATGATCCGAATTCGCTTGTTTGGGTGGCCTGGTCGCCTACCGGCGCCAGTACGCATCAGAAAAACAATTATCAGCCACATGTGACCAATGCTGTACTGGATAGTTTACCATCGCTGCCGGTGAAAGTGGCAGCAATGGCTACCGCGGATGGTGTAACACCTGCGGTAGACTGGAAGAAGAAGGACAAGCATTCGATTACCCTTGCCGTGGGTGAAAGCCCGGTATATATTATCATGCACAAAAAATAGTGCATCGGGGATGGCAGGGGTTCTTTATATTAGCTGGATGAACAACCCAGCAACAAATACCAGCCGCCCATTTGTTTTATCCGGAGGTGGCGCCCGTGGCTATGCTCACCTTGGCGTATTAAAAGCATTTGCAGAGCATCATATTTTCCCGGAAGCTATTTCCGCCACCAGTGCAGGATCTATTGCCGCTGCTTTTATCTGTGATGGCTACAGTACTGATGAGGTGAGGGAAATATTCCGGACAAATAAACTCGGGTTGTCTATGCAGTGGAAAAACTGGCGCGCCGGTTTCCTGTCTCTCAAAAAAGTGGAAGAAGTATTAAAGCAAACATTAAGACATACTACTTTTGAAACACTTCCTATACCCTTACATATCACGGCTACAAATTTTTTAACCGGCGACCAAACGGTTTTCAGCGAAGGCGCTTTGATTCCTGCCGTGCTGGCAGCGTCTTCTGTGCCGCTGCTGTTTCCTCCCGTAGAAATCGGTGGTACGCAGTATGTCGACGGTGGCCTGTCGGGCAACCTGCCCATAGAACCGTTGCTGGGGCAGTACCGCGATATCATTGGCGTACACGTAAATCCGCTGACACCTTATAACCCCGCCAACGGTTTCCTGGCAAATGTGGAACGTACACTGCACCTGGCTATCCGTGAACCGGTGCTGAAAAATAAATTGCTGTGCAGCCTCTTTATAGAGCCGGCGGCCCTGGGGCGTTTTGGTATGTTTGAGTTCAACCGGCTGGAAGATATCTACGCCGTAGGACTGGAATACACCCGGCATTTGCTGCAGGAACAACCTGCCATATAAGTGATTTATTCCGGGTTGTTATTTTGTAGTACATTTAAACAAAATACGCATACGGGTTATATGGAAATCGGGGACTTACATATTGATATTGAGAAAGTGAGCCATAAAACAATGGCAGATGAAGTAGAAACAAAACTGCTGGAATATCTCAAAAGAAAATCATTTAAACCCGGGGATGCGCTGCCCAAAGAAATGGAGCTCACCGCCGCGCTGGGCGTAAGCAGGAATGTATTGCGGGAAGCCCTGAGCCGTCTGCGGATGCTGGGCCTCATAGAAACAAAAAAGCGCCGCGGAATGGTGCTGTCCAGTCCTGATATCCTGGGATCAATGGAAAGAGTAATGGACCCGCTGATCATCGATGACGCTACCCTGCAGGATATCTTCGAGCTGCGACTTACGCTGGAAATGGGGCTCGCAGATATTTTATTTCTCCGGAAAACAAAAAAAGATATAGAAGAACTGGAAAAGATAGCCCTGCAGGAGAAAACAACCCGCACAAAACAAAACTTCCGGGTTAAACATGAAGTAGATTTCCATGGCAAAATTTACCAGATGACCGGTAACCGTACCATGCAGCGCTTCCAGAATATGCTGCTCCCTATTTTCGGTCACCTGGTCAATGAAGAAAAAGTCCCCATTGGTGGAAAAGTAAGTCACCTCGACCTGGTAAACCTGCTCAAAACCGGTACCCGCGAGCAATTCCGGCAAGGTATGCGCGAACACCTGGAACACCATTTTCAAAAGCTGAAAAAGTAAGCAGCACTTTTTTTAAGGGAATGTTTTGCGGTCTGGACTTTTTTTGGCAATTTTAATATGTAGGACATAAGTATTTAATGATATTTTCGTTTATTGCCTGAAACAATGTTTCCAAACCAAGATAACATGAACTATCCACAAATAGAAGGACTGATAGCAGCAGCTTTTACTCCCTTTCACGAAGATGGCTCCCTGCACCTGGAGCTGATCCCGGCATTAACGGACAAGCTGGTGAAAGACGGGCTGAAAGGCATATTTGTATGCGGCAGTAACGGAGAAGGCCCCAATATGACCACGGAAGAAAGAATGCAGGTGGCGGAAGCATTTGTAAAAGCAGCGAATAAACGCCTGCTCATCATTGTACATGTAGGACACAGCAGCATCGCCGAAGCCCGGAAACTGGCCGCACACGCGGCATCTATCGGTGCAGACGCTTTTTCATCGGTAGCCGCTTTTTATTTTAAACCCACCTCGGTGGAAAACCTGGCACTATGCATGGCGGATATTGCTGCCGCCGCACCGCAACTACCATTCTATTATTATCATATTCCTACGTTAACAGGTGTTGGCATGGATATGATTGCCTTCCTGGAAATAACAGGCCCACTCATTCCTAACCTGGCCGGTATTAAGTATACCGCCGCTACTATCCATGAATACCAGTCCTGCCTCAATTTCAGGAATAACAGCTTTGATGTATTATTCGGGTATGACGAATTGTTGCTGCCGGCATTGTCAGTAGGCGCAAAGGGCGCCATCGGAAGCACCTATACTTTTGCTGCTCCGCTGTATCTGCAAACAAAAGCGTACTTTGAAAAAGGTGATATCAGGCCGGCGCAACAGCAACACGCATTTATGGTAGAAGTGATCCGGATTTTTGCTAAGTATCCGTCTATCCCCGCTCAAAAAGCGATCATGAAAATGCTGGGATGGGATCTGGGGCCATGCCGCCTACCGCTAACGACTTTCAGCACGGCACAGTATGATCAGCTGTACAAGGAACTGGACGCCATTTCCTTTTTTCAAAAAGTAACGCCCGTACAATAGCAAACGTTTATGGGTTAACCGGGTTTTCAAAAACAAAATTTCAGCGTTCATGAAACAGCTGCTTTATACTTTAACGATGGCTGCAACGATGACTAACATAAACGCACAAACGAAAATAGCACCGCACATTGAATGGTCGGTGGTACCCGGGCAGGTAACGACCACGGCGCTGCTGTGGCAGGGCGATATCATTATTTCAGCAGGGGAAATCAGCGCCGGCGTACGTACCCCACAGATTATTTCCGGTAAAATAAATGGGCGCCATGCAAAATAACGGTAGCTATAAATGGGTGGCGGTAGGGCTCTTGTGGGTAGTAGCACTGCTCAATTATATGGACCGGCAAATGTTGTCGACCATGCGCCCTTCCATGCAAACAGATATTGCTGCGTTACAATCTGCCACCAGCTTCGGCTACCTGATGGCGATCTTCCTTTGGATATACGGCCTGATGAGTCCTGTATCCGGCGTTATTGCGGATAAATTCAACAGGAAATGGCTGATTGTAGCCAGTTTGTTTGTATGGTCCGGTGTTACATTTGCCATGGGGTATGCCACCACGTTTCAACAGCTGTATTGGTTGCGGGCAGTAATGGGTGTCAGCGAGGCCTTGTATATTCCGGCAGGTTTGTCGCTCATTGCCGATTTCCATAGCTCCCGCACGCGGTCGCTGGCAGTGGGTATTCACATGACCGGCTTATATACGGGATCGGCGCTGGGCGGCTTCGGTGCTACCATCGCCGCACAGTTTTCCTGGCATGCAACCTTTCATACTTTCGGCATGGCAGGTATGGGGTATGCGCTGATACTGATATTATTTTTGAGAGAAGCAAATGCGCGTAACGACAATGCTACAGCCAACAAACCACCGCTGCTGAAAGGTCTGGGCTTTTTGCTGACCAACATTTCTTTCTGGATACTCCTGTTTTATTTTGCGATTCCGAGCCTGCCGGGATGGGGCATCAAGAACTGGTTACCCACCCTGTTTTCCGAAAGTTTACAGATAGATATGTCTGCCGCAGGACCGTTATCCACCATCACCATTGCAGCATCTTCTTTTTTGGGTGTCATAGCCGGTGGACTATTATCGGATAAATGGGCGCAAAAAAATATCCGTGGCCGCATTTATACCAGCGCCATTGGTTTATCGCTCACCATTCCTGCGCTGCTGCTGCTGGGCATGGGGCATAGCCTGTTATATGTGATGAGTGCTGCCGTGTTATTTGGCGTTGGATTCGGTATGTTCGACGCCAACAATATGCCCATCCTCTGCCAGTTTGTACCGGTTCGCTACAGGGCTACCGCCTATGGTTTACTGAATATGTCCGGCGTATTTGCAGGCGCATTTATCACCGATCTGCTGGGTAAATCAACCGACGCGGGCAACCTGGGTAAAAGCTTTGCGATGCTGGCAGGTGTGGTGTTGATCGCATTAATTATTCAACTCTCTTTTCTACGGCCGGCAACCGATGAAAAAGTATAAAGCTATGATGACTATGAAGAAAATATTTTTAGTAATTACGTTATTAACAAGTATGCTGTCATTGCAGGCGCAACAAAAAGAAGTGCCTGTATTTGTATCCGGAACAGACGGCTATCAAACATTCCGTATCCCTGCTATTATCAATTTGCCCAATGGCGAGCTGCTGGCTTTTTGTGAAGGCCGGGTAAATGGTATGGATGATTATGGAGATATTGACCTGGTGATGAAACGAAGCAGCGATCAGGGAAAAACCTGGTCGCCCCTGCAGGTGGTAGCAGAAGAAGGACATATGCAGCTTAGCAACCCCGGACCGGTAGTAGATCTTACGGATCCGGCTTTTCCCCATGGCAGGATATTTCTTTTTTATAACACAGGTACCACTAAGGAATCAGATATTATCAAAGGAAAAGGCATCAAACGTTGCTATTATAAAACCTCGGCGGATGGCGGCCATACCTGGGATGCACCGGTAGATATTACTTTGCAGATACACCGGCCCAAACAACCGGAAACAGATACTGCGTTTAATTTTGCAGACGACTGGCGCTATTACGCCAATACACCCGGACATGTGATGCAGTTCCGGGAAGGCACCTTTAAGGGAAGGATCTTTATAGCGGCTAATCACAGCGCCGGCCCTGCGGTAGCGCATGCAGCGCACTACGTAGCACATGGCTATTACACCGATGATCATGGTAAAACATTTAAGCTGGGCAACAGTATTGCATTTCCCGGCAGTAATGAATCTATGGCAGCGGAGTTGTCGGACAGTAAACTGATGATGAACAGCCGGAATCAAAACCGGCAGGATATAAAAGCACGTGTCGTATCTGTAAGCAGCGACGGCGGCGCTACCTGGGACACCACCTATCGCGATCTGCAATTAACAGACCCGGTATGCCAGGGAAGTATTTTAAATGTAGGACGTGCCGGCAAAAAGAATATACTGGCATTTTGTAATGCTGCCGATACGCTGGAAAGAGATAATCTTACACTCCGCATCAGCTTCGACGACGGCAAAACCTGGAAGCGGCGCTATGTGATATACAAAGGCAAGGGACCGCAAAAAGCCGGCTATGCCTACGCTGCTTATTCTGATATCGTGCAACTGGAGAAGAAAAAGATAGGCATCTTATATGAAAAAGATCATTACTCCTCGATCGTTTTCACTATCGTGAAGTGGAAATAGGTACCCGGATTTGCTAAATGCATTGAAATGTAGGCTGGCAGCTAATTGCCGGCCTTTTTTGGTTTCTTGCGACAATGAGTGTCGCAAAATGTACACTATTTTGTCGTAATCGGCCTTCCTGCATTTTAAATACTCATGGTATGTTTGCATTAACAAAACAAACAAACACAAAAACTTTTAAAACTTAATAAAATGAGTACTGCAGTAAACACTTCGATCACCGTATCTGCTATTGTAAATGCACCTGTTGCTAAAGCCTGGGATGCCTGGGGAAAACCAGCACATATTGTTAACTGGTGCAGCGCCTCCGAAGACTGGCATGTTCCAAAAGCAGAAAACGATTTACGTACCGGTGGTACCTTTTCTACACGCATGGAAGCAAAAGATGGCAGTTTTGGATTTGACTTCGGCGGCATCTACGATGAAGTCAAAACAAATGAAGTAATTGCTTACACCATGGGCGATGGCAGAAAAGTATATATCACTTTTGAAGGCGAAGGCAATACTACCAAAATAGTAGAAACCTTTGATGCCGAAGCAGAGAATAGCGTGGAAATGCAACAGGCGGGTTGGCAGGCTATCCTGGATAACTTCAAAAAGTATACTGAAGCGCTTTAAGGCAGATCCTGTGGAAACCGCCAGGAAACTGTTTTACCAGGCCTTTTTCCGCTAAATAACCCCCTTACATATATTTCAATTGCCGTATGGATCATCGTATCTGTGCGGCATTTTTTACTGGACCAGTTTGCCTACCGTATCCATATCGGCGCGGATGTATTCCTGGTTACCATCGGCGCCATATCATTGATTACGTTGTTAACCGTGAGCTTTCACGCCATTAAAACGGCGGTGGCGAACCCGGTACGGTACCTGAAAGCAGAGTAGTTGCGTCGTTATTCTTTTATTTGCGCCGGACCAGCTTCCTGTTTCGATTTATAAACCGAAGCTGCAATACCGGCTGCCAACAGGCTTTCCACCAGGAAGTACATTAGTTGCATGGATAGCATCGTAACGTTGAAGTACGATCCGACGGGAATATGCCTGGCATATTGGAGCAAAAACAGGAGGTGACTTATTACATCTGCTATTAAATAAGTAACACCGGTAAATACGATAGCATTTTTGAATACCTCATTTTTCTGTACAGAGGCATGGGTACGTACCAAATATCTAAAGGTTACAAAGGTAATTACAGCTACGCTCACAATGGACCCCGCAATAGGTATGATGCGGGTAAAGCTGGAATCGGCGTAATCAATATACCTCCTTTCAAATAACATGTTGACAACCTGGGAATGGAGTGTAGCCAGCATTAGCACTATCATTACTGATTTAGCTACATACAGGGTCTTCAGCTTGTTTCCTTCAGCGGTATTGGACCGGTATTGCAGCAGCAAAAAGAAAATGAGGAGTACAGGATAAATAAAATAGTTGGATGTCCTGTTTATGCCAAGTGAGTCACTGTATACAATCAACTGATCCAGTACCAACCAGAATCCTCCGCACGCCCACGCGATGATTTCCATGGCACGGCTTTTAGTTCTGAAAACAAGAATGGAAAGTATAAGGCCGATCAATAGTATCAGGAGCGCGGCGCCGCCCAGGATTAACAAAAAGAAAACGGATTCAGAATACATAGTTATTTGGTTTAACGCAGCGAATATAATAAATGCCCGCTGTAAGCATTATCGTGACAACCGTAGAAATTGCTGTTGTGCATGATGAAAATTATTTATATATTACATTGTATGTGGAATTTGGAGGGATTTATGGAAGATTTAACGTTTTTGAGACATTTCTTTCTTTTGCATCTAATTGATTGAATTTGAGATGATTGCAAGCTAGAGCTCCCTTTTATACAGCCGCTGAAAACCCCTGTAGAATGGACAATCCGTAAAACTAATTGGGCATTTCACTATATAAGTGTAACTTGGGCGCAATTAATAAATTAATATAATGCAACAAGGAACAGTTAAATTTTTCAATGAATCCAAAGGATTTGGTTTCATTACTCCATCTAACGGTGGCCCCGATATCTTCGTTCACATCTCTGGTACTACCAGCGAACTGCGTGAAAACGACAAAGTAACGTACGAAGTAGAAAATGGTAAAAAAGGATTAAATGCAGTTAACGTAAAAGTTATCTAATTTTATATATCTTACTCATTGGAAAAAGTATGCCGGATGGCATACTTTTTTTTTGTGTCTACCCTGCCGCGGAGATGGTCACACATGCTGGCAACGGGGAATTTTTTATGTGATAAAACTGAAAAATGGATCAGATAAAAGCAGCCTTATTTGGTCTGGCAGTAGGCGATGCACTGGGCGTACCAGTGGAGTTCAGGGAAAGAGACGGTCTTAGCAGGTCGCCGGTAACTGACATGATTGGCTATGGATCACATAACCAGCCACCGGGCACCTGGTCAGACGACAGCTCCCTGGCGTTTTGCCTGGCTGATGCATTAACTATCGGCTTTGACCTATCCTTGATCGCGCAGTATTTTGTGAACTGGCGATATCATCAATTCTGGACTCCGCATGGTGAAGTATTTGATATCGGGATCACCACGTCAGAAGCTATTTACCGGCTGAAGAACGGCGCTGCGCCGGCTATCGCCGGAGGGTTTTATGAGGATGAAAATGGCAATGGCTCGCTGATGAGAATTTTGCCTTTGCTATTTTATCACAGGGATAAACCTATTGAAGAAAGATTTGAACTGACAAAATTAGTTTCTTCGCTTACACATGGGCATATGCGCGCTGTCATCGCCTGCTTTTATTATCTTGAATTTGCCCGGTTAATTCTCCAGGGAAAAAACAAACTGGAAATATTTCTGTCTCTCCAGCAAACCCTTCCCGGGTTTATTCAACAGGCAGGTATACATCAGGGTGAAATAGCAAAATTTAATCGCCTGTTAACAGAAGATCTGCAGTTTGCATCAGAGACTACCATCAGCAGCGGCGGATATGTATTACACACGCTGGAAGCCAGCACCTGGTGTATACTCACCACAGATAACTATGCCGATGCGGTGCTGAAAGCAGTAAACCTTGGCAGGGATACGGATACCACGGGGGCGGTTACAGGTGGACTGGCCGGGTTGATATATGGGCTGGATAGCATTCCTGGAAAGTGGATAAACCAGCTGGCGCGGAGAAAGGATATTGATGCGCTGGCAGAACGAATGGCGGCAGCGGGGCTTCAGTGATTATGTTAGGCGAACATCACGCTCGCTACCGGCTTATTCCAGTGTCAAATATACTGCTATTCGGAGAGCCGGAGCCAACTGTGGCCCCGGCGTTTTTTTGTTGATAAGTATTAACCGTCAACTACAATGTTTTCACTGTTATTTCCGGTAGGATTTTATTGTAAATTTTCAGATCGCTGATGTAACCTTTGAAGCTGTTGTCGCTGCTTCCGATATATTGCAGTGGGAAGAACAGCGTTTGTATGATGGCCCTTTTGCTTTTGGATTCGGGGAACTGCTGTACGCGTCCTTCCATTTTTTCCACCAATACACCGTTTGCATACAAGGTAGTGCCTTTGTGATTGCCCATTATCACGATATGCGTCCATTTATTTTCAGGAACGGCATAGTTGAATGAGTAATGATAGTTTTCCCTGGAGAAGCCCAGTTTTCCACCAGTTTGCTGCTTCAGTTTTACTACTGCATCCGGTGAGGAGAAGAGCACCGCATCGGGTTTATTATTTTTTTCGGGCCATACATAGAAAGATACCGTATAGTCGTAACCGATACCAGGAGTGTTGGTTTTAACATAACTATCCGAAGCATTTAAATGAACGGCCTGTCTGCCTTTATATTTTACTGTAGCGGCATTGTGAAAAAACAGCTGCTTGCTTTTATCCGCTGACAGTGGCAGCAGTGAATCGGTGTACAGTTTACCACGCATATTCAGACCAGGACCTTCGCCAATGGCTGTTGCATGCCTGGAAAAGGTATCGTAGTTCAGGCGTTGTTCTTTGCCTGTCCACATTTTTTCTGCGAGCGCCTGCATGGCTGGAAATACCCTGTCATGTACATCTTTTTCGGTGATGCCGTTGCCGGTATGGTCATTCCATACGGCAAAAGATCCGCCTTTTATCTGTGGATTGTTTTCCTCGAATACCTGGTCGCCGATAACGGAGGGAGTCCATTTATTGTAGAGATTTTTGGTGTTAAGATAGTCGTAGTAATAGCCGGCCGCGGGTACTATATAAAGCCATCCGTCGGGAGTACTGATGACATCGTATCCCAGTTGCAGCATTTCCTTTGGATCGGCATAGCCATTGTACCAGAGGTTCATGGTTACGCCTTTGGTACGTACCTGAGTATTGCCTTTATTGTTGGTGAGGGAACCCCACATTCTTACTTTTTTGCCATATTGTTGTACCAGGTCGATATAATGATTCATGAAGCTCCGGAATTGTTCGGATTCAGCTTTACTGTATTCATCGGTACCTATATGTACTTCATCGCCTCTGAACACCGGGTTAGGACCCTGCAGGTATTCTTTGAATACATTGTCTATCACCTCGTAGGTTTTGGGATTGTAGAGGTCGAGGTGATCCATACCGTATTTACTGCTGCCGATTTCCGGGAAAACTTTGGTGAAGGCGAGCGAATGAGCAGGAACATCTATCTCAGGGATGATCTTTACACACAAGCTATCTGCCAGTTGTTGCAATGCGATAAATTCTGCTTTGGAATAGTGCCCGTCTTTTGCCGTCAGAGATGGATAGGTACTGCTTTCCAGTCTGAACGCACTATAAGTGCTATCCCAGTTGTTATGAAAGAATTGTTTGAATCCCGCATCGTTGAGGTGTATATGGAAGTCGCTCATTTTATAATAAGACATGAACTTTACATATTCGCGCAGGAACGCCATGGAAAAGAATTTCCGGCCAACGTCCAATACGAAACCTCTTACAGGCCACTGAGGGAAATCAGTTATGGTACCCCGGGGAATGCTGCGTTGCTGGGATTGTTCCAGGATCTGGAGCATCGTTCTTGTAGCCCAGAAACAGCCTTTGGGCTGTCCGCTGATACGGATGCTGTTGTCAATCACCATGCGATATGCTTCCGGTCCATGCGCGGTATCGGTGGTAACTGTAAATAAGATATCGCCTTCCTGAGGAACCGGGTTTTCACTAACAGTTATTTTAACCGGTAAGCCAGGATATCGTTCTCCCAGATCGTTTTTGAATATAGTTACGTAGGGTTCAAGTGCCTGCTGGTCCCTTGAGCTAAGCAGTATGCTTACATGTGCGGGAATGGTGTAATGACCGGTGGCTCCCTGCCATTCACGTACAGCCGGTATCGTGAATGGTACATTGTTAACAGGGCTCTGCGCAAAAACACTGCGAAGCGGCAGTATCAGCATTAAAAGCTGCAGGCATCGGATGGAAAAATACTTAAGGGAATACGCTAAGGTTAATTGTTTTTTCATTTGTTCATTTTTCTAAAATAACCGGAATAAAATACAAAAGGGAATTGTTCATTGTTCACTCTTTCCAGGAACATCAATGGCCTGGAAAATTTTGGTTGTAAGATATCAGCATTATTTGTGGTAAACAATGATTTAGCCTGGTTTTTTATGTCGAAAATTACCATGATGCCTGCGCTCCCGGAAATCTGTTCGCACCCTGCAAATAAAACATTGATGTTTGTTAATATACTAGTAATATAAGCGGTTTCAATAGCGTACATTTAGCCGTTTGCAATGTTTAAACCACGTGATAAAATCGTAAAATGAAAAAGCTGGTTGTTTCACTTCTCTGTTGTATTTTCTTATCTCTTTCCCTGGCTGCTATCCCCCGGAAAGTAATCGCTGCCGGAATAGGGTCAATGTACCGGTTATGGTATATGAAACCTGCAGAAAAATGGGAAACACAGGCCCTGCCCATCGGCAATGGAAGGATGGGAGCCATGCTGTTTGGCGGTGTTAAAAAGGAAAGGGTACAATATAACGAACAGAGTTTATGGGGTGGCGATAATAACTGGGACGGAGCCTATGAAACCGGTGATCATGGCTTTGGCTCATACCGGAATTTTGGCGAGTTTGTTATTGATTTCAATCATGCTGATGCTGCGGGTGGATATTATCGCACACTCGATATTCAGACCGGTATTCATACTACCTCTTTTGAAATAGGTGACATTCGTTATAAGCGGGAAGCCTTTGCCAGTCATCCCGACCAGGTAATGGTATTCAGGTATACAGCCAGTAAAAAGGGCGCCTTGTCGGGTAAAATTTCCATGGAGTCGGCACAGGGAGCGGTAAGCGTTGCCAATACCGATGGTTTGAGCTTTATCGGTGAAATGCCCAATCATCTGAAATATGCAGCCGGCATGCATATTGACCATGAGGGAGGTAATATTTCGGTAGAAGGTAATACCTGGGTGTTTGAGAAATGCAATACTATTACGATCTATCTCGATGCGCGTACTAATTATAAACCGGATTACCAATCAGGATGGCGCGGAGCTGATCCAATGCCGCTGATTAAACAGGAAATAACCGCTGCACGGAAAAATAGCTATCAAACATTGATCAGTCGCCATACAAACGATCTTACTGCTCTTACCAAAGCTGCTGTTATTGATATCGGGAAAACGGCTGCCGACGTATTGTTGTTACCTACCGATGTTCGTTTGGAAAAATATGCTGCAGGTGCCGCTGATCCCGACCTGGAAGAAACCATATTCCAGTATGGGCGTTATTTGTTGGCCAGCTCTTCACGCAAAGGGGGACTGCCGGCTAACTTACAAGGTTTGTGGAACAACAGTAATACACCACCATGGGCAGGTGATTATCATAATAATATTAATATCCAGATGAATTATTGGGGAGCAGAATCCGCCAATTTATCGGAGTGTCATTTGCCTTTAATTGATTTTATCAAAGCTGCTGAAGAGCCT